>Ga0214472_10002569_pt1 | contig 19446 bp, 22 predicted proteins | sample RVTome_6_FD_207662 | JGI IMG/M metagenome (GOLD analysis project Ga0214472, IMG submission 207662) | Soil microbial communities from uranium-contaminated site in the Upper Colorado River Basin, Wyoming, United States - RVT140D175 | ecosystem: Environmental > Terrestrial > Soil > Contaminated >...
AGCGGCTGCGGCCGGCCTGGCGCTCTTCCTCGCCGCTGCCGACCACCTCGAGCAGCCGCTCGAAGCGCGCGAACTGCGGCGGGCATTCCTCCGACAGGTTGAGCAGCACGTCGCAGCCCGGCGGCGCCTCTTCGGCCGCGCCGATCAGCACCGGCGTGTCGCCCGCGAGCGCGTCGTGCACCGCGCAGTGCGGCACGAACCCGGTGGCAGGCCAGGTCCACAGCAGGCGGTCGATGCGCTGCGCGGTATCGGGCTGCGGCGCGTGGATCAGCATGCGCTGCCTGCGCGCGAGCGCCTTCGCGGCGAGCCGGCAGGCCACCTGCAGGCGGTCGGAGGCGTTGAAGTAGAAGTCGATGCCGGTCATTTGCCGCCCGCGTGGCGCAGCGCGAAGCGCACCAGCAGGGGAACCGGGCGGCCGGTGGAGCCTTTTTCGCGCCCGCCCTTCCAGGCGGTGCCGGCGATGTCGAGGTGCGCCCAGCGCTGCTTGCGCATGAAGCGGGCGAGGAAGCTCGCGGCGGTGATGCTGCCCGCGGGCCGGCCGCCGATGTTCGCCATGTCGGCGAAGTTCGAGCGCAGCTGCTCCTGGTAGTCCTCCCACAGCGGCATCTGCCAGACGCGGTCCCAGGCGTCGTCGGCGGCCTCGCGCAGCGCGTCGGCGAGCTTCTGGTCGTTGGCGAACAGGCCGCTCGCGACGTGGCCGAGCGCGATCACGCAGGCGCCGGTGAGGGTGGCGATGTCGAGCACCGCCTGCGGCGCGAAGCGCTCGGCGTAGGTGAGCGCGTCGCACAGGATGAGCCGGCCCTCGGCGTCGGTGTTGAGGATTTCCACCGTCTGACCCGAGAGCGTGGTCACCACGTCGCCCGGGCGCGAGGCCTGGCCGCCGGGCATGTTCTCGCAGGCCGGGATGACGCCGACCAGGTTCACCGGCGCCTTCATCGCCGCGAGCGCGTGCACCGCGCCGAGCACGCTCGCCGCGCCGGACATGTCGTACTTCATCTCGTCCATCTCGGCCGAGGGCTTGAGCGAGATGCCGCCGGTATCGAAGGTGATGCCCTTGCCGACCAGCACCAGGGGCTTCGCGCCCTTCGCGGCGCCGGCGTAGCGCAGCACGATCAGCTTCGGCGGCTGGTGCGAGCCGCGCGCGACCGCGAGCAGCGCGCCCATGCCGAGCCTTTCCATGTCGCGGCGCTCCAGCACCTCGAGGCGCAGCTTGAAGCGGCGCGCGATCTTGCGCGCCTCGTCCGCGAGATAGCCCGGGGTGCACAGGTTGGGCGGCAGGTTGCCGAGGGTGCGCGCGAGCGCCGTGCCCTCCGCGGTCGCCACCGCCTCGTCGAGCGCTTCCTGCAGCCTGGCGTCCGCCGCGAGCGGCAGCACGATGCGCGCGAGCGCCGGCGGCGCCGGCTTCTTCTTCTGGGACTTGAGCTCGTCGAAGCGGTAGAACGCCTCGCGCAGCCCGAGCACCGCCTGGCGCAGGTTCCAGGCGAGCGCGCGGCTGCCGACCTTGACCTCCACCAGGAAGAACGCCGCGTCGCGCGCGCCGAGCTCCTTCAGCGCGCCGGCAGCGCCGCGCACCGCGTCGCGGAACGCGGTCTCGGCGAGCTCCTTGCGGCTGCCCAGGCGCACCAGCAGCACGCGCTCGGCGGCGATGCCGGGCAGGCCGCGCAACACGAGGCTCGAGCCCGCCTTGGCGGGGAGATCGCCGAGCGCCTTGCGCAGCGCGCCGCGCGTCGCTTCGTCGAGGCGCCTCGCCGAGGGCGTGAGCTCGCTTTCCGCGTGCGCGCCGACCACGACGCAGCCTGCCTTCGCGCTCTCGGGCGCGAGAGCCTTTATGCTAAATTCCACGGCGAAAGTATCGCATGATCTTCCACCGGGCGCTGCTGAGGGAATTCGCCGGACTTGCCGGCGCGGTGTTCATGACGCTGTTCGCCATCGCGCTCACCACGCGACTCATCCGGCTGCTCGGACAGGCGGCCGGCGGCAAGATCCCGTCGGACGCGGTGGTCGCTTTCCTCGGCTTTTTCACGCTCGGCGCGCTGCCGGTGCTGCTGTCGCTCACCATGTTCGTCTCGGTGCTGCTCACGCTCACGCGCACCTGGCGCGACTCGGAGATGGTGATCTGGTTCGGGGCGGGGCTCTCGCTCACCGCGTGGCTCAAGCCGGTGATGCTGTTCGCGCTGCCGCAGGTGGCCGTGGTCGCCGCGGCTTCGCTCTACATCTCGCCGTGGGCGGCGCAGATGGCGGCCCAGTACCAGTCCCGCGTCGAGGCGCGCGACGACGTCTCGCGCGTCACCCCGGGGGTGTTCGGCGAGACCTCCGGCCGGGACCGCGTGTTCTTCGTCGAGTCGGTGTCCGACGAAAGCGCCTCGGTGCAGAACGTGTTCGTGAGCTCGGTGCACCAGAACCGCACCGGGGTGAGCATGAGCCGCATCGGCCGCACCGAGACCTCGGCGAACGGCGACCGCTTCATCGTGCTCGAGCAGGGGCGGCGCTACGAGGGCGTCCCCGGCGACGCCGAGTATCGCGTGACCGAGTTCGACCGCTATGCCGCGCGCATCGAGACGCACGAGAGCCGCCAGCCCACGCTCACGCACAAGAGCCTGCCGACCCGGGCGCTGCTTGCCGATCCCTCGAGCGCCAACCTCGGGGAGCTGGTGTGGCGCACCGGGGTGCCGATCTCGGCGCTGGTGCTGGTGATGCTCGCCATCCCGATGAGCTTCGTCAACCCGCGCGCCGGGCGCTCGGCCAACCTGCTGTTCGCGCTGTTCACCTATATCGTGTACTCCAACCTGCTTTCGGTGAGCCAGGCGCGCGTCGCGCAGGGTCGACTGGACTTCGGCGTCGGCTGGTGGCTGGTGCACGCGGGCATGGTGGCCCTGCTTCTCGTGATGTTCGCGCGGCGCATGCAGCTGATCCGGCTGCGGATCGGCCGCTAGCGGTGGCCGCCTCCCGCACCCTCGAGCGCTACCTGGCGCGGCAGATCTACGGCGCGGTCGGCTTCGTGCTGGTCGCCTTCCTCGCGCTGTTCGCGTTCTTCGATCTCATCAACGAGCTGCGCGACCTGGGGCGCGGCGACTACGAGCTGCGCCAGGTGTTCGCGTTCGTGCTGCTCTCGACGCCGGCGCATGCCTACGAGCTGCTCCCGGTGGTGGTGCTGATCGGCACGCTGTACGTGCTCGCGCATCTCGCCAGCAACTCGGAGTACACGGTGATGCGCGGCTCGGGGCTGTCGCCGGCGGGCGCCGCGCTCACGCTCGGCAAGATCGGGCTCGCGTTCGTGGTCCTCACCTTCGCGACCGGCGAATGGATCGCGCCGGCGGCCGAGGAGGCGGCGCAGAAGACGAAGCTGCGCGCCCTGAGCTCGCTCATCGGGCAGGACCTGCGCTCGGGCCTGTGGTTCAAGGACGAGGGCTCGTTCATCAACGTGCGCGAGGCGCGCCAGGCCAACGTCCTGCAGGGCGTGCGCATCTACGAGTTCGACGACGCCTACCGGCTGCGCGAGGTGACGCTCGCCGAGCTGGCCGAGTACCGCGGCGAGGGCCTGTGGCACCTCACCGACGTGTCGCGCACGCGCTTCACCCCCGAGGGGCCGCGCACCCTGCGCGAGCCCGAGGCCGGCTGGCGCTCGAGCGTGAGCCCGGACCTGCTCGATGCCCTGCTGGTGCGCCCCGAGCGCATGTCGGCGTTCGCGCTGCACCGCTACACCCGCCATCTCGCGGACAACCGGCAGAAGACCGAGCGCTACGAGATCGCGTTGTGGAAGAAGCTGTTCTATCCCCTCGCCACGCTGGTGATGATGGCGCTCGCGCTGCCCTTCGCGTACATGCAGGCGCGCGCCGGGATGGTGGGCGTGAAGGTGTTCCTGGGCATCATGCTCGGCATCTTCTTCCACATGCTGAACAGCCTGTTCTCTCACATCGGGCTGCTGCAGGACTGGCCGCCGATCGCCGCCGCCGCGCTGCCGAGCGCGGCGTTCCTGGCGTCGGCGGTGATGATGATGTGGTGGGTGGAGCGCCGCTAGCTAGGCGCGGACCAGGCGGGTGCGCGAGAGCCGGTCGTGCAGGAACTGGCCGTCGCGGTCGACGAGCGCCCAGGCGATCGACAGCGGCAGCAGAGCAGCCGCGACCAGAAAGCGCAGCATGGCCTTGCGCGGCGTGACCTCGACCAGCCGGATGCGCCACGCCTTCATGGCGAGCGTCTGGCCGCCGCGCAGCCAGCACCACAGGAAGTATGCGGCGAACACCGCGGCGAGGAGCAGCTGCAGCGCGTGGCGCAGCCAGCCCTCGGTGGCGTCGCGGCCGCCGCTCGCGAAGAAGAACAGCCACGCCGCGAAGAAGCCGACGGCGGCGAGCAGCAGCGCCTCGTAGAGCATGCTGGCGAGGCGCCTCGCCAGGCCGGGCGTCATTGCGGCGGGGCGCCCGGCGCGCCGCGGCTCGGCTGCTGGCGCTGGTACTCGGCCCATTGCTCGCGCAGCTCGCGGCGCTTCTCGGGCGAGGCCTTGGCCATGCGCTTGTAGTTCTCGCGCGCCTGCCGGCGCTCCTCCGGGGTGAGCTTCGCCCAGGCCTGCATGCGCTTTTGCACCCGTTGCTGCCCGCGGGGCGTCATCTTCGGATAGCGTTTGGCGACGCCGAGCCATTTGCGCCGGCGCTCGGGCTCGAGGCTCTCCCAGTCGGGCTTGAGGGGAGCGAGGATTTCCTGCTGCTCGGCGGTGAGCGAGGCCCAGGCGAGCGGCGGCCTGGGCTTGCGCTGGCCGAGGGCGGGGGTGCAGGCGGCGAAGAGCAGCGCGCACAGGGCCTGGCATGCGGCGCGCCGGTTCATTGCTCCGCCGCGCGCTTTTTCAGCCAGCTCTGGAAGCCGCGATCGAGGTAGGCGTCGATCGGCAGCTCATCGGACAGGAGCTGGGCGTCGATCTCCTCGAGCTCGGCGAGGCGCTGGTTCTGCTGCCAGGCGTAGACCGCGACGGCGCCCGCGACGAGCAGCGCGAGCGGCGCCAGGATGCGCAGCGACAGGCCGCCCCAGCCCTCGATGCGGCCGAGCACGTTGTCGGCCCATTTCCACGCCGGCGCCGGCTCGGGGCGCTGGCGCTCGAGCGCCGCCCGGCGGGCGGCGGCGAGTCTGCGGGCGATGCGCGGGTCCAGGGGCGCGCCTTGGTCGAGGATCTCTCGGATTCTGTTGCCGAACTCGGTTTCGTTGATGGCCATATCGGGGCGCCGACGCCTCAAGGTTCGACCCCGCGCGCCTTGAGCGCAAGCGCCAGGGCGTGCGCTGCCCTCGAGCAGTGCGTTTTCACGCTGCCCTCGGAGCAGCCCATGGCCCGGGCAGTTTCGGCGACGTCCAACTCCTCCAAGTAACGCATGAGGAACGCCTGGCGTTGACGCTCCGGCAGGCGATCGATCTCTTGCTGAATTATTTCAAGGACTTGGACTTTCTCCAGGCGGGTGCCCGGCAGCTCCGCGAGGCTCGATCCGTCGGCGGCGTGGAGCGCATCCAGCGGATCCTCGGGCTCCTCGTCGCGCCTGTAGGAGAAGGTGGAGAGCAGGGTGGTCCAGAGCGAACGCACCTTCTGGCGGCGGTACCAGTCGCGGATCGCGTTCTGCATGATGCGATGAAACAGCATCGGCAGCTCGGCCGCCGGGCGATGTCCGTACTTCTCGGCGAGGCGCAGCATGGCGTCCTGCACGATGTCGAGCGCCGCTTCCTCGTCGCGCACCGCGAAAAGGGCCTGCTTGAACGCCCGCCGCTCGACGCCTTCGAGGAACGTCGCCAGCTCGTCGCGCGCTGCCAGTGCCCGCCCCCTCCGCCGCCTGTTGTCCCGCGGACGATGTTACCATCCTGGTTTTCAACGCCTTTTTCCATTCCCGCATGGACCGAGTGAAGACCAGCGAGCTTTCCGGCGCCGAGATCGTGGTGCGCTGCCTCCAGGAAGAAGGCGTCGAGTACGTGTTCGGCTACCCGGGCGGCGCGGTCCTGTTCATCTACGACGCGCTGTTCAAGCAGGACAAGGTGCGCCACGTGCTGGTGCGCCACGAGCAGGGCGCGGTGCACGCCGCCGACGGCTATTCGCGCTCGTCGAAGAAAGTGGGCGTGTGCCTGGTGACCTCGGGCCCCGGCGTGACCAACGCAGTAACGGGCATCGCCACCGCCTACATGGACTCGATCCCGCTGGTGGTGCTCACCGGCCAGGTACCGACGCACGCGATCGGCCTGGACGCGTTCCAGGAGTGCGACACCGTCGGCATCACGCGCCCGATCGTGAAGCACAACATGCTGGTAAAGGACGTCGCCGACCTCGCCTCGGCGATCAAGAAGGCGTTCCACATCGCGACCACGGGCCGTCCCGGCCCGGTGGTGGTCGACATCCCGAAGGACGTCACCGCCGCGGTCACCGAGTTCCAGTACCCGCAGGCCGTCGCGATGCGCTCGTACAACCCGGTGCGCAAGGGGCACGCCGGGCAGATCAGGAAGGCGGCGCAGCTGTTGCTCGAGGCCAGGCGCCCGATGGTGTACACCGGCGGCGGCGTCGTGCTGTCGGACGCTTCCGATCAGCTGAGAGAACTGGTCAGGCAGCTCGGGTTCCCTTGCACGAGTACCCTGATGGGCCTGGGCGCCTATCCCGCGACCGACCGCCAGTTCCTCGGCATGCTCGGCATGCACGGCACCTACGAGGCGAACATGGCGATGCAGCACTGCGACGTGCTGCTCGCGATCGGGGCGCGCTTCGACGACCGCGTCATCGGCAATCCGGCGCATTTCGCGCAGAACCCGCGCAAGATCATCCACATCGACATCGACCCGTCGTCGATCTCCAAGCGCGTCAAGGTCGACGTGCCGATCGTCGGGAACATTCCGGACGTGCTCGACGAGCTCCTGAAGCTCCTCAAGAGCGACGCCGGGAAGCCGGAGCTGAAGGCGTGGTGGGCCCAGATCGAGGACTGGCGCGCGCGCGACTGCCTGAAGTACGACCGCAGCTCGAAGATCATCAAGCCGCAGTACGTGCTGGAAAAGCTCTACGAAGTGACCGGGGGCGAAGCCTTCGTCACTTCCGACGTCGGCCAGCACCAGATGTGGGCGGCGCAGTTCTACAAGTTCGACCAGCCGCGGCGCTGGATCAATTCCGGCGGCCTGGGCACCATGGGCTTCGGCCTGCCGGCGGCGATGGGCGTGCAGCTCGCCAACCCGGGCGCCACGGTCGCCTGCGTCACCGGGGAGTCGTCGATCCAGATGTGCCTGCAGGAGCTCTCGACCTGCAAGCAGTACCGCCTGCCGATCAAGGTCATCAACCTCAACAACCGCTACATGGGCATGGTGCGCCAGTGGCAGCAGTTCTTCCACGGCAACCGCTACTCCGAGTCGTACATGGACGCGCTGCCCGACTTCGTCAAGCTCGCCGAGGGCTACGGCCACCGCGGCGTGCTGGTCGAGAAGCCCGCCGATGTCGAGCCTGCGCTGAAGGACGCTTTTTCAAGGAAGGGCGAGCTGGTCTTCCTCGACTTCGTGACAGACCAGCGGGAGAACGTCTACCCGATGATCCCCGGCGGCAAGGGGATCACCGAGATGATCCTCTCCGAAGAGCTGTGAGCCGGCACATCATCTCGGTCCTCGTCGAGAACGAGGCCGGGGCGCTCTCCCGCATCTCGGGCCTGTTCTCGGCGCGCGGCTACAACATCGAGTCGCTCACCGTCGCGCCCACCGAGGATGCCTCGATGTCGCGCATGACCATCGTCACCACCGGCTCCGAGGACGTGGTCGAGCAGATCACCAAGCAGCTCAACAAGCTGATCGAGGTGGTGAAGGTGGTCGACCTGTCGGAGGCCGAGCACATCGAGCGCGAGCTGATGCTGATCAAGGTGCGCGCCGGCCAGAAGGAGCGCGAGGACATGAAGCGCATGGCCGACATCTTCCGGGGCCGCATCATCGACGTCTCCGACAACACCTACACCATCGAGCTCACCGGAGACGGCCGCAAGCTCGATGCGTTCATCCAGGCGCTCGACCACGGCGCCATCATCGAGACGGTCAGGAGCGGCACCAGCGGGATCGGGCGCGGCAACCGGGTCCTGCGGGTTTAGAAACAAAAATGGGGTCTGACCCCATTTCTTTTTTTCCAGGGGAAAACCTATGAAGGTCTACTACGACAAGGACGCCGACCTTTCGCTCGTCAAGGGCAAGAAGGTCACCATCATCGGCTACGGCTCGCAGGGCCACGCGCACGCGCAGAACCTGCAGGATTCCGGCGTGAAGGTCACCGTCGGGCTGAGGCAGGGCGGCGCGTCCTGGGACAAGGCGAAGAAGGGCGGCGTCAAGGTCGCCGAGCTCGACGAGGCCATCAAGGGCGCCGATATCGTCATGGTGCTGCTGCCGGACGAGCACCACGCTGCGGTTTATCAGCAGTTCATTGAACCCAATATCCGGCAGGGCGCGTCGCTTGCCTTCGCGCACGGCTTCAACATCCACTACGGGCTGATCCAGCCGCGCGCCGACCTCGACGTATGGATGGTCGCTCCCAAGGCGCCCGGCCATACCGTGCGCTCCACCTACGCCTCGGGCGGCGGGGTGCCGATGCTGATCGCCGTGCACCGCAATCCGTCGAAGAAGGCGCGCGACTTCGCGCTGTCCTACGCGGCCGCGATCGGCGGCGGCAAGGCGGGCATCATCGAGACCAACTTCAAGGAGGAGACCGAAACGGATCTCTTCGGCGAGCAGACGGTGCTGTGCGGCGGCTGCGTGGAGCTGGTGAAGGCGGGCTTCGACACCCTGGTCGAGGCGGGCTACGCGCCCGAGATGGCGTACTTCGAGTGCCTGCACGAGCTGAAGCTGATCGTCGACCTGATGTACGAAGGCGGCATCGGCACCATGAACTACTCGATCTCCAACAACGCCGAGTACGGCGAGTACGTGAGCGGGCCGAAGATCATCGACGAGGGCACGCGAGCGCGCATGAAGCAAGTGCTGGCGCGCATCCAGTCGGGCGAGTACGCCAAGGAGTTCGTGCTCGAGAACCGCGCCGGCGCTCCGGTGCTGCTGTCGCGCCGGCGCATGACCGCGGAGCTGCCGATCGAGCAGGTGGGCGCGCGGCTGCGCGAGATGATGCCCTGGATCAGGAAGAACCGCCTGGTCGATACCTCCAAGAACTGAGCGTGCGGCCGCCTTACCCGCACCCGGTGATCGCCCGCGAGGGCTGGCTGTTCCTCGCCGCCGGGCTGGTGTTTTCCTCGTTGATCACCTACTTTGCGGGCTGGTGGTCGATTCCGTTCTGGCTCGCGACGCTTTTCATCCTGCAGTTCTTCCGCGACCCGGCGCGCGAGGTGCCCGACGACCCGGCCGCGGTGGTGTCGCCGGCCGACGGGCGCATCGTCGAGGTGAGCCGCTCGCGCGACCCCTGGCTCGAGCGCGACGCGCTCAAGGTGAGCGTGTTCATGAACGTCTTCAACGTGCACTCGAACCGCTCGCCGGTCGACGGCGTGGTGAAGGAGCGCTGGCATTTTCCCGGCGCCTTCCTCAACGCCGCGCTCGACAAGGCGTCGCTTGCCAACGAGCGCAACGCGCTGTGGCTCAGGACCCGCGACGGCCAGGACGTCACCTGCGTGCAGGTGGCCGGCCTCATCGCCCGGCGCATCCTGTGCTATGTTGGCGCCGGCACCGAGCTCGCGCGGGGCGAGCGCTTCGGCTTCATCCGCTTCGGCTCGCGCGTCGACGTCTATCTGCCGCCGGATGCCAGGGTCAAGGCGGCCATCGGCGACAAGGTATACGCCGCGGAGAGCGTGCTGGCATGGCTGACACCCCCGAACCGAACCTAGAGAGCGCGGCGCCGGCCCCGATGGGCGGCCTGCGCCGCCGCGGCATCTACCTGCTGCCGAACCTGTTCACCACCGGCGTGCTGTTCGGCGGATTCTTCGCCATCGTGCAGGCGATGAACGGGCGCTTCGAGGTGGCCGCGGTGGCGATCTACGTGGCGATGGTCCTGGACGGCATGGACGGGCGCGTGGCGCGCTGGACCAATACCCAGAGCGAGTTCGGGGCGCAATACGACAGCATCGCCGACATGGTGGCCTTCGGCGCCGCGCCGGCGCTGGTCGCCTACGTGTGGGCCCTGAGCAGCCTGGGCACGCTCGGCTGGATCGCCGCCTTCATCTACTGCGCCGGCGCCGGCATCCGGCTCGCGCGCTTCAACGTCAACATCGGCGTGGTCGACAAGCGCTTCTTCCAGGGGCTGCCGAGCCCCTCGGGCGCGGCGATCCTCAGCGGGCTGGTCTGGGTGATGACCGACTTCGGCTTCGAGCCGCGCGGCTGGCTCGCCATCGTCACCTGCGTGGTGGCGGTCTTCGCCGGCATCACCATGGTGTCGAACGTGCCGTTCTACAGCTTCAAGGAAGTGAACTGGAAGCGGCGCGTGCCGCTGTGGGTGATCCTCGCCTCGGTGGTGGGCATCTCGGTGGTCTCGGCCCGGCCCTCGCTGGTGCTGTTCGCGCTGTTCATGGCCTACGGACTCTCGGGGTACGTCATGTGGGCGTTCGGGCGCCGGGTGCGGCCGGTGCTTCCCGAGGAATAGGGCCTCTGCTATATTCCGGTCCATGCAACAGGCCACGCTTCCTAGCCGCCTCCCGACCCCGGCGCTCCTCGCGCTGGGCGGCCTGCTGCTGCGCCCCGCGCGCTAACCACTCCTGCCTACAATCCGTGCTGTGAACCGGCCCCGCAAGGGCCAAGGACCCATTCCATGAATGCGCCCGACAACGACCGCTTGATCATTTTCGACACCACCATGCGCGACGGCGAGCAGAGCCCCGGCGCGTCGATGACCCGCGAGGAGAAGCTGCGCATCGCGCGGGCGCTGGAGCGCATGCGCGTGGACGTCATCGAGGCCGGCTTCCCCGCCTCCTCCAACGGCGATTTCGAGGCGGTGCAGGCGATCGCGCGCGCGATCAAGGACTCGACCGTGTGCGGCCTGTGCCGCGCCAACGACCGCGACATTCAGCGCGGCATCGACGCGCTGAAGGACGCGAGCGCCTGGCGCCTCCACACCTTCATCGCCACCAGCGCGCTGCACATGGAGAAGAAGCTGCGCATGACGCCGGAGCAGGTGCTCGAGCAGGCGAAGCTCTCGGTGCGCTACGCGAGGAACGCCTGTCCCGACGTCGAGTTCTCGCCCGAGGACGGCTCGCGCTCGGAGCCCGACTTCCTGTGCCGCGTGCTCGAGGCGGTGATCAAGGAGGGCGCCACCACCATCAACATCCCCGATACCGTGGGATATGCAGTGCCGCAACAGTTCGGAGAGTTCATCAGGAAACTGCGCGAAAAGATCCCGAACTCCGACAAGGCCGTATGGAGCGTGCACTGCCACAACGACCTCGGCATGGCGGTCGCCAACTCGCTTGCCGCGGTGATGGTCGGCGGCGCGCGCCAGATCGAGTGCACCATCAACGGCCTGGGCGAGCGCGCCGGCAACACCTCGCTCGAGGAGGTGGTCATGGCGGTTCAAACCAGGAATGATTTTTTTGGCTTGAAAACGCAAATCGACACCACCCAAATCGTGCCGACCTCGCGGCTGGTGTCGCAGATCACCGGCTTCGTGGTGCAGCCCAACAAGGCGGTGGTCGGGGCCAACGCCTTCGCGCACGCCTCGGGCATCCACCAGGACGGCGTGCTCAAGGCGCGCCAGACCTACGAGATCATGCGCGCCGAGGACGTGGGCTGGGCCACCAACAAGATCGTGCTCGGCAAGCTCTCGGGACGCAGCGCCTTCAAGCAGCGCCTGAAGGAGCTCGGCATCGAGCTCGACAGCGAGGACGCCTACAACCAGGCCTTCCAGCGCTTCAAGGATCTCGCCGACAAGAAGGCGGACATCTTCGACGAGGACCTGCAGGCGCTGGTGGCGCAGGAGGCGGGACGCTCCGCCGACGAGCACTGGAAGCTCGTCACCATGAGCCAGGCGAGCGGCATGGGCGAGCGCCCGCACGCCACCGTCGTTTTGAAGGAGAATGGGATGGAAAAGCGCGCCGATGCGCAGGGCGACGGCCCGGTCGACGCCACCTTCAAGGCGATCGAGAGCATGGCGAAGAGCGGCGCCGAGCTGCTGCTGTACTCGGTGAACGCGGTCACCACCGGCACCGAGTCGCAGGGCGAGGTGACGGTGCGCCTGGCGAAGGGCGGGCGCGTGGTGAACGGCGTCGGCGCCGACACCGACATCGTGGTCGCCTCGGCCAAGGCCTACATCGGCGCGCTCAACAAGCTCGAAAGCAAGATGGAGCGCCTCAACCCGCAGCACCAGCTGTAACTTCGCCAAAGGGAGGATGTGATGGAGCAAGCGGGTGCATCGCAGCCGGTCAACGCGCTCCACTCGCGCGTCAACCGCATCTCCGTGTCGGTCGGCGGCCTGCTGGTCGACGGCTTCCACCACCTGGCGCTGTTCGTCATCGGCGGCGCCATCGTCTGGTCGGCGGTCTACGCCTTCATCGGCATGGCCGGAAAGGGGTACGCCTCGGTCGAGGACATTCTGCTGCTGTTCATCTACCTCGAGCTCGGCGCCATGGTGGGCATCTACTTCAAGACCAACCACATGCCGGTGCGCTTCCTGATCTACGTCGCGATCACCGCGCTCACCCGCATGATGCTCGCCGAGGCGCACCACCCGCCCGACCTCGACCTGATGTACATCTCCGGCGGCATCCTGCTGCTCGCGCTCGCCACGCTCGTCATCCGCTACGGCTCGGCGCGGTTTCCCTCGGGACGCTCTTCGTGAGGCGCCTCGCGATCGCCACGGCGCTTCTCGCCGCGTCGCTTTCCGCTCAGGCGCAGATGTACAAGTGCGTGGACGCGAGCGGCAAGGTGTCCTACTCGGACAAAGCGCGCCCCGGCTGCGAGGCCGTGGGCAGGCGGGGCGCAGAACCCGGCGCGCCGAAGGCGCCGGGCGCCGCGAAGGCGCCGGGCGCGCCAAAAGCTCCCTCTGCCGCCGCCAAGGCCACCCCGGCTCGCAAGGCAGCCCCGGCGGCGCGTGCGCCGGCCGAGGCTGCGCCGCCGCCCATGACCGAATCCCAGCTCGCGCTGCGCTGCCGCGGCCTGCGCCAGGAGCGCGCCTGGCTCGCGGGCAAACGCGGCGCCGGCGTCGCGGGGCGCGAGGAGCGCCTGGGCCAGGTCGAGCGGGCCCTGCGCGATTGCCCCTGATGCGCCGTTCGTGGCTGTTCGTCCCGGGCGCCGACCCGGCGGCGCACGCCGCGGCGGCGCGTTCCGGCGCGGACGTGATCGTGCTGGAGCTCGAGGATTTCACCCCGCCCGAGCTCAGGCCGAAGGCGCGCGCGCTCGCCGCCGCCGCGATGGAGAGCTGGCGCAAGGCGGGCGCGGTGCCGGCGGTGCGCATCAACCCGCTCGCGAGCTGCGGGCTCGAGGACCTGCTCGGCGTGCTTCCCGGGCAGCCGCAGGTGGTCATGATGTCCAAGGTCGACGCGCCCGAGCAGGTGCTCGCGCTCGAGCAGGCGACCGGCGGCTCGGTCGAGCTGGTGCCCAACATCGAGTCGGCGGCCGGCCTGGTGCGCGCGGTGCAGATCGGCGCCGCCAGCCGGCGCGTGACGGCGATGCTGGTGGCGAGCGAGGACATGGCGGCCGACCTCGGCGCGGCGCGCAGCCGCCGCGGCGAGGAGCTCGACTACGTGCGCGCGCATTTCCTGGTCGCCTGCCGCGCCGCGGGCGTCGAAGCGATCGACTGCCCTTACACGTTCAGCGACGTAAGAGGCGCGGTGGCGGACGCGCGCCGCGCCAGGCGCCTCGGCTACCGCATGAAGAGCGTGGTCGACCCCTCCCACGCCCGCGCCATCAACAAGGTGTTCACGCCCGACAGAAAAGAGCTCGCGCAGGCAAGGCGCGTGCTGCAGGCCTTCGAAACCGCCCGGGCCCGCGGCAGGGAGCGCGCGCGCGTCGGCGGCGCGCTCGTCGAGCTGCCGATCTACGCCGCGGCTAAGCGCCTGCTCGAGCAAGCCGCGCATAGCCCACCGCCGCGGCGAAGAAAGCGAGGCTGAGCGCGATCTCGGCGAGCGCCAGGGCGCGCGCGAGGCCCGCCTCGCTCCAGGCGCGCGTCACGCCCTCGGCGAGATAGCCGAGGATCAGCAGGCTCGACCACTGGTAGGTCCTGCGCCGGCCCTGCAGGACCCCGCCCAGCGCCGCGGCGAGCGGCAGCGCCTTCAGCGCGAGCGCCGAGCCCCCGGGCCGCAGCGGCGCGAGCCACAGCTCCCAGGCGACGCACAGCACGATCAGCGCGACCGCGGCGAGCGAGGCAGCATGCCGCAGGCAGGTGATCGCCGCGCTCACCGCGGCGTCAATCGAGGTCGAGCCGCACGTCCCTCAGGAATACCGTGAGGTCGGTGACCGGCGGGCGCGCCGGCACTTGGTAGAACAGGTCCGCGACGAAGCCGCGGTGGTAGCTCGTGTGGTTGATCAGGTGCAGCAGCATCGCGCCGCGCGTCATCTCGCCCGCGCCGCCGCCGACGAACTCGAAGCGGACCGTTTCGTCGAGCGCCGACGCCCTCACGCGCTCGCTCCAGCCGACGTACCAGTCGTCGAGCTCGCGCTGCGCGCGCCGCAGCTCCTCGAGCGGCGGGCACTCCTTGGTGTTGCGCGCCGCGTAGCCGTGGCTGCGGCCTTCGAGATGGGCCTGGAAGATGCGGTCGATGACGTAGTTGTGGTTGAGCGTATGCACCATGTTTCCGAACAGGGTGGCGCGGGGCTTGATCGCTTCGCCCGGGGGCAGCGCGGCTACCGCCTCGAGGATCAGATCGTTGGCCCACCGGTTATACCGGGAGAGCGTTCGTGCGGCGCGCGTGTCGATCATGCGGCGAGCTTCAAAGCCACCTCGGCGAGGCGGCGGCCCTGCGCGATGCACAGGGAGCGCTCTTGCGCCGACACCGGGAGGTCGTCGGCGACGCCGGCGAAATGGCTCGCGCCGTAAGGCGTGCCGCCGGCGCGCGTGGCGTTGAGCTCGGCGTGCGTATACGGCAGGCCGAGGATCAGCATGCCGTGGTGCAGGAGCGGCAGCATCATCGAGACCAGCGTCGTTTCCTGCCCGCCATGCAGGCTCGCGGTGGAGGTGAACACGCACGCCGGCTTGCCGGCGAGCGAGCCTCGCTGCCAGAGCAGTCCCGTGCCGTCCAGGAAGTGCTTGAGCGGCGCCGCCATGTTGCCGAAGCGCGTCGGGCTGCCGAGCGCGAGCCCGGCGCACTCCTCGAGGTCGCGCAGCTCGGCGTAGGGCGGGCCCGATTGCGGAATCGGGGATTGCGGCGCGTCGAAGCCCGTCGCCACGCGCGGCACCGTGCGCAGGCGCGCCGCCGCCCCCGGAACGCGCTCGACGCCGTCGGCGACGAGCTCGGCCATGCGCCGCAGCGAGCCGCCGACGCTGTAGTACAGGACGAGGAGATCGGCCACGACCGGTATCATAGAGGCAATCATGCGCAAGCCCGACTGGCGCGGTTTCGCCGAGTTTTTCGTCGGCGTGTGGCGGCGCTTTGCGCAGGAGCGCGGCCTGCAGACCGCGGCCAGCCTCACCTACACCACGCTGCTCTCGCTGGTTCCGCTGTTCACCGTGGCGCTCGCCATGTCGACGGCCTTCCCGGTGTTCGACGAGGCGGTCGAGGCGCTGCAGGAGTTCGTGTTCGAGAATTTCCTGCCCGACGCCCGCGGGGTCGACACCATCGCCGAGCAGATCACCTCGTTTACCGCCAACGCCGGGCGCCTGACCGCCATCGGCATCGGCTTTTTCGCGGTGACCGCGGTGATGCTGATGCTCACTATCGAGGACGCGATGAACGGCATCTTCAAGGTGCAGCGGTCGCGCTCGCTGCTGCAGCGGGTGCTGATGTACTGGGCGGTGCTTACGCTCGGGCCGGTGCTGATCGGCGTCAGCCTGTCGATGACCTCGTTCGCGGTCGGCGCCTCGCTCGGCGCGGTCAACCTGGACATCCTGGCCGAGGCGATGCTGCGCGTGCTGCCCTTCGTGTTCACCTGCGCCGCGCTGATGCTGCTCTACTCGGTGGTGCCCTACCGCCACGTGCCGTGGCGGCACGCGCTCGCCGGCGGCATCCTCGCCGCGATCGCGTTCGAGGCCGCCAAGCGCGGCTTCGCGCTGTACCTTGCGCGCTTTCCCACCTACGCGCTGATCTACGGCGCGTTCGCCACCATCCCGATCTTCCTGGTATGGGTTTACGTCTCCTGGCTGGTGGTGCTCGCGGGCGCAGCGCTCACCGCGATGCTGCCGGCGTACCACCTTGCCGAGCGCAAGAGCGTCCCGGGCGCCGATTTCGCGGACGCGCTCGCGGTGCTCGGCGCGCTCGCGCGCGCCCACGCCGACGGGCGCGCGGTGAGCCTGCGGCGGCTCATCGCCCAGCTGCGCCTCATGCCGCACCGCTGCGAATCGATCCTCGAGCGCAGCCGGCGGCTCGGATGGGCCGCGCGCACCGAGAGCGACGGCTGGGTGCTGGCGCGCGACGCCGATTCGATCCGCGTCGCCGATCTGTATCGCGAATTCGTCGTCGATTTCGAGGCCATCGGCTTCGACCAGGCCGACCTCGGATTATCGTTGCGGGAGTATTCCGACAAGGAGCGTGCATGATCGACATCCCCCGCCGCGAGCGGCTCATCGTGGCGCTCGACCTGCCCACCCCGGAAGAGGCGCGCGCGCTCGTGCGCACGCTCGGCGACGCCGCCTGCTTCTACAAGATCGGGCTGGAGCTTTTCATGGCCGGGGGCTACTTCGAGCTGATCGACTGGCTGGCGAGCCGCGGCAGCCGGGTGTTCGTCGATCTGAAGTTCTTCGACGTGCCCGAAACGGTGCGCCGCGCGGTGGCCAACCTGCGCGGGCGGGGCGTGAGCTTCGCCACGGTGCACGGCAACCAGGCGATGATGGAAGCGGCCGGCAGGGAGAAGGGCGAGGTGAAGATCCTCGCCGTCACGGTGCTCACCAGCCTCGACCGCGGCGACCTCGACGACCTCGGGTTTTCCTGCGACGTCGAGCGGCTGGTGCTGTCGCGCGCGCGCCGCGCCATCGAGGCCGGGTGCGACGGCGTGATCAGCTCCGGCCTGGAGGCGGCGCGCCTCAAGGCGCAATTCAGGGACAAGCTGCTCGTCGTCACCCCCGGCATCCGCCCGGTCGAGAACCGGCCGGTGGACGACCAGAAGCGCACCGTCGACGCGGCCCAGGCGTTCGCCGCCGGCGCGGACTACATCGTGGTCGGGCGGCCGATCCGCGAGGCGGCCGATCCGCGGGCGGCGGCGCTGGCGATCCAGGCCACGATCGCGTCGATCTTTCCCTGAGAGGTGTCGGGATACTTCGGCATGCGCGTGCTGTTCGTGACTCCGGAATGTGCGCCGCTCGCGCAGGCCGGCGGCCTGGGCGACGTGAGCGCGGCGCTGCCGGCGGCGCTGCGCGCGCAGGGGCTGGACGTGCGGGTGCTGCTGCCGGGCTATCGCCAGGTGCTGGCCGGCGTCGCGGGCGTTGCCGAAGCCGCCCGGGTGCGGGAGCTCGGCTTCGATGCCCGGATCCTCGAATCCGGCGCGTTCCTGGTCCTCGATTGCCCGCCGCTCTACCAGCGTGACGGCGGGCCCTACCAGGATGCCGGGAACCGGGACTGGCCGGACAACGCCTTGCGCTTCGGCCTGCTCTCGAAGGTCGCGGCGACGCTCGGCGGCGCGGCTTCGCCGCTCCCCTGGCGGCCCGACGTGGTGCACCTGAACGACTGGCCCGCCGCGCTCGCCGCGGGGTACCTGCATTTCGGGCGCGGCGAGCGCGCCGCGACGCTGCTCACCGTGCACAACCTCGCCTTCCAGGGCAATTTCTCCGCCGGCCTGCTCGCGCGCCTCGAGCTGCCGGCGGAGAGCTTCACCCTCGAGGGGCTGGAGTTCCACGGCCAGCTCTCGTTCCTCAAGGCCGGCCTCGCGTATGCCGACGCCATCAGCACCGTCAGCCCGCGCTATGCGCGCGAGATCCAGGGCGAGGCGCTCGGCTGCGGGCTGGACGGGCTGTTGCGCCACCGGCGCCCGGTGCTCACCGGCATCCTGAACGGCATCGATACCGAGGCCTGGGACCCGGCGCGCGATCCGTATCTTGCCGAGCGCTACGACGCCTCGTGCCTGGAGCGCAAGGGCGCCAACAAGTCGGCGCTGCAGCAACGCATGGGGCTGGAGGCGGTGGCGGGGCTGCCGCTCGCCGGCGCCGTGGGCCGCCTCACGCACCAGAAGGGAATCGATCTGCTGATCGAGGCGGCCGAGACGCTGCCGGCGCAGCTCGCGGTGCTGGGCACGGGAGCCCGCGAGCACGAGGCGGCGCTGCGCTCGCTCGCTGCGCGCCATCCCGGAAGAATCGCCGTCGTCGTCGGCTTCGACGAGGCCCTGGCGCATCTTGTCGAGGCCGGCGCGGATCTTTTCCTGATGCCTTCGCGCTTCGAGCCCTGCGGCCTGAACCAGATGTACAGCCTGCGCTATGGCACGCCGCCGGTGGCGAGGGCCACCGGCGGACTCGCCGACACCATCGCGCACGGCGAGACCGGCTTTCTCTTCGAGGCCGCGGAAAGCACCGCGCTCGCGGCAGCGGTCCGCGGCGCGGTCGCAGCCTGGCGCGACGCGCCGCGCTGGCAGGCGATGCAGCGCGCCGGCATGGCCCGCGACTTCAGCTGGTCGGGACCCGCCCGTCGCTATGCCGATCTCTATTCTCGGCTCGCAGGCCGCGCTGCGCCCTGAGCGCAGGCGCCGCGCCCGGCTGCCAGCCGCGCAGGCCGGCCAGGAGCTCTGCGTCCTGCTCGCCGCGGATCGGCCAGCGGCTGTTCCACAGGTTGAAGCGCGGTCGATGGCCCATCGCGTCCTGCTGCGCGGCGGCGAGCGCGCTCAGCGTGCCGACGTCACGCCAGTAGGCGTGCTCTTCGCACTCGAGCAGGCCGGGGATCCGGTTCTCGGCGAAGTCGTAGGCGTAGAGGCGCTCCGTGGCACAGATGCGCGGCAGCACGTCGCGGCCGAAATCGGTCTCGCCGGCGCGGCGCGCCTCGGTCAGCACCCGCTCCAGCACCTGCGGCTCGAACAGGTAGTTGCCCATCGAGGCGTACGCGCGCCCGGGCCTGCCGGGGATCGCGGGCGCGGTTGCCGGCTTCTCGAGAAACTCGCGGATGCGGCCGTCGGCCGAGGTCTGCAGGATGCCGAACAAGGAGGCCTGCTCGAGCGGGACGCAGACCGCCGCGACGCTGACGCCGGCGTGGCGGCTGCGGTGAAAGGCGGCCATCTGCCGCACGTCCATCCGGTAGACATGGTCGGCGGCGAACACCGCGACCAGCTCCGGCGCGTGCGCCTGCAGCAGCTCGAGGTGCTGGTACACGGCGTCCGCGGTGCCCTTGAAGCGCCCGCCGAGCGTGTTCGAGCCCGGCAGCAGCACCTTGATCAGGCTCTCGGGTCTTGCGAACCAGGGCGCCCAGGCTCTTGCAATGTGAC
>Ga0214472_10002570_pt1 | contig 19446 bp, 20 predicted proteins | sample RVTome_6_FD_207662 | JGI IMG/M metagenome (GOLD analysis project Ga0214472, IMG submission 207662) | Soil microbial communities from uranium-contaminated site in the Upper Colorado River Basin, Wyoming, United States - RVT140D175 | ecosystem: Environmental > Terrestrial > Soil > Contaminated >...
GGAGAATGTCGCGATTTGAGGCCAGGAAAAATAATCATTGTACGCCCGAAAAAATGACCATAAAGCAGCTTTGGAAGAAAATTCCAGCGAACGGTGATCGTGGGTTGTTCGGTTGATTCGACGGGCGTAACTCGTTTCCCGCGATGAAATCTGGCGGTTGTGGAGACTCTGGCCAACCAACGGGCGACGTCAAGTTTCAGTGCCATGTGCTGGCGTCGGATCGCGGATTTCGTTCGTCGCCCGCATAGGCGCATGTGGATTTGTCGGTTCGATCAACTTCGGCAGATGCCGGCCGGTACGCGCGGTGGCAGGCGAGGGTTTGCCACAGTAGAATCGGCGCGGTAGACAGCGCGGCGCGGCGGGATGCGGCCCACGCGAAAACGGCCCTGGGGGCAATGCCGTTGAATTAGCCGTAACTCCGTAGCTCGTTTGGCCGAAGGCCTCTATTACCGTAGCCTGGGGCAACGCCCCAGGGATTCGGGACCGTCGGGCGGTTTGGCCGAAGGCCATGTTCAAATCCACTCTTTTTCCGAGTGATTATGGCCTTCGGCCAAATCGATGATCGTATTGCAAGGTCGCTGGGGCGATGCCCCAGGCTACGATGATTATGGCCTTCGGCCAAATGACATTTGACGAATTGAACGGAACCGGCCCCTAGGGGTATTTTCACGCCAACGGCGGCATTATCACGCACCGCGCGAACCGGGAAAAAACATGGCGATGACGGATGAAACGGATCGTGCGGCGGCGGATGGGGCCCCGCAGCCGGCAGACGACGATCCGCGCGTGCTGCTGGCCGCCGAACGAACCTTGTTGGCCTGGATACGCACCGGGCTGGCCTTGATGGGGTTCGGGTTTCTGGTGGCCAAGTTCGGCTTGTTTCTGCGCGAAGTGGCGGTGCTGCAGGGAGGACAGCCGGCGGCAACTCCCCGCTGGTCGGTATGGATCGGCGCCGCCATGGTCATGCTGGGAGTTGTCACCAACTTCGTGACGGGCATCGAACACTGGCGGTTTTTGCGCCAGCACCGCCACGTGCCCGCACGATTGCGGCGCGGCTACCGCTTGGGTGTCGCCACCGCCATCCTGCTGGCCGCCGTCGGAGCGATGATGGTCGTGTACCTTATCATACTGCAATGAACGCAGAAGTTTGCCGCGCCGAGATTTCTCCGTGAAGGAGTGATCATGGACTTGTTCACTCTGCCGTGGCCCGCTTCAACGACCGAAGGTCTCCTGAAAGCGCGACCGGCCGCGACCGGGGTGTCAGGAAGGCGTTACGTGGTTGGGAGACCTGCGGTCAATCGGCCGTCGCGGTCCGCCGACCAGGCCACAACCGAGTGTTTTTGAAGAACCAGTAGACCTGTTCCCGCTGACTGTTTCATCGTGCCCCATTTACTGTTCCGGAAATTTGCTGCGGGCCCATCGGGATGCCGGCAACTTTCTGGGAGGTGTTGCGCACGCTGACGGCACGATCGAGGATTCGCCCATCGTCGAGCGGCCCGGCACGGTAATCGGCCCCTACAAATTGCTGGAGCAGATCGGCGAGGGGGGCTTCGGCGTGGTGTTCCTGGCCGAGCAGCAGCGGCCGGTGCGGCGGAAAGTGGCGCTAAAGATCATCAAGCCGGGCATGGACACCCGGCAGGTGGTTGCCCGTTCCGAGGCCGAGCGGCAGGCGCTGGCGATGATGGAACATCCGAATATCGCCAGAGTGCTGGATGCGGGGGCCGTTGGAGTACACGCTTCAGCGTGCGACGACGTTGGAGTACACGCTTCAGCGTGCGACGACGTTGGAGTACACGCTTCAGCGTGCGATGCGCCCGGCTCACTCGCGGAAGACACGCTAAAGCGTGAACGATCGGCCCGAGACACGCTAAAGCGTGAACGATCGGCCCGAGACACGCTAAAGCGTGAACGATCGGCCCGAGACACGCTAAAGCGTGAACTCCAACTGGGCCGACCCTACTTTGTGATGGAACTGGTCCAGGGCGTCCCGGTCACCGAGTACTGCGACCAGTGCAGCGTGAGCACGCGCGAGCGGCTGGAGTTGTTCATCACGGTCGGACCAGGCCGCGCAGATCCTCACGACCGGTTTGGACTTTTCAAGGGCACAGCTTCCACTGGAAAAAGGACTGATCGACTATGTCGGTTGGAACGATTGGGTCATCGCCCATGCGTTCGTGACCGAGGCAAAGGCTCTCATCGAAGGGCGCTAACCTGCCCCGAGGAATGAAAAGGATTCCGACACGCAATGATTGAACTCGACCACCCGCTTGTCGCGGGTAAGCCACCCGGCGGTTGGTCCGCGCGCCGGGAGACAAACGGTTTATCAAACGACGGACCGCAAAGGGAGAAACCGTGGTGCAACGATGTAGGAATGGCAAGTATTGGGCGGCGGCGGTCGTGCTGGCGTGCATATCGTCCGCGGCCGCACGTGCTGCGCCGGTCGACAGGAGTGTCAGCGAGGTGTTGACATTTGCGGACTCAAGTGTCGTAGGCACTTCGACGCTCGTGCGCACCGACAACGGCTTGAACATGCACCTCTCGACCACCGGGCTGGAGCCGGGGGCGTACACCAACTGGTGGATCATGTTCCAACATCCGGAAGACTGCGGCGCCGGGCCCGGCTTTTGTGGAGGGGATCCCAACGACTTCACGCCGGGCGGTCCGGCCCAATTCGGCTTCGGATTCGCGGCGGGCCACGTCGTGGGTCCCACCGGCGAGGCCCGCTTCGCCTCGCACTTGAGCGAAGGCACGGTGCTGATGGACGACAATCTCGATCCCGTGGTCGTTTTTGAGGACGCCCGCTCGGCGGAAATCCACCTGATCGTTCGCCACCACGGGCCGGCCGACCCGGGACGTATTCCCGAACAAATCCACACCGGTGAGTTCGATACCCTCGGCCCGGACGCCGACGTGCAGTTTTCCGTTCATCCGGCGCCCGCCGCGGCCGGAATCGTTGCCAGTGCCGTGCCGGAACCGTCCGGCATATTGATCGCTGTGGCTGGCGCCTGCGTGTTGGCCGGCAGCGGCCGGCGCCGGATGCGCCGGGGCGGACGGGGAAACCGTATCGGTAACCGTTCACGGCTTCGCCCTCACAAGCTTCGCCCTCACGTGTCATCCACCGGGCAGGTGCGAAATCCAGCGAAGACGTCGCGGCGGTCGGGGCGATAGAAATTGCGCCAGGTGTTGCGGATCAGCCGCGAGCGGGTGGCCCAACATCCGCCGCGCAGCACTTTGCACTCGCCGAAGCAAGGCTGCGAATATTCTTTGTAGGGATCTGCCGTGAAACCCGGAAAAGGGCGAAAGGTCGTTGTGGTCCACTCCCACACGTTGCCGATCATCTGGCGGCATCCGCCGGGCGCGTCGCCGCCGGGATGGGCCGCCGCGGCCACCGGTCCCAAAGCCTGCCAATCCAGATTGGCCAACGTCGGCGACGGGGATGCACCGCCCCAAGGATAGTGACGCTCGCCGGTCATGCCCGCCGCGGCCGCCTCCCACTCGGCTTCCGTGGGCAGGCGGCGGCCGGCCCAGCGGCAGTAAGCGTCCGCCTCGAACCAGTTGACGTGAATCACCGGCAGGCGCGGATCGATCGGCAGCCACTGGTCGAAATGGCGGCGCAGCCAGCCGCCTTCGCGCCGCCAGTAGACCGGGTGCGTGGCCTCGGCGCTGGTGCGCCACTGCCAGCCGTCGTCGCTCCACAATTCCTGGCGGCGGTAGCCTCCGTCATCGACGAACTCGGCGAACTGATCCTCCGTGACGGTGGTCGACGCCAGGCGAAACGGCGGGACGTGAACGGGGTGAGCCCACTTTTCATTGTCGAAAACGAAGGACGCATCCCGGGTGGCGCCGAGTTGGCCGGTCCCGCCGGCAAACTCCACGTCGCTGGCCACGTCCCCTTCTGGCGGCTGCCGGTTTATCGGCTCTGCGGCGTCCATGGCCGGCGCGGGATAGCCCAACGTCTGGCGTGTATAGGTGAACGCCTCGGTGTGCATGTCCTCGTGGAAGACAGACAGCTTGACAAAATAGACCATTTGCTCGTCCGGTTCGCCCCGATCGAGCAGTTCCAAAACGGCGTCGCGCACCTGCTCCAGGTAGCGGACCGTCTGCTCGCGGGACGGAAGCGGCAGATCCCAGCGGACGTCGTGCTCGATGCCGATGGAATCGAACAGCCGCGGGCCCGCCGAGCTGATCGGCTTCCGGCCGGCGGCGTGCTGCCAGACCCAGCGTTCTTGAAACCAAGCGGCGTGTCCAATTTCCCACAACAAGGGATTGACCGTCGGCAGCCGCGGGCCGATCAACCGCTCCCCGTCCAGATCCGCGACCAGCCCAAGCGTGCGGGCCCGGGCGTCACTCACCCAGCCGCGCAGCACGTCGGCCGACGTGGCTCGATCGTCATTGATGTTTGCGAGCATTACCGTTCGAATCGGTTTCTTCTGGGCTGTCCATCACTGTCAGAAGCGCATCATACCAGGCCCCGATTGCGGGAAAAGGCGCGGCGTTCAGCCGACTATAAACATAAACGATTACCACGATCCTCTTCGTTTACTGACAGGTCCAGCGTAAGGCAGATTGGCGGTGTAGACGCTTGAAAGTTCCATTTCTCTCCGTCTCTGCGCCTCTGCGGGAGATCTTTCTTTTAGACCCGCGAACGGCACTCCAAGCGCTGAACGTCCGGCTCGCTGCGCCGTGAAGCTGCTCAAAGTGGGTTGTCCATAACACGCGCGGGCCGTAGATTGGCTGTAACGTTGGTTGCGTTATGAATTGGCCTAATCCTGGGACCCGGATACTCATGTCGCGTGTCGTGCTGGCCATGTCCGGAGGGGTCGACAGCAGCGTGGCGGCCAAGTTGCTGCTGGACGCCGGGCACGACGTGATCGGCGTGTTCATGAGGCACGGAGAACAGACCTCGACCGCTTGCACCTCTGGGCAGCAGGCCTCCGCCAGCGGTGTTGCGTCGCTGCCGATTGTGGATCCGGGCCTGTCGCGTAAACAAGGCTGTTGCACGGCGGCCGACGCGGCCGACGGTCGCCGGGTGGCCGACCGGTTGGACATTCCGTTTTATGCAATTGACTTTGAAGCAGAGTTCGGCCGGATCATCGACTATTTTGTCGAAGAGTACACGTCCGCCCGCACGCCCAATCCCTGCGTGGTCTGCAACAACTGGCTCAAGTTCGGCAAGCTTTGCCAGTACGCAGACAGCGTCGGCGCAAAGTACGTGGCCACGGGGCACTACGCTCGTTTGATTCCCGACCCAACCGGCGGCCAACCCCCCGCGCTTTGCCGGGGCGTCGATCGTTCGAAAGATCAGTCGTACGTGCTTTTCGGTTTGGACCGTAGTCTGCTTGATCGGTTCCTGCTGCCGGTCGGTGGGTATCAAAAGTCGCAGATTCGCGACATCGCCCGCGGTTTGGGACTGCCGGTCGCGGAGAAAAAGGACAGCCAGGAGATCTGCTTTGTCACCCAGGGCGATTACGCGGAGTTCGTCCGCGGCCGCCGCGGCGACGTCGACACCTCGGGCGACATCGTCACCACCGACGGACACGTCGTCGGCCGGCACGGCGGCCTGGAAAATTTCACCGTCGGCCAGCGGAAGGGCCTGAAAGTGGCCTTCGGCGAACCGCGGTTTGTGGTCCGGCTGGAGGCGGACACCCGCCGGGTCGTGATCGGCACTCGCGATGATTTGGCGAGGACCGAGATGACCGCGAATCGTACAAATTGGCTCGTTGATCCGCCGGCGCGCGGTTTTCGGTGCCGCGTGAAAATTCGCTACTTGAGCCAACTGGCCGCGGCGACCGTCGAGCCGCTGCCCGGCGACCGGTTGCGCGCCGTCTTGGACGATCCCAAACATGGCGTCGCGCCGGGTCAGGCGCTGGTCTGCTACGACGGCGACCGCGTGCTGGGCGGCGGGTGGATCGAGTGATCGCAGCGACGTATCGCTGACTCGAGGAGGGGGATTTATGAAACCGCTGGAATCGCTGCTCCGCACGTTCGTCGAATTCCACCCGGAAGATGCGGCGCGGGCGTTTGAGACGCTGGATCTCAAACAGAGAGTCCGGCTGTTTAAATCGCTGCCGATGAACATTGTCGCCAGCCTCGCGCAGCGGATTAGCCCGCATGCCGTGGCGCCGCTGTTGGTGGAAATGGAGGCGGCGCAGGCTGCGGAATTGCTGCGCGAGTTGTCGCCGCGGGTGGCGTCGTCCATCTTGCACCAGATCGAAGAAGCCCGCCGCGACGAACTGCTGGTTGCGTTGAACGACGACGTGTCGCGCTCGCTGCGTGAATTGGCGCGTTATCCGGACGATACGGCCGGGGCGATCATGGAGCCGCGCGTCGTGTCGTTTGCGATCGACTTCACCGTGCAACAGGCGATCTCGGCGATCCGCAAGGCGCCCCGCGAGGCGTTGCACTACCTATACGTGACGCAGCGAGACGGCACGCTGATCGGCGTGCTGAACATGCGCGACCTGTTGCTGGCTGCCCCGCGCGACCAGATCGAACCGCTGGTGCAACGCAACGTCGTCAGCATTCCCGACACGATGGACAGCGAAGACGTCGTACAACTGATGCGCGAGCACGGCTTCGTGGCATTGCCCGTGGTCGATTTCGAAGGCCGGCTGGTCGGCGTGGTGCAGCACGCCGAGGCGCTGGAAGCCGGTCAAGAAGCGGCCTTTGAAGATCTGCAGACGATCGTCGGCGCCGGGGCCGACGAGCGCGCGCTGTCGCCGGTGAGCATGGTCGTGAAATGCCGGCTGCCGTGGCTGTACGTGAATCTCGTCACCGCTTTCCTGGCCGCCGCGGTGATCGGGCTGTTCGAAGGCGTGATCGCCAAGGTGGCCGCACTGGCGATTCTACTGCCCGTGGTCGCCGGTCAGGGGGGCAATACCGGCTCGCAATCGCTGGCGGTCGTGATGCGTGGGCTGGCCCTGCGGGAGATTGTCCCCGGCGTGAAACGACGGGTGGTCGTCAAGGAACTGCTGGGCGGCGTCATCAACGGCGTGGCGGTGGCTGTGGTCACCTCAGTGGCCGTGTTCGGGTGGCGGACGGCGGCCGGCGATTCGAAGCAGGCGGGAATTGGGCTGGCCTTGGTGATCGGGTTGTCGATGATCGTCAACATGGCGGCTGCCGCGCTTTCCGGGGCGGTGATCCCGATGATTCTGCGGGCCATCGGCCGCGATCCGGCTCAGTCGTCGGCAATCTTCCTGACGACCGTCACGGACATCGTCGGTTTCGCATCCTTCTTGGGCTTCGCGACCGCCTTTATGTCGATGATCTCGTAGGCGCCGCACACCGACGACACGCTTTATCAATCGACGGCCGCCTGCACGGGGGCCGCGGCGGCCGGTGTAGCGCCGGTGTCGACCAGGAGATAGCCGGACCAGAAGAACGGGTGTGCGGCGGTCAGCGGTTCGTCGAGTTGACCATCCTTGACCCGCGGTTCCAATAGCGGGTCGACCGGCAGATCGCGCGACAACAAGACGCTGCGTCGCCAGGCGTCGGCGGCTTGCGCGTGGGGCAATTCTTGCGCGAATTGGCGCATCAACTCAAAGCTGGTCTCCCCGCCGGCGCGCCAGCGGCTGATCAATACGGTGCGCGTGCCGGTGGCCATCAGTCCGCACGTGGCCAGGAAGAGATCTCCGCCCGCGGCGGCCGCCGCTTGGCCCTTCATGCCGTCCTCGGCCGCGGAGTGAAAGCCGGGCAGCAACATCCAATCCGGTCCTCCCCAGGGCAGCGGAAACCAGTTTGCCAACGCGCTGCCGGCCTTGCCGTGATCCAGCGCAAACGGCGCCCAATCGTACGCGCCGCCGCGAGGAATATCCGACAACACGATCATCCCGTCGAACAGTGTGGAGACTAAGTCCGAGGGCGCTTGGGGCGGTTCGGTCATCCGCACGGCGCCCGGCACGGCGCCTCCCCAACGATCGACCGCCTCGACCGCCACGGCGTCGTCGTCGCGGGGATAAAGCCGCCCCAGGGCGACGACCGTCCGACGGCTGCGACTGCGGGGCCGCGGATCGGCGACGGCCAGAGCGACCGTCGGCGCATAGCGGATTTTGACGCGCGCAATCATCGGCGGCGAGTTTTCTTCTTCGCCGACGGGCAGCGCTTCAAAGGGCACGTACCACAGCAAACCATCGGGCACGACGATCAGTTCGTCCAGGTCGCCCAGTACGTTGTCGGCTTTTGCGCCGGAGAGCAGCATGGCGCGCAGTTCGGCGGACGTCTTTTTCCAAGTCTCGTCGCGCAGTTCCGCGGCGGTCAACTCGCGGTTCGGATCGAAATTGCCCAACTGCCGCAAAAGCACGGTCAATTTTCCCTTGATCTGGTCGACACGTGGAACCGGCCACAATCCGTATTTGTCGTTGGTGATCAAAAACCCGTACATCTCCCGTCCAGCGGAGAAGAAGGTCAACAGACCCTGACCCTCGCCGAGCGCTTGTTGCACCTGTTGGGTCGTGCGCCGCGGCGGGAACACCATGTCGCACGGCTGGCGCCGCACGGCAATCTGCCGTAGCGCCAACTCTTGAGCACCGCTGACTTCGGCCCATTGGCCAAGCAGCGCGCGTTGATCGCGGGCCGCGTCGCCGTCGTCGGGCAGCAGCGGCATCTGGTCCAATCGCGCGCGGAGTTGATCGGCCTGGCCGGAAAGTTGTCCGTATTGGGGAAAGCTGACCAGCAGGTCTTGTCGTTGGAGTGCAGCCGGCTGGTCGAGCAGATCGCGTGGGCCTTCCAATAACCAGCGCAGGCTGAGCAGTCGGCCGCCCATCTCCAGTGTGGAATGAAACCGGTGCCGGCGCGCCAAGTCGGCGATCTCCAACGCGCGTTCCGGCGCTTTTCTGGCCAGGGCGGTGAGGAACCAGTTTTCGTAAGACGCACCGTGCGGCGTGGCCAGCACGCTGAGTGTTTCCAGCGGATCAGTCTTCCAGTCGGCCGCGGTCGGTTCCCTGAGGACCTCTTCATACAGGTCCATGGCCACGCGGTCGCGAACCTGGTTGTCGGCCGACAGTCGGTCCACCAGGCCGATCTGAAACAGCCAGTGCGATCCGCCTTTTTGGAATGCCAACGCCGCGGCCAGCATTTCATTGCCCGCGGCGACGTTGCCCTGGCTCAACAGCGCGACGGCCTGCGTGAAATTGACCCGCGCGCCGAGGCTGCCGCGTCCCATGTCGCGGCGTCCGATGACTCCGCGGGCAACGTCCAACAGCCGCAGGGCTTCGCCCGGCTGTCCCACGACGGCGTGGTTTTCCGCGGCCAACGTCAAAAGCGAGGCGTGCAGTTGGCGGTACCGATTGGCCTGGGCCCACTGGGCGGCCGCCGGCAGCGGCGCGTAAAGGCCCGGGGCATTGGAGACCAGATGCGTGGTTTGTCCGTAACGAAACGATTCTTCCAGCACGCCGAGATCCAAAAAATGCGCCGCGGCAAATCCGGCTTCGGCAAACGCGGTGGCCGCCGCGCCGAAATCGCCGCCGGCCAGCGCCAGCCGGCCCAGTTCCAACAGCGCGATGCACGTCATCGGATGATCAAACTCGCCGGCGGCCACGAGCGAACGCTGCAACTCGCGCTGCGCTTCCGCGTCGCGGCCGGCCGCCGTGTAGGCCAGTCCCAATTGCACGTCGATCCAGGCTTGCGACCAATGCCCACGCGGCGCCTGACGACGTTCCAGCGCCGTGATCAATTGACGCGTCAATTGATCGTGCTCCGAGGCCGGTCCCAGCAGATCACGGCGCCGGCGGATGGCCAGCGTCGTCGTCCGCACGATCTCCTGAACGTTTACCGGGTACAAGAGCGGGCTTTGCACGACGCCGCCTTGCTGCACCTGTTGGGCGTTGTTGAGTTGGCCTTGCGCGATCAGCATCTTGTCCGGATAGTGGCCGACCGTGGCGCGTCGGCCGCTTTGCCCCCAGGTGATCCGTTCCAACTGGCCCGGATTGGCCGGCTGAATGGTGGGCGGAAACTGCACGCGGATCATCCACTCGGGAAACGCCACGTACAATTGGATGGCCGCCGTGTAATGTTCCAGCGCTTCAGGCAGGTGCCCCATGTGGTAATAGCACTCGCCGGTCATCGTGTGGAAAGAGATGGAGTCGATCCAATGGCTGGCCACCGTCTTGATGGCGCCGCGGCCCTCGGACTGAAAGTCCTTCAGTGCCCGCCGGTATTCGCCGTCGTAGTAGTCACGAAAGATGCTGAAATAACTTTGCGGTGGAACGAGCCGATCTCCGCCGCCCTGCGCGTCGGCGCGGCCCGGCGTGAATGCCAGGCCCAGGCAAACCACCGTCAGACACGTCGCCTGGCGAAACGGAGATTTCGCCCAACGCAAAAGGCATCTCGTGGCAGCCATGGTTTCTGCTCCTTTGGTCCCCAAGAAGAGATGGGTTTGCGCGGTTGTTGACCGGGCGCGGTAAAACAGGGCGTAACCGTTGTACGGGCCTCTTCGTACACGGTTCACGATACAAAGTTTGCGTCCGGATCGCAAAGCGCGGACTGCTCTATTTTACCAAACCCCGCCGAATTGCCGCCGGCGCCGGCGCACGTGTGAATTCGGAAAACGAGCGAAAGTCACGCGGACAAGCGCGACGATAACGGTATTGACGATCGCAGCGACCGCGGCGCCGGCTCGAACCGTGTGCTGAAAACGGTCGTCGATGGATCAAAACACCGACGGGTGCGTCCGCTCCGTTTCGACAGGGAGGTAACAGATGAGCCGCCGTGCAAAAGGCTCGTGGGGCGTGTGGGGGGGCCTTGGCAGCCTATGTTTGCTGATGGCCGTGGGTACGTCGGGCTGCCAGAGCAGCATCGGCGGGCAAACGCTTCCCAGCCCTTATTACTTGGACGACGATATCCAGTATTTCCCGGCAGGGCATGAATTCAAGCTGTTCCGCGAGGCGGCGGCTTTGCAGGCTGCCCGCGAGTCGGAAGAACTGGTGGCGCCTTAACCCGGCAGTGTGACTACCAGGAGATTCGTTTTGTGGCCCGCGCCTAATACTACAGCGCTACGTTGCGATCGATGAGTAGAGCCAATCGTTTAGCCGCAACGCCCGCGGAGCCTGCTGAAAAAGTCGCTGATTGGCAATCGGCGGAAAATAAACGGGTGCCACTGCTGGCTTGTCCAGCAGTGTTTTCCCGCGAAAACGTCGGCACTGCTGGGCAAGCCAGCAGTGGCACCCGACTTTTTCAGCAGGCTCCGCCCGGCTTCCGGCTAAACGATAGGACCGGCTAAGCGCTGTCGTACTAAGGCCACGTACAAATCATCGTCGGGCGCCGTGGCAGTCGAGTTCGGCCTTGCCGAACGGCGGCTGCCGCAGGAGTCCAGGGGGGACGACACCCTTCGCGCCCGTCGTCCGTGGTGCGACGGCACAGCGCGAGCCGCACTTCGGGCGACGGGTGACGAGGGGCCTTTTGTTCCCGGTCGGTCAACACGAAGCATACGGTTTTTTCAACTCCAGTCTGTATTCCATACCCGATGGTCATCGAACTTCCCCCAGCAGCGCAAGCGTACGCCAACGACGTGCTGGTCTGGATCGGCTACGGCACGCTGGTCGGGCTGCTGGCCAAGGCGATCATGCCGGGGCGCGACCCCGGCGGGGCCATCGCGACGTTGATGATGGGGATCGGCGGCAGCGTGATTGGCTGCGGCACGTTGCTGTTCTTTTGGGAAGGACAGCGTGTCACGCCGATCAGCCCGGCGGGCTTTCTGGTCGCCACGGCCGGCGCGTTTGTGCTGTTGTTCTTCTATCGGTTGCTGGCCGGCTATTGGTTCGTCGAAGGCGAGGCGGCCGCGCCGCCATTGGGCCGCCGCCGGAGATTCCGACGCCGCAGGGAACCGACGGCGGTCTACGAGGAATAAGCCGCCGCGCGCCCGTTCTTGTCGTCGGCCAGCGGGTTTTCTTCACCGATCAGCATGCGTCTCACCCAGCGTTTCGCGCGTAACGCCTGAGCGCGCAGCGCCGTGGCGGGAAAGTGGCTGTAACGGTAGCTGGTCCTGACGGCAGTCGCCCAATGGCGCTTGCAGTCCAGGTATTTGGACCCCAGGTCGATCGATTCGTCGCCGCGCCGGCAACTGTCCTGAATCATTTTCTGCAAGAGCACCGAGCCGGCGCCGCTGAATTCAGGGCGATCTAGAAAACCCATTCTCAGCCCGAACAACCGGCCCTGATAACAATAGTTGTAGTTGAAGGCCACCGCCTGGCCGTCGACCTGCAATAGGTTCAGGTCAACGCAGCCGGCCCGCACCGCCGCCCAGTGCGCATCGCGTAAAAAATGGCTGACGGAATCGTGCGATAGCGTCGTTCCGGTCTTGGAGGAAGCTTGCCAACTGCTGCTGGCAATTTGCTGGCAGGCGTCGAGCAAGTCCCAACGCGGATCGTCATCGGCCGCCGCCGCGCCCGACGGGCGGTAGCGAACGTGCGTGACCTGGCCCAATTCTTCAAGGCGTTTTAGATTGCGACGACAATTGGTGCGCCAATGGGATTTTCGGCTGGACCAGTACCGCTCCCAATCTCCGTCCAATTGGATCTGCGCCGTTTGCGTCCACGCCTCCCGATGTGCCTGAAACCCATTGGCCCGCAGCGCCTGCGGCGTCCGTCCCCGGTCGTGGCCCACTTCGTCCGTCCAGCGCAGGTCCAGCATATCCCAGTCGCGGCGCGTGCGGCGGATGTGCGACAGCCCGGCCAGCAACGTGGCAGTGGGGTTGGATCCGATGGGACCGTAAAACGTCCCCCAGTCGTCCAGCGGATAGGTCAACGCTCGCACCCGGCCGATCCGCGTGGCTTCACGCCGCACGACCAACGGCAAGATGCCCACCGGCCCGTGTGGCGACGACACGACGAGCACGCGCAGCCGCTGACCTGCGCCGAAGTGCCGCCAGTAGGTTTCCAGCCAGTTGAGCGAATGGAAAAAGCTGGCGTCACGCGTGCGTGGCAGCAGCGAATCCCACAGCAGGCGGACCGACTGGAGTCCGGCGATGTCGTTGATTTCTTTGACGCTGCTCATTCACCGCCCTGCGTGGTTCGGTCAAAATCTCGCGATACGGCAGTTGGACACTGGTGCGGATGTTTCGATTCGCCGCTGCAAAATCCGGCCGTAGCGGGATTTATGTCTGAATGCAATTGCCATGCCGGGCGGCGCGGAAGCCTCGTCGATGCCACTCGCGTGCGACGCATCTGCTTTCGCAGAAGTGAATTACCTCTGTCATTATCGCCGCGGCCGTAGCCTGCGGCAGCCACTGCCTGTCGCGTTCCCGCAACGGTGGAAGAGGCCCTTTGACGGCATTTTCGCTCGCCGTGGCTCGACGATGGGCGTCGGCCGTAACGAAACAGGTTTCCACCCGGTGGGGTTTAATCGCACGCTGGACTTCGCCGGTCGTCCGGTCGTCCCCGCGAACCCACAGGCCTTTTCCCATTTTTGACCCGGTGGTATGCTGCACGGCTAAATCCTGCCCGCCAGCGTAGCTTCAATTGGCAGAGCACCGCATTCGTAATGCGGGGGTTGTGGGTTCGACTCCCACCGCTGGCTTTTAGATCGAGTGGAACATAACTCGATTCCGAGAAGAAACTTGCGGCAAAATTATTTCGCCCTCCCGCTTGATTCTGGCTGCCTCTCTTCTTTACTGGTGTGGGCGCTTGTGTGGGCTCCGTCGAATTTCGCCCACAATTGATCCGCGATATCGTCCGTGTCCAGGTCCACGTAATACTTCATCGTGGTCTCGATCGACGAATGCCGCATGAGCTTTTGGAGGACGGCCGGAGCTACCTGAACGGCCCAGCGGGTGCCGAATGCCCGCCTCAGGTCGTGAGCGCTGGCGTACTTGGTCCGTGAGTGCTTCGTCTTGGTTTCCGGGTCGATCCTCGTAAAGGTATCTACCTTGACGCCAGCACGCTTGCCGATCGCGGTGATGATCTTGCTCATTCGCTTTTGCGTCAGGTGGACCGGGAACACCTTACCCACCCGCCGGCTCTCTGGGATGCCGGCTCTCTGGAATACTGGATAGTAGCTCCGCAAAGTCCGGCGTCATGGGCAGCAGTTCGTCACGGGCGGCCTTCTGCGCCGATGCGTGGATGCGGAACCGTGGCCGTCGGCCCTTCAAATCCACGGCGAAGGGAGATTCAAAGTCCCACGAAACGACCAGCGATTTTTCAAGTCGAAGACCCGACAGCCATAGCCCGCGCAAATACCACTGCCACGCCTGCCAGTCGTTCGGGAGGAACTTTTGCAGGCGGCTAGCATCCCCTCGAATTCCTCAGTGGTGATGGGCCGCCCTTTCATTAGCTTCGACCTCTTGGCCCGCTTGGGCATCTTGATCTTAGGAACCTCGACCATAAGCCCAACATCGACGGCCCAGCTAAACGACGATCGCAGGTGGCCCAGATATCAACTGACGGTTGCCTCTGCCCGGCCCTCGTCTCGCAGCTTGCTTTGAAAGTAGCTCAGCCGCTCTGCCGTCAAATGCGACAACTTTTCCGGGTTGCATAACCGCTCAATGGCATTGAAAACGGTATTGGCCATTTCATCCGTCTTCGCCGCCAGGCTCGGCAGCACTTCATCTTCATACCGCTGGCGAAACTCCGCCCAGGTAATCTTGCTGGCCGGCTTGTACCGCCCGGCCCATAGTTCATCTTCCCACTTGCCGGCGGCCTTCTGCGCGTACTTCAAGCGGTGCGTGCCGGTGGACTTCATCACCCGCCGGCCCGTCTGCGGACAGATATAGAACATGGCCAGATTCTTGCGCTTGCCCCACTTGGAAACTTTGACTGTGATCTCGGACATTGGTACAGTTCCTTTCGTTAGTGTGAGTTGCCCCCGCCGGTCTACGTATCACCACAGGCCGGCGGGGGTGCCATTTATTTACGCCTGACGAATGTTGTTTTCGCCGTCCCCTTCCTTTCGAGTTGCGGCAGCTTCGGCAATTCTGATTACTTCAGCAAACTCAATCGTTTTCGCTTCAAGTAGCCTCTTGGCCACGTTCACTACCGCAGCTTTCCATTTTGGTTCCAAGAGAATTTGTTTGGCTAGATTCGTCTGAACTCCGCGCCAATGGTTGCAGCAATCTTGAAAAGAGTCCGAATCACGGTCGATGTGTTCGCAATCTTGCACGTAGATTTGACACGCTACCTTCATATCCTTTCGATCATTTTCCCCGTCATGCTCCCCTGGTTTGAATCCACAAATCTCTACCGCGATGTCGCCAGCAGCGTAGACCGCCATAGTAGCCAATACCACGTCGCAAATGGGGCTGTAATTGATTCTGTCAAGTACCCACTGCTCAAAAACGCATTCGCCATAGCTCCTTCCGGGACTTGATTCAATCGTGATTCGTCGGAGCGGGTTCTCGTTCTGAGGTGGCTCGTAGTTTTTTGAATGTTGCGTCAAACCACCGAGATTTATCAGCACCTAGGCAACGACGGCATGTCCCGCCTCGTGATACGCCGCTCGCTCTTCAGGTGACAACATTCCTGCACTCATAGTGCAAATCTTTCCAATGCGAATTTGCGCGCAAAAAAACCCACGGGCTCGGTTACTCGCTGTCAGGCGGAACATGAGCACCGCCTTGGTGGACCTTGCTCCCCGCCGTCGCGGATCGCAGCTTGGATGCCACGCACAAGCAACCGAGCCCGTGGGCTCTGATTTCGATTGCATTGTTTTCCTCATGTTTGCCCATCAGGGCTTTGACGCCAATGATTCTCCCGTGCCGCCCGACCGTCGTCAAGCAGCTATTCGGAGTCTATGGCGGGGGCCGAAAAATGGTCAAGTTTTTGAAAATCCGCTGACATGGGGAAAACGACGGGCATAATGGGCGGCAGGTAACCACGACCAATCGCGCTTTTCCTAGGGGGCTGGAAATGATTCGATTCGTTCTCGTCTGCTGCACTGTCTCGGTCGCCGGTGTGCTGCGCGGTGAATCGCTGTCATTCGATTTTGATGGCGGACTGGGGCAGCACTTCGATATCGTCAACGACAGTGGGCTTTGGAACTTTGATACGGCGGGAACGTCGATGCGAATTCACAAGCCGGCGGACGATGGTTCTACTTTGCCCACTGGTTTTGTTCGCGGAAAGGTGCGGTCACGATTCACCATCGATGGTGACTTCTCGGTCACCGTTGACTTTGCTCATAACGATTTTCCGATTTCAGCGAATCAGTTCGGATTGAACGAATCGATCCTTGCGGTGGTCTCCGAAAGCGACGGGTTATTCGAGATTCTACGATTCAACATTGGGGACGGTCGGGAGTTCATCGAAACATTTACTGTACCACCGGAGATTCCAGGCTTCGTCGTGGCGGATGAACGATCCGACATTTCACAGGGACGTTATCGACTGATGCGCGCAGACGGAACGATATCTGGATGGTATGCACTTGATGGCGTTTCCGACTTTCAGCCACTCGGCAGTTTAGAACCGTTCTTGGGTCCGGTGTTTGTTGAATTGACTGCGACTCAAGGCACAAATCGTCCCGATACGCTTCGTTCCATGACCGCGATGGACATAGGCTTCGACAACCTCGTCATCGACGCGGACGCCATTACTGTCATGCCGCCCATCTGGGGCGACACGAACAATGATGGGATGGTCAGCCTGCAAGATTTGAACAACATCCGCAATCATTTCGGCGATGGTGTGCTGGACGGCCCGCCCGTATTTGGCGAAGCTTATCCGTTTGACGGCATTGTAGATATCGTCGATTTGAATTTTGTGCTGAACCGATTCGGCACTACGGCATTTTCGCCCGTGACGGAGCCGTGGGGCCTGGCAATGCTGCTGACCGGCGGAGTGGTAGTTTTTCTTTTCCGCCGGCCCACCGGCCGGCCGGCTTATTGAGGTTCCCCCCCAATCCGGCAGGTATCAAACGTCGCCCGGACCGGTCGGCGCTCGTTCTGTGCCAATCTGTGCGGTCGGATTTGGCGGATCCGCCTGAAATCGGCGGCCAGTCTCAATAAGGCCGGCGGGGGGAAGGATATCTTCCCTCCGCCGGCCGCTCCGCTACCCGCAGCGAACGCCAGAAGGTATGATTGCAGCATGGCCGAATTCTATCGACTTGGCAGTATTCCGATTCGCGTTGTCCTCTATCAAGAGGACGGCCGCTGGATTGCTCATTGCCTCGAATTCGATTTGCTTGGCGATGGCGCGACTCAAGAAGACGCCCTGCAATGCCTCAAGGGAGCGATCCAAACTCAAATCGATGCGGTTGTTGACCATGACAGCCTGGAAAGCCTGTACTTTCCGGCGGAAGGAAAATACTTCCGGATGTACGCGGAAGGAAGGGAAATTGCCCTCAAAGCCACAGTCCACTTCGAGGTCAAAAACCCGGTTCAAATCGAACGTCTCGAAGCCCGCGAATACCTGGCAACAGCATAGCATGGAATGGCGAAACGGCGGCTGAAACTCAATGAATTGCGGCGCATTCTGGCGTCATTCGGCGTTACGGAAGACAAGAAACGTGGCAAGGGAAGTCACACCACGTTCGTTAAACAGTTCCCGGAAGAACCAAAACCGCGCATATATTCAATGCCAAGCCGAAAAGACGTTTTGCCGTGCTACGTGAAGGACTGCCGCCGGCGTTTTCGATTGACGCCAGAAGACGGTGTGACCGATGAGGATTTCTACGGACGCAAGTAGCCGGCCCCTCACCCCATCCTGGCATTCACCGCAATCTCGCACCGCGACAGCCTTGTGCCGCCAATCCTTTGCCGGCGTATCAGCCTAAGCTCCGCAGCCAGGTCCCTGGCAAACCGCGCCGCCCGAACCAGCGTCGGGCCGTCCACGGCTCCGTACTGCCCGACAAATGAAACGGTCGCCGTCAGTTCATCGCCGATGGCCACGCACTCCGACGACACCACCCCTTCGTGCCGACGTGCCAGCGTATCCACCACTTCCGCCGGCGCGTGCAACTCCGGCCGGGGCGACAGCCCGGCCGGGTCGATGTCGACGGTGATCTTGCGCGCCGCCTGATCTCCGCCGGTGGTGCGCAGATGGCGAACGCACGACTCCCCCAATGCGTCGCGCAGCGCCGCGCGGTTGCCAGTGGTGAGCGTCAGGGTTTCCATCAACCGCGACTGCGTGGGCTGACTGGCCAAGCGTTCGGTCACCGTTCGCTCGCCCGGCCGGTCCCACGCGGCCATTTTCATGGCCGGATCGTGCGCCAGGCGGTCGGCGTCGTCCCCGCGCCGAATAACCCATGGCCAAGGCGTACAGGCGCTGGCGCAACAGTTCGACCAATTCGTAGCGGACCGCATTCGGATCGCGCGGATCGGACAGCCGCTGGGACAACCGCTCGGTCAGTCCCAGCCGCTCGTCGGCTTCGCGCAAGAGAAGCAATCCGCTGTCGGACGTAATCCGCTCGTCGCCCGCTTGCACCTTGACGGAGCGGTTGAAACTCGGTTCGAATAGCCACTGCTGCGCTTCACCCATTGCGTGATCTCCCGGAGTGCCGTGGAATTCCTTCCCCACCCCATGAAACCCCGGCACTCACGCAATGTTTTCCTCTTACATAGAACGGATGCGCGAATAAGACGGGCTGATGGGTAGGCGGTCGATGAAATTCTCGCTGCGATGTCTTTTGATATGGATCACCGTTTTTTCGGTAATCACAGCCATAGTGGTAAACGTCGGAAAACGTGCGCAAAGAACGAACGTTTTAGTGTCGCAATTGGAAAAACTTAATGGTACGGTCGGCGTGAACTGCGATCCGATTTCAGGCCCGGAAGAGGTCGCGTTTTCGGTTCCAGGCTTGCCACCGCTCGTTCGAGATGCTGATATAGCGGTCTTAGCACCTTACTTGGCGTGTTGTACTGAAATTCGGTATGTGGGTTTGACGAATACGGAGATTACGGACGTATCGGTCCGGCATATTGCAGATTCTTGCAGGAATTTGCGGCAAATTGAACTTAGCGGAACCGACGTGACTGCGGATGCGATAAGGTCATTGAAAAAGTGTCCTAACCTCACGATAGTCTCAGTGTCGACGGGAGCGCTCACACTTGAGGGAATTCGGGCAATCAAGGACCTGGCATCTCTAAAGAAGCTATATGTATATGGTGCATCTGATGACGACCCAAGGATCGAGAGGTTGCGCTTAGAAAAACCAAGTCTGGATATTGAAGCACATAAGCGAGAACACCTTTTCGATTTATAATTGTTAACTGCGGGCGGGAAAAAGCGTGTCCCCGTCAGGTCAACAAACTGACCTGAAGGCCCTGTAAACAGGGCGATTCTGGGTAATATGGCATAATTCGGCAAGTGCGGTCTGGATGAAACGGGGCGGTGTGTCTCGGCCGCCGCGCAGGTTGCAAGGAGGTGTGTTATGCCAACGCAAGATTTGTCTTACAAGTCCGCCGCGATCCAAGAACATTTTGCCGCAGGGCGATTGCACCAAAAGTTATTTGCCGAGGAGGACTTCGGTGAGGTAGTGCTCGTCCCAGCCGGCGGCGAGGCGTTTGTTTTTGATAACGATCTT
>Ga0214472_10002571_pt1 | contig 19444 bp, 17 predicted proteins | sample RVTome_6_FD_207662 | JGI IMG/M metagenome (GOLD analysis project Ga0214472, IMG submission 207662) | Soil microbial communities from uranium-contaminated site in the Upper Colorado River Basin, Wyoming, United States - RVT140D175 | ecosystem: Environmental > Terrestrial > Soil > Contaminated >...
CCATTCGCCGTGAGCATCCCGCTTACCCTCAGGGTGCCGCCCACACTCGTGTTGCCTGCCGTCAGGCCCCCGGTGACGGTGGCGCCCCCATTTGCTGTGAGCTGATTTGTTACCGTCAGTGTGTTGCCCACTGTCACTGTGTTAGAGACGTACAGGTCGCCCGTCACACACAATTGAGCCTTTGTTGTGTCTACGGCTGCCCCAACACTCAGATGACCCAATACCGTCAGCCCGCCCTGCTTCACCGTCAGCCCGCTGGCGCTGTCCACAGTGGCGCCCCCATTCGCCGTGAGCATCCCGCTCACCGTCAGCCCGCCCTGCAGGCTCAGCTCACCAGCACTCTCAGCGCCAATAAAACTGGGCCACTGCTTGGACTCCATACTGGGTTGCCGAAATGTTAGACGTGAAACGGTCACGTCATCACCCAATTGTGTGCCAGCTTTTACCCGGACACTCTTGTCCGGCTCATTAGCGAGATTACCATTAGCATCAATCTGCAGACGTGCCAGCGGAATATTAATACCCGGGGCAATCTTATTTTCATCAACAAATAATATCACAGGACGCTCAAGTGTACGCGTATTATCCTTGAGACCAATGTTAGACAAATCTGAGGGCTTTTCGTCGTAAGCGATGACAACACAGAGCGTCTGGCCTTTATAGGCTTGCAAACTCATGGTCTGACTTTCAAGCAGGACAATCGTCCTGCCCTGGATGTCAATCGCGCTACCAACCGCCACGGCGATCGTCGCTGCCTCATTAGTTACCTCCAGGCCTTCAGCAATCCCCCAGGTATGCAGGCTACGATTGTGAATCTGTTGCCGATTCATGTGGTATACCTGTTCATCTGTGAAATCCGGCGCTTGCAGGAACTGACCTTGAAAATAACGTAGCCGTTTTTCTACGTATGCCCGGTTTTCTGCGTCTGCCATGTGAGAGTTCCTTTCGACTTACTCAGGTGATAACGTGCCTAACAGCGTGTCTTTGTCTATGGTCGAGTGGACGCCAATCTGCATGGTCTGCGGCACACTGATCAAAAGATCGTAATAGGTATGGGCCGGTTTTGCCTGATCAATGATCGCGCGCACAATCTGGGCTTTGCGCTCAAAATCTAAATCGCCTAGCCCTGGCAAAATGATAGTGGCGAGAAAGTAATGCGGCGGAGCGCCACCGATAACCGTGTCGACGCCCACCGTGGCGGTAACGTCTATCTGGAAGGCCTGATGGAACTCCTGTATGTCAACGCCTACTGTACCCATGTAGGCCTGCAACACCAGGAGCAGCCCTGCCCTGGTGCCACGCTGTCGGTAGGCGAGTACAATCTGGCTGATCAAGCGACGCCTTTCTTCGCTCGTCCAATCCGCTCGCAGACTCAGTGCCACCCAACTGGCTAACCAGGGCAGAAAGGCGTCCGGGGTACGTGTCTCCGGCGCCTGCCCGGGTCCGGGACAAAAGTAGGTATACAGGGTAGCGATGATTTCTTCGAATCCCCGCTCCTGGGGATCGCCAACACCACTTAAGATACGCTCACATGCCAGTAAGAAATGGTTAACAAACGAGCGGCTGTCGGTTTCGACATCCTGCTGGAAAATAGCCGGCAAATATTGCACATAGCTACTGCGAAGCGGCATACGGCAGTCTCCACGTGTGGGATATCGACTGCTGCCAGCGGCGCGAGTCACCATCGTTACCTAATCGCCGGTAAGACATGTGACCTCGACAACGGCCTGCACCAGTTCATTGGCCTGCAAGATGATACCAATCAGGTGCTTATCTTCTTGGGCGCGCAGTTCCCGACAGGCCCCGTCGGACGTCGTAAGCTGTACCGCTGTGACGTAATCCACCCCCGAGACCTGGTCGAGCACCTGGTAAACCTCCGAAACATACACATACCGCCCGAAAGGCCAGCCTTGTCCATCAGGCCCACCGGTGCAGGGATGAAAGAAGGCCCTCAGGGCCTCTGTGGCCCGCCTGGTGACGCTCCCGTCCCCATCCCAGGCATCTGCTTGGAGAAATAAACGGGCTGTTATCGTAACCGAGACATACGTGGGACCCACCACATGGTGGTTGACGGTCAACAGCCGTCGTTGATCCAACCACGTCCACAAGTCCTGGCGCAAACCGTCTGACAGATCGTCTGGCTTTTTGGTAACGACGATCACGCTGATGTGCCCCGGGGCCGGCGTCGTCGCATCGCTCCAGTCCAGATTGCGCTGGGGGAGACAATGCGCCCGTTTCACAAGAGCCCTGTAGGGGCGTCCCGCCTCTGTGTTCGGCCACACCTGGGTGACCAGGGACACAAAATCGTCGCATGTCACAGCCCGGTAGCGTTCCCGCAGGGCTAACACTGTCTGGCGCTTATCCAGCGCTAGATCGCCTGTCAAGGGCCAGGCGGGATCTCTAAGTAACTGCAAAAAAGCCTGGTAATTGGCATTGGGGATACGATTGACACGATAGAGCACCATTTCTGTCAACCAGGCCAGGAGTTCAATGAGGACAATACCTGGATCCGTAGGGTTATAATCCGTCCATTCGGGATCCAGGCCTGGAATCAACGTTCGCGCTTCTTGCACCAGATCGTTATAGGTACGGTCATCCAGATTGGGAAGCGGCATAGGCATATCAGGCTCCTTGCTGCGGGGGCATCAGGCTGATGCAGTGCTGTCCGGAATATACCAGACATCGATCTGGTCGTTGCATGGCGGGAGGATTTTTCTGTACAGATAGCGAGCGCACATAATCGACCTGTGCAATCGATTCGAGGCAGGCATACAAGTCCGACTCGTGCGGCTGGCGCCCAAAAGGCCAGCCATCACCCCCTGGCCCTCCGAAGAGCGGATGCAAAAAGCGCTGTAAGGTGGCGGTCACGGTTTCGACGAGCCCATCAGCCCCGGCGAAGGACACGGGCACGATCTGCGCCTCAACCGTGACCTGCAGCCAATCCGGCCCGGCAACCCACAGCGTCAGCGTGGGCGTTGCGCGAGCTCTGATGTAGGCCTCGACGCGGTCGAGCAGGTCGAGACTGGGATCGGGACGGGCTGCCGTGCTATACGGGACGATAATAAGTCCGACCTGACCAGCATCGGTTGCATTGTCAGGTGCCAGCCACCGTCTCTCACGGGGATCGTAGTGCGGAACAATGGCGCAGGCCCGCACAACATCAGGCGATGCTTCGTAGGCCAGATCCTCGAAATCTTGTGCGGTAACGGCACGATTGCGATGGCGCAGTACTTTGGGACCGCGTTCCTTGACACGTGCCAGGCTCTCGCCATCGGTGCCCGCGGCGGCAGGTACATAGTTAGTCACGCCATCCACATAGGGAATGGCTGCTTTGAGCTGGATAATCGTGGTCGCCTGGCGGTTACCGCACGTACCGCCGCCGGTACGGTACAGCGTCGCGCGAATGGTATTGGGGCCTGGCGGCGGTATCATGCCAGCTTGCCCATCACCAAAAGTAAGCGTCCCGGTGAGATAGTCGAGTACATAATGCCGATCGCCCGGACCAGAGCCGTAAAAGTCGGGCACCTGTTGCCAGGGTACCCAGCGCTCTGCCAGGAAACCGCTGGTGTCTACGACGGCACCGGTGACATCTCCCCTTTCTGTCTCGTCAAGCGCTGGAGGCTCAGCGGTCTGAGTCAGCTCGCGTACTTCAATCGTCGGCCCGGGCAGCACTGGCGCTTTACTGGTGCGGAAAACCTGACCAGGTGTGCCATTGCTGGACCCCAGGATTTCACCGTGAATGGTCATTGCTTGGCTGGCCCAGGTGGTATTGGTCAACACCCGGCGTAGATACGGCGGAGCGGCAAAGCAACCGTGCTCCAAGCGCGCCCGCAGCCAGTACCGTTCGAGACCAAACGCCGGGCGGCTGGTGAAATCCACCGGACCAATGAACGTAAGTAAGCCGCGCTCGGTCAAATTGTGGGTTTCATCCGTTACCCCCAGGTCTTTCCAGCCAGAAGGACCCGCATAGGCCCAGGAGACGTACGCTGGTGTCGCTGTCGCCGCGCTCCGGTCTGCGTCGCCGCCGGCATTATAGAGCGACGGCTCGACGTCGAGGTAGAGCGTCATCGGGCGATTGGCAAAGGGACGATCAAAGCCCAGATACAGAGCACAGCGCTTCTCTGTGGTGGGCGGAAACGGGCAGAATGAGGTGGTGCCTGAACGGGCTGCCTCGGTATGATCAATGTAAGTGAAATCATTGTACGCCCGGCATGCCGCCAGCGCGCCGCTTGCTGCGTAAGTATACGTTATGCGCAGTTCTTGTATTAACGGTGGCGCATAGGTGTCCGGCACCAGATCATAGCCTCCCTCCTGGTTCTTTGTGTAGTAGGCCTCGTGCCCGTAACTACCGCTCGCAATACGCGCCCGCACCCAGTAGTTCGTCTTGCCGTTGACCCTGTACGACACGGCGTCCGGCGGCAAGTCAAAACATACCTTCCCACTCTGCGTAAGGTCTTGTGCGCCATTACTTGTACTACCTGGCGTCTCCGGCGCAGGTGGCTTAAATGTGAGCACCTGCCAGGCCTGACCATTCCAGACTTCCCAGGCAAGCTTCGCGTCTCCAGACACAGGCATGGGGAGAGGCCCGGAAGGCAGCGTGGCATCGCTCTCTAACGGTGGCAGCGGATTACTCAGCACTGGCGAATGATTGTCCTCTGGTGCTGATGCTGTGGCATCGCTCTTTGACGGTGGCAGCGGATTACTCAGGGTTATCTTAATCGTGACGGTGGTGCTTCTACCGCCAGCAAATGCTTCCTGATGTGCCAGATATAGCGTATCCCCCAGGCGGGGCTTTTCGCCGAAGGGATAGAAATCCTTGCTGAGATCCAGAGGTATGGTATTGGCAAACCCCAGGTCAGGCATCAGCTTCGTGTGCGTCATCTCCACACTGGCTGTTATCTGCTTCATGCAGAGCGCTTCTGACGGCAGAGGGGACTGCAACCGGGCTTGCAGCCAGCCGGCTGCCAGCCCATCAATGGTTGTCGGTGTGGGTGGCGGTAGGTTGTTCAACACAACTTGCCACTGCTGGACTGGCGGCTGGGCTGGCGGCTCCACTTTAGACGACTCGGCTGCAAGCTGCTGCCAGGCAGCACCGTTCCAATAGGACCAGACGATGTCCAGCTTGGACAGCTGGTCTGCCTGGGGCGATTCCAGACGCAATGTCACTGTTTTGGGCGCCGGCAGCATGAAAAAGTCGTCATGCGCCAGATAGAGGCTATGCTCAATCGCATTTTTGCCGCAAAAGGCCGGGAAAGCGGTGTCTATAACGCCAGTTGCTGGCGCAGTATTATCACGATACTGATCCGTGTCAGGCGTATGCACAAAGACTGCGTTGAGCTGTGCTGGGGTCATGGTCAGGGCACGCTCTGTTTCATAGATCACCTCGGCCTCTGCATCCGTGGTTGGGAGCGCTGCCGCCTGGGTATAGGCCGGTACATGCGCCTCCACGGTGGCGGCAGCGGCAAGATGAAAGGTCAACGGCACGCGCGCTGGCTGCGGCGGCAGCATCTGCGTCCCGATCATATCCAGAAAGGCCAGGAAGTTTTTCTCCAGTGTCTGGTTGAGACGCGCGATGACCAGCTCGCTCAGGTGCCCGAAGATACGCATCAACGCCTGGCCAGCGTCAGGCCCTCCGTCCGCACGCGGCCGCCAATCCGTATGCTGGCAGACCCAGGTCTGCACGCTGTTGACAATTTCGTCGCGGGTGCGCGTGTCGATTGGCGGCGCCTGCTGCAACATAAGGGTTCACTCCAGATAGAAAGGGTAGACCAAATTGAACTGATTGTTGGTGGCACGTACGCGATAGGTAATCTCAATGAGCAGTCGATTGAGCGCCGCCGGATCGGCAGCCGCCGTGACATTTTGCACGTCGATGCGTGGCTCCCACTGTATCAACGCCTGCCGGACCTCGCTGGCGGCGCGGCCAGCTGTCTGCGCGCTGTTGGTCGCGAAGACCAGATCATGAATGCCACACCCAAAGTCGGGACGCATCACGCGTTCGCCGCGTGCCGTGCCCAGGATCATCCAGATAGCCTGACTGACACTGTCTTCATAACGTGCCATGGCAACTTGCTTGTCCTGGTTTATCTGCACTGGGAACGCTACCCCGACACCCAGGAAGTCTTTGCTCATGCGACCACTCCGCCGTCATGATGCTGCCCCCACCCGAAGCTCTGAGCAGCATGTTGACCTGATGATGCCAGTTGGATTGGTGGCTATAACGGCGCACAGCCCTTAACCACCGATGAACACCGTGCCAATAGCGACGACAAGGCCGCCGTGCGCATCACTGGGATCGTTGCAGGTGATAGCGCTATCACCATGGCGTGCCGCAGCTTTGCCATTGATGCGCACGGTTCGACTGCCGATTTGAATGATTCCCTGGTTGGCCGGCGGCTTCAGGAACGCCGTGCCTGGCGGCGTGGGAATGTGAGGCGGTCTGTTGGTGGCAGTACTGCCCACTGTCGCCGCTGGTCTGCCCATAATATTGACATTGTTGCTCACGGCGCCGTTGATGATACCGCTAAATGGGTGTGGTAATGGTAGGGGCAGTGCCCCGGCTACGAGGACAAGATGGGTGTCGAGCGCCACCACTTGATCGCCGAATTTGGCGGCCGGTTGTCCCATAGGATTTGTTCCTCAATTGATGTTGACGATAAGTCCCTGGATATTGAGCAGCAGTCCAGCTTGCAGATCGACATTTTGATTCGCTCTCAGAGTAATTTCCGACAGCGACACGATGTCGACGCCGTTACCCTGGAGAATCAGCTTGCCAAGGCCAGCCTGAATGGTGATATTGGCGTTTGCGGTAATTGTAATTGCATTATCACTGGTACTGATGACGATGCTATTTTGCGCACTGCGGTCGATAATCTCGATCTTTTCGCTGCCGATGGTATCGTCCAGCCGGATGATGTGACCACTCCGTGATCTGAGCGTACGGCGGTTGTTGCTGCCATCGCTGTTGGTCTCAGGCGGTCGATCCTGACCGTTCCACAGGGCACCCAGGATGTAAGGGAAATGCACGTCACCATGTTCGAAAGCCACCAGCACTTCATCGTTCACTTCGGGTAGGAGGTACAGCCCCCGCATGCTGCCAGCCATCGGGGTGGCAATCCTGGCCCAGTAGCTCTCATCCTGATCCGACAGCCAGGGGAAATGCACTTTGACCCGTCCCAAACCGTCAGGATCCTGGTTATTGGTCACGATGCCCACGGTCACGCCATAGAAGCGCCCTTCCGGATTTGGAGGCCCCATTAGGCTGTGTAAAACATCGCGTTCGGTCATGCCGCGTTCCTCCTCACGGTAAAGGCGGTGCGATAGCCGCGATTGGGGCGATAGGTATGCGCAGTCGCCACTACATAGTAACGTCCGCTGAAACGCTGGCCTAAATCTCCCATTGCGATAACGATGCCAGCGCGCAGGTCCGTACGACCGATGCTCACGCCCTCGGCGCTGATGTAGCCGAGCGCCATGTCGTTGAACTGCCCGCGGGCGATCTGGTCGGTTTCAGCCTGGCTGAAGGTAGGATGATCCACGCTGATGGTGTTCGTCGGACCGAACGCCCTGTTTACCGTGGCTGGACCGCTAAGAACACCACCCATGGTGGTCGTTTCGTCACCAATGCTACCTTGCCCCAGGAGAGGTTTTTTTTCCTGAACACTCCAGCTGCGCACCGTCGTCTTGCTGGTCTGATTGAGAGTGGTGAGGCGCGGGGAAAATTCCAGGATGTCGGTATCTCGGGCCAGCGTTAGCACGGCACCCTGTGCATATTGAGGTGGCCGGAAGTACAGCGTTTTGTCTACCACCATCACTTCATAGCCGATGCGCCGGGCACGCGCCAGCAGAAAGGCCCAATCAGTCTGGTTGTGCTGCAAGACGTAATCCAGTATGACGCCCGTGTCTTCGACCCGTGGTATCAGCCCATGAGCACTCGCAATTTGTGCTGCGATATCACTGTCTTTCATCCGCAAGAACGAGCGGGTTTTATCGCCGCGTAATAGGCGATGGCGACGATCATAGCCGCGCACTAGGAGCGTCGGCGGCTCGCCGGCCAGAAACTGGGGCTCGAGGCCAGTGATTTCGCCGACAAGCAGTGTCTCCAGACTATCCACGTATCCCATCTGTATTTCCACTGTGTTACCGAGATTGAACAGCGCATTATCCACCCAGGTCACTTGCAGCTGGACCATGTCCCAATTCGTCAGGCACAGGGTGAACATGCCCGGCGCCTCCACATCGTCGTGTACTGCCACGTGGGTAATATCAGCGCTGGCCTGAGCTGGAAGGGTGTTGCCATTAATCAACACCTCAAACGTCGGTACGAGTTTCGTTGTGCCATTGGTGGGCATGCTTGCTCAGGGCCTCCGTCTCGCGCCAGGGGGGCGGAGGGCAGGAATCATGAGCACCTGTCCCGCCGTCAGCGCGCGCGGATCATCAATGTCGTTGGCATCAGCAATGGGCCGCCACAGCGTGGGATCCTGGTATGCCGTCGCGGCAATATAACTCAGGGTATCGCCACGTCGAATCGTGTGAGTCTTGTGCACGTCTGCCGACTGCTTATTCAGCAATTTGGCTTCCTGGGTATCGGAAAGCCACTGTTTGAAAGTGCACGATAAGGTGGCCCGCACCGGTGTGCCGCGATCCAGAAACAGGGTGAAACGCTGGTTCAGATTTTCCAGTATCCATTGAAAGTCATTGAAAGTGAACGTGCCCCATACCATCCGACAGAGCGGGGGACGGTGCAGATCGCCGTGCGTCTCAATGGTGGTGAGATGGTAGATACGATCGGTATACGTCCGTACATCGGTTTGCTTCTCATAGGTATCGAAGAACAAATCCATATTGAGAACTGCGGGTTCGCCATAGGTAAACTGGGCGGTAGGTGTATCCCGTTCGGCCGTAGGCATAAGCTTCCACTTTGTCGCCTTCTGAATGGAAATCTGATTGGGGTTAAACAGGACCTCAATTTCTTCAGAGAAGACATTCGGTTCGGTTTCCGCCAGAATCGTCAATTTTTCTAAGGCCATTGCCGCCCTCCGCGCCGTTCACCTTCAACGGCCAGCCGCCGCATCAGCTGGCGCCAGACTTGATCTACGACATCTTCCATTTCGATAGCATCTTGTCCTTGGGACTGAGGGGAGATGGATGCCCTGGTGTGCTGTGGCACAGGGGTTGACAAGGCCGATGCCAACGGCGCTGTTGTTGGATCCGCTTGCGGTGCCATCCTAGCCTGGACAACAGGGGCAGGCGCCGTCACGACGGGCGCCACCAGAGGCAATGGCGTATACCCATTACCCCACCCCGACGACGTCGATGGTGCCAGACCGTCGGGGGGTAGGATGAAGGGTTGTTCCAGGGATGGCGCCGATAGTCGGCGTTCCGGAATATCTGTGCCCGTCGGCCAAGGCACCCCGAGCACCGGGTAGCGCTGCACAACTGGCGTAGCAAGCCCGGCCGGCGGGCTGCCCCTATCAGGCTGAGGCACTGAGCTGGAGGCGCTCTGCCGCTGCATGACTGGCAAGGTGGCGCCCGCGCGTGGCAGCACTGGCCCAGCCATCCTCGTAGCTGGAGGGGCGAAGATATGGCCGCCTGACGGCTCCCCGAAAAGGAAGTTCGCCCCACGCGGCCCCAGCCCAACAGGCCCTGCCAGGGGCCCGCGGTGCGGCCCAGCCTCCAGGCGACGGCGAGCCGGGGCCTGCGGCGGGCGAGGTGGCCCGGCGGCGTAGCGCTGCACGAGCTGTCGACTGAGTAAGCCGGGCGCCAGGGCTGGCGCACCGTGGAGACGCGCCAGCTGCGAGAGCGGTCGAGCAGTTCGCCCGGCCGGGATGGGCAGGTCAGGATCAGAACGCCGGCCCGCACCTGCTTGAGAGCCAGCGTACCCGGCTGCCAGCAGCGCCAGGGGCGCAGAGCTATGGCTACCTGGCAGTTCCCCGGGAGGGAAGTCCACCCCGCGCGGCCTCTCCGCGCCTGGCCCGGCCTCCAGGCGACGGCGAGCCGGGGCCTGCGGCGGGCGAGGTGGCCCGGCGGCGTAGCGCTGCACGAGCTGTCGACTGAGTAAGCCGGGCGCCAGGGCTGGCGCGCCGTGGAGACGCGCCAGCTGCGAGAGCGGTCGAGCAGTTCGCCCGGCCGGGATGGGAGCGTTCTGTCTCTGGAGCCCCGGCAAGGCACCACCCGGGTGGGGTGGCACAAACCCGCCAGTTGCCGTAGGCGAAGCGCCGGCGACCACAAATGGCCACCTCCAGGACCGCATGAGCCATTGCAACCTCGGCGTCTGGAGCCCTGTTGGCTGCGGTGACCACCGGCGTTGGACGGTGGCGAAAAATGCTGTCTGCTCGCCGCCCACCTGTCGAGCCTGCCGGGCCACATGTGGCAGCGGCGTATGTGCGATGACAAAACGCGCCTGCCGCCCCCCAAGGCTCTGTATGAATTCTGTCCAACCCGGGGTGATATGCACCTGTCTACCCTACCTTACTCAGACCTTGATGCACCAGCTCCAAGGTCTCGATAGCCACCTCCGCTGTGCCAGCCCGCAGCTCCGGGCCGACCCAACGTACCGGATAGGCCGCGACAAAATTCCAACGCCAGGTCTCTTCTGTACGGCTATCGAGCAGCACGACAGAGCCATTTTTACGCTGGATGTTGCCCCGTGTCACTGCCTGGTGCCATGTCCACAGGGTCCTGTCCCTGGTTAACCCACGCTTGAGCACCAGATTGTTGGGATAACGAGCCGGACCAGCCAGCTTGTGCACGTATGCATTCAGTCCGCCCTCCTGATACTCTTCCACGTCTAGCTCCACCGTCAGGCCAGTAACGTCGCTGAACCCTCCCACCAGCAATCCATCAATCTCGACCAAAAAATTGCATGACATGTACGGATCAGTCCGCGTGCCTAGCGCCATGGTGTATGTCTTTCTATGGCCTCATTGAGGCGCTGATTAATCCTGGCCACTTCATGCACCCAGCGTTGTCGCTCGCGATGGTCGAGCTGCATAAGCTGATCGTACGGCCAGTGGAAGTAATAGGCCAGATAGGCTACCTCTTCGAACAGGCGGTCCGAGGGGTAGCCTATGGCTCCCCCACCGCGTCAATCTCCACCTCAAACGACTCTTCACAGCGCGGACAGACCACAGCCAGGCGATTATGACCATTGTAGTTAATGCGCTGATACAGACTTTGCAGGTGAGCCATGTCAGCCGCAAAGAGCCCTTCGATAACCTTGGGGTTGATATGCTCTAAAGACCCCAGTTTGGTGATCACCCGAGACAGGAGAATGATCACCAGATAGCCAGAATTAGCCTGAACGCGCGGATCTTTCATGGGGGCAATCTCGTCATACGCTGTCGCCAACCGCATGATACCCTCGCGGTGTAAAAAACCCTCGGCCTCCACGTAGCCACGGGGCAACGTGAAGGCGAATTCAGTCTGCAACATTACGCGCGCTCCACACCCTCATGGGCAATTTCCAGAGTTTCGATCGCCACCTCAGTACTTATGGCGTTGAAGGTAGGCGCTGTCCACTTGGTAGGCCATCCGGCGCTGAAGTTCCAGCGTACCTTTTCTGCACCTGTATCGTCTAGGAGGACGATGGAGCCATTTTTGCGCTCAGCTTTGCCTGTAGCAGCATTTTGCCGCCATGTCCACAGATCTTTATCGTCGCTGATGCCCCACTTGAGCGTAATGTTAGAATATTTCACTAGCCCAGGTAACTTACGTGTCGTAAGGAATTTCTCGTTGCCCTCCCGATATTCGATAGGGTCCTGGCTCGAATCCAGCCCTGAGCACTCTTGAAACCCGGCGCGCGTGATGCCGTCAATCTCGATGAGAAAGTTGTAGGAACGATAAGGGTCTTTGCGATCGCCGACTGGCATAATGAAGCCTCCGTTTCTCATGGTTGAGGCGTAAATCTGACACAGGTTTTTACAACAAGGACGAGTGAGAAATCACCCTGTAACACGCACCTCATACATATTACATTAGAATTAGCATAAAAAAAGATAAACCAGAGTTACCCAAAGCCAGAATAAAATCCTGTTTTGGCATACTTAGACGGTCTGTGTAGGACCACTAATCGTAATGCCACTGGCACTGTGCACGATGCGCACGATCACAAATTCGCTCGGCAGACTCGGCGCCAGGCCAATCTCCGTCATCACCTGGCCCGCATCGCGTCTTTCAGGGGGGTTCGTCTCCTCATCGCATTTGACGAAGAAGGCCACTTCGGGGGTCGTTCCCTGCAGTGCTCCACGCTGGAACAGCGCGTTACAATAGGCCGTCAGCTCCCGCTGGATGCGCGACCACACCTGAGGATTATTGGGCTCAAACATCGCACTCGCCATATGGCGTTCAATCCACCGGCCAGCAGTCAAGAAGAGTCGCCGCACATTTACATAAGTCCAGGCTGCTTCTGCGCTCAGTGTACGGGCGCCCCAGAGGCGAATACCCCGTCCTGGAAAAGCACGCAGCGCATTAATCCCGACTGGATTCAGGAGGCCCTGCTGGCTATCGGTCACGTTGACACTGAGATCGACGACACCTTCCACCACTTCATTGGCCGGCGCTTTATACACCCCGGTGCGCCTATCACTACGGGCATAAATGCCCGCCACGTGACCACACGGTGGCACAAATAATGGACAGCGTTGCGCATCGCGAACGCCAACGTCAATCCACGGAAAGTAAAGGGCGCCGTTGGTGCCCTGCAACCGGTACCGTTGCTGGCACACCGCCTCAATTTGCGCCTGAGGGTCTGCTTTCTGGCCTGATGCCTGCTGGCCGCTGGGTGGCAGCGCATCCAGAATGGCCAGACGGTCGCCCATCGTGTCACAATGCTGCAACACAATATTCTGCAAGGTGTCTACCCGGGCTGGATCTAGACCTTGCTGCATAATGGCCGGCGCACACACCAGGTCAATCGTGTTGAGCGCTTCCAGCGCTTTGAGACCCGCTTGCAGCGCGGCCTCGACACCGGCTGTGCGATTATTGTCGAGGCACACAACATAGCACTGCTGGCCGCCGTTGGCAAAAAACCCGTACACAGCATGCCAAAGATAATTATCTTTATCGCGTATAGTACTAAATTTATTCTCAAACTGCTTCCAGTACGTCAGGCATTGAGGCATATTATGTATTGCAATGTCTGAGTCTTCTGTGAAACCCAGGAACACCGGTACCCCGGTCTGCAAGGCACCGGGGGAATCTGGCAAAATAACTTCGTTATAGACACCGGGAGACTTATAGATAGACATTGACGCTCCAAGGCAAGTCTGCCCAAACCCTGTCAATCACGTTACCGACGTAACGGATGCTCTCTGCTGCCGAACTGGTTGCTAACTGCTACGGGATCGCCTATCATCTTCCCATCAACTTGGCCCCCCACCCGCCCACTGGCTGATACGGAAGATAACGAACTCGGCCGGTTTGACCACTGCCACGCCAACCTCAGTGACCACCTGGCCCGCTTCACGCACATCGAGTGGATTGGTCTCGGCATCGCACTTGACATAGAACGCTTGCTGGGGAGTATCGCCAAACAGGGCACCGTCGCGCCACACACCGGTGAGAAAAGCGGAGACATTGCGGGTGATTTGTGCCCATAGGCTGGCGTCATTCGGTTCGAAGACTGCCCACTGTGTTCCCTGATCAATCGATTCGCGCAGAAAGAGGAACAGGCGGCGGACATTGATGTACTTCCATTCGCCGTTATTATCTCCCCCTATCGTGCGTGCCCCCCACACCCGGATGTTGCCGTTCAGGTTACGGATGCAATTGATTCCCTGGGGGTTTAAACCCTCTTGCTGTTGCTTGCTAATGTCATACTTCAGCCTCAGAGCCCCGCGAACAACTTCATTGGCCGGCGCTTTATGCACACCGCGAGTCGTATCCACCCGGGCATAGATCCCGGCAAGATGGCCGCTAGGCGGCACAGGTACGGGCTGGGCGCTGGGGGGATCGGCAACATATATCCATGGGGTATAGAAGGCAGCGTAGTTTGAATTAGGAGGCGGCGCCGGCGGATTGTTCGGTGCAAAATCCGCCGGGCTATCAAGAATTGCAAACCGATCCTGGGTGCGCTGTTCACAATGGGTTATAATCGCCTCCCAAACCCCGGGAGCGGTACGGCCAGGGGCCGCGACCATGGCAATTTCGTCGATGGGCTCGAAGGCCTGCTGGAGTGCGGATGCTATGTCGTTATCGTCAGCAACCCACATGACATAGCAGCGCTGGCCACCATTGTCGAAAAATCCATAGACGGCGTGCGCCAACCGATTGTGATCTGGGCACAGTGAAAAATCCCCGAAGGACTTCTTAAACTCCGTGAAATTGGTGCACAACGTTGCCTTACTCGCAGGCACAGTAAGGGTGTACGATACAAGGATCGGATCCGAGGAGGGAGCCTGATCAAACGTGACTTTTACTTCATTCTGCTTTGCAGCATCATCGGATATATCTAGGGTAATGCCATCTTTCTTTTCTTTTGGCTTTAGTTCTATTGCAGGTTTAGTCCCGACTTTGATAGCATAAGAACTAGTTGGTGTGGGCTTGTCAGCGTCCGTAGATATAACGTATCTAAAGATTTTATCCTTGTTATTTGCATATCCAAGACTTACGGTTTTTTGTCCAGAACCAACCGTATAGTCCAGGCTAATGGCAGCTGATGTGGGTGGCTGCGTAAACATGACGGTTATCTTCTTGCTGTCATCTTTGACCACCGTAATACCGTCTTTGACATCTCCCCCTACCCTGAGTCCCGTTACAGACTTCGCTCCGACCTTGACGGTATAAAGGTAGCATGGCATGGGTTTAGCGTCTGCAGGTGCGGAAAAGCTTTTCGTCACGTTATCTGCATATCCCCACCCCTCATCTACTACTGGTGTGTGATCACTAAAGACACCGATAAATCCCGCCGTACTGGTGCCGACACCGGCAATTGGATGCGATCCTGAAGCAACCTCTTCGACATACACACCTGGGGCCAAATACGTTTCTGCCATGACTGGCCTCCTTATCCCACGATGGCCTCACGGCGCTCGTGATATGGCTTCCATTCCTACACTCTGTGCATGATCTACGACTGCCCAATCCGCTAGCGTCAAGCGATCTAGCCCTTCTGTTCAAGCTGCTTTAGATTCAACTTCGTCTCGGTGACCACAGGTACAGCTTCGTCTGGTTGCAGGGCATCCACGCTGATCGTTACGGTATAGTGCAGCGCGGCCCTGGGTTTACCCCCGAGCGCCTGCCAGAATTCGCCAACGCTTTGCAGATGACCTGGCTGCAGAGACATGGCACGCGGCGGCGGCTCCTGCTCCTGCAAGCTGCCTTGTAACACGTCAGCGGGCAGGAGGGTATAGCGTAACAATGCCTGCATAACCTCACCCAGTAAGCGATGTTCATCTTGAGCCGAGGTGGCATCCCCGGGCCAGGCAGTGATGAGATACGAACAGTCGACACGCACTGGCCAGCGTTGATAGGTCGCTGGACCATTGTCTTGGCGCTGGACAGGTCGCTCGTTGCTCCGCAACTCGCGATTCTCACGCACATCATAGAGAAAGAGATCAACCACCGGCAGTGTCACCGCAGATGGGGGAAACTGCGCATCAGGCGCAATGAAGCTAAACGTGACAGGCGTTCCGCTCTGTGGCGAGATCAGCTCTGGCGGCAACTCCTTCTTCAGAAGCGCTCTCAGGGTTTGGTCCAAGTCGTCGAGCATGGTGTACCCTCTTGATGTCGTCACCGGGTGACGAGCCACCCTATACGAGCGGATGACGGGTCATACAAATATAGCACCTGGGTGAGGCGTTATACCCTGGCGTCGGGTATCCCAGCAAAATCCTTATCAGTCATAATCTTACCCAGCTTTTGATACTCTCTTCTCAAGGCGTGTCGTAGATGCTTTGTGGTGATGCTCCCAGCGTCTTCAGCAGCGAGGAACGCAGCAGCTAGGGCGATATTGCGAATGTTACCACCCGTTATTTCAAAGCGCTGGGCAATAACATCCAGCGCTGGCTCCAGGGTATACGGCGCACTATCAGGCCAGATTTGCCCCCAGATACGGCGTCGATCCTCAGCCGTAGGTAGCGGGAAGTCAATGCTAAAGTGCAGACGACGCACAAAGGCCTCATCCATATTTTTGCGCAGATTCGTCGCGAGAATGACGATGCCAGCATACGCTTCCATTTTTTGTAACAGGTAACTGGTCTCGATATTGGCATAGCGATCATGGGCGTCACGGACTTCGGTGCGCTTACCGAAGAGGGCATCGGCTTCGTCGAAAAACAAGATGGCGTTGCTTGTCGCCGCTTCGGCAAAGATGCGGGCCAGATTTTTTTCTGTCTCTCCAATATATTTGCTTACCACCAGGGCTAAATCAATTTGGTACAGCTCCAGGGCGAGGTCGCTGGCAATGATTTCAGCGGCCATGGTCTTACCCGTCCCCGACGGGCCAGCGAAAAGCACGTTGAGCCCTTTGCCTAGAGACAACTTACGGTCAAAGCCCCAGGTTTCATAGACCAGAGCCCGATGCTTGACGTGGGCGCAAATTTCACGGAGTTGCTGCACTTTTTCAGCCGGCAAGACAATATCGCTCCAGGAATAACGGGGTACAATCCGGGTTGCCAGCGTTGCCAGCCGAGGCGTAGCTTGCAGGCGACAGGCGGCGCTGAGGTCCGCCATGCCAATCTGCCTGCAGCCAGGCTCACGCCAGCGCGCCAGGTTGTGTGCAGTAGCCACAGCATCGCGGATTTGTCCGGCGCTGAAGTGAAAGGCGTTCGCCAGCCCGGCAAGAGACTGGGTGACGTCTTCAAGCGCCTGGTTATCGAGGCTTTGATGCCACAATTGCAGCCGCTGGCTATAGGTGGGTAACGACAGAGCTATGGATACATAAGGGACTGGCATCAGGGAAACGGGTGGTTCCCAGGGCACTTCGCCGGCAAGAAAAGTCATCCCGCGCCGCTGGACCAGATGGGGCAGCAAGGTCTCCAACCAGAAACGTTTGTCGTCGGCTAGCAACACGTCGAAGCCTTGCCAGTAGAGGGCTGTGTCACGTAGAAGGGCCTCGCGCGTGACACGGTGTACCGTCGTGGCAAACGTATCGTAACCGGCCCGGACCACCCGTTCCCCGTCGACAACCAGCAAGGCGCGCCCAGCTTCCTGACAGAGTGTTTTGGCTATCGAGCACTTGCCAACACCATTGGGGCCTTGGAACGAGAAAACAATACTGCTCTCTGATCCGCTATACTGCTGCATCAGGACCGTGAGACGCTGCCGCACCTCGGGCGCCAAGTAGTATGCGTCCAGATACGCGTGCGGCTGGATATAGTGTGCATAAGGGTGCAAATAGGTATCGAGGTCTGCCGTCTCCAGAAGATAGTGCACGATACCCTCATCAACGGTGAGCTGTTTGCTCAGCAAAGAAGATGGGGGGGAGGCCACCTCATCCCACAGGTGCAGGAGTTCATACGCAACCAGAGGGGCTGTGGTGGTAAAACGCTGGCGTGCCGTGAGGTTGGCCTCAAAGGACGGACAGAGGAAGGTTAAGATGAGCTCAATACTGGGACGTTTCCTGGTGATATCGTCTTGAAGGTAGGCATAGAACTTCTCGTATTTCCGGTCGATTTCCGGTGCCAGACAGAGGAGCAGGGTATCGACATCAAAGGTGGAGAGCTGGCAGACCTCACGTAGGTGCTCCAGGCGTAACATCACTTCTGCCTGCTGGCTGGCCACCCTTCTGGCGGCAATCCTTTGCTGATATGCCACCAGGCAGTCCTGCACGTCGCGGCTGAACGCCGCTGCATGCTCCGGTTGTGTCTCCGCCACCGCTTCACGTTCCAGCAAGGCATCAATGTCAGCCTCGGCAATGTAGAGACCACCCAGACCGTCTTTTACCCCTTGTTGCCGCATCTGGAGAAGGCAGCGATAGATGAGCACATCAAGGCGTCGTAACTCATCACAAAGATGCTCTAAGCTGGAAGCGTAGGCGAGCTGCTTATCCTGAGGTATCCCTGTCGCCTCGCCATTTCTTCTCGTGTTTTTGATGCGCTTTCTAAGCCTCTTCTGCATAATCACCCATTCTTGGAGCAGAGAGCTCAATCGGGATAGGGAGGACTGGGGCCGACACTCTGTTTGCTTGACATAACCCGAGTTCTGGATAAGCTAGACGACCACCGGCAGCCCCGACTCCCTACACCACAGGCCCAGCGACGGCTTCTTGGGCTGAGATGTGTAGGCAATCAGCCCGCCGACCAAGTTCACCATGAATCCCGTCAAACTGTGATAAGGCGAATGCTCAATCTGGCTCACATTCTTCAACTGGTGGTTAATCGTTTCGATGAGAAACCGCTTGCCCAGCATCAGCTGATCCCACAACCGCATTAGACACGGCTTCATGTTGCGCCGAATCAACGTGATCAATTTCAAGCCGTTCGCCAACAAGTTGTCGTGCAACACCTTGGAAGTGTAGGCGCGATCGCCATAGAGATGGCCCCACAGCTCTTGGGGCATCTGCTCCACTGGATCGCGATCATTGACCTCACCCGGAACGCTAGCGGCTCGCCCTGATCATTAATTATCAGGTGCAGTTTGAAGCCAAAACCTCACCCCATCGAGCACTTGCCTCGCGTCGCCCAATCGGCAAAGACTTGATAGCGACCAATGCTCTTATTATGACACACCGCCAGCGGGGCGGAATCGACAAAGCGACTGTAGCTGACCGAGGCCGAAAGCAGGGGCGCAGATGCACTGCCGCGTACTCGGCATAGTTATAGGTCTACAGCCACTGTACAGGACAAAAAAATAAACTATTGAAAAATATGCTGTAATCTCCTATCGTGGGAATTATTTACAACCTTTCCCATAACGACTTGCGTTCTAGGAGATCACACCGTGGATCATACGACCATGCTCAGCGATGTCCTCAAGCTTCATTTTGGCTGGAATCTCGCTCGCGTCAAATGTCTTTCTTGCCTCATCATTGCTTTATTCAAAGTCAAAACGGTCAATTTTACCGAACTCGACACCGCTTTTTCGGGTAGGGCCAAGACGGATTCTCATTACCGAAGGAGTCAACGATGCTTTAAACAGGTCCACCTCCAACAGAATATGATTGCTCAGTTAGTCGCCTCTTTTTTGCCTTATGATCGATATATTTTATCGATGGATCGAACCCATTGGATGTTGGGATGCTTTTCAATCAATTTTCTTGTCTTGTCTATTGTCCACCAAGGAACTGCTTTTCCAATACTGTGGATATTTCTTCCTAAAAAAGGGAATTCGAATACAAAGGAACGAATTGAGCTGATTGATCAGTTTCTTGCCATCTTTGGTGCTTACAAAATTCAATATCTGACAGCAGATCGCGACTTTATTGGTGCAGCATGGTTTAAATACTTAATCCATCATCGTATTGAATTTCGCCTTCGGATTAAGAAAAATATGAAGCTATCTCGTG
>Ga0214472_10002572_pt1 | contig 19440 bp, 20 predicted proteins | sample RVTome_6_FD_207662 | JGI IMG/M metagenome (GOLD analysis project Ga0214472, IMG submission 207662) | Soil microbial communities from uranium-contaminated site in the Upper Colorado River Basin, Wyoming, United States - RVT140D175 | ecosystem: Environmental > Terrestrial > Soil > Contaminated >...
ACCGCGTCTTCACGAGCGCCCTCACCGCCCGCGAGCGGCTCGCTCTGGCCCTCGAGTTGCCGACCGACACGAGCCTGATGCACCTCTCCGAGGAATGGGTCAACCGGATCCATGGGAACATGGTTCCTCCGGTCGAGGTCGACCCGTCAGAAGCACCCACCAAGGAGAACGTCCTGCTCGGCGACGAGGCCAAGCTGTCGAAGACCCCGGCGCCATGGTTCTACCCGCTCGACGGTGGTCGCTACTTCGGCACGGCCGGATTCGCCATCACCAGGAGCCTGGAGACCGGTAGGCTCAATCTCGGCACGTATCGGGCGATGATCAAGGACGACGACAAGCTCTGCGTCTACATGATCAAGGGCAAGGACGGGGAGATCGACCACCGCGCCTACGAGGAGGCCGGCATCCCCATGCCGGTCGCGTATGTCTCGGGTACCGACCCGACGCTCTTCCTCTGTGGAAGCACCATGTTCGGCCTCGACGAATCCGAGTTCGACGTCGCCGGGGCCCTGCGTGGCGCTCCCGTGTCGCTGGTCAAGGCCGAGACGAGCGATCTCCTCGTCCCCGCCACCGCCGAGTGGGTGGTCGAGGGTGAGATGATGCCGGGTGAGCGTATCGCCGAGGGGCCGTTCGGGGAATACACCGGCCATTACTCGGGCAAGGGCGATGAGCCGACGTACTTCATGCATGTCAAGGCCATCACCCACCGCAACGACCCGATCCTGTGGTCGACGACCGTGGGCCGGCCCACCACCGACACGCATATGGTAATGGGCGTGAACCGTACGGCTTCGCTCTGGAACGACCTCAAACGGGCGAACATCCCGGGCATCAAGGGCGTCTACGGCCCACCCGCGTCGGCCGGCCGGATGCTGGTGATCATCTCGATGCGGCCCATGTACCCGGGGCACTCGACCCAGGTCGCCCTCGCCGCCTTCGCCTCCGTGACAGGCAATTACGGGCTGAAGACGGTGATCGTCGTCGACGACGACATCGACCCGGAGAACATGGACCAGGTGCTCTACGCCATGAGCTTCAAGTTCCAGCCGGGGTTCGGCAGCCAGATATTGGAGCGCGGCCGGTCGACACCCCTCGACCCGTCGCTGCCACGTTCGGCTCGGTTCCTTACCAACCGGATGATCATCGACTGCACCACACCCTATGAGTGGGAGGAGGACGATCGACCGATTCCGATCCGGCTCGATTCGGAGTTGGAACGGACCGTTCGTGAGCACTGGGACGAGTACGTGGACGCATGATCGACGGCATCATCCTCGACATCGACGGCACCGTGGCACGCGGGGCGGAGCCGCTACCCGGTGCGCTCGACGTCCTGACCACCTTGCGAGAGCGCGGCCTGCGCCACGCCTTCTTCACGAATGACAACCAGCAGCCCGTTCGGGCCTGGCAGAAGAAGTTGGCGGCCATGGGCATCGAGGCACAGTCCGACGAGGTCGTCACCTCGGCGTTGGTGGCCGCCGAGGCCGTCGCCGAGCTCTACGCCGGTCGGCGCGTCCTCGTCGTGGGCGGCGAGGGACTCTTCGAGGCGATGCAAGCCGTTGGCGTGACCACCCTGGGGTGGGATCGCGCGGCGGCGGCCGAGGTGGTTGTGATGGGAAAGGATCCCGCCTTCGACCAGGACCGACTCGCGCTCGTGTGCAAGGCAATCTGGTCCGGTGCCGCGTTCGTCGCCACGAACTACGACCCGCGCGTCCCCATCGCCGAGGGCTTCGCGCCGGGAACGGGACCCATGGTCAAGGCCGTCGCCTATGCCACCGGAGTGGAGCCCCTCGTCACCGGCAAGCCGTCGGCGTGGGCGGGCCGCATGGCCGCCCGCCGGCTCGGGATCAGCCCCGACCGGGTAGCCGTGGTCGGGGACCAGCTCGCCACCGACATTGCCATGGGCCGGCAGGCGGGAATGTGGACGGTGCTGGTGCTCACCGGCGCCTCCAGTCGGGCCGACGTCGAGCATGCCGCGGCCGACATGCGGCCAGATGCAGTGATCGACTCCATCGCCGACCTCCTAGCCATCGTCGACGGCTGGTCACACCAACAGGGAAGGGGCGAACATGCCAATCCTCTGGTTCGAGGAATGTGAGGACGCCAACCGGGTCGGCGGCAAGGCCGCCGGTCTGGCCAGGCTGCTGCACGCCGGGGTCGACGTGCCCCCGGGCTTCGCGGTGACGGTGGACGTATTCCGCGCTCTCCTGGACGATGGCCTCGGTACCAGCCTGTCCCGGGTGCTCGGCTCCGTCGAGACGAGGGACACGGAAGCGCTGGAGGCGGTCAGCGGAGAGGCGCGCCGTCTCGTGGAGCAGGCTCGGGTCTTGCCGTCCGTCCGGGACGCAGTCCACCGCGAGTACGCGGAGCTGTGTCGCCGCGCCGGGGTGGGCGAGGACGAGCTTCCGGTCGCCGTGAGATCGTCCGCCACGGCCGAGGATCTCCCGGACGCCAGCTTTGCCGGACAACAGGACACGTACCTCTGGGTGATCGGCGCCGACGCCGTCCTCGAACACATCCGCCGGTGCTGGTCGAGTCTGTACACGGCGCGGGCGATCGGCTACCGCCTCGACCGAGGTTACGGGCACGAAGGCGTGCTCATGTCGGTGTGTGTCCAGAAGATGGTCGATGCTCGCTCGGCCGGTGTGACTTTCACCCTGAACCCGATCAACGGGGACAGGTCCAAGGTTGCGATCGAGTCGAGCTGGGGCCTGGGTGAGTCGGTGGTGTCCGGCGAGGTGACACCCGACAACTTCCTGGTCGACAAGGTCACCTTCGACATCGTCCGCAAGGAGATCTCGAACAAGGTGTTCGAGCTCCGTCCCGACCCGACGGCGCGCACGGTCCTCCGCCATGAGATCCCTTCGGAGCGGGCGCGGGCGCCCTCCCTGAGCGACGATGAGATCCTCACCTTGACGCGGCTCGCCCGCGCAGTGGAAGACCATCATGGCTACCCGCAGGACCTCGAGTGGGCGATCGAGGAGAGCCCGGACGGCGACAGCGTGGTCTTCCTCCTGCAGAGCCGACCCGAAACCGTCTGGAGCGGCCGGCCCCGGCCACCGGTGAGCGCCGCCGGGGTCTCGACCATGGACTACATCGTCGCCCACCTCGTTCGCGGGGTGCGCGTGAGGGATGCAAAGGAGCACCGCATCATGTGAGTCCATCCGTTGAGCAGCATCCGCAATCGAGCGAGGGAGAGAGACATGACAGAACGATTCCCGAGTCCCTTCGAGGTGGAGACCCCGGAGGGTTGTGAGGGGTGGGAGGATCTCTACCCCTACTACTACGTGTTCAGCGAAGATCGCCGAGAGTTCGAAGAGTCCAAGTTCTGGTTCTTCGATTCCATGCACCACCCCGAGGTGCTCTATCCCTTCGACACCATCACCAGCGAGAGCTGGTGGGTGGCGCTCGGTGAGATGAACTCGCGGGTGTTCATCGTCCCGCCTGCACTGGGGATCGATCAACGTGTCATCAACGGCCGTCTCTACATCTCGGCGAACGCCATCATGGACGAAGAGGTCGTGGGCGCCCGGGTGGCGCACTTCATGGAACGGGCCGGGTACTACTACGAGCACTGGGACGAGCTCTATGCACAGTGGAAGGACAAGGTCAGCGACACTGTCGAGCGCCTCAAAGCCCTCGAGGTCCCGAGCCTGCCGGAGATGGAGGACCTCCAGACCGTGCGTAGCGGACGAGGTCTCACGAGCGCATACGATCTGCTCGTCGCCTATGACCGGGCGATCGAGAACATGCACGAGGTGTGGCATCTCCACTTCGAGTTCCTGAACCTGGGTTATGCCGCCTACCTGACGTTCTTCGGCTTCTGCAAGGAACTGTTCCCCGACATCCCCGACCAGGCGATCGCACAGTTGGTGGCCGGCATCGATGTCCTTCTCTACCGCCCGGACGAAGAGTTGCGGAAGCTGGCGAAGAGTGCCGTGGAACTGGGTGTCGCCGACTCTTTCCGCGTGGGCCGGTCCCCGGACGAGATCCTCGAGGAGCTGGCGAAGAGCGCACCCGGTAAGGAGTGGTGTGCCGAACTGGAGGCTGTCAAGGACCCGTGGTTCTACTTCTCCACCGGCTCGGGGTTCTACCACCACCACAAGACATGGATCGACGATCTCACCTTTCCCTTCGAGGGAATCCGCGGGTACGTCGAGAAGCTCGTCGCCGGGGCTTCGATCGACCGACCGCTGGAGGCGGTCCAGGCGGAACGGGATCGCATCACGGCCGAGTATGCCGCCCTGCTCGAGGGCGACGACCTGAAGAACTTTGAGCAGCAGCTGGCCCTGGCTCGCACGGTGTTCCCCTTCATCGAGGACCACAACTTCTACGTGGAGCACTGGCACCACGCGGTGTTCTGGAACAAGATGCGCGAGTTCGGCCAAATCTTCGTCGACAACGGCTTCTTCGAAGAGGTGGACGACATGTTCTTCCTGCACCGCTTCGAGGTCCGGGCGGCGCTCTACGACCTCATCTCGTCGTGGGGCGTCGGAACACCGGCGCGGGGTCCGGCCTACTGGCCGCCGGAGGTCGCCCGCCGCAAGGTCCTCCTCTCGAAACTGGCGGAGTGGTCGCCGATCCCCGGGCTGGGCGAGCCTCCCGAGGTCGTCACCGAGCCGTTCACCATCATGCTATGGGGTATCACCACGGATTCGATCCAGAACTGGCTCGGTGTCGAAGGTGAGGAGAGCGAGCACGCCGTCACCGGTCTGGCCGGATCTCCCGGCGTCGTCGAGGGCCGAGCTCGGGTGATCCTGAGCGCCGACCAGCTGAGTGAGATCCAGGACGGTGAGATCCTCGTGTGCCCCATCACGAACCCGAGCTGGGGTCCGGTGTTCTCGAGGATCGCCGGTGCCGTCACCGACATCGGCGGCATGATGTCTCACGCCTCGATCGTGTGTCGTGAGTACCAGGTGGCCGCGGTCGTCGGGACCGGCTTCGGCACCACTCGCCTCGAGACCGGCCAGATGCTGCGCGTGAACGGATCCGAGGGCTGGGTCGACATCATCGACTGATTCGGCCGGATCAGGAGACGAGGACGGGTACCGTCGGCGAGAGCCGAGGGTTCCGCGAGCCGTCAGAGTCCTCCGAGCCGTGGCGCGCTCGGAGGCGGCGGTTCGTCCTCATCGGGGCGACGGGTCGTGCCCGGATCGGTCCCGGCCATCGAGGTCGAGGCGGATGCGGAGAGATGCGCTCATCGGAGTTCAGCCGGTGTTTCGCATGCCAGCCGCGATTCCGTTCACCGTCAGCAGGAGCGCCCGTTCGAGCTCTTCGTTTCGCTCGCCGGCCCTGCTTCTCTCCAACAGCGACACCTGGAGATAGTTGAGCGGGTCGAGGTAGTAATCGCGCACGGCGAGGGTGCGCTGGAGGATCGGGAGTCTGTCGAGGAGGGCACTGCCGGTGAGTTGTGAGATCTCCTCGGTGGTTCTCACGTACTCCTGCTTGATCAGATCGAACAAGTGATGGTGGCGTGGCTCGACCAGTTGACGGACGTAGCGGGAGGCGATGGCGAGGTCGGTCTTGGTGAGAGTCATCTCGACGTTCGACACGAACGTCTGCATGAACAGCCACTTCGCCTGCATCTCCTCCACGACATCCCAGGCGCCGGCCTCGCGGGCCGCAGCCAGACCCGTGCCCACGCCGAACCATCCCGGAACGATCTGTCGCGACTGTGTCCAGCCGAACACCCAGGGGATGGCTCGAAGGTCGTCCAGCCCCGTTCCACCCCCGGGTCGGCGCGAAGGTCGGGAGCCGATGTTCATCTCCGCCAGCTCCTCGACCGGAGTGGCGGAGAGAAAGTACTCGACCAATCCGTCGCTCTCGACCAGCGCCCGATATGCCCGGAACGCCGCCTGCGAGACGAGTTCCATGGTCTCGGTCCACCGATCCAGCACTTCTCGCGGCTGACGGGAGACGCGGTGCAGGAGGGAGGCTTCGAGTACCGAGGACAGCGCCAGCTCGAGGTTGCGGGTTGCCAGGCCGGGCAGGCCGTACTTGTCCGAGACGACCTCGCCTTGCTCGGTCACCTTGATCCCACCGTCGATCGTGCCGAACGGTTGGGCGAGGATCGCCTGGTGCGTCGGACCGCCCCCGCGTCCGATCGTGCCGCCTCGACCATGGAACAGCAGCAGCGTGACGCCATGCTTCTGAGCGGCGTTGCGGAGGAGACGCTGCGCCTTGTAGATCTCCCATTGGGAGGTGGTTATGCCCCCGTACCTATTCGAATCCGAGTAGCCGAGCATCACCTCGTGGGTGTTCCCGCGCAGCTCGACGATCCTGCGGTACGCCGGCGACGACAGCATTGTCTCGAGCAGTTCACCAGCGCGTCGCAATTCGTCGATCGTCTCGAACAACGGGACGATGTCGATGGATGCCTTCCCGGCATGGAGGTCGATGAGACCGGCATCCCTGGCGAGTATCGCCGCCGCCAACACGTCGTCGGTGTCCCTCGTCATCGAGACCACGTAGGACTCGATCACGCCGGGCCCGAATCGTTCGTGCGCCCGCCGGATGGCGTTGAACGTTTCGAATGTCACGGCCGCCCGACCCTGCAGCGGCGTGACAGGCGAGGCCAGCGGTCGACGGTTGCCGAGTTCCTCTGCGAGGAGCTCGATCCGATCGGGTCTGGCGAGTGCTCGGTAGTCGATGCCGAGCCGGTCGTAGAGCTGCGCCAGCACGTCGTGGTGCTGCTCGGCGTGTTCGCGGATGTCCATCGTCGCCAGATGGAAACCGAACGTCTCGACGTTGCGTATCAGTCGGAGTAGCGCTCCCGACGCGATCAACTGTCCGGCGTTCTCGACGAGTGACCGCCGCATGACATCCAGGTCGTCGAGCAGTTGGTCCGGACGCAGGTAGTCCCTGCCGGCGACGTGGCGGGAGTCGCCCGCGATCCGGTGCTGGGTGTTGCGCAGCCGTTGATGGATGTAGGCGCACTTGAGGCGGTACGGCTCGTCGGCGTTGAGCACCTTGAACCGCTCCCAGACGCCCGGCAGCACGTCCCGGTCGGACGCGAGGCTCTCCCGCAGCTCGGTCGAGATCGCGTGGATCCGCTCGGACATCGAGAGTTCCTCTGCGGCCGCCGCCACGTGCTCGATGAGCGCCCGGAGCCCATGCTCGTGCTGCAACTCCAACACCTGCATCGTCAGCTCGGGCGTCACGTTCGGATTGCCGTCGCGGTCACCCGCCACCCACGTTCCGAATCGAATCGAAGGACGGGAGGCGTGCCCCAACCGCGCCAGCTGGAGGTCGATCTCGTCGCCGAGGTCGGGGATGACATCGGATGCGAGCTGGTCGAGGTAGAACACCGCCGACCGCGCCTCGTCCAGCGGGGTGGGTCTGGTGCCTCGCAGCTCGTCGGTCTGCCAGATCTGGTCGATGAGCTCTGCCACCCGGCGGTCGATCCGATGGCGATCCGTCGCATTCCGGCGCGGATCGGCGCGATCGGCCAGCAGCTCGGCCACGCGTCTCAGCTTGGTCAGCAGCGTGCGACGGGCGGCCTCGGTGGGGTGGGCGGTGAAGACGGGACGCAGTTCCAGCCTGCCCACCACCGAGGAAACGAGATCCGGGTCGACGTCGGCGGCGAGGATGCGGTCGACCGTCGCCGCGATCGTGCGGTTCTCGTCGGTCATCGACAGATCGCCGACACGGTGGCTCTGCTCGGCCACGTTCGCCAGGTAGAAGTAGGCCGAGAATGCCCGGACCAGGTTGATGGCATCTCCGAGGGAGAGGGATGCCAGGACGACTTCCAAACGCGCATTGGCGTTCTCGTCCCCGGTCAGTCGCACCGTCTTGGTGAGCGCGCGGACCTGTTCGACGAGTTCGAGGAGGGAGGCGCCGTGCTGCCGGGTCAGCGCGTTGCCGAGCTCGGCGCCCAGACGGCGAATGTCCGCCCGCAGCTCCTCGTCTCTGGGGTCGTCGATTGCATCGGAGAGGTCGGCGGACGTCACAGCCGGGAGCCTACCGACGGGAGGTGGACCCGCTCCCAGCCACCTTCTCGGCTGAAGCGAACGTCCTGGCGGTCTTTCGGTGAAGCGGCCTCTTGCCGTTACCGTTCCTTGGGCATGTTCGACGCACTCACCGACCGTTTCGAAGGCGTGTTCACGCGACTCCGTGGAAAGGGTCGGCTCGACGAGGCCGACGTCGACACCGCGTTGCGCGACGTCCGGCTGGCGCTGCTGGAAGCCGACGTGAACGTCGCCGTCGTCCGGTCGCTGCTCGAACGTATACGAACCCGGGCGCTCGGCGCCGACGTCCGGAAGAGCCTGACGCCCGGTCAACAGGTCATCAAGATCGTCCAGGAAGAGCTGGTCACCACGTTGGGAACAGAGGCGGTCCCCCTCAAGAGGGCGGCCCCACCCCTGACGATCCTCATGGTGGGGTTGCAGGGTTCGGGAAAGACCACTACCGCCGCCAAGCTCGCCCTGCGTCTCAAACGTGACGGACGCCGTCCGATGCTGGTCGCCGCCGATCTGCAGCGTCCTGCCGCCATCGACCAGCTCGAGGCCCTGGCCGGCCGGATCGACGTGCCTGTCTACGCCGAGCGGAGCTCGCGCCCCCGGCGGGTCGTGAAGGCGGCGATGAGAGAGGCGGCGAGGCTGGGAAGGGACACGGTCATCATCGACACGGCCGGGCGTCTCCAGATCGATCAGGATCTGATGGAGGAACTGGAGGAGGTCGCCCGGGAGGCCGAACCGGACGAAGTCCTGCTCGTGGTCGATGCCATGACCGGTCAGGACGCAGTCAACGTGGCGAAGGGGTTCGCGGCGCGGACAGATGTGAGCGGCATCGTCCTCTCCAAGCTGGACGGCGACGCCCGTGGTGGCGCCGCCATCTCCGTGCGGGAGGTCACGGGCGTACCGATCAAGTTCGCCGGTCTCGGTGAGGACCTCGAGGCCTTTGAGCCCTTCCATCCCGACCGGATGGCGGGCCGGATCCTGGGAATGGGCGATGTCCTCGGCCTCATCGAGAAGGCCGAGCAGACGTTCGACGAGAAAGAGGCCGAGAAGGCTGCTCGCAAGCTCGAGAAGGGCCAATTCACCCTCGACGACTTCCTGGAACAGTTTCAGATGCTCAAGCGGATGGGGCCGCTCAAGGACATCCTTGCTATGCTGCCCGGCGCCGGCTCCGCCTTGCGGGACGTCGAGGTCGACGACCGCGATCTGGCCCGCGTCGAAGCGATCATCCGCTCGATGACCCCCGAGGAGCGGCAAAAACCGAAGATCGTCGGCGGCAGCCGCCGGAAGCGCATCGCGGCCGGGTCGGGCACGAACCCCCAGGACGTGAACCGCCTCCTCAAGCAGTTCGCCGATGCACAGAAGATGATGAAGCAGCTGGCCGGTGGCCGGGGACTTCCGGCCATGCCGGGCCTCGCCGCCGCCGGCAAGAAACGCAAGAGGTGAAGTAGATGGCCGTCAAGATGCGTCTGATGCGCATGGGGAAGAAGAAGTCCCCGTTCTATCGCGTGGTCGTCATCGACGGCCGTGCGCCGCGCGATGGCCGGTACATCGATCTGCTCGGTCGGTACGACCCCCGTCAGGAGCCGTCGGTCATCGAGATCGACGCGGACAAGGCGATCGACTGGCTCAAGAAGGGTGCCCAACCAACCGAGGCCGTGCGCAAGCTCCTCGAGATCTCCGGTGCGATGTCCCGCTACAAGGTGGCAGCGGGCAAGATCCACACGGTGAGGGCACCGGTTCCCATGGCGGCGCCCGCGGCGGCGGGGCCCCCTGCGGCGGAGCCCGCCGAGCAGGGTGATCCCGCCGAAGAAACCGAGGAAACCGTCACAGAGACGACCGAGCCGACCGAGGACGAGACCGAAGCCGACGTCGCCGAAGACCCGACGACGGAGGAGGAGTGAGCATGGCCGGTTCCAAGGGCGCAATCGTCGAGAGCGTCGTCACGTATCTCGTCAAGGAGATCGTGTCCAAGCCCGACGAAGTGGACGTCACCCTGGTCGAGCAGGGCCCGGACGACATGATCGCCGAAGTCCGCACGGCCAAGGGCGATCTCGGCCGCGTGATCGGACGGCGGGGGCGCGTGGCCCGCGCCATCCGCACGGTGGCCCAGGCGGCCGCCGACGAGGAGGGCCTGTCTGCCGGCGTCGAGTTCATCGACTGACCGGGTCCTGGTCGGGCGCATCGGGCGTCCGCACGGCTTGGATGGCCATGTCGTCGTGCATCCCGAAACCGACAACCCCGACCGGTTCGCGTCCGGGGCCGTCCTCCTCACGGGGTCGAAGGCAACACTGACCGTCGATCGGTCGCAAACCCGCGGTCGCACGCTTCTCGTCCGGTTCGTCGGTGTGGCCGACAGGACGGCCGCCGAAGCCATCGTCGGGGAGTCGCTCTATGTGGACGCCAACGAGCGGCGGGCGCTCGCCGACGACGAGTTCTGGCCCGATGAACTCGTCGGCCTGATCGTGTTCTCGACGAGCGGGACGGAGGTCGGCGTGGTCGCCGACGTGATCGAAGGCTCCGCCCAATACCGGCTGGTGATCCACGGCCCGGCCGGCGACTTCGAAGTCCCGTTCGTGGCGGAACTCGTCCCATCGGTGGACATCGCCGCCGGGGCATTGGAGGTCAGCGAACTCCCGGGGCTCATTCCCGGTACCTGACTGCTCTCAGGAGAGGTCGAGCGAGATCGGGATGCGGTCGCCGACGATCAGCGACGCAACACCGTCTGGCCCATCGGGCACGAGGATCGTGAATGCCCCCCACGCATCGATGCCGGCGCCGACGTCGCCATCGTGGATCTCCGGATCGGCCTCCGTGGAGACGGAGACGGTCATCGTGGTTTCGGAGCCCCGCACGTACCCGTTGATCGTGAACGGGTAGAGGACATTGCCACCGATCGGATCGATCACCACCAGGTCGTCGGTGACGATTGCCGGAGCCGTGTACGGGTCGCCGCCCGCCAGGGCATCCACGATGATGCGGGCAGGACTCGAGGCGACGCTCACTCGCACGATCGCCGGATCGGACAGGTGGAGATCGATGAACAGTTCGCCAGTCGAGCGCCGGACGACGAACGCCCGGCCCGTGACCGCCCCGTCGACGACCTGATCGAGGACCGCCGAACCGGACACCACGCCGTCGAGCTGAAGGCGGAGCACGCCGGCGGGCCGTATGAACAAGGGGCCGACTCCAGGAGGCGACACGGCCGGCGCCCCGCTGAGCGCCGTGAACTCGATGATCACCCGATCGCAATCCCCGTGGGAGGACCAGCGGATGCCGGAGACGGTGTCGGCGTCGCTGTCGTCCCGCTCGATGACCCCGGCACCGCCGTTCTCGACGAACGGCTGGGAACCGTCGCGGCACGGCGCCTCGTCGGCGGCGTCCGGCGCCGTCGTCGACGTCGTGGTCGTTTCATCGTCCGTCTCGACAACGGTTGTGATTGTGGTGCTGGCGCCGTCCCGGGCGGGCGTGCACGCTCCGGTTGCCAAGATCACGCCCAGGGCGATAGGGAGAACGGGCGGAAGGGACCGCTGTCGCCGTGGACCGCGAGGCATGCAAAGAGGCTAATGGCGGGCCACGCGGCCGTAGCCTTGGAGGAGATGGCACATCCGACGATCGACGATCTCGAAGGCATCCTCCGCAGGATCGCAGCAGGTGCCCGCGTGGTGGGCGCCGGGTGGGTCGGGATTCTCGTGCTGTTCTCCTACCTGTTCACTCGTGACGCGATGCAGCGGCCCTGGCTGCCGATCATCGTGGCCATGGTGGCGGGTGTCTGGTCGATCGTGTCGGTCGGTTGGTCTTCGACTGCACCCGAGCGGCTCATCTCGGTTCCGAGTCTCGCCACCGACCTCGTGCTGGCAGCGGGCGCCCTCGTGGCGACGGCCGCGACGGGCGCCGGGGTGCTGACCTACTCCGGCGGTCTTCCTCTGATCGTCGTGGCGATCGCCTCGATCCGTGGTCGGCGGGAAGCCTGGGCGGCGGCCACGCTGATGACCGTGGTCACGCTCATCGTGCGTCCAGGCGGGGTGGGGGAGGCGGTTGGCTCGATCGTCCTGTACGCGGCGGGGGCTGGGATCTTCAACTGGATCGTCCGCGTCCTCCGGACCTCCGACGGCCATCGTCGGGAGGCGGACGAGCGTCGCCGTGCGGCAGAGGCGGCTCGGGTGCGTGCCGAGGAGCGCGTCGACATCTCACGGCATCTGCACGACTCCGTCCTCCAGACTCTGGCCCTCATCCAGCGGCGCGCCGAGGTTCCGGGTGAGGTGACGGTGATTGCCCGTAAGCAGGAGCGAGAACTCCGGGAATGGCTGTTCGGCGGTGAGGCCATGAACGGGGCGTTCTCCAAAGTACTCGCCGACGTCGCAGCCGAAGTCGAGGAGCGCTACTCCATCCCGATCGACCTCGTGACGTCAGGTGATGACGCTGTGAACGACACGGCTGCCGCCTTGATTGCAGCCGCCGGCGAGGCGATGAGCAACGCCGCCGCCCACTCCGGCGCCGAGACCGTGTCCGTATTCGCCGAAGTGACTTCGGATGGATTCCGCATCTGGGTGCGCGACCGCGGACGCGGTTTCGATCCCGAGAACCTTCCGGCCGATCGATTGGGCGTTCGCGAGTCGATCGTCGGCCGTGTCTCGGGGCGAGGTGGACGGGCCACCGTACGATCCGAGCAGGGATGGGGGACGGAGTGGCGATTGGAGGTTCCCCGATGACAGGGATGGTGGACCAGTGACCATCAGGGTTTTCATCGTCGACGACCACGACCTGTTTCGGGCAGGCGTGAGATCGGAGTTGCCGGACGACCTGGAAGTGGTGGGCGAGGCCTCCGACGTCGATCCGGCCGTCGACCTCATCGTCGAGCGACGTCCCGATGTCGTTCTTCTCGACGTCCACCTCCCCGGTGGTGGTGGCGCCGCCGTCGTGCGGGGCGTGCGGAAACACATCGACGAGCAGATCTTTCTCGCCCTGTCGGCCTCGGACGCCGCCGATGACGTCGTCTCGGTGGTGCGAGCGGGGGCGAGGGGCTACATAACGAAGACCGCATCCAGCGCCGAGGTGGCGGCGGCCATCAGAACGGTGGCCGCCGGTGAGGCGGTCTTCTCGCCGCGCCTCGCCGGCTTCGTGCTCGATGCCTTCAGCAGCGTCCCGATCGGTCAGGTCGACCCGGAGTTCGACCTGCTCACCGACCGCGAGCGCGAGGTCCTGCGGCTCATCGCCCGCGGCTACACCTACCGGGAGACGGGGGAGGAGCTCTTCATCTCCATCAAGACCGTCGAGACCCACGTCTCCAACGTGCTGCGCAAACTCCAACTCTCCAACCGCAACGAACTGACCCGCTGGGCCGCCGAGAGAAGGCTGATTTGATTGTGCGGGGGGCGACCCCCCTGCACCAGGAGAGTCCCTTGGGGTGGCGGGCTTTCGGGTGATCCGCTGTTGGGTGGGTCATCGGTGCGATTCTCGGTGAGTACCGCGAAGTGCTCACGAGGAGGTAGCACCGATGACCCTGGACCATTCTGCCGTAGATGCGTTGATGGAGGCGTTCCGGTCGGCCGACGGGATCGATCTTGTCCGTGAGTCGGTCCGGTTGGTGATGCAAGAGTTGATTGAGGCCGACGCCGCCGGGGTGATCGGCGCCCGCCGCTATGAGCGAACCGCGGTCGACTGTGTTAGTCACGACTCCATGGACGGCTCGAACCGGTCGATTCTCCCCGATGACCCATCCGCGATCCGAAGACGCAGGACAGTGAGCAGCGCCGCCAGCCCAAGACCGCTGGCCAATCCCACCATGAGCAGGACCGCGACCTGGGAAGGACTTGCCTCCCCGGCCACCGTGATGACCTGGGGCACAGATGGAGAAGCCTCACCGTCGAACTGTTCCAGAGCAACAAGCAACTTGGCCTCCGTCGCATTGAGCCCTCGAAGTGTCGACTGCTGACCTTCGATGGCGCTAACGATCTTGTCGGTCTCCGACGCAACGGCAGCGGAGATCGCCGAAGTGTCCGACGGTGCAGCCACCGATGCCGGCTCGGCCTCGCCGACCACCAGGAGACCCGCCATCCCCTCGCCTTGGGCCGTGCCATGCAGCGAACAGAAGACCCGGTAGATCCCCGGCGCGTCAACAGACAATTGAGCCGAAGAGCCGGGCGCCACCTGTCCGGTGTCAAAGGAGCCATCCACCGCGGTCAGGGTGTGAGGGAGCTGACCGTCGTTGGTCACGGTGATCGTGTTGTCAGTCGGGGCGAAATGGGCGGTCCCGGCGAAACAAGAATCCTGCATCACAACTGTCGTGCCCTCGCTGTAACCGGCGCAGCCCGAGGTGTCGACGCCTCCCCCACCGGCCCAAGCCACCCCCGGAATCACCATCAATATCACAGTTACCACGAGCAGCCTTCTCATCAGAGCACCTCCATTTGGCTCATTCATCGGTCAATACATCTCTCGAACGGGATCCGTTCCGGGATTTCGGGCGTACCCCTGGCCCTCGGCGCCAGGCCGCCTCCAGGCGCAGCATTCCGCACCACCAGCAAGAGGACGACCACACCGACGATGCCTGCCCGAAGACTGTCGAACAGGACAGGCTGCTGATCTGGCTCGATCGGGTCACGTCTCGGGACAGATTCATCTGCCTCCACCGCCGCCACCGTGGCCGAGGACTCCGCCGAAAGGAACCAAGGCGCGGCCGGGACCCGGTCTCCCGCTCCGCCGCCGAACGCAGCGACCGTCATGACGCCGAGGAAGCTGGCACTCAGAACAATCGTCAGCAGTGGCCGTCTCATCGTCCTCCTCGACTTCACCCAAAAGACGACCATCGGCCGGGAATCGTTCACGAGAGGTCACGATCAACGAAACTTCGTGCTACGACGCCTGTCCGAGATGACCCCACATCGACCCGCTAGGCAGGATGCGCACAGACCGTTGGATGATGATGCGGTCGGACGCATGACGAGACGGGGGAGACAAGGTGTGGCTCGAAACGATCGGGTCGAGAAAGTCCTTGACAGCGTGACATCATTCTGACATCATAGTGACATCACGAGTCGAGGAGAGCGGACCGATGAGCAGTCACAGCTACTACATGGCCCACCACGCCGAGTACCTTCGGCGCCACCGGCCAATCCCACGCAATCCGCGTATCCGTCAGGATCTGGCCGAGCGGAGGACTCACTGATGCATCTCACGCCCGTGCTCACCGCCCTCGAAGCCGCGGTGAGCACCCAACTCGCAGTCGCCGGGGGCGATTCGACCATGGAGGCGGCCGCCTCGCAGTTGTTGGCGGCGCTCGAACCGGCCTTGCGTCAGGTCGCCCTCGAGCTCGCCCAGCAAGCGGCCGAGGAGGTCGGCGCCCAACTGGGTGACCGCACCGTCGACGTGCTGATCGTCGACGGCGAGCCGCAACTCCGCGTGAGCCAGACGTCGGATGTGGATGCTGCCGCACTCGAGGAGGACTTCGATGCCCGGATCACGCTGCGCCTCCCGCCGTCGTTGAAGGGCCTTGTCGAGTCGGCGGCCGACCAAACCGGTGACTCGGTCAACACCTGGGTCGTCAAGACCCTCACCAGCGGCGCCCGCAAGTCGACCAGGGTCGGACGCGTCGTCCGAGGGAGCTTCGACCTGTGACCACCGTCAGCCGGGAGTTCGCGGTCGGGTCGGGTGCGGCCCTGCACGTCAAGATCCAGTCGGGTCGAGTCGACGTCACCGAGGGGCGTGCCGGTGTCATCTCCCTCGAAGTGGACACCCGCGATCCCGACATGGTCGAGATCCACCAGTCCGGCGACACGGTGTTCGTTTCTGACAACCGGAGCGGCTGGGTGGTGAGAGGAAGCGTCCGGATCACCGCCGCGGTTCCGCCCAGGTCGGATCTCGAGGTGGGCTCGGCTTCGGCAGACGTACAGGCCGATGCCGAGCTCCGCAATCTCATCTGCCGTACGGCTTCCGGTGATGTCTCGTTCCGAACCGTCGACACCCTCGAGGTGAAGACGGCTTCCGGTTCGATCCGGGGAGAGCGGGTCGACTCCGACATGCGCGTCAACTCGGCATCGGGTGACGTCTTCGTGGAGCGCGTGGGAGGTCGGCTGACCGCCGCCCTCGCCTCCGGCGACGTCCGCGTCGATCAGGTGGGCGGTGACCTGCGGGCCAACAGCGCCTCGGGCGACGTTCGAGTGGAGAAGTTCCGGGGCGACGAGGTCACCATCAAGTCGGTTTCGGGCGATCTCGTCATCGGCTTCCCGGAAGGCATCACGCTCGACGCCGAAGTGAACACCCTCTCGGGAAGCGTCCGCCTCCCGCCGCCGGCTCCTCCCCGCCCACCGGAACCGCTGAGTGCGCCAGACGGTTCGGGGCTGGAGTCACTCGAGCCGATCCCACCCCTCGAGCCGTTGCGGTCGACAGGACGTCGACGGGTACGCCTGAGCGCCAAGACCGTGTCGGGTGACATCCGGATCTCGAAGTTCAGCGACTGAACGAGACTGCGGTTCCCCACGTCGTCACGACGACCTTCGACTTCCGTCCGCTCACGGCGACGGAAACGTCGGTGACGGCGTTCGCCCCGATCGTCGAAGCCCGCTCCTCGAGGGCGGCGAGCGCCTGAGACGTGGCCGACTCGAGAGCATCGGCGGGTTCGTCCTCGTCGCTCCTCCCGTGGGAGGTGACGAGGCCATGCACGGTGTCAACCCGCCACCGATCGGGGAGCGGACCGGCCAGCAGGAGGATCGAGGGTTCCACGGTGATCTCGATCTGTTCCGGTGCGGTCGGGGCCACGTCGTCTGGTACCGCGGGCGCCGGCGGAGCGCCCTCGGTGCCCCAGTCGGGCAGGGTGAACTCTGGAACGTTCGGTTCGTCCGGCATGTGCGGGAGGATACGCTCCGCTCATGCGCGTGGCGGTGGTGACGATCTTCCCCGGCTATTTCGACGGGGCTCTGGCGGTTGGGATGGTGTTCAGGGCGATCGAGACGGGGGCGCTGGTGGTCGATCCCATCGACCTTCGCACCTGGGGTGTGGGCGTCCACCGAGCGGTCGACGACGCCCCCTTCGGCGGCGGTCCCGGAATGGTCATGAGTCCGGGACCCCTGGCCGAGGCGCTCGACAGCGTCCCCCAGGCTCACCGGATCTTTCTCACGCCGTCCGGAGTGCAACTGACACAGGAACACCTCGACCGCTGGGCGGAGATGGACGAGGTCGTGCTCGTGTGCGGCCGTTACGAAGGCATCGATCAGCGAATCATCGACAACATGATCGACGAGGAGGTCTCCCTCGGCGACTTCGTCCTGGCCGGCGGCGAACCAGCCGCTCTCGCCGTGATCGAGGGGATCGCCCGTCTGCTGCCCGGGGTCCTCGGGAACCCGGAATCGGTGAAGTCCGAGTCGTTCCGCGACGGGCTTCTCGAAGAACCCGTGTACACCCGGCCCGCCGAGTTCCGTGGCTGGACCGTGCCGGAAGTCCTGCTCTCCGGCGATCATGGCAGGATCGAGGCCTGGCGCCGGGAGAGGCGGCTCGAGCGAACCCGCCAACGCCGACCCGACCTGCTCGACGACCATGATTCGGGCCCGATTTCTGCGCTCTGATACCGGTGGTATGCTTCTCCGTCTGCCCCGGGATGAGGTCGCGCCCGCATTCCTGCGCCCGTCTCCTGGCACCGTCCTCCAAGGAGTGGCCATGAACAATCTCGACATGCTCGAAGCCGCCTACCTGCGCGAAGACGTGCCCGAATTCCGGGCCGGCGACAACGTGAAAGTCCACGTCCGCGTGGTCGAAGGTGGCCGCCAGCGCGTGCAGGTGTTCGAGGGCGTGGTCATCGCCCGCAACGGGTCAGGCCTCAAGGCATCGATGACGGTTCGCAAGATCAGCTTCGGCGTCGGAGTGGAGCGGGTCTTCCCGATCCACGCTCCGATCATCCAGAGGATCGAAGTGGTGCGGCGAGGCGACGTTCGCCGGTCCAAGCTCTACTACCTCCGGGAGCGGTCCGGGAAGTCGGCCCGCATCAAAGAAAAGCGCGACTGAGGTCTCCGGGTGAGCCTCCCGGTGGACGAAGCCGAACAGTCATCCCCCGAGGAGGAGCCGAAGCGTTCGTTCCTCTCCGAGCTGCCTTTCCTCCTCTTGGCCGCGCTCGTGGTGGCTGTCGTCATCAAGACCTTCATCGTCCAGCCCTTCTACATCCCGTCGGGGTCGATGATCCCGACGCTTCTCGTGGACGACCGGGTGATGGTCTCGAAGATCAGCTATCTGTGGGATGAGCCGCGGCGGGGAGACGTGATCGTCTTCGAGAACCCTTACGCCCCCGATCTCGAGGAGTCGTTTCCCGAGAGCGTCGTGCGGGCGACGTTGGAAGCGCTCGGCATCAGGACCTCGGCCAGTGACGACCTCATCAAGCGGGTCGTGGCCCTCGGAGGTGAGACGATCGAGATCCGGGGCAACCAACTGCTCATCGACGGTGTCGTGCTCGACGAGTCCTATCTCCAGATCGGCACGGCGATGGGCGATTTCGGCCCGCGTCCGATCGACGACGACGAACTCTTCGTGATGGGTGACAACCGCAACGAGTCGTCGGATGGCCGCGTCTTCGGACCGATTCCTCGCGACGATGTCATCGGCAAGGCCGTCGTCAGGATCTGGCCGCTCGACAGGCTCGGCACCGTCGACGACTGAGCCGGGGCCCTCAGGTCCGGGGTCGTGCCTCGCGGACCGTGAGCACCCGCCCCTGCACCTCGGCACCGTTCAGCTCGTTGATGGCATCGGCTGCTTCCGCCATGGCGACGAATCCGAAACCCCGCGAGCGGGTGGTCTTCGGATGCGTGACGATGGCCGCGTTCTCCACTGCTCCGAAGGGCATGAAGAGGCGTGCGAGGTCGTCCGACGACATCGAGAAGGGAAGGTTGGCGACGTAGACGTTGCCGTCGACGTTCCCCTCGGGCCGAGAGAGTGTGGCGACCCGGTCGCTCCGGCCGGTCCGCCGGGAGCGATCCGGCAGAGCTGCCCGGATGCGCGGAGCCCGCTCGCCGCGATGGGTGTTTGCCTTCTCGGGCTCGAAGCGGCCACGCTCACCCGGAGACACGGCCCCTGCCGCGACGACGCCGGTGGCGAGGTCGAGATCACGGATGATTCGATTGGCGTCGCGCACCTGTGATCCGTCGACGAAGGAGTAGACCGCCCCGGTGGCGCCCGCCCTGGCCGTGCGGCCCGAACGGTGCAGGTAGGCCTTGGCGTCCTCGGGCGGATCGAAGTGCAGGACGCTGGCGACGTCATCGACGTGGATTCCACGCGCCGCCACGTCTGTGGCGATCAGCGCCTGGGCGCGTCCCGAGCTGAAGGCGGCGAGAGCCTTGGTGCGCTGGGGCTGGGATTTCCCGCCGTGCATCGCCACCCCGACGATGCCGTGGCCTTCCAGCTGCTTGGCGAGCCTGTCGGCGCCATGCCGGGTCTTCGTGAAGACGATGGTCGGATGAGCGCCCTTGACGATCTTGGCGGCGTGCTCGAGCCGGTCGTGGCGTTC
>Ga0214472_10002573_pt1 | contig 19435 bp, 16 predicted proteins | sample RVTome_6_FD_207662 | JGI IMG/M metagenome (GOLD analysis project Ga0214472, IMG submission 207662) | Soil microbial communities from uranium-contaminated site in the Upper Colorado River Basin, Wyoming, United States - RVT140D175 | ecosystem: Environmental > Terrestrial > Soil > Contaminated >...
CGTTCAAGCGGCCCTTTCTCGTTGTTGCTAAAAAAGTCCGTCGCCAGAGAAGGCGCGAGTCGCCGCGGGGGCGACGTCGTTACTTCTTCTTGGCCGACTTTCTCTTCTTGGCGGTCTTTTTCTTGGCCGACTTCTTCTTTTTCTTAGCGGCTTTCTTCTTGGTGCCCTTCTTCTTTCTTGCGGCCTTCTTCTTGACGGCCTTCTTGGCGGTCTTCTTCCTTTTCTTGGCCACGTGTCGTCCTCCGTTCAAGGGTTCGCGGTGATTGACTTCTCGTTGACCCACACGGGCCGAAGTTTAACGAGCGAGTCTCACCTTGAAACAAAAACAGACTTCCATTTCATCATGAGCATGCTCCGTCGAAACGAAAAATGTTCGCGCGAATGAATCAATTGATCGTATGACGGCGCTGTTCATGCCCGTATTTGTACGGATTCCGCAAAATTGTGCAACACGTTTTCTTACCTTGCGGTCCAACTTTTGCAAATCGGCCGATCAAAACAAGCTGACCGTGCTCCCATCCGACAGACGTCCGCTGGGCTGCGCGCGGCGCTGTTGGATGCCAAACAGTCGACGATACTCAGGCGCCAACAGTCTGAGATACAACCAGCGCCGCATTGATCGTGTCACGCTTGGGCAGATTTCGTTCGGCCTTTCCCACGACGTAAGAATGTGCGTCCACGCTCGAGTTGAACATGAAAACTTGACGTGAATCGGGTCCAGGCCGTACCAATCACGTTGCGGCTCGATCGCTATAATCCCCCGCTGGCGCGCCATGCGGATGAGCCGTTTATTCAGTTGGGCAGCCTGCCGTCTGGCGTCTTCGGGCGCGAGCCGGCTGGCGGGAAACAACATGGTCCGCATCAAGCGAAACGCGACCGGAGAGAGCGCGTCCAGGTTGGCCACCGGCAACAAGGTAATCACCACCTGCGCGTCGGCCTGCCCAAGCCGGTCCAGACAGCGGCGGACCCAATCGACGATTTGGTCGACCGATGCACCGTACAGCAGGTCGTTGCCGATATCGGTCACCAGTGCCACGGTCGGCGCGGCGGATTCCTTTTTCAACGCTTCCCACAAGCCGCAGCCGCAGATGCCTGGCAGCGCGCGTCCCAATACGCTCGACTCCAGGCCGTAGGACCGTCCATGGCCTAAAGCGGCCAGCACTTCAATCGGCCCGCCGGCCTGCAGCCGGGCCGTTTCGACCACGGTCGAGATGCCGCGGGTAAGATTGCTGGCGCCCAACAGGACCACGCGCCGGACTGGGGACACGCCGGCGATTTTTTTTGTAGGACGTTTCGCGTTCACCATGGATTGCGGCCGTCGTATCCGCCGCCAAAACCCCCGCCGTACCCGCCGCCGCCGTACGATTGCAGCACGAGGTAATTCTGATACGCCAGATAGCCGAACATCAAGGCCATGAAGAAGTTGCCCAATCGAACGTAGCCGAACAGCCCGATTCCAGCCGCGGTGATGATCGAAAGCCAAAGCGACTTGCGGATGCCGCCGTACGTGTCGGCCTGCACGAACAATTCGCGCGCAATCTGCCCTCCGTCCAATGGATAGACGGGAAACAGATTGATGACGCCCCAGATGACATTGATGAACAGCAGGAACTCGATGAATTTATTCAGTTCAATCCGCTCAAACGGCACGAAATCCCAGTAGACGCCGAAAGCGCCACCCCGGTGAAAAGACACGCTTTGCCCGGTGGCGTGCAGCAAGGCGAAGATCAGCGCGGCAAAAAGAAAACCGGCCGCGGGGCCCGCAATCGTGATGGCGATGCTGCTGGCCGTGTCGCGCCTCACGGGGTTGAAGGAGGCCAGGCCTCCCATTCCGTACAGCGTGATCCAAGGCCGCGCGCCATAACTGCGGGCCACCAGGGCATGACCAAATTCGTGTACCAAGATGGCCAGAAACACCGCGATCATCCAGATTGCCACGAATGTGGGTTCGGAATCGGCCGAAGCGCCCAGCACCAGCGATACGATCCAAAACAAGGGATGGATCCGCACGGGAATGCCCAGCAGGACAAAATTCAGGTCCGCCTTGGTGCGAGGCGGTTCGCCGATCAACACGATGCGTCTCCGCGGGGTTATGATCGCCATGTCGAGCGCGGTCGGTGGGCGGTGGCCGGCGGTCGCGGCATCTCCGGGCCATTGCCACCCTCGTTGACCAAGCATACCGCGTGATCCGCGGCCTCCCAAGCCCTCACGCGGCGTGAGTTGCCGGCACGCGAATGCTATTTAGCCATGCATTTCCCGCACGGCGAACCTGACGCAGGATAGCGACTTGAGGAGCGAGGCCATGTCACCGCCTGCTCGATTTGCAAGCACCACGGGATCGTCTGGCGAGCCTGATTCGAGGACCCGCACGTGCGAGTCGGACGGAGAAATCACGGTCACGAGGCGAATCGGCAGCGACGCCCGGCCTCGCGTCACGATCGTTGGCGCCGGCTCCTTCTCCGCGTAATAGAGCGACTCCCAGCCCTCGGCGTGTTCTCCCGCCTGACCGCGGAGCAGTTCTTCCCGTGCTTCGGCCGGCGCGTGCACGAGGATGCTGAGCCGTTGACCCTCGACATCGACCGACCAGCCGTCGTCGCCGCGCCCCCACGGTGCGTCGCAGAGCCGCCATCTCAAAGCGTACGAGTGCTCACCGTCGCCCAGCAGGTCATCGACCACAACGTAGCTGTCCGACAGCCGCAGGATGCCTCTGCGATGCACGACACGGCCCGTCAAGCGGGTATACCCATAATGTTCGCCCTCGATGTAACTCGCCTGACCGTCGGCGGTATGCTCGACGGAGTTTACCCGGCTCTGTGTCCACCGCAGCCAGAGAAACCGCGGTCCCTTGACCATCTGATCTTGTCCGTCGATCTCGACGGTGTTGTGCCCCGCGGTCGATTCGAAGAAGTGCTGCCACGGCGGATCGGTGAAGTAGTGATACGTGCCGCCGTCGCGGAGGACATTCACTCCGGCGTACCAAAGATCGAGATGCAGCATGTCGGCCTGCGGCGGCCGGTCCTTGATGGCGTGGATGCGGGTCATGGCCCAAGAGCGCGGCCCGCCGGTGGTGTAATACCCGCCTTCAGGCGCCTGATGATTGCGGGGCCGCTCGCCCGCTGGCACATCGGCGTCCAACGCCTCGGTCCCGGCGAACCACGCCATCTTCTCATCCCAGGGTCCCGGAGGGTAACACCGCCGACCGTGCAACAGGTAGTGGGCCGCCTGCAGCACGGGCCGATGATCCAGGTAATCGCAACAGGCCAGCGGCAGGACGGACGCGCCGTCGTTGGCGCCGTAGTTGGGGGCTCTCCCGGTCGCCGGATCGACCAGAGCCCATAACCACTCGACGGCCCGGTCCAATTCACCGCGGATTTCGTCCAAAGGCTGCCCTGCCGTCTGGCCCAACCGCCACGCCCACAGGCAGTCGTCCAGCATGACGCGGTGGTAATTGACGCTGTGCTGCACGTAGGAGCCGTCACTGTACACCTGCCGGCGGATTTCGGCGATCAAGATCCGCCGTCCCTTTTCGGCCCAGCGGGCGGCGCTGCGGATTTCTGGAAACAACAGACCGATGGTCCACAGCCCGACCGCTTCGCTGACGCCGTGGTTGTTCTTTTGGCTGCGGGCGTAATTGATGTTTCCGTCAATATGTCGTCCGGTGTACCAGGCCAACTGGGTCAGCCGAGCGTAATCCGCCGGCGCGGAACCGTCGTGATCGATCATCGCGCAGGCGGCAAACAGCCATGCCATCAAGCGGAAGGTGGCCTCCTGTCCGCACATCCACTGCGGCGTCAAACCGTAGGGGTTCTGCTCGTCCCAGGAGCGAAACAACTGCCAGAACAACCCCGCGGCCCGCTGGTTGCCGCGCACGTGGTCCCGCGCCAGAGCATACGCAACGGAGAACCGGGACGCCTCCCAGACACACTTGATGTCTTTCAGCGCGGCGTTGAAGTGGCCGTAGTCGCTCCAATGCCGCCCGGTGGGCCAAGAGACGCCGTGCAGCGGATCGCGATTGAACCGCACCGGCCAGCCGGCGTCTACTGAAAAGCGGTGGAACATCTCGAGTTGCCCGCGGGGCAACTGCTCGACCAAGCGGCGCACGCTGGTTTGCCAGAGGTCCTCGTCGACAATTCGCGGTAATGCCCCGCGCAGCGCTTCCACGTCGGCCGGAGAGAACAGAAACCGCCCGGCCCGATCGCGCCAACGATCCAGCGCCTGCGCTTCGTTATAATCGGCCGTGAACTGACGTTGAAGTTTTTCCGGCGGCAATTCACCGCCCGGCAACACCCGCTTCGGGACTCCCAAACGATTCTTGGCCAAGTGCCCGATACGGCGCGGCACGTTGTCCCAGCCCAGCGCCCGAATCGTCCAATAAGCCCGCTCAAGAGAGTTCATTTCACCCGAAGTGTGCCTCGCCGGCGCGGCGGCAACGAAAGCATCCGTTCGCTGGCAGGGGACAACCAATACCTGCCCAAGTCGAGTCTAGTCGTCATCCGCTTCCGCGGCAACGGACCAACAGAGCCGGCCTCTCGGCCCGCGTTACGGCAGCCGCACTCGCGCTAAATAGATGTTGGCCTTTCCCTCATGTGACGAGTAGTAACTGACCCACAACAGACCGTCGTGCTCGACCATCCCCGGATAGCTGGTGTCGCCGCCGGAAGGGAGCCGGAGGAATTCCGTCAGCGTCGCTTGTTGCGGATCGAGCCAGGCCAAACCGGTCCGCGCGCCGCCGTCGTAGAAACGCCCGGCGGCTACGATCCGCCCGTCGGAAAGCCGGATCAGGTGCGGCCCGCCGATTCGCACCCCCAAGTCTTGCCACGACCACTCGGTGTACGGCGCGCGCGTAGTTCCCATGACCGCCGTGTTGGGCTCGCCGTCGCGGCGCAAAATGCATAGCGCATGGTCGCCTTCGAACAACAGCGACGACTCGTTGGGCGAACCCTCGTCAAACAGGTTGTCGACCAGGGTTTCAAAATTCCTCCCATCGCGGCTTTTGTACAATCGCACCTGTCGAGTTTCCTGTTCGCCTACACCGTAGCCGACGCCATACGCCGCTCCGTCTTGCCAAGCGACTCGCCACAGCCAGTAGTTCGGCTCGCCGATCTCGATTGGTGAGGTCCATTCTCGTCCATCGTTGGAAAACCAGGTCAGTGGCTGGCGGCGCAGCGGCGCGTCGTCCGCGTGCCATGAAGCGGCGGCCAGCAACATCAGCCGCCCGTCGGGCATGAGGGAGATCTTCGGATCGCGCAGGTCCGTATCGGCCCGCCGCAACGACGCCGCCGACTCCCACGCGCGACCGTCAGCGGACGTGATCACCCGAATCGTTCCGGCCGGAGACACGTGACCTTGTCCTTCGCGGAACACGCACCACCAACGATCCTGGCGCCGCACCAGATCGGTAAATGCACAGTGCGGCGCCTGGTCCCAGATCTTGCGGACGTCGACAATCGCCGGGCCGCTGGATTGCGGACGCCCTCGTGGCTGTCCTGCCGCCTGGGACGCCCAAAGATCTGACAGCAACATGGGAATCACAAGCGTCAGCGCCACACGTTTCACGGCCATCGATTCTTCCTTTCCAAGCTGTGTTTCGTATTCGCGAAAGGCAATGACTGTATTTGTTCAGAATAGAACCCAACAGACTCGCTGGCAGCAAACCGGCTGGCTCGATTATTATTATGGAACAGGCCGGCTGCCGCGATAACTTTTGACGCCAAAACCGTAACTCGTTGCGATGACGATACCGCAACTCTCGCCGATTGCCTGACATGGAAACCGACACTATGGGAATCGCCGGCCGCCGGCCGCGTCGAATTCAGTTTAGCCTCGCCGCGTTGCTGACGGCCGTTGTCGCCGCGGCGGTGTTGTTGTGGTTGGGACAGATCATTGGCGCCGTCTGCACGGCGGTCGCGGTGAACGCGGTGATCCTGGCGCTGGCCGCCGCCACGTATCGTCATCGCATCCGCCGCCGCTTCGCGGTGGGCCTGCTGCTGGTCGCGGGTCATACGTTGCTCGTGGCGGTGGCGGCCGCCATCGATTTGAACGTGGGCATCGACGACATGAGCCCGTCGCTGCTGTTGTTTCTGGCCCTTTACTACGTCGATCTTCCGATCATCGCCGCACTGCGCGGCTTCGGCTACGAACGGCTTAATCTGGGTGACGACGGCGGTTATGCAGCTTTGACGGTGGTCGGCGGATTGTTTTGGTTCATCATAGGCGCTTTGTTACAATGGGCCGCCGTGATGGCGATGAAAAATCTGCGTGCCCTGCCGCCGCAAGAAGGCGACGACTGACCGGAGACATTTCGCGGCGACAGGCCGCCAGCCGATGGTCTCGCGGTCCGCGCCCGGATCGTCAAGCGAATACGAGGCGCTTTGCCAGCCGCTCGTGGCGCGCTATAACTGGGCTATGACGATTGAACAACTTCGCAATCTCTACACCGCCCAGCCCGTTCGGCCGTTCGACATGCACCTGGCCCATGGCCGCACGATCCCAGTGGTTCACCGTGAGTTTATCGCCTCGGCGCCCAGTGGCCGTACGGTTGTGGTCTTCCAGCCGGACGATTCGTTCAAGGTCGTCGGCCTTTTGCTGGTGACCGACTTGGAAGTGAAAGCCGAAGGCCGGCGAACATCCGGGGAAGCTTAGCCGCGAAGACGCCCGCTCGAAGTGTGCAGACGGCGTTTCCAATTCCGGATGGTTGCACTATTGCGGCTGACGCGCGCGTCGGTTGCGACCGCGCGGCTGGGCGTCCGGGGCATTGACTTCCGGCAGCCAACGGGCCAGCACTTGCTTGACGTCAGCCAGTTTTTCGTCGCCGGCCAGATTCGTCCACTCCATCGGGTCGTGGTCGTGATCGTACAGTTCCTCACTGCCGTCGGCGTAGCGGATGTAGCGATAACGCTCTGTGCGGACCGTGTGGTTGTGGCGTCCGTGCGTGGTCACCGCCGGGCGGTCCCACGCGGCTTGCGGCTGTGTCAACAATGGCAGCAGGCTGTCGCCTTCCAAATCTTCGCCGAGGGGCAGGTCGCAAAGTTCGCACAGCGTAGGGTACAAATCCAGCAGCGTGACCGTCCGGCCACAGCGCGTGCCGGCGGTAGTCACGCCCGGCGCGGCGATCACCAGCGGCACCCGCGTGGCTTCTTCCCAGAGCGTGAACTTGCGCCAGTGCCGCTTCTCGCCCAGATGCCAACCGTGGTCGCCCCACATGACGATGATCGTGTTGTCCGCATACCGGCTGCCGTCCAGCGCGTCCAACAATCGGCCGACCATCGCGTCGGTAAAGTGGATGCTGGCCAGATAGCCCTGCACGGCCCGGCGCCAGTTGTCCGTCTCGGTCACCTTGCGATGGTCGCCGGCGGGTCGCGCCATCCGCACGCCCGCGGCGGGTACGTCGTTCAAGTCGCCGTCCGGCACTTCGGGCAAAGTCACCCGCTGGACGTCGAATCGATCGAAGTATTGCTTTGGCACGTACCACGGCAGATGAGGCCGGTACAAGCCGACCGCCAGGAAGAATGGCGCGTCGTGCTCTCGCTGGAGGAATTCCGACGCCCAATGAACCACCCGCGCGTCGCCCATCTCCTCATCCGCCGCGTCGACCGCTCCCCAGTCGAAATGTGCCGCGCCGGGGATGCCGTTCAGTGGACGGTTTGCCGGCAAGGGGTCGCCACCCCGTTCGAAATACTCGTGCCAGGAGGCGCGTTCCTTGAAAGCGCCGTGAAAAATCTTGCCGCCCCCGACCGCCCGATAACCGTGCGCCATGAAGTGCTGCGGCAGCGTGGCCGCCTCAGGCATGGCCGGACGCCAGGGCTGATCGTTGTGGTACACGCCGGACGTGGACGGCCGGACGCCGCACAACAGGCTGGCGCGCGAAGGATTGCAGGCCGGCGCGGAACAATACGCCCGCTCGAAGATCAAGCCGCGCTCGGCCAAACGATTCAGATGCGGCGTGAGCGTGTCGGGATGACCGTCGAGGAACTGCGTCCAGTCGTTCAAGTCGTCGATGGCCAGGAACAACACGTTCGGCCGCCGATGGTCTTCCGCCGCGGCGCCCGCCGTCGTTGATATGCTCCAAGTTGCCAGGCCGACGAGAAAGCCCACGATCGCGCGGAACAATAAACTAACCAGTCGATCGGCCCGTGGCTGGCAATCGTTGACGAACACGTGTTGATTCGCCCAATCAACGCCGAACATGCGATGCACCTCGAAGGATTGTCGCATCCATTTTACCGCATCACTCAAAGTGGCGCTGTCCAATGAGGTGCTCAAAGCTGTCGCTTCTTCTGTGTCACGCCGGGGAACTCGTCAGTGCGGAAGGGGCTGGCCGGCAGCCCCGCGCTGTTCCAGAGATTGCCGAGCGGAAAACTGGCCCAGCCGTAACGCACGGCCACCGGGCTGTCGACCTGGTCGCTGCGAACCAGGACCGTGTCCGGTCCGACAATCTTGGCTTCCGCGTTGTGAAACTTCTTGTCGGCCCCGGCGATGGCGAACCCGGTGAGTTTGCCGTCTCGCGATTCCAGCCCTTCGCCGGTGTGTTTGAATTTCAAGTACATGCCATCGTCCGACGGGGTCGCCTCGGCCAGGATCGGCCCGCTATAGACGATGTCCTCGCCGTAGGCCAAGGCCCGGGCGGCCAACGCCAATCGCTCGCCGACCGGTAATTTCTTGCGGGGATGGATGTCGTTCTCCTCGCCGACGTCGGTGATCACGGCCATCGCCGTGTTGGGCACGTTCTGCATCGTCATCAATTGCGCTTCGCGCAGTTCGGCCCAGGCGCTGTCGCCCGGCTCTTCGACGATTTTCATAAACGGCGCCAACTGCACGAACAGGAACGGGAAGTCACCCTGGCCAAACTGCTCGCGCCAGTCGGTAATCATCGCCGGGAACAGAGTGCGGTATTCGTAGGCCTGGCCGGCGTTCGATTCACCCTGATACCAGATGGCGCCGCGGATGCCATAGGGAACCAGCGGGCGCAACATGCCGTTGTAGAGTCCGTAGGGCCGGTTTTTGTTGTTCGGATCGCGCTCCTGCGCGACGTAGTGTTTCAAGTCTTCATCCGCGGCCAGCGCCTCGCGGCTCGTCCAGGCTTCGGCCGGCGTGCCGCCCCAGTCGCAACTGATCAGGCCAATCGGCACGTCCAGATGCTGCTTGAGCGCGCGGCCGAAATAATAGCCCACGGCCGAGAAATTGGCCACCGTGTCCGGCGTACACTTCGTCCACTCTGCGTCGACCGTGGACTGCGGTTCGTCCGCGGCCCGGTTGGGCGCCATGAACAAGCGGATGTGTTCGTTCGTGCTGTCCGCGATGTCGTCGCTCGACTCATGGGCGGCGCGCAACGGCCATTCCATGTTCGATTGCCCACTGCAAATCCAGACTTCACCGACCAACACGTCCTGGACCACCGTGCGATCGGGTCCCTCGATGACCAACTCGTGCGGCCCGCCGGCCGCCAGCGGCTCCAGTTGCACCTGCCAACGTCCGTTCTCGGCGGTCGTCGAGACAGTCTGCCCGGCGATGCTGACCGTGACCTTCTGGCCATCTTCGGCCGTACCCCAAACGGGCACAGCCCGATCGCGCTGCAACACCAAATGGTCGGTGAACAGCGGATGCGGTTTGGCGACCTCCACAGCGACCGCCTGCGCGCCGGCCAGCAGCCAGCCGCAGATGAAGGTGACGATCCACTTCGGGTTTTTGGAACAGGTCACGAGATTTCTCCTTCAAAATGGTGATGCAGTAGGCTGATGGAATTCGCTGGTTTTCATGCCGCACCGGCTAGCGGATTCTTGCGGCGTGCCGGGGGCTCGCCCTGTGGCGTGTGGCCGAACGTGCCCAAATATACCTTGGCGGTCAGCCATGCGACACAGTTTGCGAGGACTTTTTTAATTGGCCGCGGCTAGCCCCCCGTTCTTCGCTTTCGTATTTTCGCCTTTTCGTGCTTTCGTGATCCCTTCGGGTTCCAGCTCCCCACCCGAGTTCGCCGACCATCACCGACAAAACGTCCTCAGAGGCGACATTCGCACTGGCACGTCGTTCCCGGGAGAATCACGAAATAGCGAAAGGCCGAAAACACGAAATGTGCGACTTCATGCTCTTCATGTGCTTCATGGTTTATCCGCGATTACTTTCATCACTCTACGACTTATCACGGTTTGCCCGCCGGCGGGCATTTCTCGACTTCGCCGGCTGGCGGGGTCTCCTGCCGGCTTGCACGCCGTGCGCCGGCGACTCACAATAACGCCGACGCCATTTCGGCTGTATGTTGCTTTCGACTACAAGTTCACGCATATTTCCATTCCCCGGAGCCACGACCATGACACGGTTCGCTCGCTGCTTTGTGCTGACTATTTTGTCGTTGGCCGTTTTGCTGAACGCCACGGCGAATGCCAAAGGCCCGACGTACACCGATCCAGCGAACGCCGACGCCGATTTCGCGGTGCAGGGGGAATACACGGGCGATATCACCACGCAAGACGGAACGCAAAAGGTGGGCCTGCAGGTGCTCGCCCTGGGAGAGGGCAAGTTCGACGCCTTCGCGTATTTGGGCGGACTGCCGGGCGACGGCTGGTCCGGAAACGAGCGTTACCCCGCCAGCGGCGAAACCAAAGCCGGCGTGACGGTGTTGGGCGGCGACAACGGCCGGGCGGAGATCCGGGACGGCGTGGCGGTCATCTACCATGGCGACGACCGTGAAATGGGCAAGCTAAAGCGCGTCATCCGCGAAAGTGCCACGCTGGGCGCCGAGCCACCGGAGGGGGCCGTCGTGCTGTTTGACGGCAGCACCGCCGAACATTTCCAAAGAGGGCGGCTGACTGACGACGGCCTCTTGGTGCAAGGGGCCACGAGCCACCAGAAGTTCGGCTCTTGCCGGCTGCACTTGGAATTCCGCACGCCGTATCAGCCGCAAGATCGCGGACAGGCCCGCGGCAACAGCGGCTGTTATCTGCAAGGCCGCTACGAAGTGCAGGTGCTCGACTCCTTCGGGCTGGAGGGCAAGCACAACGAGTGCGGCGGCATCTACTCGATCAAAGATCCCGACGTGAACATGTGCTACCCGCCGCTGGTGTGGCAGACCTACGACATCGACTACACGCAGGCGCAGTACGACGGCGCCGGCAATAAAACGGCCCGCGCCCGGATTACCGTGCGCCACAACGGCGTGGTCATCCATCAAGACGTCGAACTGCCCCACGCCACCACTGCCGCCCCGGTAAAAGCAGGCCCCGAGCCGGGACCCGTTTATTTGCAGGACCACGGCAATCCCGTGCGGTACCGGAATATTTGGGTCGTGGAGAAGTGAGCGGGCGCCGTCCGCAGCTTGAAGGAATAATCCGACGCCTGGCCTTTGGGTGGCACGTCCCTGAGCGCAGCGAAGGGCGTGAACCCAGCGCAACACGCCCATCACTTCGTTCTGGGCGTGCCACCCTGATCCGATTCCTGTGAACGTTCAGGCGATTGGCCATGCGTAATTGCACGCCCATAAATGTCGCCGCGCACTTTTTGCATCCGTGCTCGCCCCATCCGCCGCGTGGTCTCGCGAAGCGACTCGACCAATTCGGTGTCACGTTCCGGCGGCAGGCCGGCGGCCGTCATCCGGCGCATCTCGTCCATCGTGTCGCGGACTTCGAGCTGAGCTTGCTGGATCTGGTGGCTGGCCTCGGCGCGGACCTCGCTCCAATACGCGGCGGCCACGACCGCCGGATCGTTTTGTCGCCGCCAGAGGTCGTTGACCTCCAACGCCTCGGCCGCCCGGCGGGCAACCGACCGCCGCGGCGACCCGCGCAGCAACGTGAGCGCCGCCAGAGCGTCCGTTCGCACTCCCAGGTGGTCACTCTTGTGCAACTCCTTCAAAACCCGCACCGCGCGGATCGCTTGTTCCAGGCTGCCGGCGATCGCCGCCTCTTTCAACAACCCAATCGCCGGCCGGCCGATCTCGAACAGTTGTTGCATGGCTTGTTGTCGGGCGACGAAGTCGTCGCTGTCCAGACGGCGAATCAACCGTTCCAAGTCCGTAGACGCCGGATCGGCCAAGGTTTGTCCAATGGCCGGGGCGCAGAACGCGATCACGAAACATTGGAACAACCGGACTCCGCAGGACAAGCAACGCGGCGCGCGGCATCGAACGGCAAGTTTCCCGCGAATTGATCTCATCAACGAGATTCTAACTTATCCCGACTTCGACCGGTCACAGATTCCGGACATTAACGGTCAGTCGGGTTATAACCTGCCGGGACGCCGGCAATGTCGACCGTCTCGTCGACTTCCTTTGGACGCTCTATGCTCTCGCGATCCTTCATATCGCCGGCAGTGTTGGATAATTGCCCGGTTTTGGAAAACGTGACGCGGCCAATCCGCGCCGGCCCTTTGTCGCTGCAGTCCGTCTTGAGCTCGATGTACATGATGCGTGATTTCTTGACAGCCACGGTGTTCTCACAAATTTCGTTCGTTCGACAACAGTTTTAGCATGCAGTCAATGATCAAACTGGCGCCGTTGAACAAGCGCTCCTGCTCTCACCGAAAGCAAAATGCAACCAGCTCTCGGGTCGCGACAGCCTCGGTTGACTTTACTTCCCTCACGCACTCCACCCCGCCCGATAGTGCGAGCGGATATATTGCTCGGCCTGGGGGTTGCCGGTTGCGGTCATTTGTTCGGCGTTCCAGTCGAATCCGCCGCCGGCGCGGTAGGCGACGTTGCCCAGCAGGACGGTTTCGGTCAGCGGGCCGGAGTAGCCGAAATGGCAGGTGGCCGCGGGGCCGCCCCGGCAGGCGTCGAGCCATTCGCGATAGAAGCCGGGCGAGTCGGGAATGCTCTTGGCAGGCGGGGTGAAATCCCGAAACTTTTCTTCCGGCAGCAGCTTCCGACTGCCGAAGCCGCACAGCAGCATCCCCTCGCTGCCGATGAACAATGTGTTCATGCCGCCAGCGTCCAGTCCATGTTCACGCAACACGTCCGGCCCGTTCTTGGCATGTTGCCAGTTGAGCGCGACCGCCGGCCGGTGGTCGGTGGCGGGAAACTCGAACCGGGTGGCCATCTGCTTGGGCGTGGTCTGCGGATGGACCGGCGGGCCGGAGCCGTCGACGCGCGTGGGGTATTTCAGATCGAGGGCCCAGAAGGCGATGTCCAGGATGTGGCAGCCCCAGTTGCCGGTTTCGCCGGTGCCAAAGTCCCACCAGAACCGCCAGCCGTACGGGGCGTAGGCCTCGCTGAAGGGGCGCTGCTCGGCCGGACCGAGCCAGAGATCCCAGCGCAAGTGATCCGGCGCCGGACCGGTCTGGGGCGGATAGTCCGGCATGCCGCGATCGCCGCCGACCCAGGCGTGTACTTCGCTGACCGGGCCGATCGCGCCGGAGTGAATCAACTCCACCACGCGGTGTACGTTTTCCAGCGTGTGTCGCTGCACGCCCAACTGCGTGGCCACCTTTTGATCGGCCGCCAGGTCGGTCAACCGCCGGACTTCCTCGACACTGTGCGCCATCGGCTTTTCCAGGTAGACGTGCTTTTCTAACTGCATGGCCGCCTGCGTGGGATGAAAGTGCGTATGGTCGGGCGTGCTGATCACCACGCCGTCCAGTTCGGCGTGCACCTGATCCAGCATGCGGCGGAAGTCGTAGAATTTGCGCGCCTTGGGGAACCGCTCGTAGGCGTCGCCGGCCCGCCGGTCGTCCACGTCGCACAGCGCGACGATGTTCTCGCCGGCCAGCCCCTTCAGGTTGTCGCCGCCCCGGCCACCCACGCCGATGCAGGCGAGGTTCAATTTCTCGTTCGGACCGGCAGCTCGGACGCGAGCGGCCGTCCCCAGCAAGTATCCGGCGCACAGGGTCGTGGAGCCCTTGAGCACCGTGCGCCGCGTGACGCGGTGTGTGGAGTTGCCGTCGCGGGGCGTGTTTGCTCGGCGAATCATCGACTGGTTCTCCTTTGCTGCTATACCAGCGGGGCGGTCCTTGGGGATGAATGCCCAACTGACATGCGTGGAAAAAGCGGGGCTTAATCATCGCCCTCCGGCGAGGGCGTTCATTATAATCACCACGTACGCCGGCGGCCAAATTGCCGCACGCCACCAGCCGGCCGCGTCCGTGTGAATTCGGCCGAACGGCCGACGAAGGTCGTTTTTTCGGAGGACGGCTCATTGAACAATGCGTCGAACACCAGGCACCGCTTGCTCTGCTGCACCGCTGTTTGTCTGGTCCTGACTGCCACGGCGAATGAAGCGCCGGCGCAGGACAAGTTGCGGGTAATCGTCGAAACCGACATCGGCGGAGACGCGGACGATCAGGCGTCGCTGGTGCGGTTTCTGCTGTACGCCAACGAATGGGACGTCGAAGGCATCATCGCCGACCGCCACGCCAGCCGGTTCCACAACGACCCGGCCCGCAATCACAAAGGGATCAAGGCCCGCGATGGTTATGAACTGGCGCAGGCATATCTCGATGCCTACGCCGAGGTGCATGAGAATCTCAAGCGGCATGCGGACTATCCCGCGCCGGACGAACTGCGGCGAGTCCTGGCGCCTGGTTGGAACGATACCGACGAAGGCGTGAAGCGGATCATCGCCGCGGCCGATCGCGACGATCCGCGGCCCATCTGGTACGGCAATTGGGGCAGCAACAGCGGCGCCCAGAGCAATCTGCGCCGCGCGCTGGATCGCGTCAAGCGGGAACGCACGCCGGCGGAATATGAGACGTTTGTCAAAAAATTCCGCATCTGCACGCTGGACGGCCCGCGCGGGACCAAGCAAGGGCACGAAGACCAGGTCGCGCTGCACATCGAAACCGGCTACCACGACGTCGGCGGCCGGTGGTATCACCGCTTCCGACCGTTGACCCAGCAGGCCGGGGGCTTCGACGTGCGCCGCGACGTACAGAAAAATCACGGCCCGCTGGGCGCGTTGTACACGACGCCCAAGGAGGGGGACAGTTGGACGTTCGTGTATTTGATTCCCAACGGCCTGAGCGATCCTAACCAGCCGACGTGGGCCAGTTGGGCCGGACGTTACGGCCCCCGCGCCGGCGATCCGCTGAACAACTCAGGCCCCAGCGGCAGCCAATATTACTGGGCCAATCAGCAGGACACGGTCGACGGTCAAACCAGCCGCGACAATACCGCGTCACGCTGGGCCGCGCACCTGCAGAACGATTTCCGGGCGCGGCTCGACTGGTGCGTCGCCGACGAGTTCGCCGCCGCCAATCATCAGCCGGCGCCGCATTGCCAGGGGGATGCGACGCGTGACGTGTTGCGATTGCAGGTCCCTGCTGGCAGTTCGATCACGCTGGACGCCGCCGGCACGAGCGATCCGGACGGTGACGGACTCGCGTATTACTGGTTCGTTCATCCTGAGTCCGGCACGTACGGCGGTCCGGCGGCCATTCGCAACCACGACCAGCCGCAAGCGGAGTTGTTCGTTCCCGCCGACGCCGCCGGCACGACGATCCACGCCATCCTGCAAGTCACCGACGACGGACAACCGCCGCTGACGCATTACCGACGCGTGGTGGTCACCGCGGCGAGCGGCGCGACGCACGTTTCGCTCGCCGACGGCCGCTGGCAGATCAACGGGCGGCCGACCAACCCCGGCTCGGCGGCCGAGGGGCTGTTGATGAACGTGCGGATGGTCAACGCCACGTTCGAGGACACATCGGGCAAGCACCCCGACTTCGACGTCGAGGCGAACGCGGACGAGTTCATCGCGCGGATCGCCGACTACGCGGCGCACGGCGTCAACGCCTTCACGCTGAATCTGCAAGGCGGCATGCCCGGCTACGAGGGCGCCGTGAATTCGGCCTATTCGCCCGACGGATCGCTGCGGCCGGAATACCTCGCGCGGGTCGAACGGGTGATTCGCGCGTGCGACGAACATGGCGTCGTGGTGATCCTGGGCTGTTATTATCAACGCCAATCGAAGATCTTGCGCGACGAGGCGGCCGTACGGGCAGGGCTGGTTCACGCTGCGCAGTGGATTCAGGCGCGCGGTTTCACCAACGTCGTGCTAGAAGTGGTCAATGAGTTTCCTCATCGCGGTTTCGTGCATCCGGTGATCCGCGATTCCCGCGGCCAGGCCAGCCTGATCCGGCTGGTCAAGGAAACCGCGCCCCAATTGCTGGTCACGTCCAGCGGCTACGGCGACGGCCTGGTGCATCCGGAAGTCGCCCGCGCCTGCGACTTTCTCACTCCGCATTGGAATGGAACCCAGGTCGAAGACATTCCGGCGCGAATCGAAAAGCTTAAGCAGTACGGCAAACCAATCGTTTGCAATGAGGATGACAAGGTCGGCCAACACGCCGTCGCGGCGCTGAAAGCCACCGTCGCCGCCGGCGCCGGTTACGGGCTGATGCTCAAGGATCACAACCAGACGTATCCGTTCCGTTTCGACGGGGTGGAGGACGATCCGGTATTTTACGAGGCGCTTGACGCGATCACGTCGAAATGAGGACGCAAGCAATCGCGATTTCAACGAGAGGAAGCCAGATGATGCTTTCGCCCGCTCCGACGCAGATTCCCGGCTGCCGGTGGTGGCCGGGCCGTTTGTTGCGCAAAGTCGTATCGATCGCCGCTGAAGTATCGGCCGGAGTATTCGTGTTGGTCTTCTGCGCACAAGTTGCGGCTACCAGGGCAGCCGAGCGGCCTAACATCGTGCTGATCCTGGCCGACGACATGGGCTACGGTGACGTGCATGCGCAAAACCCCGATTCGCGGCTCCCCACGCCGCATCTGGATCGGCTCGCGGGAGAGGGCATGCGGTTCACGGACGCGCATTCGCCATCGGCAGTCTGCACGCCGACGCGATACGGCCTGCTGACCGGCCGCTATTGCTGGCGCAGCAGTTTGAAAAGCGGCGTGTTGGGCGGCTACAGCCCGCCGTTGATCGAAGTGGACCGGCCGACGATTGCCACGATGCTGCAAGCTGCCGGATACCAGACCGCCGCCATCGGCAAATGGCACCTGGGCATGACGCTGCCGCGGCTCGGTGAGGACGTGAACACCAGCGTCTGGGAGGGCGATCCGGGCATCGACTTTGCCGGCCGCATCAGCGACAGCCCGATCCATCACGGGTTCGACTACTATTTCGGAGTGACGGCCTCCCTGGACATGGCGCCCTACGTTTTTGTCCGCAACGATGGATTCACCATGGTGCCGACCGTCCAGCAGCCGGCCGTGAAGTTCCCGCATTTTGTCCGCGCCGGACCGCGGGCCGAGGATTTCGTGATCGACCAGGTGCTCGACAAGCTGGCCGCCGAGGCGATCGACTTCATCGAGCGCGCCGCCGAAGACGAGCGGCCGTTCTTCCTTTATCTGCCGTTGACGGCGCCGCACAAGCCGACGCAGCCGCACGAGCGGTTCCGCGGCCGGACGGGTCTGGGCGAGTACGGCGACTTCGTGGCGCAGGTGGATGACGCCGTGGGCCGCGTGCTGGCGGCTGTCGAAGAGGCGGGCGCGGTGGACGACACGCTGGTGATCTTCTCGTCGGACAATGGTTCGTACATGTTTCGGTACGATGAGGCGAATCGCACCGACCACGTGGATGATCCAACGGTCCAGGCGTACCGGGCCGACCGCCACCGGGCCAACGGACCGTTGCGAGGGACCAAGGCCGATATCTGGGAAGGCGGGCACCGGGTGCCGCTCTTGGTCCGCTGGCCAGGACTCGTGCGCGCGGAATCTACTTGCGATGAACCGGTTTGTCTGACCGATCTGTTCGCCACCTGTGGTGAAATCGTCGGGGCGAAGCTGGCCGATGGTTCGGCGGAGGACAGTTATTCGTTCTGGCCGCTGCTGGAAGGGAAAGACGCGAAGCGGGGCGCGCCGGTCGTTCATCATTCGGCCGCCGGCATGTTCGCCCTCCGCGACGGCCGCTGGAAGCTGATCCTCGGCAACGGCTCCGGCGGCCGCCAAGCCCCCCGCGGCAAACCCTTCGCCCGCCCTTATCAGCTCTTCGACCTGTCGAACGACCCGGCGGAAACGCACAACGTGGCGGAGCAACATCCCGACGTGGTCGAGCGGTTGATCCATATGCTTGAAGGTATCCGGCGGAACGGCCGCAGCACGGCTGGCACAGAATAACAGTCCCCGCCACGAGTCGGTGTTTCAGAAAGTGCGGCGGGTGGCCCCACGCGGTAGGATGAGGGGTGAAGAATCAACGATCGTAGCCAAAAACAGAGGGTCATTGTGAAAATCATCAAACTGGAAGTGGAGGGCTATCGCTCGCTCAAGGCGCAAACGTGGTGCCCGGGAGATTTGAACGTGCTGATCGGGCCGAACGCGAGTGGCAAGTCCAACGTACTTCGCGTGTTGGAGACGCTCAGTGTCGCTGCGGCGGGCGGACTCAGCCGTTACGTTCAGCAGGAAGGCGGGATGGAACCGATTGTGTGGGATGGCGAGGCGAATCGCATCCAATTGCGGGTTAAATCAACCTCCATTCCACCGTACACCAACGACGTGACCGATTCGCTGACCTATGAAATCTCGCTTATTCGGCTTGGCAAGACAAGCGTTTATCGGATCGAGAGGGAACTCCTCGGAAACTTCTACAAGGTAGAGACCGGCGAAATGAAGGAGCCATTTAAGCTCCTCGAGCGAGACCCGCGTCATGCTGTCGTTTTCTCGATCGATTCCCAGCGATTCGAAGCTCCACCGGCGTCGGTGCCTGAGGAAGAAACGCTACTCTCAGCCGCCGCAGGCCCGTTCACGGCGAACCGGTTCGTGGCCGAGTTTCAGGAGGAACTTGCCGAGTGGAAGATATACCAGGGTTTTCACACGCATCGCGAGGCGCAGGTTCGTGCCCCGCAGGTGACACGCGCGGACACTCAAGTGAGCTCCGATGGTCAGAATCTGGTCTCGGTTCTTCACAGTCTTTACACCAGCAACCGCGACTTTGAGAACGAAATCAACACGGCGATGCGCGCGGCGTTTGGTGACGACTTCGAAAAACTTCTCTTTCCACCTGCCGCCGATCAGCGAATTCAGATGCGGATTCGCTGGCGGAGCCTGAAACGGGAGCAGTCCGCTGCGGATCTGTCCGACGGGACGCTGCGTTTCCTGTTTCTGCTGGCGGTTCTGGCAAGTCCATCGCCGCCGTCGCTCATTGCAATCGACGAGCCAGAAACGGGACTGCATCCTGCCATGTTTCCCATCGTGGCCGAGTACGCTCGGGATGCCGCAAGCAGATCGCAGGTGATCCTGACGACGCATTCTCCAGAATTACTCGATGCCTTTGGAGACGAACCCCCGACGACAACCGTCGTCGAACGCAAGGAAGGTGAGACGACGCTGCGTATCGTGTCGGGCGACGAGCTGTCCTTTTGGTTGCAGCGATACACGCTGGGCGAACTGTTTCGCTCGAAGGAGCTGGAGGCCATGAAATGAAATTCATCCTCCTGGTTGAGGGCCGGACCGAGCGGGACGCGGCCGCAGCATTCTTAAAACGCTGGCTAGACGCGCAATTGCACCAGC
>Ga0214472_10002576_pt1 | contig 19424 bp, 14 predicted proteins | sample RVTome_6_FD_207662 | JGI IMG/M metagenome (GOLD analysis project Ga0214472, IMG submission 207662) | Soil microbial communities from uranium-contaminated site in the Upper Colorado River Basin, Wyoming, United States - RVT140D175 | ecosystem: Environmental > Terrestrial > Soil > Contaminated >...
TATAACAGATAATTTATTATTTAAATTGATATGCAATTAATAATTTGTGTAATTAAAATCTAATAAAAAAATACTTCTATTATAGTAATAAAATTATTATAATTAAATATAGAGAAAATAAAAAAAAGAAAGAATTAGTAGTTATAAAAGAAGAAGTGATAAAAAGAGATACAATTAGTAGTGATAAAAAGAAGAAAAATTAGCAGTAATAAAAAAAAAAGATACAATTAGTAACGATGAAAGAAAGATACAATTAGTAGTAATAAAAGGAAGAAAAATTATTAGTGATAAAAAGAAGATACAATTAATAGCGATAGAAGAAAAAATAGTAGTGATAAAAAAAAGATATAATTAGTAACAATAGAAGAAAGATACATTTAGTAGTAATAAAAAGAAGAAAAATTATTAGTGATAAAAAGAAGATACAATTAGTAGCGATAGAAGAAAAATTAGTAGTGATAAAAAAAAGATATAATTAGTAACAATAGAAGAAAGATACAATTAGTAGTGGTAAAAAGAAGAAAAATTAGTAGCAATGAAAGAAAGATATAATTAGTAGTGATAAAAAGAAGAAAAATTAATAGTGATAAAAAGAAGAAAATTAGTAATGATAAAAAATTAGTAGCGATAAAAGAAAGATACAATTAGTAGCGATACAATTAATAGCAATAAAGACCGAAAATAAAAGTAACTGTACCTATTTTATTAAATTATAAATAAATCTATTTTAGAAAAGTTCAAAAAGACAAGATAAAAAATTAGTAATAAAGAATAATACAATTAATTATATTTAAGTTTAAAAAAATATTACTTCATAAACGTTAAATATTTTCTTTTTGTGAAATGTATTTCTTTCTATATCTACTAGGCAACCTTTTATTTGGTATCGTTTAAAATTTTCTTCTATAAAAAAATGAAATAAATAAATAAGTGCAATATTTGAGATAATACTTCGAGTAAAAAGCAAAATAAAGAATAAAGAGTAAAAGAGAAACAGTTTGTATTTTTCCCAATTTATATCATTCGCGTGCATGCAAAAACAAACAAATGATCGGCATCCATGTGATAATTATCCAATCATAATCTATGAATGAAAGCGATTAAATCACATGATATATATATATCCGGGTTTATGCCGATATTGTAGATATGAATTTTTGTAAGATATAATAATATATTCGAAATTGCATTACAACATCTATTAATCTATTATGGTATAGATTTAATTTTATTCAAAATAATAAAATTTGTTCGTTATAATGCCAAACAGTCAAGTCGCGAGCGATTAGATTGATAGTTCGGTTGTTAAAATCTGAAAATAGTCGAGCTCCACGTATAAAAAGAAGAAATTAATAACGAAAAAACAAGAATCCGGAGACTATTAGAGATACCAACCAATAAATTGAAATCACGATTTCAAGAAAAATTCTCGCGAATTTTTCTTGATATTGCTTATTTTAAAGTTTAAAAGACTGACTAATAAATAAATTAAAATCACGATTTCAAGAAAAATTCTTGCGAATTTTTCTTGATACTGCTTATTTTTAAATTTTAAATAAATTGAAATTACGATTTTTTAAGAAAAATTCTCGCGAATTTTTCTTGATGCTGCTTATTTTAAAGTTTAAAGACCGATTAGTAAACTGAAATCACGATTTCAAGAAAAATTCTTGCGAATTTTTCTTGATACCGCTTATTTTTAAAGTTTAAATAAATTGAAATCACGATTTTTTAAGAAAAATTCTCGAGAATTTTTCTTGATACTGCTTATTTTAAAGTTTAAAGACCGATTAGCAAACTGAAATCACGATTTCAAGAAAAATTCTCGCGAATTTTTCTTGATACCGCTTATTTTTAAAGTTTAAAGACCGGTTAGTAAACTAAAATGAGCAGTATCAAGAAAAATTCGCGAACTAAAATCCCAATTTCAAGAAAAATTCTCGCGAATTTTTCTTGATACTTCTCATTTTAAAGTTTAAGTAAATTGAAATCCCGATAAGAAAAATTCTCGCGAATTTTTTTAAGGTTCAAAAGCCAATTAAATATAAAAATTACTATTATTATTTATTTCAGTTCATTAATAATTTTTTTTATAAAAATGAGTTGTTTATTACAAACATATTTAACTATTTACTTTTTATTTTTTATTTTTTCATTATCTTTTTTATTGGCCGTCACTGTCCTTTTGCGTAATGTTATTTACCTTTTATTTTTTTCATTATCTTTTTTTATTGGCCCTCGCTTTTTTATTGGCCTTATTGGCCGTCACTGTCCTTTTGCGTAAGGTACGTCCACCTCCTTAAGAAAAAATGATAAAAATAAGTTATTTTTAATACTTAAATTAATTAATATACAGAAAAATTATTACTTGTGGCTGTTTCATTTTTTTTTTCTTCTATTTCTTTCTCTTTTTCTTCTATTTCTTTCTCTTTTTCTTCAATTTCTTTCTCTTTTTCTTCAACTTCTTTTTCTTTTTCTTCCTGCTGCTGTTTTCGTTGTTGTTGTTGTAGTAGTATTTTTTGTTGTTGTAGTTGCCTCTCCCTCTTTTTACGCTCGTACTTACTTCTTATTTCACGTATAAGATTGCGTTCTAATTCTTCATCCTTACTACTATCTGTTCCGCCTGTTTTTTTATATCTTTTACGAAATAAATTTAAGAGTTGACGTTCTAAATCTTCGTCTATATCGGAATCGGAGTCATCCCGAATTTCAATTTCTGCTGCTGCTTCTTTAGAATCGGAATCATCCCGAATTTCAATTTCTGCTGCTGCTTCTTTAGAATTGAAATCATCCCGAATTTCAATTTCTGCTGCTGCTTCTTCACCTTCACTTTCTCTCTCTTCTTCATCACCACCGCTTTCTTCTACGTTTTTTTCCACTGGCCTCTCCTCACCTCTGCTTCGGGTTCTTTTCGTGAAATATCCATTTATTGTTTTTGCTTTGTGGTCGCCTTTGATTATATAAATATAAATTATATTTTTTGATTTTTTAAAAAATCATATTTAATTTGTATTATATTAATAAAAAAAGAAATACTTACGAACGTGCTGAACGTGTTTTTTTAATAGCTCGTATGCAAACCAATCATTGTATCCAAGCGAAATGTTAAGATCCTTAGTTTTTATTTTAAACTAAAAAAAAATAATTATAAAATTATTCTATAAATATTATATATTTATTCTATAAACATATTGATTAAAGTAAATAAAAATAAATACCTTTTCGATTATTTTAAATAAAATGTTTTTGTGTATGTCTTTATATGACAAATTATAATCAAGATGATAATCTGCACATATTCTCATTGACGACTAGTTTTATTGATTATTAATTTATTACAAAAAGCCTTGTTTGTATGAAAATTCAATTATTATTTAATGTATATACGTACCATACACAACGTATACATTTCATTCGTTATATCTAACGTACTTATCATATCTAACTTAGATATGTATTTTTTTTTTGGTTTTGCAACAAAACTTTTATTGTGTGTCTTTTAATCATACATATCATACATTATTAGTTTTTTTAGTTTTTTTACAAAATTGAATTTTTTTTTAAAAAGTATGATTAGACTTATATTAATAACTTACGTCAACGGGGAAGGTTGTGGACGACGTAGAGGGTCTGCGAATATTTCCACGAGCTGATAAAGATGACACATCAACAGGAGAGGTTGTGGACGACGTAGAGGGTCTGCGAGAATTTCCACGAGCTAATAAAGATGACACGTCAACGGGGAAGGTTGTGGATGACGTAGAAGGTCTGCGAATATTTTCACGAGCTGATAAAGATGACACGTCAACGGGGGAGGTTGTGGACGACGTAGAAGGTCTGCGAATATTTGTGGACAACGCAGCAAAAGTACCATCATCTAAAGAACTTTAAAAAATAACTCATTAGTAATAATATTCATTTAAATTTATTCTTATAAAAAATCTATTATACTTTAATCTTTCCAAGATGAGTTCATTTTGTTTTTTGATCAAGGAAATTTCTTCTTGTTGATTCATTTTTTTGACGTAAACATACGAATATGAATGAGAACACGTAAAAATAAGAAAGAATACGTAAATGATAAATGCAAAATGTATGAATGATGGAGAAACGCGTACCATTAACAGAAAATTCAATCACATTTATTTATGAACAATCGTGACTCAGAGAAACGCGTACCGTTAACAAAGAAAATTCGATCACAAATATGACTCTATACTATCTAGGGTAACTAAATTGTGAACAATCGTGATTCTAGAAAAACGTGTACCGTTAACAAAGAAAATTCGATCACAAATATGACTCTATACTATCTATGGTATGACTCTAAAGAAACGTGTACCGTTAACAAAGAAAATTCGATCACAAATATAACTCTATACTATCTAAAGTTACTAAAAAGTCGAAATGATTTATTTAACTAAAAAAAACTATTTTATAATAGATTTCAAAATCCGTTACAATTGCAAAAGTATCGATAATATCATACTATGTATCTAAAATTAACAATTCTAACAAAATGATCAATCATTATTAAAGTTAGTCAAATATAGACAATCATATTTAAAAATCGTGATTTCAATTTACTAATCAGTCTGTATCAAGAAAAATTCGTGAGAATTTTTCTTAAAATCGTGATCTTAGTTTACTAATCGGTCTTTAAACTTTAAAAATAAGCAGTATCAAGAAAAATTCGCGAGAATTTTTCTTGAAATCGTGATTTCAGTTTGCTAATCGGTCTTTAAACTTTAAAATAAGCAGTATCAAGAAAAATTCCCAAGAATTTTTCTTAACAATCGTGATTCTAATCGGTCTTAATCACCATATACAGATCACAGTTGTTAGTATCAGCTGATCTTATATTTTCAGTGCTATCTTTGTGATTGGCCGCTATGCTAATAAGTTGTTTTCTAAAAAATCATGGGGCATTTTAAATTTCAGTCCATCAATATCAATACAGTATATATTTGTGAAAAATAGTTTCAGAAATCGGAAGATGATCATGATTTACGTCACAATCAAACGATTAGAATTTACAAACAAACAATTGGAATTGAGTTTAATTAGAAATCACTCTTTTATTATTACATAATAGCGTTATGACTATCTATTTTATATTATCTAACTATTATTGTTAGAAAAAAGCGCAAATTGATCAATTTTGTTAATATAACAGAATAATCATTAAAATTAAATTCGCGTTTAGCTATTTTTAGAAATTGATGGGCCTTATTTTTCAAAGGCTGATTAATAAATAAATTGAAATTGAAATTGAAATTACGATTGACAATTTTTAAATTTAAATCCAATTAATTGCGATCATCAAGAAAATTTTCTGAGAATTTTCTTGGTACTACTTATTTTTTTCGATTAATAAAATTGAGATTGCGGTCGTCACTGGATATAACGCGGTATATAAATTTTACCAATAAAATCAAATCACATGATTAAAAATAATTAAGGTGAATTATGAATTATCTTTATTATTATATTATATTATTTAATTCTTTACCCACTTCTGCGTATAAAAATCTTATAGATTCGTTTATAAATCTTTTAACTACTGCCAAAGTAACTTTTTCTGGTATAAATAAGTTATTTCATTTTTGTATTCATACCCTATCAACAATTTCTTCATCAGTAAGTCCACCCTCTAGCATTTCATCCTCAATATGAACATATCCATACGCGTTAATATCAGCTAGAAATTAACATATCAAGGTCATCAATTTTTCCATCAAAACTAAGAAATAAAAGAAATAAATATATATTAGAAGAATTTCATGCATTAAGTTCAAGAGATTAAGTTCAAGAAGAATTTCATTAAAATACTAACTTGCATTCACGCCTTCTTATTCCAAAAATAATGAACGGGAAGGTTTTTGTAGTTGACATTTTTCATAACACGGGGTTGCATTTGCACAGCAAAATATTGTAACACAAGATTTGTTGACATAATCCCTTTTCTTTGTTGATATATTGTGTTAATATCGGGTTTTTTTTTAAATTTTGTATTCCGATAAAGAAAAAGATTATCCAATTTTAATTCACGTGATCATTCAGTATATAATATATTTGATCAAACAAACACGAGTTTTGGATAAATAGTTCTGCACTATTTGGTTCGATATAACGAGTTTTCGGTATATCCAGGTTTGTAACCAGTGGCGATTGTATTTCTAATTTTGTACTTTAAAGTAAAGATGACGATTATAAAAATTAAGATAAAAAAATCAGATATAAAATTCCCATGCGCTTCGCATAAACTTTTACATTTAAAAATTATAATAAAATGGATATCAAAATACTAACCCGAGAAATGAAATAACAAAAGGAGAAAAACACCCAAACAATGACTTAAACATGAACGTGAAAGAAAGCGTCAAAAGAGAGCCAAAGAAACGGACGAAATCAGTACCAAGTGCCGAGTAACAAAAAATCAAAAAAATAATGGATTCTACTGGTGAAATTAAAGAGGAAAAGGAAGGAGGAAAGGAAGGGAAGGGAAATGAAAGAGGATTCCCATGCGCTTCGCATAAACTTTTACATTTAAAAATTATAATAAAATGGATATCAAAGTACTAACCCGAGAAATGAAATAACAAAAGGAGAAAAACACCCAAACAATGACTTAAACATGAACGTGAAAGAAAGCGTCAAAAGAGAGCCAAAGAAACGGACGAAATCAGTACCAAGTGCCGAGGAACAAAAAATCAAAAAAATAATGGATTCTACTGGTGAAATTAAAGAGGAAAAGGAAGGAGGAAGGGAAGGGAAGGGAAATGAAAGAGGAAAAGGAAGGAGGAAGGAAAGGGAAGGGAGGAAAAGAACGAAGAAGGAGAGAAGAAGGAAAGAAGGGAAGAAAAGAGCGAAAAAGGAGAAAAAGAAGAGAGGGAGGATACGAGCGAAGAAGAGAGAGAAGAAGGGAGGAAAGGAGGAAAATAACGAAGAAGGGAGAGAAGAAGAGAGAAAGGAAGCGGAGGAAAGAGTTAAGATTCATCCATAGGAAGAATAGATTCTTCGTTATCGGGATAATATCTTGGTGATTCTTCGTTATCAGGATTGTCGTTATCAGGATAGTATCTTGGTGATTCTTCATCAATGTAAGAATATTCCGCCGATTCATATTCCGCCGATTCATATCCCGCCGATTCATACACTTGTTTAAGAATATTTTCTCTTAATGAATTCTCCTCCTTCTTTTTTTGTTGATAGATTTCGTATCCTTGCTCCTCTGAAATTATTTCCCCCGTTTCTATGATCTTCAGCCAACATTCATATGCAGCGACATTAATTGACGACGATTTAAAAAAAGCTACATCTAAATTAGGAAATATGTCAACAATGAGAAAATTTTTATTGGAAAGACTTAATAGCCTATCAATTCTTTTTGCTGCTCTGAGAGTGATGGTGAGAGTTGTTAATTTAATTTTTTGTTCGCTATAATCGACAATTTTGGTATTTGTTTGATTTTTTATTGTTTGACCTTTCAATCTGATTTTGTATATGTTACAAAATATTTCGATTTTTTTATAAATCTTTAAAAAATTCAAATAATTACGAAAGCCACTTCGTCTATTAATCTCTGCTTCGATATATTCCTGAAGAACATTGTCATAAATTGATATTAATTGAGCGACCAGCGCTTTTATTATTTCTTCCTTACTTCGTTCGAAGGAAGATTCCTCCATTTTTAACAAATTTACCTCCGAGGTAATCTCAAAATTATCTTTTAAATTTTCATTATTAGGAGGTAGACCGATTTCTAAGAAATTGTCATTATTACATCTAAGTTCTTCAACAAAAGCTTCTTTTGTTGAAGAACTTTTTAATTTGTTCAACAAAAATTGTACATATGATTCAATTATTGTGAATTTTGTCGGGTTCATCGTAAAAGATTGTTGATCTGGGAGTTTATCGATATTTAGTAATAATTCTCGTAGATTCCTTGCCATCGTAATAGCCGGAGATGATAAAAACGGTTTCTGCGCATAACAATGCATAATTAATATATTGTCAAAATGAATAGAATCTTAATGAATTAAAAGTATAAAAAAATTATTAACTTTTTTATTTTTTATTGTGATTGACTGTTTTTTTGAATCAACTTCTTCTTCATCAATTTCATTAAAATCGTTTTCTCCAAAATGAATTCGAAATATCCCAATATCATTATTTTCTAATATAGCGTTTGAATTAGAAATATTAAGAGATCTAATTTCTAATTCTTTCATCTCTTTAAATGTCTTTGAGGCGAACCTTATTAAATTTTGTTCTTTTGGAAAAATTATTAAGTAAATAAAAAAAAACTTATAATACATAAATAAAAAACATAAATTTATATATCTCATTCATTACATACTAATTTCTTTTAATTTACTTTCTTTGTCGATTGAATCCATTTTTGTTTCTTTGTCGATTGAATCCATTTTTGAAATTTTTGAGAAAAAAATTGAAGGAAGAAGAAAAAATTGAAGGAAGTTTGAGGAAAAAATTGAAGGAAGAAGAAAAAATTGAAGGAAGTTTGAGGAAAAAATTGAAGAAAGAAAATTAGTGTTAAAGATGTTAAATCGATAAAAAATTAAAGAAAAAATTAATTATAAGGGTGATTTTTGAGGAAAAAATTGAAGGAAGAAAATTAATGTTAAAGATGTTAAATCGATAAAAATCAGAAAAAATTAATTATAAGGGTGTTGAATCGATTTAAAAATCCAGAGAAAAAATTAATTGTAAAGGGTGTCTATTTAATAAACTCGAATTGATCTAAAAAATCAAGGGGGTGTTTTATTTATTAAAATAAATTTAATTACAATCTAATTATGGTCAATAAGGGTGTTGAATCGACCTAAAAATTTAGAGAAAAAAATTAATTGTCTCGAATTGATCTAAAAAATCAAAGGGGTGTTTTATTTATTAAAATAAATTTAAATTACCAATTTAATTTCTAATTATGGTCAATAATACTCTCATATATGTAATATTTATTTTGTGAATATCACAGCGCAAACTGACGGTTTTGCCTTTTAATATACTCATATTGATAGTCTTTTTTACTCATCTTTTTAATTAAATGGCAGAGGAAAAATTTTTTTTTTCCTCTTATTAAAACTTGAATCAAACTTGGATGCAGGTGATCCCACTACCCGTGAGAATATCAAGAAAATTCCCCTTATATACAAATTTTATTTCATATGATTTCACGATCATCTTTTATAAGTATAGAGTTATCTTTAAACGTAATTGGTAACGATTCAAACAACAAACAATATCCTTAGTTTCACAAATAAAAATTACATCATCTCCATATGATCTAGCAGGTCGGGCGCGGTTTCTATTCATGCGCGATGCCGATCCCTACTGTAAACTGTATAGATAATTTCACGTGATCATATAAAAAATCCATCAGAAGTCTGATTTATAACGAAAATTCGCAAGAAATTTCCTTCATACTTGCTTAATTTTAAAGTTCAAAAGTCTGATTTATAAATTAAAAATCACGATCATCAAGAAAAATTCGCGAGAAATTCTTTGATAGAACCTTAATACTAAATTAGCTGAATTAGAATTAAGCAGTATCAAGGAAAATTCTCGCGAATTTTTCTTGATAACGACTAAAACATACTAAAAAAAACTCGTTTTTTTTTTTAATTTGAAATTTTTTTTTTTTTGTTCGCAAAAAAAAAAAAAAATTTAGTGTAACTGAACGATTTAATTAGATACTGCGTAATTTTTAAATTAAAACCTTAATACTAAATTAGCTGAATTAGAATTAAGCAGTATCAAGGAAAATTCTCGCGAATTTTTCTTAAAAACGTGATTTCAATTTTATTAATCGGGGAATTAAGCACGGTATCACAAAAATTAAGAAAAATTCTTGCGAATTTTTCTTAAGAACGTGACTTTAATTTATTAATCGAAATTAAAATAAGCGGTATCACATAATTAAACTTTAAAAATTAAGCAGTATTAAGAAAATTCTTGCGAATTTTTCTTAAGAACGTGACTTTAATTTATTAATCGAAATTAAAATAAGCGGTATCACATTTTTAAACTTTAAAAATTAAGCAGCATTAAGAAAAATTCTTGCGAATTTTTCTTAATAACGTGTAATTTATTAATCGAAATTAAAATAAGCGGTATCACATTTAAACTTTAAAAATTAAGCGGTATCACAAAAATTAAGCAGTATCAAGAAAAATTCTTGCGAATTTTTCTTTAACAATCGTGATTTAGATCTATTAATCTCGCAAATATTTTGCTATCATTTATTTTCTTTTTTCTTTAATATAAATATGGAATTTACAAGTATGGTAGTAAATTTACCGAACTACAGTATTTCATTGGTATGCAAAAAACTTTTATCAATGTTTTATGGTTGATTATTTAACGTAAATTAAGACACTAAGTCCATTTTATATGAAATCATAGTACTTTAATTATACCTATAATATATACATGATTGCATATTTAAGTATTACTAAGATGTTTGATAAAAATCCACATTAATAAATTAAGATTGCAATTATTAAAAATTTTTATGAAAAATTTATTTAATTTTTTTTATTATTTATTAGAAGAAAAGTTTATCATGCCACCCGGCAACCTTAAAACTTTTCAAAAATTCTAAAGTTTTACCTAGTTATGCTACCTAGCTAACCAACCTACTAGGTAAAACTTCAGTTATATGAAAAAAAACCAAAAAATAAAACTTCAAAAATTCTAAAGTTTTACCTAGTTATGCTACCTAGCTTAACCTACTAGGTAAAACTTCAGTTACATGAAAAAAAAAACAAAAAAATAAAACTTCAAAAATTCTAAAGTTTTACCTAGTTATGCTACCTAGCAAACCTACTAGGTAAAACTTCAGTTATATGAAAAAAACAAAAAAATTATAAAATCTTTAACCATGTATGTTAAAAAAAAAAATTTTCATTACGACCTTTAATTTAAATAAAAAGAAAAGTTAATAAAAATATTAATAATAAAATAAATTGAAAGATATATATATAATCATTAATTACCTTTAATGACCAAAAAATATCGGCAATTTAATTATTATTTATTAATAAAAAAATATATTAATATATTATTAAAATCAAAAATTTTGAATTAATTGTGTTGGTTGTATATAACCTTCTTTAAACAGAGGTGTGACCCGATCATTAGTACAATTTCGCGATGTTCCATGGATTGGTCCCCAACACTTTATACAAATATTCTGAAGTTCTTGTACTGTAAAAATTATACTTGGACAATTTATAAAGCCATGTTCATAATATAGGCGAATATGGCAGGGGTCTTTATAATATTCCACTGGTAATAAAAAAAAATATATTAATATATTATTAAAATCAAAAAGTATAAATCTAAAAATCTTACCTAAAAAAAAATTTTTGAATTAATTGTGTTGGTTGTATATAAAAAAAATTTTTGAATTAATTGTGTTGGTTGTATATAATCTTCTTTAAACGGAGGTGTGACCCGATCATTAGTACAATTTGTCGATGTTCCATGGATTGGTCCCCAACACTTTATACAAATATTCTGAAGTTCTTGTGCTGTAAAAATTATATTCGGACAATTTCTGAATCCATGTCCGTAATATAGGCAAATATGGCAGGGGTCTCTATAAAATTCCACTGGTAAAATCCAGTTGGTTGTCGGACAAATTTTTATATCCTTCGCCGAATAAAGTTGTACTGGTGGTGGAGATGATGATGGCGGAGGCGGAGGCGGAGATGATGATGACGATGACGGAGATGAAGATGGTGGAGATGATGATGGGGGCAACGATGATAATGATGATGATAATATTGAAGGTGGTGGTGACGATGACGTAAATGATGTCGGTGGTGATGATGATGATATTGACGTTTTTACCATGCATAATAACTCATGTATTGTTTTATCCTGATTACGAGTTAATTCATTTATCGTGTCATTTTGAGTGCGTGTTAATTCAACTAAAAAATTTGATAGATTAGTGATGACTCCAAAGCTTTTATCGATATTATTGAGTATATCTTTTGTAGTAACGTTATTTTCTATGACTGAAAAACTTTCGTTATCTTCAGTCATTTTTGTAAAAAAGCTTGGTGAATAAAAGAGTACTTAGTGTGAGTAAAAAAAAATTTGCGTGAAAAAAAGTATTTAAAAAAAAAAATTTTGCGCGAAAAAAAGTATTTAAAAAAAAAATTTTGCGCGAAAAAAAGTATTTAAAAAAAAATTTTGCGCGAAAAAAAGTATTTAAAAAAAAAAATTTGCGTATTTAAATAATGTGTGAAAATTTACTTGGTTCTAATACTTAAATAGAAGTTGATCTGCTTATCTTAAGGCTTTTTACTCATTCTGGTATTTAAGCTTTTTGGTAGTAGTTTTTTTAATACTTAATTAGAAATCGACCAGCTTATCTTGAGGCTTTTTACTTGTTCTGGTATTTAGATGTTTATTTTTGACTGTAAAACTACCATTCTAATAGGAAAAATTTTTTTACTGCATTTCTTACGTTAAATGCTAAATATTTAATAATCTTCATTGCTTAAAAATGGTTTGTAATACCAAAATTACCCAATAAATTGATATTTAAGTTATTTAAGTCTACATTTGTTTTACTTTATTAATTTCTCATTCACATAGTAATTTTTAATATTAAATAAGGTAAAACAAAAGTTAATTTACTGGACACCATGTTAAAATCGTCATACGATTTGCATAATATCGACCATAAACAGTCTGAAATTTAAAAATCACAAGCCATAAATCAAATAAATTGCGTAAAATTGCGTAATATAGCATAGGCTATCTAAGAAATCAGTAACACAATATTTATGATCAAATGTTAGTATTTACGGATATTATTAATTTTTATGTAGTCATTCTCTTCAAAATGAATTAGAAGAAATTATGATTGAACTAGAATTAATTATTTGATGGTATGTACTGTAAATAGTTTGATAAAAATGTATGTATTTTTGGCTTATGCATATATCTAATTATCCATTAGTTAAAGAAGATAATATAAGACTTTTGTCATTTTTGGGAAATGAATCTCATGAGTTTATTGATGTATGTGCTATTGACCATTGTGTAGGATTTATTAAAATTAATTAAACTTACTATATAATAGATAAAGAAGAACTAAATAATGATTTAGATGAATGGAAAAATTTTTTTTTTTTAAAATACATAATATATGAAATAATGATCTAATATAAAATAAAAATTAAATAGAATTCAATACTAAATGATTGCTTGAATTAAAAAAAAGAGCGAAAAAAAATATTTATTTATAATATGATCTGACCCTATATCACTATTTTCAAAATAGTGTGAGACTAAAATCGGGTGAAAAACTGGATGAAAACTGGTATTTAAATATACAGATGATCAAGTATTTTTTTTTAATATGTCAGAGTGGCACAAAGCCAACCAATTCGTATAATTACTAGAAAAAACGGGAAACTGATTAAGCCCATCATAAAAAAATTTTTATCTGAATATTTCCATTATTCCTCCGTAATTCCATAAAAATTCTGTGATAACATGAAACGATAAAACACGGATCAACATTTTTTTTTACATGGGGCTTCTTTAATGAGATTAGATAGATTGGTTTATATAAATTTATATAATTCTGTGATACTGCTTTAGCTAATTTAGTATTAATTAAGGTTTTAATTTAAAAATTAAGCAGTATCACTGTATCAAGGAAAATTCTCGCGAATTTTTCTTGATACTGCCTATTTTTAAAGTTTAAAGACCGATTAGTAACGAATTTAAGAAAAATTCTCGCGAATTTTTCTTGATACCGCTTATTTTTAAAGTTTAAATAAATTGAAATTACGATTTTTTAAGAAAAATTCTCGCGAATTTTTCTTGATACCGCTTATTTTTAAAGTTTAAAGACCGTAAAAAACTAAATATAGTGCATGTGATATTTAACCTCATTCCTTTTTTACATCAGCTCATGATTTAAACTTATTATAAATAGCAAAGCGTGATACTGTTAAGAATTTGGTCGATTTATTATTATACGATTGAGGTTGTGAACGGGATCTCAGCCATCTTTTATGAATCAATTAAATTCAAATCTTTTGACGCCACCAGTTCATTTGATTAGATTTTATAAAAAATTTGTTTATTATTATTTATTGTATATTTTATGCTGTACATATCCGGATGTAAACTAAAAATATTTGTTTTAATATTTTAAAATAATAACGGATTAATTAATTAACAATAATAAAAAATTTAATCAAATTATTTAATTTAATGATCAAGGCTTTTAATAATCAAGGCTTTTTAATGATCAAGGCTTTTTAACGGTCAAAGCTTTTAATAAACACGGCTTAATTTTAATTAAACATCCTTATTAGATTACAGATTTCTTCTTTTCGATGATACATATGGTACCTTCAGATATTGTTTTTCGAATGTTAAAGCTAAGAAATCCGGATCTCAGCCCATCATCTATCTAATTAAAAAAATTGTCATATTTAGATTACCCGGTATAAATAATTTGAATTGTGTAACATTGAAAAGTGTGATATTCTTGCGTTCAATCTATTTCGTAATTATCATATCATAATTAACTAACTACGATAGCCAATCTTTAAACTAATACATTTATAGTTAATTAAAATTTTAACTGGATTTTAATACTAACAAAAAAAAAGTATAATTTCTCTTATGCATTTATTTGCGGTCATTTCCACTCTTTTAGTTACCACGAACCATTTCTATAATAATAATTTTTACTAAAAAACCGAAACTACCTTTTTAGTCTTTTTTTTATTAATTTTTTATCCCTCTTTTTATCATTATTGTTTCTTTTGGTTAACTTAACCAAAATTTTTTTATTCTTATTGGATTTTTTTTTAGGGGTTTTTTTTTAATCGGAATTTATCAAAATTTTGGATTTTTTTTTTAACCCAAAAAATATACCCTGTAAAAAATCTGATCCGTGTTTTATCTTTCCATATTTTTTTCCGTGAATGCATCATTTTAATGGAATTTATAGCCTTAAATCATGGAAATTTTCATCTCGCTAACACGGATATCCGTGAATGTATCATTTTCACAGAATTTTTACGGAAGACACGGAGAAATAATGGAAATATTCGGATAAAAATTTTTTATAGGGATAGTTTATTCTTTTTTTTGGTTTGGGTTAAGACTATAGAACTATGTCCTACGGCTTTTTGTGAGATTTTTTTTAGTCAATGATATTGTTCTGACTAATAAATTCGTGTGAAAATTTTTTTTTTAGTGAGAATTTTTGATTTAGTGAGAACTTTTTCTGTTTATTGAGATTTTTTTTTCGATTTAATGAGAATTTTTTTTATGAGATTGATTTTTTCAATATTATTTCCGACTAATAAATTTGTGAAAAATTTTTTTGATATTAACGAATTTTTTTTGTGAGATTGTTTATAATTATATAGATATTTTGTATTAAATCAATAATAAATTTTTTGATAAATCTATATAACTAAAAAAACTATATAACTAAAAAAATTTGTCTGACGTTTGGACTAGTTTTATTTGATTATATATAGATTGAAATTCGAAGAAAATAGTACCAACAAAACTTTTTTATTAAAAGACCAAAATACATATATATTTTATTAATTAGTATGCCTTTGTGTACGTGTACTCACTGTAAAGCTTTAACAAATGGTATTGGAAAAGAAATTCATAGAACAACAGTAATTCGTCATATGAAAAAAGAACAAGAGGAGCAAGAACTAGAAAATGCATACCAAAGTCTTCATTCTGAAGAAAATTATTTTGAAGAAAATGAAGAAAATGAAGAAGAAAACTCATATGAAGAACGCTCATCTCCTATGGAAATATCGGAAATATCTGACAATGAAGAAATTCTTATAGAGGAAGAAAATCTTACTACCTTACATAATGATGAGGCTTCTATGGAAATTCTCTCCAGTTTTCAAGATGAGGATGAGGAAATTGATGATTACTATCATGAAAGCGATGACTTAAACCATTATGATTCTCAAAGTGAATTAGAGTTTGATACCTCTGATGATAAAGAAGGTGAATTTCGAAATAATTATAATAATATTTTAAATTAGTAATTTACCAACTTTTTTTAGATAATACGACTTTTTCTAATGAATTGTTCGAAGGATTAAGGCTTTTATATGTGAAATCGAATTTTAATTTTTCTGAAGCAGCATTTAATAATATATATAAAGCCTTCAATAGAAATAAAATAAGTTTTAATAAAGTAAAAAGAAAGCTTGGTTCAATAGTAGGAATTGAACCAAAAATATACGATATGTGCGTTAATTCATGTTGTGCATTCGTAGGAGTTTTAGAAAATGAAACAAAATGTAAATTTTGTAAGGAGGATCGATATTATAGTAATGGTAAAGCGAGAAAAAATCTACCTTTTATTTCTATAATTGAGCGTTTAAAGCTTCAATTTAAAAACCCTGAAAGATCTAAAGAACTATTATATAGGCACAATTATACTTGTAATAAAGGAGAATTTGCTCATAATAACATAGGTGACATCTTTGATGGACAGATTTATCAAGAATTATTAAATGACGAATATTTTCCCGATCCAAGAGACATCGCATTTACTGCTTCTTGCGACGGCTACCAAATATTTCGTCAAAAGACCGATGATTGTTGGGTGTTCCTGTTTCTAAATAATAATTTACCTCAAGAATTAAGAGTAAAGAAAGAAAATTTAATGGTAACTTTAATAATCCCGGGGCCAAAACAACCTCAAGATTTTAATTCATTTCTCTATCCATTAATTCAAGAAATGAAATCCTTACAAGGTATATTTTAAATAAATGGTACGTAATAAATGTAATATTTATTAATAATATTTTTAATATTTACAGATGGAATCTCTTGTTACGATGGTAACAAAGAGGAACAGTTTACTCTACGTGCTCACATTCTGGCTTGGACCGGCGATATCCCTGCCCTTTCAAAGGTTCTATGTTTAACAGGACATAATTCATACTCAGGTTGCAGATTTTGTAATCTTCGAGGGACTTTAAATGAAACGAATAGACATGTGTATTATCCATTGCAACAAAATATTGATCCTAAACGATTACCAATTCGAACACATGATGAAATACTGAATAGCACAAATCAAATAGAACGTCTGGAGGGAGATCGTAGAGAAACTTATATACGTGACTGCGGTTGGTCCAATATTTTAAAATAAAAATAAATTCTTAGTAATTAATATTAATATATTTTCTCAATTTTAAAAATTTTTTGTTTAATAAAAAAAATTAGGAATTAAAGGAAAGAGTATTTTATTTGAGTTATCTTCTATAAATTTTCCACGTTCATTTCCAGTAGATATAATGCACCTTTTTTTCGAAAATGTTGCACCCCATATGTTTCGACATTGGATAGGAAAATTCTATCCAAAAAATAATGAATGGAACTCAAATGAATATACAATAAGTTCTAAAACATGGGTTGAAATTGGTGAAATCATGGAACGAAGTAGATCTCATATGCCACCTGATATTGGACGTCCTCCACGCAATATCGTTAAACATTCAGCTGGGTTTAAAGCTGTAGAGTGGGCTAATTGGATCATTTTATTCTCTTTACCATTACTAAAAGGGCGATTGCCGCAAAGGTAATAAAAAAAATCAAATTGTTGGCAGATAAAATAATAAAAAGTCTGCTGATAACATTATTTAACTTAAAATAATAGTAACCTCTTAGGATGGTCAAGATTTGTTGAAGCTGTCAAGTTATGCATTCAACCTCTAATAGAATTTGAAGAGCTAGATTTAATTCGAAATTTATTAATAGAATTTTACAATCATTATGCAAAGTAATTTTCTTATGAAATTTATATATGCCTTTTTCTTTAAACGATATTTTTATTGATCGCGTGAATTTTTTTGTGCAATAGTTCATATGGCATTGGAGGAGAAAGATTACCGGCATTTTTAATTTCTTTTCATTATTTATTACATGTAATAGATTCGATTGAAGACTTTGGCCCTTGTCGTGGATTTTGGCAGTTTCCTATGGAGAGGTTTTGTGGAATGTTAATTCCACTTGTTAGCTCTCGAAAACTACCATATGTGAATTTGTTTAATAATGTGTTGATGCAAGAAAGATTTAAGTATCTGCAACTTTTACCAATATATAATGAAAAAGTTTTTTCCAATTTTAAAGAAAAAGAAAAAAAAACATGGCCGGTGCATAGAGTATATTCTAATGAATTATATGTTCACGAATACGAATTTTATTCACCATTTGTTAATTGTGTATTAACAAAAAATGAAGTCATAAAGTTAAAGCAATGTTATGCAGCTATATTTCAAAAGAATACTAGCGAAATTACGGTGATTTTATATTATAACTCACATAATAATATGTATAAGAATATTCTTTTTTAAAAAAAATAATATATAATTTTTTTTATATAGAACATTAAAGAAAACTATGCTAAGTATGGAAAACTTCGTACAAAGGATGGTAACATTATATCATCTAAGTGGTGGAAAAAAGAAAATGATAGTAGTCGAAATGATTTTTGCGTCGCTGTAAGAAATAAATATATTAATTATTATTATTGTTTCATTATATATTCAAAATTCAAAATATTAATAAGATAATTTTATTATATAGATTAATTTAACTGTTGACTTACAAGAAAGAAATTACCGTGCTCCTCTAAATTTGAGAGAAGAAGAAATTTTTGGACAAATTGAATATTTTATGGTTCATGAATTTCAAAATCAAGAGCGAATGTTTGCATATATTCGAAAAATCAAAAAATTAGAGAAAAATAGTAGTGTGAATTTAAAATTTTTTGATAGTTTTGGTCCTTTACAATATGTGGAAGTAATTGGTATTGATAGAAATGTCGGATTTTTTGAAGTACTCCTTGAAAAAAAAAAATATTATTATATAATAGATAAATATGAAAATTGGTAATAAAAATCTTTACCTTGAAAATTCATATTATTAATTCTCTAATAAATAAGAAATATTTGCTTAAATTTTTTTTTCTTTGAATTTACATAAATAAGAAATTCTCGCGAATTTTTCTTAGTGATCGTGATTTTAGTTTACTAATCGGTCTTTAAACTTTAAAAATAAGCAGTATCAAGAAAAATTCGCGAGAATTTTTCTTGAAATTGTGATTTCAGTTTGCTAATCGGTCTTTAAACTTTAAAATAAGCAGCATCAAGAAAAATTCGCGAGAATTTTTCTTAAAAAATCGTGATTTCAATTTATTTAAACTTTAAAAATAAGCGGTATCAAGAAAAATTCGCGAGAATTTTTCTTGAAATCGTGATTTCAGTTTGCTAATCGGTCTTTAAACTTTAAAAATAAGCAGCATCAAGAAAAATTCGCGAGAATTTTTCTTAAAAAATCGTGATTTCAATTTATTTAAA
>Ga0214472_10002577_pt1 | contig 19420 bp, 33 predicted proteins | sample RVTome_6_FD_207662 | JGI IMG/M metagenome (GOLD analysis project Ga0214472, IMG submission 207662) | Soil microbial communities from uranium-contaminated site in the Upper Colorado River Basin, Wyoming, United States - RVT140D175 | ecosystem: Environmental > Terrestrial > Soil > Contaminated >...
CATACGAGCCCTTGCACCCACGCGTCAGTGCCGCGGTGTCGATAGCGGAACTCGGCGCGGCATTCCAGTCCCGTTTCTTGTGCTCGACGCACCGCGGCTTCTAGTTCCATCTCGCTCTCCATTCGCTAGGGGTCCGGGCACCACACCGGGACTTCTCAAAGATAGCCCCTTCGTCAAGGAGCCCCCGACCTTGCGTACCTCCGTCATCGTCCCGGCCTACAACCGGGCGGACCTCACCGAATCCCTCGCGGAAACATTCACCGACGGGTACCAGACGGTTCTTGTCGACAACGGCTCCACCGACCACACGAGGGACGTCTACAAGCGCTTCGACCGGGTCGTGACACTCCCGGAGAACGTGGGGTTCGCGAGGGGTTGCAACGAAGGCGCGAAGGCCGCGTCGGGCGACATCCTCATCTTCCTCAACAACGACACGCTCCCGGAGGCAGGTTGGGTCCATCCGCTCACCTCGGCCTTCACGGACCCGTCGGTCGGCATCGCCGGCGCGCTCCTGCTCTACCCGGACCGCACGGTTCAGCACGCGGGCGTCCACCTCGCGGTGGTGGGTGGCGTCCTCACCGCGTTCAACATCGGCCGCGGTGAACCCCTCGCCACGAAGCACCTCATGTCCCGGCAAGTCGACGCGGTGACGGGTGCGTGCCTCGCGATTCGCCGTGTGACATGGGACCAGGTCGGCGGCTTCGACGACGGGTACTGGAACGGCTACGAGGACGTCGACCTCTGCCTCACCGCACGCACGCTCGGATGGACCGTCTGGTACGAGCCGACCTCGGTGGTCGTGCATCTCGAATCGGCATCCGGGCCGGAACGGTGGGCGGGAGTCCACGCAAACGTCGCGCGTCTCCAAGAACGGTGGTGTGAGCAGTGGCAACTCTTGACGTCCTGACGTTCGCGGAAGCACAAGCGGCACTCGGTGGACAAGCGACCGCCACGCCGCAACTCCTCGAATCGCACGTCACCGCCGTCTCACGCCGTCTCGACTACGAGTACGGGCCGATCGTCACCCGCACGATCACGGACGAAGCACACCACGGCGGCGGCTGGATCATCCAACTCGACAACCCGCCGGTGAGTGTCGTGACGACCGTCACCGAGTATGCGTCGACGACCGCCTATTCGCTGACGACAGAATCGAACACGGAGAAGACCACCACCCAGTTCGCCGCGGATCTCTCGAACGGGATTCTGCGACGCCGTTCATCGAACTGTGACGCACGCTGGGCGACCGGCCGCAAGAACATCGTCGTCACCTACTCCGCAGGCCGGTACGCGTCCACCTCAGCGGTCGTGGAGGACTTCAAGCGAGGCGCGGCGATCATCCTCCGGCATCTCTACACGACCGACCACGGTTCAGGCGGAGAGCTGTTCGGCGGCGAAGGGTTCCCGGCCGGGTTCGCTATCCCGAACCGCGCGTTCGAGGTGATCGGGTTCCCGCGCCGGCGGAAGCTCCCGCTGGTCGGATGAGCAACACCTCGATCGTTTCCGCGCTTGCTGACTTGCATGCTGCTGTCGAAGGGACGGCGGGTGTCGCCGCCGTCTACGACCACGAACCGACCAAGCCTGCCGACAAGTCAGCGTCGATCGTGTGGACCGGCATGGACGCCGAACGGTTCCGGTTCGACCTCCGCATCTACGTGAAGGTCCAAGACGCCCGCGCGTCGCAACATGCGCTCTACACGCTGATCCAGGCGGTCGAGCAGAAGCTGACCGTCCAGTTCTCCGTCGGAGAATGGATCGTCGCCTTCAACCCCGAGTCCCAGGTGTTGATGGGGACCCTGTCGACCGTGTCGGGCCGCGAGGACTACTGACGACATGGCCGAGTAAAGGTGTCGCCCCGGTGCGTGTGATGGTCCTTCGTCCGGGGCCTTCGTTTTCGGTTGCGGACGTGTGCCGCGGGTGGGTGAACGGCCTCCGCGAAGCAGGCTGCGAAGTCGCCGACGTCAACCTCGACGACCGGCTCACCTACTTCGACCTCGCCGAGAAAGCACTCGAGCTTCGCGCGGAGGAGGAGCGGTTCCCTGCCGCGATCACGATGGTCGCGCAGACGATCCGTGGCGACCTGTTCGACTTCGCGCCCGATGTGCTGGTCGTCGTGTCCGGGTTCTTCGTCCCCGTCCAGATATACGACCTCGCCCGCGCCCGCGGAATCAAGGTCGTTCTGCTCAACACCGAATCTCCGTACGAAGACGACCGGCAGCTCGCACGCTCCTCGCATGTCGATGTCGTCGTGTTGAACGACCCGACGAATCTCGACGCGTTCCGTGCCATCAACCCGAACAGCCACTACTTCCCCCACTGCTACGACCCGGCCATCCATTCACCCGGACCGGTCGAACACGCAGACCACGTCTCCGACTTCGTGTTCGTCGGTACCGGGTATCCGTCGCGGCGGGAGTTCTTCGAGAAGGTCGACTGGTCGGGGATCGACGCGGCGTTCGCGGGGAACTGGCAAGGACTCGACGACAGTTCACCACTCGCGCCGTTCCTCGTGAACGAGAAGCAGTTCTGTCTCGACAACGACGACGCGGTGAAGCTGTACCGGGCGACGAAGGTTTCAGCGAACCTGTACCGCAAAGAGACGACCGCGCTCGGCACCGCAGACGGCTGGGCGTGCGGACCTCGGGAAGTTGAGCTTGCGGCCACCGGCACGTTCTTCCTCAGAGAACCGCGTGGGGAATCCGACGAGCTGTTCGGGTTCCTCCCGACGTTCACGACCCCGACCGAGTTCGAAGACCTGCTCCGCTACTTCCTGGACGCCCCGGATGAACGGATGGCGCTCGCCGCGCGTGCGCGCGACGCCATCGGTGACCGGACGTTCGTCAACTCGGCGAAGCGGCTGCTGTCGCTGATCTAGAGATGTCCCGACCTCCGACGGGCTGCAAGAAACACCAACCCCGTTGCCGCGTAGGTGCGGCTCTACACGGAGGAACAGTTGTATGGCACGCATCCACGGGCGCGACGGGCGACTTTATGTTGGTCTCGCGTCTTCCACGGCCGATGCCGAGGCGGTCGTGAACCTGACGTCTTGGGACATCTCGTTCGCGGCCGACAGGGTCGACGTCACCGCGCTCGGCGACACGTCGAAGCAGTACGTCCAGGGGTTGAAGGACGCGCAAGGCAACTTCAACGGCTGGTACGACACTGCCTCCGCTCAGCTCTACACCCCAGCGAACGACGGTGACGCGCGCCGCGCGTACTGGTACCCGGACGCGACGGTCGGCACTGCCGGTCCGTACTGGTTCGGCACCGCGTTCTTCGACTTCTCCGTCTCCGTCGGTGTTGCCGACGCGGTCAACGTGTCGGGGTCGTGGGCAGCCGCGTCGGACATCTCGCGCGTCGGCTAAATGCCCGTAGACACGATCAAGATCGAAGGGCTCCGCGAGCTACAGCGGACCCTCAAACGTCTCGGCGACGTCGACACGGTCAACGCGATCAAGAAGCTCAACCGCGACGCCGCGCAAGAAGCGGCGAGCAAGGCGCAGGCGCGCGTTCCCGTCCGATCGGGGAAGTTGCGCCAATCCATCCGTGGGTCAGGACAGCAGGCCGCAGGTGTGGTGCGCGCCGGTACGGCACGAGTCCCGTACGCGGGGCCGGTCGAGTTCGGCGGGTACCCCGGCGACAGGCCGTTCGTCGCGGAAGGCCGGTACATCTTCCCGGCCATCGAGGAAGTCCGCAAGGAACTTCGCACCCGATACGAAAAGGAGCTTGCGCGTGTCCTCAGAAAGTACCAGTGACCGGATCGAACTCGACGTCGAAGACCTCACGATCGCGGAGGTCGAAGAAGTCGAGGAGTTGACGGGCCTCCCGTTCGATTCGTTCTCCGACCCGAAGTCCCCGAAAGCCAAGTTCCTGCGCGCGTTGGTGTTCCTAGCGAAACGCCGCGAGAACCCGGACTACACGTGGGAAGACGCCGGCAAGGAGAAGCTGACGATCGCTTCCCCAAAAGAAGACGATTCCTAGAGGCCGACACGCTCGCCGCGTTCTGCCACTTCTTCCGCATGACTCCGGCGGAGGTGCGCGCGATGACGTTGCGTGACTTCCAGGCGTTCACCGAATACGCCGAACGGTACGCGCAGAAGCAGAGGGGTTGATGGCCGCTTCTACCCTGACCATCAAAATCCTCGGCGATTCGTCGGGGTTCAAGCGTTCGTTGGATGGCGCGACGCGGTCCGCGGGTGGGTTCGGCCGCACGGTCGGCAAGATCGGCAAGGTCGCCGCCGTCGCATTCGCGGGCGCGACCGTCGCTGCGGGAGCGTTTGTCGCGCAGGGCGCTAACTCGCTGATCCGCATCGAGAAAATCGGCGCGCAGACCGACGCCGCGTTGAAGTCCACCGCGGGCGCAGCGGGGGTGACCCGTAAGGCGATCGAGAAACTCTCCGGCGGCATCGAAGCGATGTCCGGCGTCGAGGCCGAGTCGATCCAGGAGGGCCAGAACCTCCTCCTCACGTTCACGAAGATCCGCAACGAAGCGGGCAAGGGCAACGACATCTTCAATCAGGCCACGATGGCGATGACCGACCTGTCCGTCGCGATGGGGAAGGACTTGCAGTCGTCGTCGATCCTTGTCGGCAAGGCGCTGAACGATCCGATCAAGGGCGTCACCGCGCTCACCCGCGCTGGTGTGCAGTTCACCGTCAAACAGAAGGAGCAGATCAAGGCGCTCGTCGAATCCGGCGACGTGATGGGCGCTCAGAAGATGATCTTGAAGGAGCTCGCGACGCAGTTCGGTGGGAGCGCGGGCGCGTTCGGTCAGACGACGGCGGGGAAGATCGAACGGTTCAAGCACAAGCTCGGTGAGGTGCAGGAGGAGCTTGCGGCGAAGCTGTTCCCGGTGATCGAGAAGGTCACCGATTGGCTGCTCAAGAACATGCCGAAGGCGTTTGAGGAGTTGCAGCGCCGCGCGCAGCCGGTCGTCGAGTGGTTGGAGGATGCGTTCGCGCGGTTCGCGGAGTGGGTGCGCCGGAACTGGCCGAAGATTTCCGCGGTCCTGCTCGAAGCGTTCGAGGAGTTCGAGGGCTGGGTGCGGGAGAACTGGCCGAAGATCCAGGCCGTCATCGTGACAGCCGCTACGGGCATTGCCGAAGCGGTCGAAGGACTCATCGGGATCTGGCTGTCGTTGTGGGCGATCCAACGCGACGTGCTCTTGCCGGTCATCAAGGAGGTCGCGTCGGCATTGCTGGACGTGCTGGGCCCGGCGTTGTCCGGCATCTTCTCGGTCATCAACGATCGGATCATCCCCGCTATCGACGCGCTGGTCGGATGGTTCGAGGACAACGAAGCGGCAGCGAAGACGCTCGCGGGGATCATCGGCTCGGTGCTGATCGTGAAGTACGTCGCGCTTGCGGTGCAGGCGTTCCGCACTGCGGCGGTCGTGATCGCGTCGTGGGTTGCGATGAAAACGGCGGCCATCGCGTCAGCCGCGGAGACCGCAGCAATCATGGCGCTCTACGTCGGGAGCTGGGCGCGTGCTGCTTTCGCGGTTCGTGGCTCGGCGCTGTCGATCGCGGCGTCGTGGGCTATCGCGGCGGCTCCCGCGGCTCTGACGTTCGCAGCGATCGCTGGCGTGATCGCGCTCTTTGTCCTCACCTGGGAGGACTGGGAGAAGTGGTTTAAGCGCAACCTCGAAGACGTCAAGAGCAACTTCTTGGGGATCTGGAACACGATCCGCGACGTCACCCGGCAAGTGTGGACTGACATCGAGAACATTCTCACCGGCATTTGGGATGGCATCAAGGCCGCGTACGACAACACGATCGGGAAGCTCCCAGGCTTCGGGGGTGGACTGCCGTCGTTGCCGGGTGTCGGCGACTTCGACATTCCCGGTGTTCCGTTCCTCGCTGCTGGCGGTGTTGTGACGCGGCCGACGCTTGCGGTGCTCGGCGAAGGTGGCCCGGAAGCGGTCGTCCCGCTCAGTCAACTCCACGCTGCGTCAGGTGGCGCGCCGGTCATTCACATTCACATGCCGCCTGGCACCGACGGCGAAGACGTCGTGAACGCGATCAACCGCTACGTCCGTCGCGGGAACCCGCGGCCCGGATGGATGAACTGAGGACGCGATGGCGACACTCCCCGCAGACGTAGAACCGAACGACCCGGACCACACCGACCATCACGACGAGCTGCACCGTCTCCACAACCTGTGGGAAGCGAACGCACCCGCGGACTTCTCGCTCGCGGGGCACACGCACACCGTCTCGTCAGTGACGGATTACGAGTCGGCCACGGACGCGAAGGTCGCGACGCACGCCGCCGCTGATTCGCATTCGCTCTACCCGCTGGTGATCAACACCGACGGTGACGTCGGCCGACGCGTGTTCGTGGGGTCGATCGACCCGACGTCCGGTTCTGCTGCTGGCGGCCCGTACACGCCCGCGACCGGGGACGTGTGGGTCGACACGTCCGGCAACAACTAGCGCACTCCGCGCGTCTTCTGAGTCTCCGCGTCCGTTGGTGGCGCGCGCCCGAAAGAGGTAGTCCATGCCGTTCTCTGCTGCTGTCGCGACCAAAGTCCTCGACGCGGTCTTCAACGACTTCGTCGCGTTCCTCGCCGCGGACTGGACCGACGGAACCGACGAGCCGTGGCTCGAACTCCACACGGGGAACCCGTCGAGCGCGGGCACCGCGAACACCATCGCGACGTCTATCCGTAAGCAGGTGAACCACGCGGCCGCGGCGGCGAACCTCGCGGAGTCGAACGAGGCTGCGTCGTGGGCGTCCGGTGAGCACGGCGCGTCGACTGTCACGCCGACGTGGATCTCGGTGTGGACCACAGAGACGTCGGGGACGCATCTCGCTTACGCGCAGATCACGAACCCGGTGCAGGTCGACCCGACGCAGACGTTGACGCTCGCGTCCGGTGACTTGGACTGGGTCGCGGTTGTCTCCTGATGGCGAAGCTCCGGGTCTGGTCCGGGTCGCGGTGGGGTCGCACCCCGAACCCTCCGTTCGAGGACCTGTTCATCGCCGCGTCGGGGGCACTGTTCCTCACCGGGGCCGCGCTTGTCATCGGCCCCGAGACGGAACTCGACGGGTTCCCCGACGCGACGAACACCGGGCTGATCGGGACGCCGATCGGCGACATCGCCTATTCGTCGTTGAATGCTCGCGGGGGCTTGAACATCACCGAGTCGTGGATCGCGTCGTCGAACGGCGGGAGCCGAGTCCTCGAGCTCCAAGACATCACCGGACAACTGACGATCTCGGTTGGGGACTTCACCGTCCGTTACTGCCGTATCCGTTCCGGCAGCAACTATCCGGTGCGCACCAACACTCCGGAAGGCGAGACGCACGCACGGATCGAATGGTGCGAGATCGCCGCGACGGGGACAACCGCGTCGGGTGTGGTCTCCGACGGGCAACGCCGCTTCGAGCTGTACCGCTGCAACATCTACGGCGGCCATGACTGCGTCCACTTCAAGGGCGACTGCCTGATCGAAGAGAACTACATCCACGATCAGACGAAAGCGTCGGGGACCCACAACGACGCGATGCAGCACAACGGCTCGTCGGATGCGTTGCCGCACGGGCAGATCACGATCCGCGGGAACACGATCCTCGGACCGCTGAATCAGTCGACGTCCGCGATCATCATGGGTACCACCCAGGGCGGCATGGATCAGATCCTCGTCGAGAACAACTTCATGTCGGGCGGGTCGGTCACGTTCTATTCGTTCTGGCGGAAAGCCAACTGGCCGATCCCGCCGCGCAACGTGATCTTGCGCAACAACGTGTTCGTGAAGGATTCGTACACCGTCAGCGCGATCTACGGGGCGAGCGAAACGTCAGCTACTCCGTCGTTCGTGCACGCGTACTCGAACGTGTTCGACACAGGCGAAGTGATCCAAGACCGCGAACACGGTTACGAGTGGTACACGGGATCGTTCGACTGGTGAGGGGCTGACATGGCGTTCGGTGCTCCCTCAGTCATCGGGATGGCGCAGACCCGCACCGCGGGTACCGAGGTTGTCGTCTCGCTCGACGACGATGTCGTGGCGGGGACGTTCGTCGTCGTGCATTCGTCGTGGGACAACGAAGGCACCGCGGACGCGGAGACGTCGCAGCTCTCGATTGCGGACACGAAGTCGCAGACGTGGACGCTGATCCGCGAGCAGACGAACAGCGAGGGCGTGAACGCCGCGGATGGTGTGACGACCGCCGCTTGGTGGGCGGTGCTCGGTTCGGCGTGGGACAGCGCCGCCGATTCGGTGACGGTCACGTCGACGTCGTCGCGGACCGCGCGGTGCGCGTCGGTCATCATCGCTCCGATCGACAACCCGTCGGTGGTCGTGTCGCAAGTCTCCGACTCGGGACTGTTCTCGGGTGGGACACGTACCCGCACTATCGCGTCGCTCGATGACGGGGTGGAGAATCTGCTCCTCGGGTTCTACGCGTGCGAAGTCCGGTTCGGCGACTACTACTCGGGCAACACGCAGACGGCCGGGGCGTTCTACACGGGCCGCGCCGTCGAAGATTCGGATTACACGTCGCTGGACCCGATTGGGACTGAGTCGTCGTCGTCGCAGGCGAACGTCTCGCAGCGCGCGTCGTTTCGCATCCTCGCCGCGGGGAACGGCACGACTGACGACTGGACGTTGTCGACGCTCCAGAACGGCGACAGCATCATGTTCCTCGCCGCGTTCGAGGAATCGTCGACACTGCCGGAACGGTTCATCGCCGCGTCGTCCGACCTCACGCTCGACGGGACCGCGAACCTCGTAGCGTCGGAAGTGTTCATCACCGCGGCGGGGACGCTCGCGCTGGCGGGAGTCGCGTCGGGGATGATCGTCGAAGACGCCACCCCGCGCGTCTTGGTGTGGGACGGCGCAGCGTGGGTCTGATGCGCAAAGCCTGGGGGCTGTTGAAGAAGCTCCTCGGTTCAGACACCTACACGGATGAGTACCGCGACGGCTATTGATGACCCGCCGCCGCTTCCTGCTCCTCGTTGCCGGTCTCCCGCTCGTCCACATCGCGTGTATCGCACCGGGGACAGACGTTGACGTGTACCTCGCTCACTACACGTTCGAGTACCCGACCGTGAGGCGCTGGAGATGATCGGACCGACTGAACTTCTCGTCATCCTCGCCGTCCTGTTGCTGGTCGTCGGCGCGAACCGGCTGCCGAAGATCGCGCGGAGTCTCGGGGAGGCGCGCCGCGAGATGCGCGACGTGTTCGAGGACGACTGATGGCCGACCTCTACGAAGACACCTACTCAGATACGTACGGTGACGCGACCGCGCCGACGACGCAGCCTGCTCCCGTCTACCACGTCTACATCGCGTTCGACTCCGACCCGAACGACGCGGACGTGTGGACCGACGTCACCGGCGACGTCCTGAAACGCACCGGCATCACCACCTTCCGGGGGAGGAACACGGAGCTCGACGACTTCACGGTCGGCACCGCCGCGCTCACCCTGAAAGACACCACCCGGAAGTACGACCCGCTCAACACCGCCGGGACCTACTTCGGGAAGCTCACCCCCAACCGGCGCGTGAAAGTCACCGTCGAATACGCCGCGGTCGAGTTCCCCCTCCACGTCGGCTACATCGAAGCGTTCCCGCAAGTCACAGAACGCGGCGATGTCATCGCGTACGTCCCTATCGTCTCGCATGACGAGATGAAACGAGTCGGCCGCAACTCCGGTCTCGCGGGGACACAGATACGTCCGTCGACACCGTGGATTCTGGACGGCGGCGAAGCGTCGAAGCTCGACTCCGGCAACCTTGTGAGTGGACCGCTCGAGTTCCCCGACCCCGTCTCTTCTGGAGTGCGGGTAGAGCAGATCCTCACCGCGGTCGGTGTCCGTAGTGACCGGATGTTGATCCACGACGGCGACTCCGCGGTGATGGCGGACAAGGATGTCACCGAAGACGCCGCCGGGTACTTGCGGAAGATCGCGAAGACCGAGATGGGGCGGCTGTTCTGCGGTCCCGACGGAGTCATCAGGTTCCAGTCGCGCAAGGCGTGGACGCGCAACGCGCTCGGCCGTTCGTCGCAAGCGACGTTCACCGATACGGGGAGCCTCCAGTATTCCGACATCGTCATCGACGCGGCGTCGGAGCAGTTCGTCAAGAACCGCGTCCGCAGAGGCCGTAAGGGCGGGCCGGAGATCGTCGCGCAAGACCTCGACTCGATTGATTCGCATGGGGTGATTGAGGACTCCGAGACGGACCTCCTGTTCCACCCTCCGACTCAAGCAGCGGACCAGGCGCGGTTCATCCTCTCGCGCTACGCCGACCCCGAGACGCGCATCACCGCGGTCGTCATCGAACCACACCGCGATCCGGTGAACCTGTTCCCCCAAGTCCTGTTCCGACAGATCGGCGACCGCATCACCATCTCGCGCACGCCGTTGGGTGCGGGTGACCCGATCTCCGTTGAGTGTTGGATCGAGTCTGTCACTCATCAGTTCGACGGTGCGGGGAAGTCGTGGAAGACGACGTGGACGTTGTCGGAAGCCGAGACGCAGTCGTTCTTCACGCTCGACCATCCGACGTTGTCTGTCCTCGACAACGGTGTGTTGATTTCCTACTGAGGAGGCACGGGCCATTCGACCCGTTCCGACGGTACCGGGATCTGCACGTCGTGGAGATGCCAGTGCGCGCCTTTGTCGTCCACCTCGTCGCGAGGTGGCCCGATTGGCGCTTGACCGTCGCGGTTGTGCTGCCCGCCGGGACAGCTCGTGCAGCCACCTGGCGGCCGCCACTCAGTCCCCGCCGCACTCACGATGTCACGCGCCGTGTGCGTTCGGTAGCCCTCGCCGCCGTGTTGTCTCATCCGTTCGATGACGTCCCACGGGATCAACGCCGACTCCTCGTGGTAGCCGCCGTCCATCCATGCAGATACGACCAGTCCGGTGGTGTCGGCCCACGCTTCCCAATCGGTGTCGCCGTGGCCCTGGCGGACGACGGCTACGCCATGTTCGATCTCGATTCGCGGTCCCCCGTCGCTCACGACGCTTCCTCGGTGTGCATCCGCACCTGGCGGATAGTGCGCACCGGCGGGTCGCTGTCGTCGTCCCAGTCCTGGTCGAGCACCTGGTACGGGACGCCGATGGCGGGCGGTTCGCACAACCATCGCTCGACGTAGTCGCTGTCCTGCCCGTGGCGCAGTTCCTCGAGGTGAACGACACGGGGTCCGGTGCACTGGTGTTTGTCGGCGACAGCCTGGGCGCTGCGTTCGTCGAGCATCCCCCACCACACGTCGCCGCAGGTATCGCAGCGGACATGCAGCACACCGCGGCTGTCGTGCTCGACGGTGAACTCACTCACCGTCACGCGCCACGGCACGTCAGCTGGACCATCCACCAGCAGGTCGTCGCCGAGCCACAACGAACGCCATGGCACGACACGACAGGGCCAAAGTCCGCCCACGACGGATCGGGGTCGTGCTCCGGGGCATCCTCGGCCGTGTAGAGCCTCACCGCCGGTTCGCTCACGCCGGACTCCCATCTGCATGTGACTTGTCGATGAACACCGACTTAAGGCAGTCGCGAGTGATAGCGCACGCGGAGCCGCGTTTGCGTCCGAGCCGGTACGCGGTGCAGCCGCACGGAAGTGCGCGTTCCATGAAACGCCGGTGGAACCGGAACTTCCACAACCACGCCCGGTACGCGCCGGGGATTCGCATACGGCACACGACGCAGACGAGAGCGTGCCGCCAGGTCTGCGGATGCCGAGTGGCGATCCACTGTGCGCGTTCGTCAGCGTTCATCCGACCTCCCGATTGAGCCACGAGCGCCACTCGGCCGCCAGTCGCGCACAGGAGAGACACGGCGACTGGTCGGCCTGCCCGGAGCCGTGGTCCGCGATGAGGTTGAGTGCACCAGCGAACCGTGTGCGCATCTCGGCGATGAGCGCGTGGTGGCGTTCGATTTCACTGCGCGCTTCGGTGAGTGCGTGCTGCAAGCCCACCTCGCGTTCGATGCGATACGCGAACTCGCGTTCGTCGTCCCAGGGGATTGTCATCACTTGCCCTCCAACGCCTGTCGCGTCTTGCGGCTGAGTTTGGTGGCGTTGCGCTTGAGATGTTCGCGCACCGCCCGCCGGTACTCGTGCGCCATCGGTCGGTCTTCGCTGTTGCTCAGTTCCGCCATCGCCTCCCGGTAGACGGGTGGCAGACGGAGCAGGACGGTCTGATAGCGGTCGCTCATCCCCGGACTATAGCCGATATCTAGGAGGCAGATGTGCCTAGCCGCGCCGCGCACGACTGGTTGGCGCTCGAAGAAGCAGCGTCAGCCAATCTGAACAAGGTCGCGGGCGGGTTCCTCGGCTACGAGTCGAACAGCTCCTCCCAGACCGGCATCACCACCACCACCGACCTCACCGGAGTCACGGTCGACGTCACCACCAACACGTCACGGTTGATTCGCATCGACGTGCTCGCCATCGTGACGATTCAGACCGCAGCGGCGGATTACGTCGGAAGAATCTTGCGGGACGGGTCGAACATCGGGACGTGGGCGCAACGCTCCGGTGGCGGCGCGAGCGGCGTCGCCTCACACACCGGGTTCACCTGGGACACACCCTCCGCCGATACGCACACGTACAAGGCGAACCTCGCGCGCTCCAGCGGTTCCGGGACTCTCGACGTGAACGGCACCGCGCCTTCCAACGCGAAGATTCTCGTGCAAGACCTCGGGTCCACTTCGTGACACCTGAGGACATCGACGCGCTGCTGTCGTTCTGTCCGTGTTGTGGTGACCGCGCGTTCGCGGGCTGGCAATCAGCCGACAAGTCGCGTGGCGGCGCGTACTGCGTCACCTGCGGCTACGGCGTGAAGCCGACGTGACGGTCCTCGACGACATCGCCGACGTGCGTGACGGGGAGTTGTCTCGTGCGGAGAAACGGACCGCGATCCGCCGGTTGCGTGCGGAGGAGTGGGAGCGGCTGCAATCCGCGTTGCCGGTGGAGCGTACGTTCACTGCGCTCGTGCGGGGCGTGTCGCGCAGCATCACCGTGACTGTTACCGCGATCACGCGTGCTGCGGGTGTGGTGACGTTGGAAGGCTCCGACAATCGCGGGTTGATCTCTTGGCCGATACGGGTCGTGAACCCGCCGTTGTTGTACCCGGACCCGGCGGGGATGGTCGCGTTGGATGAGCAGGGACGCCCGCGTCGTGCGGTGGATGGCGATGTGGCGCGGTTCCGGTTGGATGCGGGTGCGGTGTTGCGTGACGTGATCCGCGACGCGGCGATCCAGGCGGCCCGGTGACTACGACGGTCGTCTACCCGGACGAGCCGCTGCTGGTCGCCACGACCAACATGGCGCTCGCGAACGGCGGGAGCCTCGCGGAGCTGTACGCGCGGGCCGGGATACATGACGGGTGGACCGTCGAACAGGTCTCGGCGGTCGCGGCTGATCTCGGGACGACCGCCGCGCAGACGTTCGCGACGACCCCGACCGTGGGGAATCAACTGATTGCGGTCGTGTCGATCAACAACGTCACCGCCTTGTCTTCTGGGACGTCGGGGTGGGGCGCGATCGCGAAGTCGAACGCGTCGGGACGCAGCATCGAGATATGGGCGAAGCCGACCGCGGTGGGAGATGAGACCGGGTTCTCCGCCACTTGCGCGTCGGGCCAGTGGGAATGCACGCTCATGGAAGTGTCGGGGCCGATCAACCTCGCGTCAGGTGTGATCGGGTCGCACGGCACGACCTCCGCGACTTCGGCGGCGACGGCGTCGCATTCCGCGACCGCGCAGTCCGCCCGCCACCACCAACTCCTCATCGGCGCGATCGCGTGGGGTAACACCGTCTCGGACATCACCGTCGCGAAGACCGGCACCCACCAGAAGACCATCACCGGCTCCGTCGTTTCCGGTGCGAGGTCGTCGGTCGCGTGGGGCCTCATGTTCCGCGACTCCGCGAGTACGGAGACCGGCGGGTTCTCGTGGTCGTGGACCACCAACCGCACCTCCGCGATCGCGATCGCGACCATCTCCGGTGTCGGCGCGGCTCCGAACGTCGCGCCGTCGTTCGGGTTCACCGTCGCGGGCGTTGACGGCACCGCGAACACCTACACCCAGTCCCAACACGACGAGACGTTCGACACGTCATCCGTCGGTGCGGACACGGTCAGCGCCTCGACACTCAACGTCACCACCATCTCCTCAGGCGATTCGTCCCCCGCGCAAGGCAACCCGACGCTTGAAGCACGCGCGCTCGGGAACCTCTCGACGTTCGCGTTCAACCTCGACGACGAAAACGGCCCGCTCCCCCTCACGACCCCCACCGAAACCGCGGCGCTCCCGCTCCTCGCGACGATCGCCGGCGACTCCTACCCCGGAACGATCAACACCGCCGTAGACCTCACGAGCGAAGCCGGGTTCCCCGCCGCGATCAACACGTCAGGTCACACGGCGGTCCGGTTCGTCACCGACGACTACACGGGCGAAGACGCGACCGGGACCGGCATCCGCAGGTTCGGGTTCTTTGCGTCCAACACGACTGGCACCGCATCGGACCCGAAGCTCACGATCGTTCACGCAGGCGCGAGCACCCAAGCGCCACGCTCCGCGCACCAGTACCGGCTCCGGAGGACATGAATGTTCCTCAAGCAGTCGACCGCAGTCGACATCGCGTTCGGCCCGTTCGTCGACTCGACCGACGGTGTCACCGCCGAGACCGCACTCACGATCGCACAGGCCGACGTACGGCTCAAGAAGAACGCGGGGGACTGGGCGCAGAAGACCGAAGTGACCTCGGCGACGCATGAGGAGAACGGCTGGTACGAGATCCCCCTCGACGCGACCGACACTGACACGCTCGGCCATCTCGTGGTGAACGTCAGCGAGACCGGCGCGCTCCCCGTGTGGGAACGGTTCACGGTCGTCCCTGCGAACGTCTACGACAGCCTGGTAGGCGGGAGCGACACGCTCGACGTGCAAGTCACCGGCATCGCCGCCGCCGCGATCACCGCCGCCGCGATCGCGACCGACGCTATCGACGCCGACGCGCTCGCCGCCGACGCGGTCGCGGAGATCAACGCGACCGTCGACACCGCATTCACCGACTACGACGCGCCCACGAAGACCGAGATGGACGCCGCGTTCGCCGCGCTCAACGACCTCACCGCAGCCCAAGTCAACGCCGAAGTCGACACGGCGCTCGCCGATTACGACGCGCCGACTAACGCCGAACTCGTCAGCGAGATCAACTCCGTCCAAGCCGACATCGCCGCCCTCAACGACCCTACCGCCGCGACCATCGCGGACGCCGTGTGGGACGAAGCCCGCGCCGGCCATGTGTCGGCCGGTTCGTTCGGCGAAGGTGCCGCGTCCGTGCAAGGCGACGTGACCGGCAACGTCGACGGGTCGGTCGCATCGGTCGCGACCGGGGGGATCACTGCTGCGTCCATCGCGACTGACGCTATCGACGCGGACGCGCTCGCGGCAGATGCGGTCGCCGAGATCAACGCGACGGTTGATACGGCATTGGCTGATTACGACGCGCCGACCAGCGCTGAACTTGTGACGGAGATCAACTCGGTCCAGTCCGACATCGCGGCGTTGAACGACCTGTCCGCAGCGCAGGTCAACGCGGAAGTCGTGGACGCGCTCGCGACCGACACGTACGCGGAACCTGCCGCGGTTCCGGCCGCGACCGCGAGCCTCAAAGACAAGATCGGTTGGCTGTTCACCCTCGCACGCAACAAGGCCACGCAGACAGCGACCACGACGACGCTCCGCAACGACGCCGACGGTGCAGACATCGCGACCTCTGCGGTCTCCGATGACGCGACGACGTTCACCAGAGGTGAATGGTCGTGACCGCCGTGCTGCGCCACTCGGCGTTGCACTTCTTGGACTACGGCGTCCCGCTCGCCGACGGGACTGTCGGTGACGGCGACAGGCAGACCCTCGCCGGGAGGTACGCGGGGATTCTCGCCGCGACCCCGGCGACCGCCGCCGCGACCTCCGGCCGCGTCGCGACCTACCGGGAACGCACCGCGACAACCTGGCTCGAGCTCACCGTCACCACCTGGCGGGAACGCACCGCCGTCACCTACCAGGAGGACTGATGGTCGTCGAATACAACGAAGGCGACACGATCCCGAACATGACGTTCGGTGACGGCGACACGCTCCCCGCCTGGCGTGACAGCGCGGGAGACATCGTCGACTTCTCGTCGGGGTACACGTTCGCGCTCACCTGCTACAAGAACGGCGTCTCACAGTTCACGAAATCGACGGGCATCACGGGCGCGGCGACGAACCCGAACCTCACAGTGAACTGGGCGTCGACAGGGGAGGTCGGCGACCTCGACCCCGGCACGTACGTCGTGCATGTCGTCGCGACCTCGTCGGGTGAGACGCGCTCCGCGACCGTCACACTCGTCGTGAAAGACGCGACGCGCTGATGCTCGTCACCTGGCTCGCCGACGAACTCCGCTCTGTCGGGTTGACGGTCATCGAAACCCCCGGCTGGAAGACACGCGGTCCCAACACCGACAGAGACGGACGGCTGTTCAAACCGCGCGGGATAGTCGAACATCACACCGCGGGGAAGACTACAACCTCCGACAACGCCGAAGCGCACGGCCTCATCGTCGGCAACGACAACGTCCCCGGACCGCTCGCGCAAATCCTCATCGGCCGCAACAAAGACGCCAACGGCTTGCATGAGGTTCACGTCATCGCGTCAGGTAAAGCGAACCACTGCGGCGACGGCGGATGGGTCGACGGCCTCGACTGGTCGGTCGACATGATCGGCATCGAGATCCATAACAACGGCATCGGCGAGAAGTACCCGCAAGGCCAAGCCAAGACCGTGTTGGTCGCGACTGCCGCGATCCTCCGCCGTCTCGGCGAACCCCCATCGCATGTGTGTTCGCATCACGAGTGGGTCCGTCACGCGCGGCCGGGAGCGAAGGTCGACCCGCGCGGACCTGTCGAGCTGTACCCGTGGGGCGGTACCGGTGCTGAGCCGTGGGACATGAACCTGTTCCGCGCTGACCTCGTCGAGATGATGAAACCCCAGGAGGATGATTTCGACATGACCCCCGCAGAGTTGAGATTGCATGTCACTGCGGCGCTCGGCGACTACTTCGCGTCCGAGGAAGGCCAGCGCCAGTTGCGTAAGGCGGTCGACAAGGCCGAGCGTGCGTTCTGGTCGGATGAGAAGACCCCGTCGAAGGCGCACGCGACTTGGCGGCGAATCAAGGCGCTCGCAGGCGAATGATGGAAGGACAAAGGTGGTGCATCTCCGATGGCCGGTTCTGACTCGCGACGCAGTCTTGTTCATCGCCGGTATCGCGGGCATCGCGCACGAGACCATCGCGGTGAAGGTGGAACGTCCCGCGCTGCTCATCCTGTTCGGCGCGATGGTGGGCCTCCCGGCATTCTTGCGATTGGACGAACGCCGATGAACTACCCGTATTCGACGACGTGGGTCTCTGCCGCGGTCGCGATGTCGTTGCTCGTGTGGCTAGCGAGACCGTGATGCCACGCCGCGCGGAACGTCGGTCGCGTGACCGTGTGCGCCGTCGGATGCAACTTCTCGCTTTCGTGTTCGTGTCGCTCACGTTCGCGTTCGGGGTGGTGCGCGTCGAAGGACTCGCGGACCGTGTCGAGGGTGACCGGCGCGCGACGCAGTTCGAGTTGTGCGCGTTGGCGAACGAGAACCGCGCGGTGCTGTTGGACCTCGTGCGTGTCGCGACGTCGAACGGGTCGAGCGGCCCGCGTTCCATCGCGTTGCGCGAACAGGCAGAAGAGACGTTGCAACCCGCCGACTGTTCAGCGGTAGTCGACGACCCCAGCCGAGTACCCGGAGGGAACTGATGACCATCCTTTCTCGTGAACCTGTCCTCACCGGCGGTGTCGTCGTGGCTGGTACCGCGTGGGGCGGCTACCTGTTGGACGCCTCGGAGGTGGGTATCGGCCTCGCGACGACGTTCGCACTCGCGGTCGTGAGTCTCGTGGTGCGCTCCAAGGTCGCGCCTTCGTGACCGTCTGTCCGAACTGCGGCTGCACGGTCAACGTGCCGCAAGAGAACCCGCGCATGACCGCCGACAAAGTCACGGTGACGGTGCGCCGAGACGATGGCACGGTCGACAAGTACCTAGTGCGCCGAGCCTCCGCGTGAGGTGGCGGTTCGCGTACCTCGGTCTCCTCGTCGCGTTCCTCGCGGTCGAAATCACCGGAGTGATACGCGAAGGCAAAGACGACACCGCGACCGAGCTGCTCATTTCACCCGCGGTGAACTGGGATGTACTCGGCTTCCCTCTCGGCTGGTTGTTGCTGATGGGGTTCGTCGTGTGGTTCGCGGTCCACTCGCATCGCAAACGCAGACGCGGTATCTGAGTCGCGCCACCTCGTCGACGGCGCGCCGTCGCAGGCGCGTGCGATACTGGAGGCCTGAGTGGCAATCAGTCAGGGTTGGGGCCCAGGGGTCAAGCGCTGCCGAGTGCTTCCCCCTGGGCCTCCGCTTCTTCCGTTCCCCCGTGCGAAAGGACGCCCGCACCGTGACAGACGACGAGCTTCGCGACTGGGTGATGCGCCGTTACGGTGCAGCGGAAATCGCCAACGACCCGGTCCTTGCGCGCCGGTTGTACGAAGACGTGCAGACCGTTGAGCGCGATGGCGACTTCCCGAGCGAGGACGACATTCCCTTTGACCGCTTCACGGAGTGACCGATGACGAGTTCTGGGAATGGCTCGAACGAGAAGCCGGAACGCAGGCCAATGAGCGAACGAGTGCCGTCACCTGAGTACCGCGAACGGCTACGGCGTGAGCTTCTCGAAGACCCCGACCTTTTGCGTGAGATCGAGGAGTTCCGCGACTTCCTCGCGAGCCGCGGCGCTGGACGAAAGTTAGCGTGAGCGCAGCGCGGCGGCTCTACGAGAAGCGCGGCATCGCATGATTAGTGAGCGGCACGGGGACCTGCTGAAGGCTCAAGCGGACGCCCTCGTCAACACCGTCAACACCGTTGGCGTGATGGGTAAGGGCGTCGCGCTCCAGTTCAAGCGCGCCTTCCCGGGGAACTTCAAGGCCTACAAGCGCGCGTGTGACGCTGGCACGCTCGAGCTTGGTCGGGTCTTCGTGTGGGATGCGGGCGAACTCGCGGGGACGCTGCCGCGTTACGTCATGAACTTCCCGACCAAGCGCCATTGGAAGGCGCGCTCACGAATCGCGGACATCGACGCTGGACTGTCCGATCTGGTTCGTGTAGTTGGTGAACTCGGTATTCGTTCAATTGCGCTTCCGCCCTTGGGCTGCGGCCACGGCGGATTGGAGTGGCGCGACGTGCGCCCGAGAATCATCGAGGCGTTCCGCGACGCACCCGACGTCGAAGTATTCCTGTTCCCGCCCGAAGGTGCGCCCGCGGTCGGTATCTGAGTCGCGCTCGGGTTCCCCCCTCGCCCCGAATCCGAGAAAGCGAGCGACGCGCCCCCTGGCTTCG
>Ga0214472_10002578_pt1 | contig 19410 bp, 19 predicted proteins | sample RVTome_6_FD_207662 | JGI IMG/M metagenome (GOLD analysis project Ga0214472, IMG submission 207662) | Soil microbial communities from uranium-contaminated site in the Upper Colorado River Basin, Wyoming, United States - RVT140D175 | ecosystem: Environmental > Terrestrial > Soil > Contaminated >...
AACAGCGGCGAGGCGTCTGCGCCGACCACCAGAACGACGCCCAGCCCCACGGTGAGCAGCCACATGAGAAACGACAGGCCGTGGACGCGTGTCTCAGCCATCGACCCGCACCCCTTCCGCTCTGCGGCGGGCCTCCTCCTCGTTCGCAACGTCCGGCGAGCCATATTTCTCGTTGCGGCGGGCGAGCGCTTCCACCAGTGCGTCGACGACTCGTGGATCGAACTGCGAGCCCGCATTCGTCCTGAGCTCCTCGAAGGCGTAGTCCTGGGTCAGCGCCACCCGGTACGAACGAGTGCTCGTCATCGCATCGAAGGAATCGGCAACAGCGAGGATGCGCGCCTCGATCGGGGGAGCCTCGCCGAGATCGTGCCCGTTGCCCGAGTACCCGTTCCCGTCGTAGTGCACGTGGTGGTTGGCGGCGATCGCAACCATCGGCTGGAGGAAATCGACCTCCGCGAGGAGGTCCTCGACGAGATGGACGTGCTCCTGCATCTGGGCGAACTCCTCCGCCGTGAGGCGGGCCCGCTTGCGGATCAGATCGCGAGGCACCGCCAGCTTCCCGACGTCGTGGATGAGCGCCGCCCACCTGAGCTTCTCGAGCTGGGTCCCCTTGAATCCGAGCTCCTGCCCGATGATCTCCGCGAAATAGGCCACCCGCTCTGTGTGGCCCCTCGTATAGAGATCCTTGGCCTCGAGCGCCTTGATGAAGCCCCGCAACGTCGACTCCTGCGCCTCCCGCAGCTGGGCGTACGAGGAGAACGTCATGTGGCCAACGAAGAACACGATGAAGATCAACGGCAGCGTCGCCACACCCACGAGGTTCGGGTGATAAGCCGCGCCAAGAAGCCCACCGAGAAAGCCCATGCCGACGTAAGGAACGAGGATGGCGCCGAGGTTCGACCACGGCCGCACTTGCCGCCGACCGTAGACCTGGCGCACGATGAACAAGACGGCCTGGTAGTTCAGGACATTGTGAACCATGGCCGCCACGCCGCCCGCCAGTGCGACGCGCCAGAGCGACGACGTTGAGAACGGCTGCGGCGGAAGCAGCCAAGTGAGCACGGTCGTCGAAGTGGCGGTGACGACCACGAGCATCCCGAAGTTGACGACCGGCTGGAACCAACGCCGCTCCCTGAAGTCCACCGCGGACGGAGCGCTGGCCGCGGCCAACAATGCCGCTCCGTACACGCCGCTCGTAGGGGCGAACACGACGGCGGCCGTGAGGATCACCATGATCGTCGGGCTCATCAGAAGCCGATCGTTGACCTCAACGGATCGCCATCCCAGGTAGAGCATGGCGATCGCGAACGCGACCCAAAGACTCACCGGACGCGGGAACGGCTGGGTCAGCCCGAGCGCGGTGAGCACGATGAGGCCTGCAACCGAGAAGCTGCTGGCCAAGATGATTCTGCGCCGCTGGAGGGCGCGTGGACTGACGTCGTACATGAGACTCCGAGGTGATACGACGCCCGAGCTATCCCGGGTTACCCAACTTTCATTTCTGCTGCGCCGGTTAGCAGCGCAGTGGCCAGGTCTGAGAGCGCCACGAGGAATTTCGTCGTCATGCGCTTCACCCAACCACCCCTTCAGAGCCTGTTTCTGCCCGGCATCTGTTCGCCGGGAGACCTAGGAATCCGCTTCGCTTGGGACGAGATGATGGACAGGTACTCTTTCGAAAGAGGAAGCCCGGGCGTCGTCACCCATCGCCTGAGGACACCAAGGGGGAAGCCTCGGGCGAAACCTTCGGTTGTCCAGGTGCACGCCGGCCCCCAGCGACAGTCCTGACCACCACGAGAGCAGCCAAACGATCGCACCGCCCAACGGCCTGGTGTCACTCCCCTCAGTGACCGGCACAAGGTAGCCGATGTGAGGTCGCGATTTCAAGGACAACTCTCGCGAACTCTCACCACGCGGCGAGGTCGCGCCGCTACCCTGAGAGAGCACGTGTGGACGGGTGCCGGGCTCGCTGCTCGGACTCACCGAAGAGAACGGGCCACGCTGCATGGCGAGACGGCATTTGAACCGAAGCTCGGGCGTCGACGCGGCGCTCTGAAGCGTCGCGGTGGGAGTTGCGCTTGGCGCTGAACGTACATGAGCTCGAAGAGACGATAAGCCGGCTCGAATCTGTCGACGCCGTTCGCATCGTCGTGCAGGGCTCGGACGTGACCGAAGTACATGTGCTGGCGGCGACGACCAAACCCCCAAAGCAGGTGGTACGCGACGTCCAATCGGTCGCGATGGCTCGTTACGGGACCGCCATCGACCGCCGCGTGATCTCCGTCGTCCAACTCGACGGTGGCACCGCGACCGCCAAGGTGTCTCCGGAGCGCCCGGCGCTCGTCAAGGTCGTCGAGGAGCCCCAGGGCTCGCGAACCAGCGTCAATGTCGTGCTCGCATATCAGGGAGTGGAGCACACCGGATCGGCGATCGGGCCGGCGGCGACGGCAGCGAGACTGCGAGTGGTCGGGGAGGCGACCCTCGATGCACTCGACAGGATCCACCTCGGCGCACCGCCCCTCTCTCTCGACGCCATCGGCACTGCCACTGTCGGTATGAGGACCGTGGTGATCGCCGTGATCGTCAGCTCGACGCATCGCGGAGAGGAGATCGCCGTCGGCTCGGCGCTCGCCAACGGCGACCCATCGGAAGCCGGCGTCAAGGCGGTGCTCGACGGGCTCAACAGGCGGCTGCCCGAGTTCATCGAGTGAGACGGGAGCCCGACTCCCCGCCAAGGTCGACGACGAATCTCGGCACAGAGCGAAGGTCGGCCACCACGCCGGTCGCCGTGACGACGCACTCGCTCGCCAGCCAGGCCGCCGTCGACCTCATGCAGGCAGGCGGTTCGGCCGTCGACGCCATGATCGCCGCCAACGCGGTCGTTGCCGTGACGCTGCCGGACACCTGTGGGCCGGGCGGCGACCTCTTCGCCCTCGTTCACGAACCAGGCGACCCGGCTCCTGCCGTGCTGAACGCTTCCGGGCGCGCCGGTGCGCTCGTCGACCCGGCGGTGATGCGGGAGCGCTACGGCGAGGACATGCCGTTGCGGTCACCGGAGACGGTCACCGTTCCGGGATGCGTCGACGGGTGGGCCGCTCTCAGCGAACGGTACGGCGCCGTCACTCTCGCGGAGGCGCTCGCACCAGCCATCGACCTCGCCAGGGAGGGGTTCGAGGTCTCGCCGGAGCTGGCGGTGTCCCTGGAGCGAATCCGAGCCCTGATCGGTGACCAGCCGGCCGCCGCGGCCATCTACCCGGGCGGCGAGCCACCGGCGGCGGGAACCGTCCTCCGGAGGCCCCGACTCGCCGACACTCTGGAAGCCGTCGCCACCGGTGGGCGGGAAGCCTTCTACGGCGGCGAGGCAGGGGCAGGGATCGTCGCCGCCACCGGGGGGAAGGTCACCGAGGACGACCTGGCGCGAGTGCAAGCCGAGTGGGTCGAGCCGCTCGGCTCCCGCGTGTTCGGCCGCGATGCTTGGACGGTGCCGCCGAGCAGCCAGGGGTACATCACCCTCGCCGCCGCGAGCATCTTCGAGCGGATCGGCCCGCCGCGCGACCCTGAGGACCCGGCATTCGTCCACGCCGCCATCGAGGCCTACCGGGCCGTCGCCTGGGAGCGAGACGACGTGCTCGCCGATCCCGACTTCATGGATAGAGAGCCCGCGACGCTGCTCGACCCCGACGAGCTGCGCCGGCGCGCGGAACGCATCTCGGGGGGATCCCCGGCACAGTGGCCACCCCCGCCGTGGCGTCCCGGCGGCACCGCCTTCTTCTGCGCATGGGACGGACGTGGGATGGGCGTCTCGCTGATCCAGTCGAACTTCCACGGGATCGGCTCCGGATTGTCGGCCGGCGACACCGGGGTGTTCCTCCACAACCGCGGTGCCGGCTTCAACCTGCGCCCCGGGCATCCGAACGAGCTGCAGCCGGGGCGCCGTCCCGTCCACACCCTTTCGCCGACGCTCTGGACGACCGACGGGAGCCTCCGTCTCCTGCTCGGGACACGCGGCGGGCAGTTCCAGCCCCAGCTGCTCCTGCAGGTGGTGTCCCACCTCTACTGGACGGGTGCGTCGCTGCGCGATTCCCAACACCGCCCACGATGGGAGGTCTCCGGTTGGGAGAAGTCATCGCAGCACCACCGGGTCCACCTCGAGAGCCGACACTCCGATCGGATCGAGGACGGGCTGTTGCTGCGCGGCCACGACGTCGTCAGGGCAGGGCCGTGGGAGACGGGATGGGGCCCGGTAGCGGCCATCGAGGTGAACGGGAGCCTCGTCGAAGGTGCAGCAGATCCAAGGGTGTCCACGAGCGCTGCGATGGCGGCTGCCGTCTGAGCGGCGTCACTCGTCGAAGAAGCCTGGCGCCGCGGTGGTGTCTCCGGGGCGATAGCGGTGGCGGCGCCGCGCCACCCGCTGCAGGTACGCCAGTGTCGCCGCAGCCGCCAGTGCGGCGAGAAGGATGCCGAGGCCCCACCTCCAATCGACGGCGTTGCGCTGGTCTCCGAGGAGCTCGAAGCGACGCTGGACTCGCCATTCGGTGTCGATGCCGTCCCAAGTGTCTGCGGTGAGATCGTGGAGCACGTCGGTGCCGCGGCTGTCCACCGCGTAGGCAACGAGGTCGCCGACCGGCGACTCCTGGAACTCCGGGTTCCACACGAAGGTCTCGGATTGGATTCCGTACGTCCAGCGGTCGGTTGTCGAGTCGTCCTCCGGGCGGGTGAAGGCGACCTGGCGCCTCATCATGTCGCGATGGAGCGCCAGACGGGACGTCAGACCCGCCGCGAACCATTGACTGACGGCGTCCCGGAGCGGCTCCGGGTAGCCGTCGCGACCTTGGTCGCCGGCCAGGTCCCACAGCGCCAGATAGGTGAGGCCGACGGCCACGGCCGGCCGAAACTGGGCCGTCATCCCGGCGTCCAGCACGACGACACGATCGGAAGTGAGCACGGCCCCGTGGAGGCGCTGGTTCTCAGGCACCAATCCCCCATCGTCTGCGAGCTCGGTCTCGTCGAAGGCGCACACGACTGCGGCGTCGAGAGGCAGGACTCCGTCCATCGCGGCGAGGAGGTCCTCGATATCCGACGCGAATCGGGTGGCGATCCCGTCTTCGACGCCAGCGGTGACGAGGGTGATCGGCCCGATGGTGGCGGCAGATCGCCATGCGGTGCCGGGCGACCACCCACTGCAGGCCTCGTCCGCCGCGGCCGCCGGCACGACCGACATCGAGAGCGCGAAAACGACACAACACGTCAGCAACGAGCGCCTCACGGTCGGATGCTATCGGGGCAGCCCGCCTTCCAGAACATGCCTCGAAGCCGTTTGGCGCGGCTCGTGACGGCGGGATACGCTCACAGGAGCGCGAGGACACTCGCGGGGCTCTCCCTGAGAGGGATGAGCGATTCGAGGCGGAGACGGTTGAGTTGCGAACCCGAGCACGACTGGCGTTTGCCGGCGCTTTGATCGTCGCGCTCGTCGCCGTCTTGGGGTTCGCTGCCTTCTCGGCCGGCCAGCCCGATGCCGGTCCGAGCACGACGCCCGCTTTCGAGGCCGACATGCCGGCGGCGATCAGCGGCCGAGTGGCGGGCGCCATATTCGCCACGGAGCTGGGACCAGACGGGGTCGAAACGACCACGTCGACACCCGGCGGCTGACGTACCGCGGCTGCCACCCTCCCTACACTCTCCACCGATGAGAAGACTTCTGCGCGTGGCGGGTGTGGCGGCCGCCCTCGGGGCCCTCGCCTGGTGGATGCGGGAGAGGCTGCTGCCGCCCCCACTCGTCGACACTGAGCCGCCGCCGCCGTTCAGGGGCGCCTCCCCGGTCTCGGCGGACGCCCCGACCGCCTCGGGGCGCGGACTCGAAGCGGTGAGGGGCATCGGTCCCGTGTATGCCGGCCGGCTGGCGAGCATCGGGATCGGCTCCCTCGAGGCGCTCGCCGATGCAGAGGCCTCCTTCGTCGCCGCCGAGCTCGAGATTCCCGCAGGTCACGTCGCCGATTGGATCGCGCAGGCCGCTGCCCTGTCCCGATGAGCAGCAGGAACGCCCATGTTGTATCTGATCCCTCCCGAGGAGCTCGCCGAGGCCCTTCCGGGTGAGCCCCGATATCGCGCCGACCAGCTGAGGCGGTGGCTGTACGAGACGCCGGTACTCGGGTCGGAGGCGATGAAGAACCTCCCGGCACGCCTGCGCACCGAGATCGACTCTCGGCATTGGCCGTTCGCGGTGGACCTGGAGCAGTCGGCCGATGCGGGAACGACTCGAAAGTGGCTCTTCCGCACGCCGGACGGAGCCTCGATCGAGTCCGTGCTCATGGGATACCCGAGGCGAACGACGCTGTGCATCTCATCCCAGGCGGGCTGCGCGATGGCGTGCACGTTCTGCGCCACCGGGCAGTTCGGCTTCGAGCGTCACCTCGAGCCCGGTGAGATCGTCGCCCAGGTCGCATATGCAAACGCCCACATCCGAGAGCACGGACTCGAGAACTCGCCACAACGGGTCACCAACATCGTGTTCATGGGTATGGGCGAGCCGCTCGCCAACTTCTCACGGGTCAACGAGGCCCTTCGACGCCTCATCGAGGTGATGGGGATCTCGGCGCGCAGCATCACGGTTTCGACGGTCGGCGTCGTCCCGGGCATCCGTCGGCTCACTGAAGCCCCCTGGAAGGTGAATCTCGCCGTGTCGCTCCATGCGGCAGACGACCAGCTGCGCGACGAGCTCGTACCGCTCAACAAGCGCTACGACCTGGCGAACGTCATCGAGGCGTGCCGGCGGTACCGCGACGAGAAGGGACGGCGCATCAGCATCGAGTGGGCCCTCATCGACGGCAAGAACGACACCGTCGACCAGGCACGCAAGCTAGCAGCCATCGCCTGGGACCTCAGGGCGCACGTCAACGTCATCGCCCTCAACCAGACCCCGCTCAGCCAGGACGCTCCCCCATCGCCCCGACAGGTGCAGGCGTTCATGACGGCACTCACCGATGCCGGGGCAAACGCGACGCTTCGTGACACCCGCGGCCGGGACATCGACGCAGCCTGCGGCCAGCTGCGGGTTCGTTCAGCCACGTCGCCGAACGCCTGATCCCACCCCTCTATCCTCACGTCACCGAGTTGGGAGGGGTGTTGACAGGCGACAACGCGATCGGCCCCGGGCGATGCTCGGGCTGCGGCGCCCGGAGCTCCAATCCATGTTCTCTTCTGGGTTCTCTTCCGGCGCCCGACAAGAGGACCACCCTGTGACGCTGACCGCCGGCGCCGCGGCGCCGCACTTCGACCGACTCGATCACACCGGTCGCCGGGTGACCCTGGACGACTTCGCCGGCCATCCGCTCGTCGTGTACTTCTATCCGAAAGCCTTCACCCCGGGCTGCACGACCGAGGCCTGCGACTTTCGCGACAGGCACGAGAGTTTCCACGCCGCCGGCTACGAGATCGTGGGAGTGAGCCCGGACCCCGTCGAGCGGCTGGCGAGCTTCCGGGACGAGCACGACCTGCCGTTCCCGCTCCTCTCCGACCCGGACCACGTGATGGCGGATGCCTACGGCGCCTGGGGTATCAAGAAGAACTACGGCAGGGAATACGAGGGGATCATCCGCTCGACGATCGTGATCGGAGCGGACGGCACGGTGGAGCACGCCTGGTACAACGTGAAGGCCGCGGACCACGCGGCCCGGGTCGAGCGGGAGCTGGCGGCACCGTGACCGGTGCCGCCCGAGCGCCGATTCGCAAGGCTGTGTTCCCCGTCGGGGGGCTCGGCACTCGATTTCTCCCGGCCACCAAGGCGCTCCCCAAGGAGATGCTGCCGATCGTCGACAAGCCGCTCATCGAGTATGCCGTGGACGAGGCGAGGGCGGCCGGGATCAAGGAGCTCGTCTTCGTGACCGGGCGCGGCAAGTCGGCGATCACGAACCACTTCGACATCGCGTATGAGCTGGAGCGCGAGCTCGAGGCGCGCGGCGACGGAGACCGGCTCGATGCGATGCGGGCGGCAACGCCCGAACCGGGCGAGGTGGCGTTCGTTCGCCAGGTCGAGCCGCTCGGGCTCGGGCACGCGGTGTGGTGTGCCAGGAACTTCGTCGCAGGTGAGCCGTTCGCGGTGATCCTGGCGGACGAGCTCATCTTGGGGAACCGGTCTCCTCTCGAGCAGATGGTCGACCTGTACAACGAAGTCGGAGGCAACATCCTCGGTCTCGTCGAGGTTCCGGATGCCGAGACGTTCAGGTACGGCATCGTCTCGCCGGGTGAGCGCGTCGGGACACGGGTCGAGGTGCTCGACCTCGTCGAGAAGCCCGCACCCGGCACCTCTCCCTCGAACCTGGCGATCGCGGGGCGGTACGTGCTCCAGCCGGGAATCATCGACCACCTCGCGGCAGGGACGAAGGGGGCTGGAGGGGAGATCCAGCTCACCGATGCCCTGGCACAACTCCTGGCGACATCGCCGTTCTGGGGACAGATCGTTGAAGGGCGGCGTTTCGACTGCGGCACCAAGATCGGCTACCTGGAGGCGACTGTCGCATTCGCACTGCGGCGCGGAGACCTCGGCGGGGATGTGCGGGCGAGGCTGCGAGCCGTGCTCGACTCCGAATGATCCGCGGCAGCGCTACCTTGATGAGCAGCTGCGAAAGGACGCCATGACGAAGCTTCATGACCTGCACGCCGTCGGTCAGTCGGCATGGCTCGACTTCATAACCCGGAACCTGCTGGACGGCGGGGGCTTGGAGCGTATGGTCGAAAGTGGGATACGCGGCGTCACGTCCAACCCGACGATCTTTCAGAAGGCCATCACCGGCTCGGACGACTACGACGACGCCATCGGCGCCGCTCTCGCCGAGTCGCCGGACATGTCGGCGTCCGAGATGTTCGAGCGCCTGGCGATCGCCGACATCCGCAGAGCCACGGACGTACTCCGCCCCGTGTATGACTCGAGCTCCGGTGCCGACGGATTCGTGAGCCTCGAGGTCTCGCCCCACCTGGCGATGGACACGGAAGCAACGGTCGCCGAGGCAACCCGGCTGTGGGAGACCGTCGACCGACCAAACCTCATGGTCAAGGTGCCGGCGACCGCCCCCGGCATCCCCGCCGTCGAGGAGCTCCTCGCCAGGGGCCTGAACATCAACATCACGCTCATGTTCTCGCTCGCCGACTACGAGGCGGTGGCTCATGCGTATCTCAGGGGCTTGGCGCGGGCCGCCAATCCTGCCTCGATCTCCTCGGTTGCCTCCTTCTTCGTGAGCAGGGTCGACACGCTCACGGACGAGATGCTCGACAAGATCGGCACCGACGAGGCACTCGCCCTCCGCGGCAAAGCGGCAGTCGCCAACGCCAAGCTCGCATACCGCCGATATCGGGAGATCTTCGAAGGCGAGTCGTTCGCGACGCTGGCGTCCGAAGGGGCGCGCCCGCAACGCGTCCTGTGGGCGAGCACCTCGACGAAGAACCCCGCCTACCACGACACCATGTACGTCGACGAGCTCATCGGCGCCAACACCGTCAACACGATGCCGCCGGCGACCATCGACGCCTTCGAGGACCACGGCATCATCGACGCGGCAGCGATGACGAGAGACGTCGACGAGGCGCAGGCGATGGTCGCCGCGCTCGCGGACGTCGGAGTCGACTACGACGAGATGACCGCCCAGCTGCAAGCAGAAGGCGTCGCCGCATTCGCGGACAGTTACGACTCTCTCGTGTCGGCCATCGGGGATGTGATCGCCGAACGCCGCTCATGAGCGTTTCGTTCCGCAGCAGGCCCCCGACAGTTGGGCTTTCCTGCAGGTGACGGACGACCGCGGTCGGCGACCTGACGGAGGGACGATGGCGAAGCAGCATTTCACACCGGCACTCTTCGAGTTCCTCGACGCCCTGGCTCGCAACAACGACAGGGACTGGTTCAAAGCCCACCAGGCGAACTACGAGGAGCACGTGCGCGAACCCGCGCTCGAGTTCATCAACGACTTCGCGGCGCCGCTCGGCGAGATGGCGCCCGAGTTTGTCGCAGACTCCAGGACCGTAGGCGGCTCCCTCTTCAGGATCCAGCGCGACACGCGGTTCGCCAAGGACAAGACGCCGTACAAGGAGAACACCGGTGTCCAGTTCCGCCACCGCATGGCCAAGGACGTCCACGCCCCCGGTTTCTATCTCAACCTCCAGCCGGGTACGTGCTACATGGGGGTCGGCATCTGGCGGCCCGAGACGAAGGTGGCGTACCGGATCCGCGACGCCATCGTCGACCGCCCGGAGGCTTGGGTCGAGGCGACGACCTCGAGACCGTTCGCCGCGGTGCTCCAGCTCGAAGGGGACTCCCTGAGCAGGCCGCCGCAGGGCTATCCGCCGGATCATCCACTCATCGAGGACCTGAAACGCAAGGACTTCATCGCAAGCGCCCGACTGGGCGACCGCGACGTCACGGCGGGGGGCTTCATCGACGCGTTCGCTGCCATGTGTCGGCTCGCCGAGCCGTTCATGCGGTTCCTCTGCGGGGCAGTCGGGGTGCCGTACTGACCGAGGTCACTGGACGAGCCGGAGCGGGGCGGTGTCGTCCGTCCGACCCAGCCCGCCTGCGACCTCGAACCGGCGGCCGACCAGCTCCTCGAAGTCCTCGACGAGGAGGGGCGGTGAGAACAGATACCCCTGAGCCAGGTCGGCCCCCATCGTCCTCACGGCCTCGAGCTGATGGAGGGTCTCGACACCTTCGACGACGACCGTCAGCCCGAGTGCCTTGCCGAGCTGCACGATCGTCCGTGTCACCGGGGAGGATCCCTGCGGTCGCAGGCGGTCGATGAACGTCTTGTCGATCTTGAGAATCGAGACCGGCAGCCTGTCCAGCGTCGCCAGCGACGAGTACCCGGTGCCGAAATCGTCGAGAGCGAGCCTGACACCCATCGCCGCCAGCCGCTCGAGCTGGCGGATCGACACCTCGGCGATGGCGCCCTCCGTCACCTCGAGAACGAGGCGTGCCGGCGTCATCGCCAGCGCAGCCAACGCGTCGTGGACGCTCTCGACGAGGTCGGGATCCTCGAGCTGGCGAAGCGAGAGGTTGACGCTCACCCAGAAGTCGTCCCGCACGAAGCCCCGCGAGAGCCATCGTTCTGCCTGGGCGCACGCCGCCTCCAACACCCAACGACCGATCGGGATGATCTGTCGCGATTGCTCGGCAGCCGCGATGAACCCGACGGGCCCGACCTCTCCGCGCACCGGGTGCTGCCAGCGGACGAGCGCCTCCGCACCGACGATGACTCCGTCGTCGAGCGAGACGATCGGCTGGAAGCGGACTGCGAACGCCTCGTCGTCCAGAGCCGCCCGCAGGTCGGAGCGCAGCTTGAGCTGGGCGATCAGCTCGGCGTGCATGTCCTCCTCGTACAACCGGAACGTGCCCTTCCCGGACCGCTTCGCCGAGTACATGGCGGCGTCGGCGTTTCGGAGGAGCTGATCCGGCTTGTCGCCGGGCACGCCGACGGCGATGCCGACGCTGGCGGCGATCGCGAGCTCCTTACCCTCGACTGCGAATGGCGCCTGGATGACGTCGCGGACGCGGTGCGCGAAGTCGATCGCCTGCTCGGCGTCCGTCAACTCGTCCAACAGGATCGCGAACTCGTCGCCTCCAAAGCGGGCGACGGTGTCGCCGGGGCGTGCCTGGCCGGTGAGCCGCCCGGCGAGAGACCGGAGCACCGCGTCGCCCGCCGCGTGGCCCATGGTGTCGTTGATCGTCTTGAAGTCGTCGAGGTCGAGGAACAGCACTGCGACGATCGCGCCCGATCGTCCGGCGCGCCGGAGCGCATGGTCGAGGTGTTCGGCCAGCAGCACGCGGTTGGCCAGCCCGGTGAGGGCGTCGTGGAGCGCCTGGTGCTTCAGCTCTTCCTTGAGCTCTGTGAGCTGCGCCAGAGAGTCGACGAGCCGACCGTTCTCGAGCGAGACCGAGACCTGCGCCGCCAGGGTCTCCACCAGCTCGAGGTCACCATGCTCGAAGCTCGCGACGTCGCCCTCGGGGTTGGCGACCAAGAGGGACCCGACCACCCTCCCCCGCTCGGTGATCGGCACGATGAGCGCCTCGTAGATGACGATCGGCGCCGTGGCGGAGCCGAACCGCACCGTTTCCTGCACCCACCTTCCGACGCCCCGCTGGCGCACGTCGCGCCAGAGGTCGTGCCATTGGCTCAAGTCGAGCGGCTCCATGGCGATCTCGATGCTGCCGGACCCGACCATCGTGCGGTAGGCCTGGCCCAGATCGCTCGGGAAGAGCAGGACCTCGCACATCTCGGCGTCGAACATCGCCCGAGCGTGACGGGCCGCCGCCAGCAGGGCGTTCTCGATCAGAGGCGATTCGTGGAGGTCGCGGGTCGCCTCGTAGAGCGACTTGAGGCGAGTCCGCTCCTGCCGCTGCGAGACATAGGCGCGGTATCCGAAGAAGAGAGCAATCGGAGGGACGAGGGCGACGACCGCAGCAGGAGTCGAGACCACCATCACACTCATGCCGGCGAGTGCGATGCTGGCGTTCAACGCAGTGGCGAAGGTGCTCAGGGCGAGGGCTTCGGCCATCTCCCTGGGTTCGATCCGCCCCCCGGAGAGCACGATCACGCTGTTGATGAGCGCATGGGCGACGACCAGGGCGATGACGCTGGCGGCGATGGCGGAGACCCACCCAACCGCGCCCTGTGGCTCGAGAGACCCCACCCCGGCGCGGAACACGTACACGGCCACGACCGACTGCGCCGCGAACTGGCACACGTTGAAGACGAGCTTGAACGGAGGCTGGCGCCTGTGGAGGCCGAGCACGATGACGTTCGCCAGCAGCTGCGCCCCGATCATCGTCACCGGATCGACGAAGTAGAGGCACACCACCAGCGGGATCTCGCTCATCGAGAAGGAGTGGGCGTCCCTCCGGAAGCGCAGATGTACCACAGAGAGCTCGGCGAGGCCGAAACCGATCGCGGCGATCCACCACGGGATCGAGAACTGCCTGCTGACCGGCCCGGCCCCGACGAGAGGAATCAACCCGGCGACCGAGAGGCAGGCGACGACGACCGTCAGCAGCCACACCTTGGCGTGAGCGCCGACCCGCTGGTCTCTCCGTCTCATCACGTCCCCAAGCCCTTCACGACCGGCATGTGACGCTATCGGACGACCTGGCAGCTCTGATGAGTCTCATTGGCGCCAGCGTCGAGTGACTAGTTCCTGAGCGTACGGGCGCGGACTAGCCAGACGGGCACCGGCCACGATGACGCGCAGCACAGTCTGCGTCGTGCCGATTCAACCCGACCAGGCGAGAAGGAATGATGTCCATGAAGGCAGTCCTGGCCGTCGAGCAGACGGCCGTGTGGCAGCGGCCCGCCGGGACGCCGCGGCGGGTCGTCCGGATCGCGATCGCTCTGCTCGTCCTCGGGGCGGCGCTCTACGCCGCCGGCGCTCCGAGGTCGATCGATGCCATCGTGGGCGGCGATGAGACGGCCGGTGTCACCGTCGAGAGTCTTCGAGTCGACGTCGGACCGAACCTCGACATGCGCAGGCTCATCGAGGCGTCCGAGCTGTAGGCGACTCGGCTATTGGTCCGGGCGCCCACTTGGGCAGCTGTCGGGTCGCGGGCGCCATCCGACAGGCCCAGGACGGGCCGAGCTGCCCCGCGGCCAACTCAGCGGTCGTCACCCTCGAGGAACCGCGCTCCGGGGCCGTTTGCCGAGATGGCGTCCTCGGGATTGAAGAGGGCGCACGAGCGCAGGGACAGGCAGCCACAGCCGATGCAGGACGTCAACTCGTCGCGGAGGCGCTCGAGCTCCGTGATCTTCCCGTCGAGCCTGAGACGCCAGTCCTTCGAGAGTCTCTGCCAGTCGTCACGTGTTGGAGTCCTGCCGTCGGGAAGCCCGGCGAGCGCGGCCGAGGTCTCGGAAAGCGTCAGCCCGACCGACTGGGCGGCCCGGATGACGGCCACTCGGCGCAATGTCGCCCGCGGGAACCGGCGCTGATTGCCCAAGGTACGTTGCGACGCGATCAGCCCGCGTTCGTCGTAGAAGCGCAGCGCAGACGCCGCCACACCGCTTCGGGCGCTCAACTCGCCGATCGTCAGCATGTCGCCCATCGGCCCCATGCTAGTGGCTTGACTTCATGTGCACTTGAGGTTGTACTTTGCCGTCCATGAAGACATCCCGCACACATCGCCAAGCGCGATCCAGCTTCGCCGACCTTCCCAGGCTCATGAGGCTGATGACGGGGGACGAGAAGCACTCCCCGAGCGCCCACTCGACCCTCGACGTCCTCCAGGTCCTCTACGAGAGGATCCTGCGGGTCGATCCGTCGAACCCGCACGACCCGAATCGGGACCGATTCCTGCTGTCGAAGGGCCACGGACCCATGGCCTACTACGCCGTGCTCGCAGCGAGAGGGTTCATCTCGGAGTCAGATCTGGCGAGTTTCGCCGAGCACGAGTCGATCCTCGGCAATCACCCCGACCGGGTGCTGGTTCCAGGCGTCGAGATCTCGAGTGGCTCGCTCGGGCACGGAATGCCGATCGCCGTCGGTGTCGCGCTGGGGCTGCGCGCCGCCGGCCGAGAGATCCCCAGGGTGTTCTGCCTCGTTGGAGACGGCGAGCTCGACGAAGGAAGCAACCATGAGGCGATCGCCATCGCCGGGCGGCTGGGCGTCGGCAGCCTGACGGTCATCGTCGTCGACAACGGCTCGAGCACGCACGGCTGGCCCGGCGGGATCGCATCGAGGTTCACGACCGAAGGCTGGGCCGCCGAGACCGTCGACGGGCACGACCACGACGCCTTCGAGCGGGCGGTACGTGTGAGGCACACCGCTACACCTGGAGTGGTGGTCGCCGAGGTGACGCCGTGAGGCATCGATTCGGCGAGACGGCAACCGCCCTGCTCGACGAGCGCCCCGACGTCGTCGTCGTGCTGGCGGACATCGGCACCGCCCGCTTGGCGGAGACCGGAGCGGCGGAGCGCCACTCCACCCGTCTCATCAACGTCGGAATTCGCGAGCAAGCGATGGTCGCGGTGGCGGCCGGTTTCGCGCTCGAGGGTTTCAGGCCGATCGTGCACAGCTACGCCCCCTTCCTCGTGGAGAGGCCCTTCGAGCAGCTGAAGCTCGACTTGGGACACCAGGGCGTCGGGGCAGTACTCGTGTCCATCGGCGCCACGTTCGATGCTTCCACCGAGGGCCGCACCCATCAGTCGACTGGAGATGTCGCGATGGTATCGAGCCTCCCTGGATGGCGAGTTCACGTCCCGGGACACCCGGACGAGGTGGAGCCTCTGCTGAGGGCGGCCGTGGAGGGAACGGGCTCGGAGTACATCAGGCTGTCCGCCGCGTCGAACCGCAAGCCGATGGCGCGACGTCCCGGCGAGGTGATTCCGGTTCGCCACGGATCGACGGGAGCACCCGTGGTGCTGGCCGTCGGGCCGATGCTCGACGTGGTGCTGGCAGCCACCGCCGCTCGGGACGTGACCGTGGCGTACGTGGCGACCGTGCATCCTCTCGACCGGCGAGCCGTCAGGGCGCTCGCATCGAGCGCCACGGAGATCGTCGTCGTCGAGCCATACCTGGCAGGCACGTCGGCGGCGGGCATCGCGGCTGCCTTGTGGGACAAGCCGCACCGGCTGCTGTGCGTGGGGGCACCGGCCGCCGAACTGCGCCGCTACGGCACGCGGGAACAGCTCGAGGCGGACGCCGGGCTCGACGCGGCAGGGATCGCCGCGCAGCTCGCAGGATTCCTCGACCTCGTGCAGGCGGCGTGAGCGAGACATTCGTGGTCGCCGATGCAACCGTGTGTCGTCCCCTGATCACAGGCCGTGCTGCTTGTGATCAGGCGATCACAGGGTTGCTGCCTGTGATCAGGCGATCACAGGCGGTCGCGCCCGGGCGATGCGCGGCACACCCACAACGGCGAGGTAGTTTCCCGGCAACTCCCCCTGCACGAACGAGCACCAAATCTTCAGAACCTTCTTCGTCGACGTATCGCCCCTCCGAGAGTCCCGCGAGTACCGGCTTCTCTTCGGCGGCCAGATCATCTCGTTGCTCGGCAGGCAGCTTGCGCTGGTGGCGGCTCCGTTCCAGCTCTACGAGCTGACAGGGTCGACGCTGGCCGTCGGTCTCCTCGGCCTCGCCCAGTTCCCAGCGCTCGTCGTCGGCTCGTTCTTCGGAGGGACCCTCTCGGACGCATTCGACCGTAGGAGGATCCTGATGATCGTCCAGGTCATCATGGCGGCCACCAGCGTCGGCCTCGCCGTCAACGCAGGGCTCGAGGCGCCGACGGTCTGGGCCATCTACGCCTTCACGACGGCCAACGCCTTCTTCTCCGCCATCGACTCGCCCGCTCGCAGCGCGATGATCCCGAGGCTCGTCTCGGCCGCACGGCTCCCGTCGGCCTTCGCCCTCAACATCCTCGAGTACACAACGGGGGCCGCCGTCGGCCCGGCGATCGCCGGTTTCATCATCGGGAGCGCCGGCATCGCCGAGGCTTTCTGGATCGATGCCGGCTCCTTCGCGATCGCCCTGTTCGCCCTGTTCCTGATGCGTCCACTTCCGCCCGAAGGCGGCGGAACCGCGGTTGGGTGGTCCTCCGTCGTCGAAGGATTCCGATTCCTGCGCGGCAAGCAGGAGCTCAAGGGCGTGTTCGCCGTCGACATCTCCGCCATGGTCTTCGGGATGCCGCGGGCGCTCTTCCCCGAGTTCGGGTTGAGCGTGCTCGGTGGCAATGCCCAGACGGTCGGCCTCCTCTACGCAGCCCCCGGTATCGGCTCCGTTGCGGCCGCAGCCACTTCCGGATGGGTCGGCAAGGTGACGCAGCCCGGCAAGGCGACCGTCGCCGCCGTGCTCGTGTGGAGCGCCGGGGTGGTCGGATTCGGACTGTCGCCGACGGCGTTGCCTGCCATCCTGTTCCTCGTCATGGCAGGTGCAGGGGACGCAATCTCTGCGGTGTTCCGGCAGACGATCCTGCAGGTGACGACTCCCGATCGCCTGCGGGGGAGGCTCTCGGCCGTCCAGATCGCGGTGGTCGCCGGCGGGCCCAGGGTCGGCGACGCCGAGGCCGGAGTCGTCGCCGGTGCCTATGGCCCGCGCGTTTCCGCCTGGACGGGCGGGCTTGCGTCCGCCATCGGCGCCGTCGTGGTTGCCTTCGCCTACCCGGCGTTCCGCGATTGGCGCGACCCGGAGACGTCACGCGGGCAAGAGAGGAGAGCGGGATGACGAACCAGGACATCGCACTCGAGGACCGCATCGTGTCGGCTGCGACGGCGGCGCTGGAGCTGCTGTCGATCCACTTGGGGAGGCGCCTCGGCCTCTACCAGGCGGTCACCGTCCCGCGCACTCCCGGCGAGCTGGCGGCCGCGGCGGGCATCCACGAGCGCTACGCCAGGGAGTGGCTCGAGCAGCAGGCCGTGGCGGGTCTCGTCGACGTGGCGGCGCCGTCCCCCAAGTGGGACGAACGCTCGTACGTGCTCACCGACCACCACACGGCAGTGCTCATCGACCCCGAGCACCCGGCCCACGTGGCACCGCTCGCCGACATGTTCGCCGGCATCGCCGGGGTCCTCGACGACGTTGCGGCCGCCTACCGAACCGGTGGCGGAGTCCCGTACGCCGAGTACGGGACGATCTTCAGGAACGGCCAGGCAGGCATCAACCGGCCGGCCTTCACCCACGATCTCGTCTCGTGGCTCCAAGCGGTCCCCGACGTTGCGGCTCGCCTCGCCGAAGGAGGCAAACTCGCCGACCTCGGCTGCGGAGCCGGCTGGTCGACGATCGCCCTCGCCACGGCGCTTCCCCACACCGAGGTGATCGGCTACGACTCGGATCCGGCGAGCATCGCGGACGCCGCGGCGAACGCCGCGGAGAGAGGCGTCGACGTCGCCTTCGAGCTCGCCGACGCCTCAGCCCTCGAAGCACACGGTCCTTTCGACCTCGTCGTGATCCTCGAGGCGCTCCACGACATGGCCCGGCCGGCCGAGGTCCTGGCGGCGGCGAGGCGAGCGCTGGCGTCCGACGGGGCCGTGCTCGTCGCCGACGAGAAGGTCGCAGACGAGTTCACGTCGCAGGGCGACGAACTGGAGAGGATGATGTACGGGTGGAGCATCGTCCACTGCCTCCCCGCCGCACTCGCAGAGTCGCCTTCTGCGGCGATCGGGACAGTGATCCGGCCTGCGATGGTCGAGGCGCTGGCCGCCGAAGCCGGGTTCTCGGCGGTGCATGTGAGCGACATCGACGCAGGCTTCTTCAGGTTGTACGGCCTGAGGGTGTGACCGTGCTGCCGGTTGCGATGACGCCGGATTAACTTCCGACCACCGACAACGCAGCGAGGAAGGGCTCGTCATGTCGACCGAACACCGACCGCAGGTCGATCGACCGATCATGCCGGCTGGCTACGGAGTGCCCGGGTCGCCGGACGGACTCCTCTCGTGGCAGGCAGTCGAGGAGAGGCTCCGATCGGCGCATGTGTACTGGATGGCGACGAATCGGCCGGACGGCAAGCCGCACGTCGTGCCACGGTGGGGGGTCTGGGTGGATGGAGCTTTCTGGTACGACGGGTCACCCGAGACGCTCCACGCCAGGAACCTCGCCTCGAATCCGAGCTGCGTGCTCCACCTCGAAGACGGGTCGGCCGCCACCATCCTCGAAGGAACCTCCGGAGCGGCGACGCCGCCTGCCCCGGAGCTCGCTGCTGCCATCTCGGCGGAGTTCATCCGCAAGTACGAGGAGCACGGGTACGCGCCCGGCCCCGACTCCTGGAGCGGAGAGCACGCAGGCGGCCTCTCCCGTTTCGTGCCGGCCAAAGCATTGGCGTGGCAGGAGTTCCCGAAGGACGTGACCCGCTTTCGGTTCGACTGACACGTCGTCAGCGCCGCGAGTCAGCCGGCGGGTCGGAACTCGATCAGCGGGGAGGTCTCCACCCAGTGCTCGATGTCTGCCTCCACCTCGGCCGGATCGACCCCCCAGCTCTCGACGCGGACCCTGCCGATCACGCGGCGCTTCTCGTCACGATCGGTGATGACGTCGGCAATCGCAGCCAGGTCGTGGGTGAGGCCCCTCTTGAAGTGGACCGTCATCGCAGGATCAGCGACGAGGTTGGCGATCCAGTCGCGCGAGAACCCTGGTCGCCCTGTGATGTAGTAGCGACCGTCGAGGTTGTGGAAGTAGATCTCGATGCGCCTCGCCGTGCCGGACTTTCGGCCCGTTGTGGTGATGTCGACGATGCCGCCGCGCTGTAGTGCGCTCTCGAGTGATTGGTCCATGCGGGGTCAACCCGGGCATTCTCGACGTATTCCGGGGTCACGGCTCGTGGCCGGCCGACGCCTGGCACGCCGGCAGAGGCACACGAGGTAGCGCCCCAGCTCGCCTTACTCGAACCTGCCCGCTCTACCCTCGCAACGTGGGCGGGACGCGGATCCAGATCGACGATGGGCAGCGACGGGCTCGTCTGGG
>Ga0214472_10002580_pt1 | contig 19406 bp, 24 predicted proteins | sample RVTome_6_FD_207662 | JGI IMG/M metagenome (GOLD analysis project Ga0214472, IMG submission 207662) | Soil microbial communities from uranium-contaminated site in the Upper Colorado River Basin, Wyoming, United States - RVT140D175 | ecosystem: Environmental > Terrestrial > Soil > Contaminated >...
CGCCGGCGCCGCCTGAGCCGCCGGCCGGAGCGTAGGCCATGGCCAGGACCGGAGGCAAGGGCTCCGCGGCGGCGGGCACCGTCAAGATCAAGATGATCGGCAGCGTCATCGGCTGCCCGGAGAAGCAGCGCGAGACGGTGCGGGGCCTGGGGCTGCGCCGCCTGCACCAGGTGGTGGAGCGCGTCGACACCCCGGCCATGCGGGGGATGGTGAAGAAGATCCCGCACCTGGTGGCCATCGTCGACTGAGGGAGGGAGTCCAGTGGGTCTGCAAAACCTGAGGCCGGCCAAGGGCAGCGTCCGCGAGCGCAAGCGCGTCGGGCGCGGGCCGGGCAGCGGCCTGGGCAAGACGTCGGGACGGGGCGAGAAGGGCCAGAAGAGCCGCAGCGGCTTCAGCCACAAGGACGGGTTCGAGGGCGGCCAGATGCCGCTGCACCGCCGGGTGCCCAAGCGGGGCTTCACCAACGCGCGGTTCAAGAAAGAGTTCGCGGAGATCAACCTGGAGAGGCTGGAGGTCTTCGACGCGGGCGCCATCATCACCCCCGAGGTCCTCCTGAAGCGGGGGATGATCAAGAACCTGCGCGACGGCCTGAAGGTGCTGGCCAAGGGCTCCGTGACGAAGCCCCTGACCGTGCGCGCCCACAAGTTCAGCGCCAGGGCCCAGGAGCAGATCACGGGGGCCGGGGGCAAGGCCGAGGTCCTCGAGGGCTGACATGCTGCAGAGCCTGCGGAACATCTGGGACATCCCCGACCTCAGGAAGAGGGTGCTGTTCACCCTCGGCATGCTCGCCATCTACCGCCTGGGGAACCACATCCCCACGCCGGGGATCAACGCCGCCGCCCTCATCGACTTCTTCGAGCAGAACAAGGGCAACTGGTTCGGCCTGGTGGACATGTTCTCCGGTGGGAACCTGGCCAAGGTCACGGTCTTCGCCCTGGGGATCATGCCGTACATCTCCTCCTCGATCATCCTGCAGCTCCTGACCGTGGTCTGGCCCTACCTCGAGAAGCTGTCCAAGGAAGGGGAGCTGGGGCGCCGCAAGATCACGCAGTACACCCGCTACGGCACGGTGCTCCTGTCGATCATCCAGTCCCTCGGGATCGCGGTCTACCTGGAGCGGATGACGCTTAACGAGACCTTCCGCATCGTGGAGAACCCGGGGATCCCCTTCAAGCTCATGACCGTGATGACCCTGACCACGGGCACCGCCTTCATCATGTGGCTGGGGGAGCAGATCACCGAGCGCGGGATCGGCAACGGGATGAGCCTGCTCATCTTCGCGGGGATCGTGGTGGGCTTCCCGAGCGGGATGCTGAGCACGGTGGAGATGGTCCGCCGCGGCGACTTGAGCCTGCTGGCCACGATGTTCCTGCTGGCCATGATGGTGGGGGTGGTGGCCGCCATCGTGTTCGTGGAGCGCGGCCAGAGGCGCATCACCGTGCAGTACGCCAAGCGGGTGGTGGGCCGCCGCATGTACGGGGGGCAGTCCACCCACCTGCCCCTGCGCGTGAACACCAGCGGCGTGATCCCCGTGATCTTCGCCTCCTCGATCATCGCCTTCCCCCAGACCATCGCCTCCTTCTTCCAGGCCAACAACCCCTGGATGCAGTCCGTGTCCGAGCAGCTCCAGTGGGGGATGCCGCTCTACAACCTGCTCTACGTCTCCTTCATCATCTTCTTCTGCTACTTCTACACGGCCATCGTCTTCAACCCCGACGACGTGGCCGAGAACATGCGCAAGTACGGCGGCTTCGTGCCCGGGATACGGCCGGGCAAGCGCACGGCCGAGTACCTGGACCACATCCTGGGGCGCATCACCTTCGGGGGGGCCATCTACCTGGCCCTCATCGCCCTGCTGCCGGAGTTCCTGATGGCCGGCTTCAAGGTGGCGCCCATCCCCGTCATCGGCCCCGGCCTGGACGTGTTCCTCTCCGAGAACAACCTGGGGTGGATCACCGAGGGCCTGCACCTGAACTTCTACTTCGGCGGGACCTCGCTGCTCATCATCGTCGGGGTGGCCATGGACACGGTGGCCCAGGTCGAGGCCCAGCTGATCATGCGCCACTACGACGGGTTCAGCGGGCCCGGGAAGGGGCGGCGGATCCGTGGCCGTCGTTGACCCGCGGGCCGGCGTCGAGCCGGGGCCGCGGCTCATCTTCCTCGGGCCTCCGGGGGCCGGCAAGGGCACGCAGGCCGCGCGCCTCGCCGCCCACCTCCGCGTGCCCCGCATCTCCACGGGCGACATGCTGCGCGAGGCCATCGCCGCGCGGACGCCGCTCGGCCGGAAGGCGGGCCCGATCATGGAGCAGGGCGGCCTGGTACCCGACGACCTCCTCATCGGGATCATCCAGGAGCGCCTGGTGGAGCCGGACTGCGCCCGGGGGTACATCCTGGACGGCTTCCCCCGCACCCTCCCCCAGGCCCAGGGCTTCGAGAGCATGAGGCGCGGTGACGCGACCGCCAACGTCATCGTCTTCAACGTGGAAGTGCCCCGCGAGGAGCTGCTCCGGAGGCTGTCGGGCCGGCGCTGGTGTCCCACCTGCCAGGCCACCTACCACGTGGACAACAACCCGCCGAAGGACGACTGCCTGTGCGACCGGGACGGGACCCGCCTCATCCAGCGCGAGGACGACAAGGAGACGGCCGTGGCCCGGCGCCTCGGGGAGTACGACGCGAGCACGGCGCCGCTCGTGGACTACTACCGCCGCCGCTCGCGCTTCCACGACATCGACGGCTATCGTCCCGTGGAGTCGGTGTTCGGCGAGCTGAAGCAGATCGTCGAGGACGAGGCGTGAGGGCCCGGGCGTGAGCGTCCAGAAGTCCTGGGCCGAGCTCCAGAAGATGCACCGCGCCTGCCGGATCGTGGTGGACACCCTCGAGGCCCTGGCCGACGCCGCGGCCCCGGGCGTCCCCACCCGGGAGCTCGACCGCATCGCCCGCGAGCGCATCCAGAAGGAAGGGGCCAGGCCCGCCTTCCTGGGCTACCGCGGCTATCCCGCCACCCTCTGCATCTCGGTGAACGACGAGGTCGTCCACGGCATCCCCGGGGACCGCAAGCTCCAGGACGGCGACATCGTGGGCCTGGACCTCGGGTGCGTGGTGGACGGGTTCTACGGCGACGCGGCCCGCACCGTGGGCGTGGGCCGGGTCGGCGAGGAGGCGCGGCGGCTCATGCGGGTGACCGAGGAGGCCCTGCGCGCCGGCATCGCGGCGTGCGATCCCGGCAAGCGCGTGGGCGACATCGGGCACGCGGTCCAGACCCACGCCGAGTCCCAGGGGTACTCGGTGGTGCGGGAGTTCGTCGGCCACGGGATCGGGACCCGGCTGCACGAGGAGCCGCAGGTGCCCAACTACGGGCCGCCGGGCCGGCGGCAGCGCCTGGTGCCGGGCATGTGCCTGGCCATCGAGCCCATGATCAACGTGGGGGGGCCGGCGGTCCGCGTGCTCGAGGACGGCTGGACGGCGGTCACCGTAGACGGCAGCCTCTCCGCCCATTTCGAGCTGTCGGTGGCGGTCACGGTGGAAGGGCCCTGGATCCTCTCGGAGCCCTATCCCTACGGCCGGGGCCGGGAGAGCCATGTCTAAAGGCGCGGGTGGAGCGGGGCCGGGGACCCCGGCCGCGGCGGCGGTGGAGGTCCCGGGGACCGTGCTCGAATCGCTGCCCAACGGCCTCTACCGCGTGCAGCTCGAGACCGAGGCCCGGCCGCAGGTCGTGGCCCACGTCTCGGGGGCGGCCAGCCTCAGGCGGATCCTCCCCGGGGAGGCGGTGGTGGTGGAGCTCCTGGCCTTCGACGCCGGCCGGGGCCGCATCGTGCGGAGGCGCTTCTAAAGACGGTGGCTTCCGTGTTAAGATCAAGAGTTTTCGATAGGCGGGAGAGCCAGTGAAAGTGCGGTCGTCGGTCCGGAAGATCTGCGTGAAGTGCAAGGTGGTGCGCCGGCAGGGCGTGGTGCGCATCATCTGCAGCAACCAGAAGCACAAGCAGAGGCAGGGGTAAGAGCATGGCGCGCATCGCAGGCGTGGACCTCCCCCGGCAGAAGCGGGTGGAGATCGCCCTCACGTACATCTACGGGATCGGGGTCTCGCGCAGCAACAAGATCCTGGGCAAGGCGGGGATCGACCCCAGCGTGCGGGTGAAGGACCTGTCCGAGGAGGAGGCGAGCCGCATCGCCAAGATCATCGACGCCGAGGGCAGCGTGGAAGGCGACCTCCGCAAGGACATGGCGATGAACGTCAAGCGCCTGATGGAGATCGGCTCCTACCGCGGGATGCGGCACCGCCGCAACCTGCCCGTGCGCGGCCAGAGGACCCACACCAACGCCCGCACCCGCAAGGGCCCGCGCCGGGCCATGATCCGGCCCAAGGCCGCGCCCGCCAAGGTCTAGGAGAAGCGAATCGATGTCCGAGACGACCCCGTCCCCCGAGAAGGCCGAGAAGAAGACGTCCGCCAAGAAGAGCAAGAAGGAGAAGAAGCACGTGGTGCACGGCATCGCCCACGTCCACGCCTCCTTCAACAACACCCACGTGACCATCACCGACCTCGAGGGCAACGTCGTGACCTGGTCGAGCGCCGGCACCCTGGGCTTCAAGGGATCGCGCAAGGGCACGCCCTTCGCCGCCCAGCAGGCGGCCTCCGCGGCCGCCACCGCGGCCAAGGACTCCGGCCTCCGCTCGCTGGACATCCGCGTCAAGGGCCCGGGCAGCGGCCGCGAGTCGGCCATCCGCGCCCTGCAGGCGGCCGGGGTCGAGATCAAGTCCATCCGGGACGTCACCCCCATCCCGCATAACGGCTGCCGGCCGCCCAAGCGGCGCCGGGTGTAACGGAGCATTACTGTGGCGAGATACACGGGTCCCGTCTGCCGCCTCTGCCGCCGCGAAGGCATGAAGCTCTTCCTGAAGGGCGACCGCTGCTTCACCGAGAAGTGCGCCATCGAGAAGCGGAACTACGCCCCCGGGCAACACGGCAAGGGAGGCAGGATCAAGAGCAAGCTGCAGGGCTACGGCCTGCAGCTCCGGGAGAAGCAGAAGGTCAAGCGCCTGTACCGCATGCAGGAGGGACAGTTCGCCCTCACCTTCGACCGCGCCGCGCAGGAGAAGGGCGTGGTGGGCGAGCTGCTCCTGAGCAAGCTGGAGAGGCGGCTCGACAACGTCGTCTACCGTCTCGGGTTCGGGAGCTCGCGCGACCAGGCCCGCCAGCTGGTCCGCCACGGCCACGTGCGGGTGAACGAGCGGAGGATGAACATCCCCTCGTTCCAGGTGAACAAGGGCGACGTCATCGCCGTCAGCCCCCGCGCGGCCAAGAACGTGCTGGTCACCGCCTCCATCGAGGCCGTCAAGGGCCGGGGCGTCCCCAAGTGGCTGGAGCTGGACGCGGCGGCGATGAAGGGGAAGGTGCTGTCGATGCCCGCGCGGGACGACGTCAACTTCCCGATACAAGAACAGCTCATCGTCGAGCTGTACTCGAAGTAATAGTCGCGGCGGCGCCGCGGCCCCTCCGGGCCCGCGGCCGCGCCGCCCCTGAAGAGGACATTCATAACATGCTGTGGAAAGGGTTCCAGAAGCCCAAGCGTCTCGAGGTCGACCGCGAGGGGCTCACCGACCACTTCGGCCGCTTCTCCGCGCAGCCCTTCGAGCGGGGGTTCGCCACCACGGTGGGGAACGCCCTGCGCCGCGTGCTGCTCTCGAGCATCGAGGGGGCCGCCATCACCGCGGTTCGGGTGGAGGGCGTGCTCCACGAGTTCTCCCCCATCCCGGGCGCCATGGAGGACACGACGGACCTCATCCTGAACCTGAAGCGCGTCCCGTTGAAGATGCACGTCGAGCACCCCAAGACCCTGCTCCTCAAGACCTCCGAAGCGGGGGAGGTGCGGGCCAAGGACATCACCCCCGACCCCGACATCGAGATCCTGGACCCGGAGGCCTACATCGCCACCCTGGGCCAGGGCTCGACGCTGTCCGTGGAGATGAGGGTCAAGCAGGGACGGGGCTACGTGTCGGCGGACAAGAACTTCGACGAGGACCTCTCCATCGGCTGGATCCCGGTGGACTCCGTCCACTCGCCCATCAAGAAGGTCAACTACTTCGTGGAGAACGCCCGCGTGGGCCAGGCCACGGACTACGAGAAGCTGACCCTCGAGGTCTGGACGAGCGGCGCCGTCTCCCCGCGCGACGCGGTGGGACTGGCCTCCAAGCTCATGAAGGACCACCTCACGATCTTCATCAACATCGAGGAGGAGGAGGGCGACGACGAGTCGCCGGTGGAGATCAGCGAGCAGGACCGCGAGGTCTGGTGGGAGAAGCTCGGCAAGAGCGTGGACGAGATGGAGCTCTCCGTGCGCTCCTACAACTGCCTGAAGAACGCCAACATCCGCACCATCGGCGAGCTGGTCCAGAAGACCGAGAGCGAGATGCTGAAGACCAAGAACTTCGGCCGCAAGTCACTCAACGAGATCAAGGAGATCCTGGCCGGCATGGGGTTGTCGCTGGGCATGAAGCTCGACAACTACCCGCAGCCCCAGGAGAGGAGCTAGAAGGGCCACCATGCGGCACCGCGTCGCCTATCGCAAGCTGGGGCGCGTCACCCCCCACCGCAACGCCCTGCTGCGGAACCTGGCCACCGCCCTCTTCGAGCGGGAGCGGATCCAGACCACCCTGATGAAGGCCAAGGAGCTGCGCCCCTACGCGGAGCGGCTGATCACCCTGGCCAAGCGCGACGACGACCGGCTCCACGCCCGCCGGCAGGTGGCCCGGGACATCCAGAACCCGACCGTGCTGAAGAAGCTCTTCGACACCATCGGCGCCCGCTACGCCACGCGGCCGGGCGGCTACACGCGCATCCTCCGCCTGGGGACCCGCCGGGGCGACGGGGCGGAGATGGCGGTGCTGGAGCTTTTGGGATCGGAGTACCAGCCCGGGAAGAAGGACGAGAAGGGCAAGAAGGCCGCGACCGAGGCCAAGGCCCCCGCGAAGAAGGCCCCCGCCAAGCCGAAGGGCCAGAAGAAGGCCGCCGCGAAGGCGAAGAGCTCCGACTGAATTGACGCCGTCTGACCGGCGTCAATTCAGTCTCTTGTCGTAACGCTGTCAGCCGGTCTTCAGTGCAGTCCTTGTCCGTACGTTGTCATCCGTCCTCTATTCCTCCCGCCGCACCGTAGCGCTGGCGGTGGCGGCGCCGTAGGCGAAGGACGCCACCAGGTGCAGCCGTTCCGCGGTGGTGCGGCGGAATACCCAGGAGGCCACGGCCTGGCGGGCCGCCTCCTTCAAGAGCTCCGGACCCGACACCTCCTGGACCGACGCCGCGCCCGAGGCGTCCACCGCGAAGCGGACCTCCACGGTCCCGGTCGCCGATGCCATGCGCGCCAGGGGCGGCACCACGGGCCGCCGTCCCTTCATCAGGTCCGGCACCCCTGCCGCGAGCGTGACGTCCCGGATCGCCGAGATCGGAACCTCGGGCGGCGGCGCCGGGGCCGCCGGCGGGGTAGCCGGCGTGGGAAGCGGACCGAGCACTTCGACGGGGGGACCGGAAGAGGCGGCGGTATCGGCGGACGGCGTGGGGGCCGCCGCGGCCGGCTCCGCCGGTGGCGCGGGCGGCGGCTCGGGCGACGGCGCCGCCGCCGGCTCCGGCGAGGGCGGGTCGACCGCCGCGGCCTCGCGACGGCGCAGGCCGCCGAGCCGCAGGTCGACCCGCGGCGACGCGCCCTGGGACGGGGGGACGAAGTCCGCCTCCACGCGGAAGGCGACCGCGGCCCCGCTGCCCTCGGGGGCGAAACGCCAGGTCCGCAGCGCGTCCATGAGCGCGTCCGCGAAGGCGGTCGCGCCGCTCTGGATCTCGATCTCCATGACCTGGCCGGTCGACTCGACCGTCAGCTCGGCCACCACGGACTCCGCCCGGCCCTGTCCGGCGGGAAAGACCGGGTTCACTCCCTGGACCAGCTCGGGGATCCCCTCCTGGCGCGACACCCGCGGGACGGGCATGGTGAAGGTGATGGGCACGCTGAGGCGCACGGGCACCGGCTTGCCGGCGACGCGGGTGACCTCGTACTCCCACTGGCGCACGGCCACGAGCGCCGCCTCGTCGAAGGGCGGGACGCTGCGCGTGACGGTGACGGAGGCCACCTTGCCCGCGGTGTCGATCACCAGCTCGAGGATCACGATCCCGCGCAGGCCGCGGGCCTGGGCGTCGGCGGGGTACTGCGGCGAGACGAACTTGACGCGCTTGGGGGCGGGGACCTCGCTCCCGGCCACCCGGGGCGGCTCCTCGCCCGCCTGGGGCCAGGCCGGCCCCGCGACCAGCGACGCGGCGAGCAGCGCGCCCTCGAGCCTCATGCCTCTTCCTTGACCTCTCCGCGCTCGGCCCTGGAGGCGGCCACGATCTTCTCCTGGAGATGGCCGGGCACCTCGTCGTAGTGGGACATCTCCATGTGGTACGAGCCCCGGGCCCCGGTCATGGACGTCAGCTCGGCGTCGTAGGACAGCATCTCCGAGAGCGGGACCTCGGCCTTGATCACCTGCAGGCTCCCGCGCGGCTCCATGCCCTGGGGCCGGCCGCGCCGGCTGGAGAGATCGCCCATGACCGCGCCCGCGTACTCCTCGGGCACCGCGATCTCGACCTTCATGACCGGCTCCAGGATCGTCGGCCGGCACTTGGCCACCGCGTCCTTGTAGGCCAGCGACCCCGCGATCTTGAACGACATCTCCGAGGAGTCCACGTCGTGGTACTGGCCGTCGAAGAGCTCGACCTGGAAGTCCACCATGGGGAAGCCGGCGATGTAGCCGCGCAGGCGGGCGTCCTGGATGCCCTTCTCCACCGCGGGGATGAAGTTCTTGGGGATGGAGCCCCCGAAGATGTCGTCCACGAACTTGAAATCCGACCCGCGGGGGAGCGGCTTCATGCGGATTTTGCAGTCCCCGAACTGCCCGTGGCCCCCCGTCTGCTTCTTGTGGCGGCCGTGGCCCTCGGCCGCGGCCTTGATCGTCTCCCGGTAGGGGATCTTCGGCTTGCGCAGGTTGACCTCGACCTTGAAGCGCTTGCGCAGCTTTCCCACCACCACCTCGACGTGGAGCTGGCCCACTCCGGAGAGCAGCATCTCGTGCGTCTGGGCGTCGCGGGAGAGCCGGAGCACGGGGTCCTCCTCCATGAGACGGTGCAGCGCGGCCGAGATCTTGTCCTCGTCTCCGCGGGTCTTGGGCTCGATGGCGAAGGTGGTGGCCGGCTCGGGGAACACCACCGGCGGGTAGACGATGGGGTGCGCCTTGTCGCACAGGGTGTCGTTGGTCTGGGTCTCCTTGAGCTTGGCCACCGCCCCGATGTCGCCGGCCTGGATCTCCTGGATCGGCGTCTGGGTCTTGCCCTGCAGCAGCTCCAGCGACCCCAGGCGCTCCGCCACGTCGCGGTTGGCGTTGAAGACGGTACTGTCCGACTTCATGGTCCCGGAGTAGACGCGGAACAGCGTGATGCGGCCGGCGTGGGGATCGGCGATGGTCTTGAACACGAACGCGGAGAGGGGGGCGTCCGCGGCGGGCTTGCGCGTCACCTCCGTCTTCTTGACGGGGTCCGTGCCCGAGACCTCGCCGCGGTCCACCGGCGAGGGCAGCAGGTCCACGAGCGCGTCCATCAGCGGGTGGATGCCCACGTTGCGCAGCGACGAAGCGGGCAGGACGGGGAAGACCTTGCCCGCCATCACCGCCTGCCGGAGGCCGCGGACGAGGTCGGCCTGGGCCAGCGTGCCGTCGTTGAAGAACGCCTCCATCAGGTCCTCGTTGCTCTCGGCCACCATCTCCACCAGCTTCTCGCGCCAGGAGCGGGCGGCCTCCTGGACCTCGGCGGGCACGTCGACGGACTTGAACTTCCCGCTCTGGTCGCTCTCGTACACGTCCGCCTTCTCCGCCACCAGCTCCGCGATCCCCACGAAGCCCTTCTCCTCGCCGAGGGGGATGGCAAGGGGCACCACCCCGCGTCCGAAGGCGCGCTGGAGGGACTCCAGGGCGCGCAGGAACGAGGCCCGCTCGCGGTCCATGCGGTTCACGACGATGAGCCGGGGGATGTCGTAATCCGCCGCGTACCCCCAGACCTTCTCCGTCTGGACCTCGACCCCGGAGACCGCGTCCACCACCACCAGGGCCGCGTCCGCGACGCGCAGGGCGGCCCGGGCCTCCGACAGGAAGTTGGCGTAGCCCGGGGCATCGAGCAGGTTGACCTTGCTCTTCTTCCACTCGCCGTAGGCGAGGGCGCACTGCAGGCTGATCTTGCGGTCAACCTCGTCGGGGTCGAAGTCGGTGACGGTCGACCCTTCGTCCACCCGGCCCAACCGGTTCACCGCACCCATGTCGAACAGCATCGCCGAGACGAGCGAGGTCTTGCCGCAGCCGCCGTGTCCGACCACCGCGACGTTGCGGATGCTCGGTGCGTCGTAGACCTTCATGCCACCCCCCGAGTGTCCTGCCCCAAAACGCGGATCATAGCACCGTGCGCGGGGCCGCCGGAAGGCCGCGGCGAGTGTCCCCGCGCGGGCCGCGCGCGTACAATGAGTCCTGCGTGAGGCCGTTCCGCGGGGAGCTGACCGTCGCCTTCGACGCCTCCGGCGTGTCCGGAGCGGTCGTGTCCCGCGGGCTGCGGGGCCCGCGGCTGCGGTCCTTCGCGCGCGCCTCTCTGGAGCCGGGCGCGCTCCTCCCCCAGCCGCTGGACGAGAACGCCCACCGGCCCGAGGAGGTGGGCGCGGCGCTGGCCCGCGTGCTGGAGGGCCTCGCCGCGGGCCGCGGGCCTGTCTCGCTGGTCCTTCCCGACGGCGTGGCGCGGATCGGGCTCGTCGAGGTCCCCGCGGGTGTGCCCCCGGACCAGTACGTCCGCTTCCGCTGGGCGCAGGGCCTGCCCTATCCGTCCGGCGAGGCCATCGTGGACGTGCTGCCCCTGGGCGGGGGCCGGGCCGTGGCCGCCGCCGTGCGCCGCGGCGTCGCCCAGGAGTACGAGGCGGTGGCCGCTCGGGCCGGCCTCTCGCCCGGGCGCGTGGACCTGGCGCCCCTGGCCGCCCTGTCCGCGCTCCTCCGCGATCCCCCCGCGGAAGCGGCCGGCGTGGACGTCATCCTGGGGGATGCCGCCTATTGCCTCGCGGCCTCGCACGGAGGGGCGCTGCGCGTGCTCCGCAACCGCAGGCGGGACGCCGACGGGGGAGAGGCCGGCCGCCTGCGCCGCGAGGTGGACCGCACCGCCGCCTTCGCGGGGAACGGCACGGGCCCGCTCCGGGTGCGGGTGGTGGGACCGGGCGCGCGTCACCTGATCGGCGAGCTGCTGCGATCGGGGCGCGCCGCCGGGCCCGGGTGGGAGACGGACGGCGGCGGGCTGCCGGTGGAGGCCGCCGAGCTGGCCTGGCTCGGCGGGGCGCTGGGATGAGCCGGCCCGACTTCTCGACGCGCGGCCGGCGGGCGGACGTGGGCACGGGAGACCTCGCCTTCCTGGCGGCGGCCGCGCTGGCGTTGTCCCTGGCGGTCACCTCCGCCGCGGGGGCGTGGGGCGACCTGCGCCGGGCGGGGCGCGACGTCGACAAGGTCCAGCGCGAGACCGAGGAGGTCTCGCGCCAGGTCCGAGCCCATGAGGCCCGCCAGGCGCCGGACACGGTGCTGTCGGCGCGCGCTCTTCTCACCGCGGACTCCCCGCCGCCCCGCGTGCTCGCCGATCTGGAGACGCTCTTGCCGCCCGACGTGCGCCTGTTGGCCCTGACCCTGGATTACGGGGAGGGCCTGGACCTCGCCCTCCAGGTCGCCGCCCGGCGTGCGGCGTCGTACGACCTGTTCCTGCAGCGGCTGCAGGAGTCGCCGCTGTTCACGGGAGTGCGGCCGGGAGAGGAGGTGCGCGATGGCGAGGTGCGCGCCCAGGTGCGCGCCTCGTACCGGTCGCGGCGCCGATGAGGGTCAGGGCGGTGGCGGCCCTTCTCCTGGCCGTGACCGCGATCGTATACGCGGGCGTGACCGTCCCCCTGCAGAGTAAGGCGGCCGCCGCCGCCGACGCCTATCGCCGCGCGCGCGACGAGCGGCGCGCGGCCTACGTGCGGCTGAACGACATGCGGCGGCGCGAGTCCGCATTGCGGCGCGCGGCGCCGGCGCCTGGAGAGGCGGCCGCGCTCTCCCGCGACGCCGTGGGCCAGACGCGCCACGGCATCGTGGCCTCCCTCGCGGGTACGGGGTTGTCGGGGATACGGCTGGCCGTCCGTCCGGGGAGCCCTCCCGCCGCGGCGCAGGTGAGGCTGTCGGCCGAAGGGCCGTTCGCCGAGGTGGTGAGGCTCGCGGGCGAGCTCGTGCGCCCGGGCACCGGCGTCGTGCTGGAGCGATTCCAGCTGACCGGCCGCGACTCGCGGGTGGCCATGCACCTGGAGGGCGTGGGCCTGGAGGCGGTCCCATGAGAGCCCGTCTCCTGGCCGCGGCGCTGGGCCTCCTGGTCCTGGCCGCGCTGCTGGCGAGGGGAGGCGGGCGCGGCGCGGCCTGGGCGCCGCTCGTCCCTGATCCGCCGCCGCGCCGGGCGGGCCTGCCCCCCAGGGTTCCCGCGCCGGCGCCCACCGAGTGGGCGCCGTCCCGCAACCTCTTTCAGTACGCGGATGACCGCAGCACGGCGCCCGCGCCTCCGCCGCCGATGGCGGCGCCGCGACCGGCGGCCGGGCTCTCCGAGCCCGCCGCGCGCGTCGAGGCGCCGCCCGCGGTGCGGGTCGTGGGGCTCATCCGGCGCGCCGGCGAGCTCCAGGCCGCGCTCGTCGTCGACGGGGAGATGGCGGTGGTCGGGAAGGGGGGCCGGGCGGGCGGCTATACCGTGCTCGACGTGGACGACGAGGCGGGCGTGCGCCTGCGCACTCCGGGCGGCGGGGAGATGCTCCTACCTCCTCCGCCCTTCTGACGCGGCGTCCGCGCCCTCCGCATACGGCGACGCGGCCGCGCCCACGCACCAGCCTCGCGGCTCGCCCCCTTCGCACTCCTGGAACACCCCGGAAAGGGACTCGGGCAGGGATGCGTCGGTGCCGGACTGGATCTCGACGCGGGTCACGACCGGCGCCCGAACATGACCGCCAGTATCCCTTCGAGCACCAGCCGACCGGAAGCGACGCCTACCGCCACGCCGGAGACCACCGCCGCGACCTGCGCCAGGACCTGCACCAGCCCACCTCCTGCCCGTGAACAGAGCAAGAGGCGTGCCCTCGGCATCGGCGCGGCTAAGCCGTTCAGCGCGAGGCCCTTGGTCTGACCGCGGCCACCGCCGACCGTGTCCGCGCGCCCGCGGTCGTGTAAGGGCCGACACCCCGCGCGGATCGACGCGCTGGTTTGACGGCTCAGGGAGCGCGGTGGTACTTTCACCCGGCTCGAAACCCGTTCGAGGGAAGACGTTGCTGATGGCCAAGAGAGAGAAGTTCGGGAAGTTCGTCCTTCTCGAACAGGTCGAGAGCTCGGCTCTCGCCTCGGAGCACCGCGCCGCGAAGCTCGGGGCCACCGGTCTCGAGAAGCTGGTGAGCGTGCACCGCCTGACCCCCCGTGTCGCCGCCGACGCCGAGGTGGCCAGGAGCCTGATGGACCAGGTGAAGTTCGCGTCGCAGCTGCAGAACCCGAACATCCTGAAGATCTACGGCATCGGGAAGGTGGATTCCACCTACTACATCTCCTACGAGTTCATGGAGGGCAAGAGCCTCAAGGCCATATTCGGCCGCTGCCGGCAGGACGCCTTCCCCTTCTCCGTGGACCACGCCCTCTTGATCGCGAGCAAGGTGTGCTCGGCGCTGGAGTACGCCCACGGACGGAAGAGCGAGACGGGGGCGCGCTACTTCCACGGCCTGGTCTGCCCCGCCAACATCCTGGTCTCCTACGAGGGCGAGGTGCGGCTGCGGGGATTCGGGTACTGGCCCAGCCGCGTCCGCGACGCCAAGGTCCTCGCCGGCGACGAGGCGCTGTACCTCGCGCCGGAGCAGGCGGCGGGCGGCGTCGGGGACACCCGCGCCGACGCCTTCGCGCTGGGCGCGATCCTGTTCGAGGCCCTCACCGGCGAGCCCTGGCGCAAGGGCGAGGGGGCGACGGACGTGCAGGCTCGGCTGTCGCAGGCCCGGCTGCTGAGCCCGTCGACCGACGACGACGCGCTGCCCAAGCCCATCGCCCTGATCCTGCAGCGCGCGCTGGCCCCGGACCCGGCCGCCCGCTACGGCGAGATCCAGGAGATGCGGAAGGCCATCGATACCCTGCTGTTCTCCGGCGACTTCACGCCCACGACCTTCAACCTCGCCTTCTTCATGCACTCCCTGTTCCGCGAGGACATCGAGCAGGAGTCCAAGGTCCTGAAGGACGAGAAGGACGCCAACTACGTCGAGTACCTGACCGAGGAGCCGTCCCGGGCGGGGACCGCCACCCCGTCGGGGATCGAGGGCACCATCGCCACTCTGCGCACGGACACGCAGGCCCCCCGGGCGGCCCCCGCCCCGGGTGACGCGGAGACCACGATCGTGCACTCTCCCCTCCGTGAGGCGCCCGCGGCTCGCGCCGGCGCGCCGCCCGCGGCGTCGCCGGGCGTGGGCCCGAAGGCGGCGGCGTCGCGCTTCACCTTCCACCGCGATGGCCAGAAGGGCAGCCGCCTTCCCCTCGTCGCGGCGGCGGTGATCCTGGTCGCGGCCGCGGTGGGCGTCGCGGTGATGAGACGGGGCGGGCAGCCCGCGCCGGGTCCGGCGGCGCCCGCGGCCACGACGCTCTCTCCCCAGGCGGTGGCCGCCGAGGCGAAGGTCAAGGAGCTGCAGGAGAGGCTGGCGGCGCTCGAGGCGGAGAAGGCGGCGGCCGAGGCCAGCGCCGCCGAGGAGGCCAAGAAGAAGGTCGAGGCCCAGGCCGCGGCCCGCGGCCAGGTGGTCGACCCCGCGGCCGTGGCCAGGGCGCAGGACGAGGCCCGGAGGAAGGCCCAGGCCGAGCAGGAGCGGCTGGCCCAGGAGGAGAAGAGGCGCCTGGAGGCGGAAAAGGCTGCGGAGGAGGCGCGGATCGCGGAGGAGAAGCGGAAGGCCGAGGAAGAGGCCGCCCGCGTCGCGGCCGCGACCGCCAGCACGACGCTGCCCCCGCCGACCGCTCCGCCCACGACGGTGCCCGCCATCAAGGCGGGGACGCTCGTGAACCTCTCCGACGCCGGCGTGATCGCCCCGCTGCTGGAGAGGGGGGAGTCGCTGCAGTACCCGCCCCTGGCCCTGCGCCAGCGCGTGGAAGGCGTCGTCGAGCTGAGCGTCCTCGTGGACGAGAAGGGCGGGGTCGCGGACGCGAAGGTCGTGACGGGGGCGGGGGGGCGGGCGGGCCTAAACGAGGCCGCCGTCGAGTACGCCAAGCGGTCCAGGTACCGGCCCGCCATGAAGGAAGGCGTCCCCGTCAAGGTCTGGATGCCGCTGCGCGTGAAGTTCGAGCTGCCGAGGTAGCGTCGCGCCCCCGCGCGGGACCCCCGCGCGTCAGAAACGCGAGGCGCGGAGCTTCACGTCCGCGCGGCCCCAGGCCTTGTCCAGCCTCTCCTGGACGGCCGCCGCTTGGGCCGTCTTGCCCTGCGCCCGGAGCGCCTGCGCCAGGCCGAACAGCGACCAGCCCTGATCGGCGTGCCGCTTCAGGTCGTCCCAGTACACGGTCTCCGCCTCCCCCGCCCGGCCCGTCTCGAGCAGCACGGCGCCGAGCGCCTGCCGCGCCGGGTAGTGCCACTCCTCGGGCTCGGTGTAGACGAGGCCGTCCTCGAGGCGCACCGCCCGTTCCAGGTGGGCGACGGCCCTGTCGTGGTCCTTGCGCGCGGCGGCCAGCTCGCCGGCCAGGACCTCCGGCGCGGGAGCGAAGACGGCGGCGGCGGTGTTGGGCGACAGCAGGGTGTAGTCGAGCGCGGGAAGGGCGGCGATGCGCCGCACCTCGGCCAGCTCCTTCTCCGCCGCGTCGAGCTCGCCCTTGCGGATGAGCGCGAGGCCGCGGGCGTAATGCCAGACGCCCTTCAGGTACACGTGGCGGTCGGCCGGGGCCGCCTCCGCGAGCACCTCGTCCCACTTCCCGAACCGCGAGAGCGCGTAATACGGCACCACCTTGAAGGCGCCCACGAGCGGCAGCGTGTCCAGCATCTGCTCGGTGACTTGCGACGCCATCTTGCGGGCCGCTTCGATCGCCGCGCCGCTCCTTCCTTCGGCCGTCGCCGCGTACCAGAGGAAGTGGATGTTGTGGGGGTAGTACACCATCGGGTAGAGGCCCTGGGCGCGGCACTGGGCGATGTAGTCCTCGTCGGCCTTGATGGCCTGCTCGTTGGCGGCGGCGGCGTCGGCGTACCGGCCCACCCGCTGGTAGATGTGGGACGGCATATGGACCATGTGCCCCGCGCCGGGCATCAGCTTCAGCAGGCGGTCGGCGGCGGCCTCGGCCTTCTCGGGCTGTTTCGTGGCCTCCACGGCGTGGATGTAGTAGTGGTTCGCGCCCGGATGGTTGGGGCTTCGGGCTAGCACCTTCTCCAGCGTCCCCACGATCTCGGGCGTCTCCGCGTAGGGCCGGCCGTCCGGCGTCCAGTAGTTCCACGGGCGCAGGTCCATGAGCGCCTCCGCGTACATCGTGGCCGCGTCCAGGTCCTTCGGATATCGGCGGACGAGGTCCTTCATGGCCGCCGTGTAGGCGCGGTCCCGGCCGGCGCGGTCGGCGGCCTTGCCGCTGTAGCGCTCGGCCACGGCGTCGATGTACGCGCGCTCGCGCGGCGAGGCCTTGGCCTTCAGCGAAACGGCCTTCTGGGCGGCCGCGTAGGCCTTGGGCTCGTCGTCCGGGGACATCGGGACGTTGATGTTGGGACCGAGGACGAGGGCCTGGCCCCAATACGCCATCGCGCAGCCGGAGTCGAGGCGCGCCGCCTCGCGGAACGCGCGGCCCGCCTCCGCGTGGTTGAAGCCATAGGCGAGGTTCACTCCCTGGCTGACGAAGGCCTGCGCCTTCTTCGACCTCGTCGTCACGGGGAACGTGTGCGACCCCAGGTTCTGGAGCCGCGGCGCCAGCTCGCCCGCGGGGCCGGCCTTCCCGGCCTCGGGAGAATCCTCGTAATGCTTGTGGCTGGGCGTCTGGGCGTGCGCCGTCGCGACCGTGGCCAGCGCGATGATGCCCACGAGGGGGGCGCGTGTCATGTTTCACCTCCGGAGCGCCGGCATTTTAAGCCAAACCGTTGACAACGGTCCGGGCCCGGGCGTACGGTGCCGCGGTCGCGCGTCTTCAGCAGGGGGGAGCGATGAAACGTCCGGCAGCGCTGGCCATGGTCGTCGTCTGCGCGCTCGCGGCGGCGGCGCCGCGGTGGACGCACGACAGGCCGGATCCGGGGCGGGCGCGGATCTCCATCTACCGCGTGGCCCCCGGCCGGCACCTCGACCTGCTCAAGTGGCTCGCCGCTCGTGAAGAGATCGCGAAGGAAGCGGGCGTGCCGGCCACCCAGGTCTACGCGCACAACGACGGCGACAGCTGGGACTACCTGCTCATCTGGCCGGTCACCACCGCCGAGCAGGACCGCCGGCTCGACGAGGCGGCCGCGCGGAAGGGGCTCAAGACCGGCTTCGCGGCTTCGATCGAGTTCCGGCAGATGCTGGCGTCGCACACCGATACCTACGCGAGCGGGCCCATGACCGCCGCCGAGCTGGTGGCCGCCGCGGCGCGGTAGGAGGGCCCGCGCGCCCCGGACTCCGCTCGCCGCAAGAAAAAGGGGGAGCCTTTCGGCTCCCCCTCGAGACGGCGCCCTCGTGAGAACGGCTTAGTACATCCCGCCCATGCCGCCGCCGCCGTGACCGCCGCCCGCAGGGGCGTCGGACTTCTCCTCGGGGATCTCCGAGACCAGGGCCTCGGTGGTGAGGAGCAGGGAGGCGATCGACGCCGCGTTCTGCAGCGCGGAGCGGACCACCTTGGTGGGGTCGATGACGCCCGCCTCCACCAGGTTCTCGTACCTCTCGGCCTGGGCGTTGAAGCCCTCCTCGGGCGTCTTGGCGTCCTTCACGCGGGCCACGACCACGGCGCCCTCGTGACCGGTGTTCATCGCGATCTGGCGGAGGGGCTCCTCCAGCGCGCGCTTGATGATGTTGACGCCCACGGCGACGTCGCCCTCGGCCTTGATGGCCTCCACGGCCTTGAGGCAGCGCAGCAGGGCCACCCCGCCGCCGGGGACGATGCCCTCCTCGACCGCGGCCTTGGTGGCGTGCATGGCGTCCTCCACCCGGGCCTTCTTCTCCTTCATCTCGGTCTCGGTGGCCGCCCCGACCTTGATCACGGCCACGCCGCCCACGAGCTTGGCCAGCCGCTCCTGGAGCTTCTCGCGGTCGTAGTCGGACGTGGTCTCGTCGATCTGGGTCCGGATCTGCTTGACGCGTCCCTCGATGTCCTTGGACTTGCCGGCCCCTTCCACGATGGTGGTGTTGTCCTTGTCGATGGTGATCTTCTTGGCCTTGCCCATGTCCTCGAGCTTCAGGTTCTCGAGCTTGATGCCCAGGTCCTCGGTGATGGCCCTGCCTCCGGTGAGGGTCGCGATGTCCTCCAGCATGGCCTTGCGGCGGTCGCCGTAGCCGGGGGCCTTGACCGCGGCCACCTGCAGGGTGCCGCGCAGCTTGTTGACCACCAGGGTGGCCAGGGCCTCGCCCTCCACGTCCTCCGCGATGATGAGCAGCGGCTTGCCCAGCTTGGCCACCTGCTCAAGCACGGGCAGCAGGTCCTTCATGCTCGAGATCTTCTTCTCGTGGATGAGGACGAGCGGCCCTTCCAGCACCGCCTCCATCCGCTCCGCGTCCGTCACGAAGTAGGGCGAGAGGTAGCCGCGGTCGAACTGCATCCCTTCCACGACCTCGAGGGAGGTCTCCAGGGTCTTGGCCTCTTCCACGGTGATGACGCCGTCCTTGCCCACCTTCTCCATGGCCTCGGCGATGATGCTGCCGATGGTCTCGTCGTTGTTGGCGGAGACGGTGCCGACCTGGGCGATCATCTTCCCGGCCACGGGCTTGCTGAGCTTCTTCAGCTCGTCCACCACCACGCCCACGGCCTTCTCGATGCCGCGCTTCACGTCCATGGGGTTGGCGCCGGCGGTGACGTTCTTGGAGCCCTCGCGGTAGATGGCCTGGGCCAGCACCGTGGCGGTGGTGGTGCCGTCGCCCGCGACGTCGCTGGTCTTGGAGGCGACCTCACGGACCATCTGGGCGCCCATGTTCTCGAGCGGCTCCTTGAGCTCGATCTCCTTGGCCACCGTGACGCCGTCCTTGGTGATCACGGGGGAGCCGAACTTCTTGTCGAGGACGACGTTGCGTCCCTTGGGGCCCAGGGTCACCTTGACGGCGTCGGCCAGCCGGTTGACGCCGCGAAGGATCGACTGGCGGGACTCGTCGCCGTATGTGATCTGCTTCGCCATTTGTACGGGATCTCCTTTATCTAAGAGTCATTGAAAGCGTCGACACCGCGC
>Ga0214472_10002581_pt1 | contig 19406 bp, 20 predicted proteins | sample RVTome_6_FD_207662 | JGI IMG/M metagenome (GOLD analysis project Ga0214472, IMG submission 207662) | Soil microbial communities from uranium-contaminated site in the Upper Colorado River Basin, Wyoming, United States - RVT140D175 | ecosystem: Environmental > Terrestrial > Soil > Contaminated >...
AACTAACTATTGAATCCATGACTGCGTGTACGCCGCATAAACACCAGGATCGTGAGTGCGGCCAGCACCAGCTGGAGTGAAAACGCGCCGCTACTGGAAGATGATTTCGCGGCGACCGGATTTATAATGGTTCCGGCGCTGGTTTCACCAGAGCCGTCTATAACAAATTTGACCTGAGTGCCCTGACCCGTTGTGACGGTGATACTTTGCTCAAAGCCGGGTGTGTTTCCCTGAAAGCTGACCGCGGCAATCGGGTGCGGCGACTGAAATGATGGGTCTGTCTCCAGATAGGAATAGGGGCCTACGCTCGAGGCGCCAAAAAAAATCGAGTTGATAGAATTGGCATGCAGAGTGTAATCGCCAGCGGGCAGATAGACGCTGAAGAAACCTGTGCTTTGCAGCAGGTAATCAGAAACAATACTGTAGGTTTCGCCTGTTAGCGTGTTTTTGAGCCAGAGATTGGCGCCCAGTATCGGATTGTTGCCGAGATCCACGAAGACGCCGTTGATTTGCCCGAAGCTGGCCGCGATATCAGCAGAGGGATAGAGTGCGGATATGGCTGCAACATCATCTTCGTGCAGGCTGGAAGAGAGTCTGCACAAAAACGGATACATAACAGGATACTGGTGCTGAAATTTTGTCGAGCAGACAGCCGGTGAGCCTGAATCGGTTTCGGTATTGTCGATGTCGAGCTGGCTATGATCGAGGCCGAAAAAATGGCCGATCTCATGGGTGACCAGACCGACAATGTCGCTGTTAGTCAGAGCCAGTTTGCCGTTGAGTACGGCGTAACCTTCGAGGTACTTATCTCCGTCGAGATAATAGACCGAGGCGGCTAAGCCAGCAATGTTGTCACTCTGGCCGACACCAAACATAGCATCGATGATTGCACCATCGTCGTCGTAGACCACGGGATTCAGACCGTCTTTGTTGGCCGGGTTATTGGCTGAGCTGTCAGGAATAACATTCATGTAATTACTGCTGTCGATGTCTACGCTGAGATCGTTGCCCTGTTGCAGCAGCAAGGTCGAGGTAGCAACATCGTTCCACAGTGCGAAGGCCTGCAGTACCAGGGCGTCAGCGTCTGCATTCGTGCGCGAGCCCAGAGTGCCGATATCGAAATTGAGTGTTACCGTGGCGGGCGAATAATGCACCGGGGTGTGTCCATCACTGCCTTCTATTGCGAGCGGGCCGCCGGCCAGCGCTGTGCCGCAGATCAGCAGGCCAATGGCAAAGAGATGCGATTTGTACAGGTACAACATTTTAGTGTCCACTCAGGGTGCGCACGTTTTGTAAAAAATCAGCCAGTGCAGTTTTGTCATTCGGGCCGGGGGATGCGCGCAGTGCTGGGCTGGATTTTGTGTCGTTCTGGCCGGTAGCGCCGCGCCTGCCTACTGTCTTTATCCCGTTGTTATCGGTGCTGACGCGGTAACTTCCCTGGCTTAAACCGATTGGACTGGCGAAGCCGAGCTGCGAGGCCTGGGGCAGGAAAACGACATATTCTGCGTTCTCGGTAAAACGTGGCACACCGTACACTCGGGTGACCAGCTGGCTACCGGGCAACTGGCCGCCGATCTGCTTCAGTGTGTAGCTGCCGGTTTCCACGCCCCTGATAGCGTCGAGAACTTCAAAGGTGGTAAAGGTGGCGACGCGCTGACTGACATCATCCAGTTTGACTTCGTTACTGATTACCCGGCCATAAAAGATCACGGCGGCGTTCTCTGCCATGTTTTCCAGAGAGACGGGCAGTACCGTAGCGGCAAAGCTGCTGTTGAAAATCAGCAGAGTGGTGAGAGTGATGATTGTGCGGAGCATATTGAATCCAGAAAGCACTGAGGCAAATTATAACGTGTTGTGGCGCCATTATGCCCTGTTTGCCGGTGTTCGGCAGCACTCTGAGGATGAACGGTAAGACAGCAGGCTCAGTCGTCGCAGGGCTGGCCCGGCAGTCGGCCGGCAGCGAGCAGCTCATCGAGAAAGCCGAACTGGCGAAAATCACGAATCCGCTGTGGGTAAAGAATGCCGTCGAGATGATCGCATTCGTGCTGGACCACGCGAGCATGAAAACCGTCTGCCACCACCTCGATAGCCTCTCCGCTGGCATCGAAGCCGGTGTAGCGAATATGGCTGAAACGCGGCACCAGGCCACGCATGCCGGGCACGCTGAGACAACCCTCCCAGCCATCTTCACTGCTGCTGCCCAGTGGTGTGATCACGGGGTTGATGAGCACTGATCTGGGTACAGCGGCCGCATCGGGGTAGCGCGGGTTGTTGTCGAAGCCGAACACCACCAGGCGCTGGTCGACACCGATCTGTGGTGCGGCCAGGCCAACACCGCTTTCTGCCTGCATGGTGTCGAACATATCGGCGATCAGGCTGTCGAGCGAAGCTGAGTTGAAGTTGCTCACCGGCTGTGCGACCTGGAGCAGGCGGGGATCCCCCATTCGTAGTACGGTTTTGACGCTCATAGCATGCAGACAGCCTGTGTTAAGATATTCATTCTAATTGATTGGATCACAGCCGTCATCGACACTGGTTAAAGACTATGCAAGGCCTGACAGAAGAACAGAGATTAATCGTCACACAACGCATCATGGGTGCCGTGGATGACTGGGGACTGTCTGGTGAACAGATACTTGCGGTGCTCGATTTCCCCGAGGCGGTACGCTCACGACATCTGCAAAAATATCGCAAGGACACAGCCTTCCCGGATGAAGTTGCGATCTATAGACGGGTGATACGGTTGATGGGCATTATCGATGCCTTGCGTACTACTTACCCGCGTAATGCCGGCATGGGCCCGCGCTGGATGAATACCCCGCACCGTCGTATGAATAATCGCACCCCGGTGCTCACCATGCTGGAAGACGGTGAAAGTGGTGTTATCGCTGTGCTTTCTGAGCTCGACTGTGCCTATGCCTGGGAGCTGAGTGGTTCCAGCCGCTAAACTTGTATCACTGACATCGACATCGGCAGAATTCGTCTTCGCAGGCCGCTTCGAAGGCCGTCAGGTGTTCTGGCAATGCCAGCTACAGTGCCTTGCCAGTGTCGCGCAAGCTAGCCGACAAACCAGCCAGCGCCAGTTCATCGAAATCCTGCCGTGCTCTGAATCTCAGCAGAAAGAAAAACCCACGCTTCGGATCCGGGTCGGTCTCAATGTGCCGGAGATTAATCCGGGCGTTATTGAAAAAACCATCATCATGATCCGAAATTACAAACGTCTGCAGATCGGCCGCCATGAATATGGCGAATCGTTTGAATTTAGCCTCGATTAGTCGCCGGCTAGATCATTTTGATTTGCCCTGGAGACTGACCACAATGGTTTCATCTGCATACTTGTCTAGTGTCTGTTTTTCTTGATCAGGTCATAGGCTGTCTGGATCTGCTGAGATTTCTCAGTTGCCAGTTTCATCATTTCTTCAGGCAGCCCCCTGGCCACCAGTTTATCAGGATGGTGCTGGTTCATTAAGCGCCGGTAGGCTTTTTTGATGGTGCTGTCATCGTCACTGGCGCTGACACCGAGCATGGCGTAGGCCTCTTTTAGCGCTGAGCTGCTGCTTTGCTGGGCGCCACCCGTGGCGAAATGAAAGAATTGCTCAATCTGCTGGCGTGAAAAACCAAGCGTGTCTGCAATATGATAAAGCACTTCTCTTTCTGCCGAATGCAGCTGGCCATCAGCAAGTGCGGTGGCAACCTGGATTTCGATAAACATCTGCACCAGGTTGCGTCGACCATGGCATTCCTGCCTGAACTGTTTTAATACCTCATCCAGAGGAAAGTCGGACTGTTTGCCTTCATTGAACAGTTTAATCGCGGCATCGCGCTGCCGGGCATCGAGTTGCATTCGCGCCATGATGTTTCGGGCAGAGGCAATCTCAACATGGCTGACCACGCCATCAGCTTTGGCAAGATACCCCATGACTGAAAAGCTGGCGGTAAAAAACGCTGCCTGTACGCGCTCGGTGTTACCAGGAGTAAAAGCCTGTTGATCGCCAAGCTGGATGCCGACATCAAAGTTTCGGCCCAGAGCGGCACCCAGCAGGGCGCCGAGCGGGCCGCCGAACATGAAGCCAAGCGTTCCGCCAAGAAGGGTGCCCCACCAGGCCATTAGTGCTCCAGGTACGTAGATATTTTCATTATGCGGATTCTACAGGTAAAGCCGATGCCGTGCAGGTATCTGGCGGTCCTGTCCGGGGCCAGGCCAGAACTATGTCTGTAACTGTGCGATGGTAGTGCGCAGTACTTGCATGCGTTGTTCAAGTCCATCCATTTCGAGCAGCGACTGCCTCACCTGGTTGCTGGTAGGCAGTAAATAAGACAGTTTGTTGCAGACATCGAGGCAGTTATTGTAATTGAAGCGCATCTTTTGACTGGAGATAAACGGATGTTGTTCGAGATGTTTCAGGGTGTCGACCAGATCAGAATATTCTTCGAGCAGCAGAGGCTGACTGGTAATCTCATCGTGCAGGGGCTTTACCTGGGCCATTAACAGACCGTCATCCTGTGCGCAGGGCTTCGCTATCGCTACTCGGTGCCGTCCCTCTATGGTAATCCCAAGCAGGCCATTGTCGAGTGGTTCCCAGTCAACGATGTCAACGTAGCAACCGACGGTGAACACCTCGGGGCGTTCACCGACTTCTTTTCCCGCGCTGATGAGCACAACGACAAACCCCGTTTCATTTTGCAGGCAGGTTTTTACCAGTCGCAGATAGCGTTGTTCAAAAATTTTCAGGGGGAGCGTGCAACCGGGAAACAGTACGGTATGTAATGGGAACAGGGCAACACGCTCATGCAACTGATCAGTATTCAAACTTCTACCTGATAAGCAATAATTTTACGGCGATAATCCTGTGCTTTTTTGGTGTTACCCGTTTTCGTCAGGTAGTCAACTATATGCTGACAGCTGTCGATGGTAAGATCATCCGATAAGTCCATGGCCATCTGCAAAGCTGCGATGCCGCTTTCATCGCCAGCCGTTAACAGCAGGCGGCCGACGTCGTAACACACCTTCGCATCCAGTGAATTAGTTTTGAGTATTTCGGAATAAAATGGCAAAGCTTTTTCGAGCGGAACGTATTTTTCTATCAGGAGTATGTATTCTCGCGCTTCTTCGTTTGACAGCAGTGCCTGTGCAGCCTGACCGTGTAATATTTTTAAACGTGCCTTCTCTGCCACGCCGCGTTTGTAACGCATGGCCCAGATGCTTCTGTTTTTTAAATACCAGATATTGTCCATCTGCTTCTGAATTTCAGCGAAAGCATCACCAAGAAAGTGATTGGCAGCATTTTCTGTTTTGCTTTCCGGGGCAGCAAAATCATCATAGCCGATGGCGATTAGACGTTCGCGTAGATTGGGTGTGGTACTGTCGAGCGCTGGAACCTGGGCAATTTCCGCCTGATAAAGCAGTTGAGCGCTGGTTTTGTCAATCGACTTGCTGATAACCATGCACATTGCGCTATAGGGCAGATAAGGCGGTTTTGGTTCAGAGAACGCTTTATTGTTCAGAATCGGCCAGTATTGTTCATCGAGGTAACGTTGTTTGATAGCCTGCGTCGCGATAACTTCAGCGGCATTCCCAGATGGGGTTATTTCGAGCATGCAACGATCTTTAACAAGGCACTCGTTACGAATTGCAGGGCAGACGCTGACTGAAAACAGGGCGGCGAAGGGTACAAAAAATAATCTAAGAAGAAATGTGCCTGGTTTCCAGTTTTCTGCATAGAGCGTGGCATATTGTTGCCAGATATAATTGAGGTACAGGAGTCGGCGGCCATAGTGGCGTTTGCGAAGGGCGAGATGACCTATTTCGCGTGCCAGCAAAAGTTTGAGATGCAGAGGTGACATGCAGGACATTACCGGCAGGCCGATCAACAGGGTGTTTATGCAGCGAAATGGAAAACCGGTCGGCGGTGTGCACACGATCTCGATGGCAAAGCGCGTGTTTAATTTAACATGGTGAACTGGCGGCGCACCATAGGTTTTACAGAGTTCATCTATGCGCTCGCGCAATACCGGAAAGTCCCTGCGCAACAGGGGGCGGCCGGCTGGCAGGGGCGGCCTGGCCCTGAAAATTTGCAGACTTTGATAGATCGTCAGTACACTGATCACAGGCAGACTGACGGCCAAAAGCCAGTCGTACATTTGCCAGCTGTCTAGCTCGCTCTGCCAGAACATAAAACCCAGGAATACCAGCGAGAAAACTGCGAGCATGGGAAACAGCAGTAAAAAGCCATAAGCTGTAACCGCCAGAAGTAGCAGAATGCTGGTGTACAGTGGTGGTAGCGCGACAGAGAGAGCCTGCATGCGCTGTAACCACTGCCGTTTGAAAAATGACATGCTAAATCCTGTGATCCCTGTCTTGTTCAGTAAAGAAGTCTGCGCGCGTGGTGCCCATGCGCAGGCAGTGTACGCATAGTATAGTATTGATTTAAAGAGGTTTTCATCTGTGCAGCGAGATATTGCCAGAATTGAGCAGAACTACCAGCACGATGTGGTGCGGGATCTGGTGTGGGCGGTCGCCAGTCCACCGCTGATTCTGTTCGAGGCGGCTGACTGCATGTGGTTTGACCACGCCTGGTATGAGCAGCGCTATCGTGAGTCCAGTGACTGGTTGCGGGCGCTGGACCACGACCCGACAGCGCTGCTCGAGGCTGTGGCTGCACAGAAAGACCGGCGTCTGGGTAATTATTTTGAAACCCTGTGGGCGTTCTGGCTGGTAGCGGATGCGCGCTATGATCTGGTCGCTCGCAACCTGCCGGTCCGCGATGGCGGCGATACTCTGGGCGAGCTGGATTTCATCGTTCGGGATAACCAGACAGGTCTTCATTATCACTGGGAGGTGGCGGTCAAGTTCTACCTCGGCGTTGCCGATACCCGCCGACTCGATAACTGGCACGGGCCGGGCAAGCGTGATCGCCTCGATATCAAACTCGATCATCTGCGCGAGCGCCAGTCACTGATCTGCCGCCTGCCGCAGACACAGGCGCTGCTGCAGAAAATGGGCATAGAAATAGCCGGTTGTGGAGTCATTCTCAAGGGCCGATTATTCTATCCCCAGACTCTGTCCGAGCCGCAGCCACCGCAGGGCGCCTGCCGCTGGCACTTGCGCAGTTACTGGTTCAGACTTGCTGAGCTGGCTGCCTCGGCAAAGGATGATGACAGCTTCCGCCCGCTGCTGCGCGCAGGCTGGATGTCTGAGCACGGTGCAGAAGACGCCGCCACGGTGAGTTACCGCTGGCAGGAACTGCAGTCAGCTATCGCGCAGGGCGAGTATCGTCTGCCGATTTATCTGCTGCGCAGCAGCGCTGGACAGGTCACCCGTCTGTTTGTTGTGCCGGATGACTGGGACCAGGTTTTCTGAGGACCGGATATTTCTGATGAACGGCGCGAGAGACGTTGCCTGGGCGGGTATTTTGGCTAAATATTGCATATAATCATCGGCATGAACAAACATACTGCCGAATACGGACTCGCTAAGGACCAGATAAAGGGCCTGCTCGAACGTTATCAGATCACAGCCACGCGCCAGCGCCTGGAAATCGCGCAGTATATGCTGCAGCGCCCGCAACATCTCTCAGCTGAAAAAATCCTCGAAGGTGTGAACCAGGACGGACACCGGGTTTCCAGAGCGACGGTGTATAACACCATGGGTTTGTTTGCGAGCAAGGGCCTGGTACGCGAGGTGCTGATCGATCGCGAGCGAGTATTTTATGATTCCAATAACAGTGCGCATCATCATATCTATAATCTCGACACCGGCGATCTCCACGATGTCGATGGTTCGGCGCTGGATATCAGCCATTTGCCAGGTCTGGCAGACGATTTAAAAGTCGTCGACATGGACCTGATCATTCGGGTTTCGAAGCACCAGGAAAAATAATCCCTGGCAAGCCCCGCAATAAAAAAAGCCCGTAAGCCGGGCTTTTTTTATTGCCTGAGTCTAACTGTTTAGTCAAGGTCTTCGGCGAGCGAGTCTCTGACATTGTTCGCGATCTTTGTTGTGCAACTGTATTTTTCGTGTTCAGCCCCCGCACTGATCGCTTTACCCTGTTTGGCAGCTTTAATCATGTCCGCATCCAGTTCGAAGCGTAAAAAATGTACGGCTGATGTTTTATTTTCATCATCGCGTGACAGGTCTTCATCGGCGATGGCGAAAACCTTGTCGAAGCCTTCAACCTGCATATAGGTGACATCTTCAATACCCATGAGCTCGCCCAGCATTTTTCTTCGCTCTTCGATGTCGTCATACTGGATCATCATGGTGGCTTTCCAGTTGCTGCCGTCGGGTATTAGCGGGTTGTAGGCATCAAGCTCTTCTTCGATACCGGCGGCGTCGAAAATCTTTTCAGCTTTAAGTACTTCCTGTACCTGGTACTGCATAGTGAGCCTGTCTTCAAATAAAAGCACCAGATGTTCGCCAATTTCGACACGACGATTTTCTTTGTGAGCGATAAGCTTTTTGCGAAAATCACTGCGGATCTCGGCATATTTTTCCAGTGTATATAGATCAGAACGTTTTAGTTTGGACATGCTATTGCTCTCAGATATCGTAGGCCTTGCATAGCAGGCTGAGCGGGTGGACCGGTTTGCTGTTATCGCCCAGCCCGGCTTCGATGTGGTGTGCCGCCATCGCACAATCGCTGGTGTAGTAATCAGGATCCGATTGCCTGACCCTGTCAACAACGGGGCGGCAGATTTTCATCGCGGTATCATGAAATTCAGTTTTGAAAGTATAGGTACCGTCATGGCCGGAGCAGCGTTCGATGGTGATGATTTCGGTATCGGGTATCAACTGCAATGCATCACGGGTTTTCATGCCGATGTTCTGCACCCTTAAATGGCAGGCGACATGATAAGCAACTTTACCCAGAGTATTTTTGAACTCGGTATTTAATAGTCCTTCCCTGTGGCGGAGCATGAGATATTCAAACGGATCAAACATTGCGTTTTGCACTTTTATGACATCTGCCTGACCCGGGAACATCAGCGGTAATTCCTGCTTGAACATCAGGGTACACGATGGGACCGGAGTAACAATGTCCCAGCCTTCATCGACCAGTTTGGCGAGTATCGCGATGTTGTTTTCTTTGGCGCGCGTTACCGACGCAAGATCGCCTAATTCAAATTTGGGCATACCGCAACATTGTGTGTTCTGGGCAAGAATGACCGGGATATTATTGTGCTCAAACACCTTGATCAGGTCTTCACCGAGTTCTGGCTCATTGTAATTGCCGTAACAGGTGGCGAACAAAGCGACTTTGCCGGTGGTGGTTTTGGTTGCGGTGGCTTCTATGTGTTTTGCTGATCGTTTGCGTGAACGCTTTTCCAGGGTATTCGAATGATATTTTGGCAGCAACGAATCCTGATGTATGCCCAGCGTGCTGTCGAGTATTTTGCGTGAGGCCTTGTTGGCGTTTACTGCATTCACTGTCTGGGTGATCACCGGGATGCTGGCGAATTTGCCCAGCGTATCGGTAGACGTGATCAATCTGTCGCGAAGTTTTACATCGCCTTTTTTGAATTTAATCGCTTTCGCGCGCAGCATGAGATGCGGGAAATCCACGTTCCATTCGTGTGGCGGCACATAGGGACATTTGGTCATGTAACACAGATCGCATAAATAGCAGTGATCGACGACCTTCCAGTAATCGGCTTTGGCGACATCGTCGACTTCAAAAGTTGCTGACTCATCGACCAGATCGAACAGCGTGGGGAAGGCGCCGCACAAACTGACACAGCGGCGACAGCCGTGACAAATATCGAAAACCCGTTCGAGTTCCTGATAAAGTGCGCCTTCATCCCAGAACTCTGGCTTTTCATGGCCTAGCGGGTGTCGGGTAGGCGCTTCCAGATTGCCTTCTCTCATAGTGTTAGCCGTGTTTAATGAGCCAGAGAACACAGAGCCGGTGATACACCGGCTCTGTGGAACTACCTTTGCCAGCTTTAGCCGTCGAGATTGTCGAGAGCTTTCTGGAAGCGGTTGGCGTGTGAACGCTCGGCCTTGGCCAGGGTTTCAAACCAGTCAGCGATTTCGTCAAAGCCTTCGCTGCGCGCAGCCTTGGCCATACCCGGATACATATCAGTGTACTCGTGGGTTTCACCGGCAATCGCCGATTTAAGATTGTCAGCGGTCGGGCCGATTGGCAGGCCGGTGGCCGGGTCGCCAGACTGTTCGAGATATTCCAGGTGGCCGTGAGCATGGCCGGTTTCGCCTTCTGCCGTGGAGCGGAATACGGCGGATACATCGTTGTAACCTTCGACATCAGCCTTGGCTGCGAAATACAGGTAACGACGGTTGGCCTGGGATTCGCCAGCGAAGGCGTCTTTCAGACTTTGTTCGGTTTTGCTGCCTTTTAAGTTCATGGTCTCTCTCCTGTGGTTGTGTTTGAAGCCCGGCGGACATGAAGTCTACACCCTCTAGCTTTAGACATAGTCTAATCTTGTCGTTTTCCATGGTCAAGCAGTGATTCAATACCGGCATTAGCGTGGTTCAGCGACCAGGCGAAAACCCAGTACCGAATATGCACTGTCGGGTGGGTCGGCAGCACGGTAGGCTGGACGGATCATAAATGCCGGGCAATGAAACGAGCCACCACGGCGGACTTTCAGCTCGCCCTGTGCCGGACCCTGCGGATTCAGTGCTGCGTTGCTGCTATAGCTGTCGGGCTGGTACCAGTCAGAGACCCATTCCCAGACATTGCCGAACATGTCGTAGAGCCCGAACGCATTCGCTCGAAGCTGTGCTACCGGCTGGATTTCGTCGTTCGAACTCAGCAGATACCAGGCGTATTCATCCATCTCCAGGTGGCTGAACGGGCGCAGGCTGCTGTCACCAGCACGCGCCGCGTATTCCCATTCGGCTTCGCCTGGCAGGCGGTAGCGATAGCGTTTAGAGATTGCATTGAGCCTGGAAATAAAGTCCTGTGTTTCCTGCCAGGTTACCGATACCACTGGCAACTGCTGCCAGTGCGTGCTTTGCCAGTTGGCCTCCGGCCCCGGCCGGGTGTGCATAACCTGCTCCCAGAGCTTCTGGGTCACCTCGGTGGTAGCGAGATAAAAGCTGTGCTCGAAGCTGACTCTGTGCGCGGGCGCTTCATCGGCCACCAGATCAGCTTTGTCTTCTGGCATTTCAGCGACAGCCGCTTCAAGGTCCGAGGTGCCCATGACAAAGCTGCCAGCGGGGATTTCGATAAAATCGAGCCCGCTGATGCTATCGTGAAACTGTCGTGGTGGTTCCCTGGCAAACAAGGCCGGGCTGTTGAGCAGGGAATAGAGCAACAGACCAGAGGCCGAAATCCAAAATGCATGGCTAGGTTTCATGGCACCCTCCTCGTGGCAGTGTGACCGGTGCAGTTCGCAGGGGTTCGCTACAGGTATTGGGTTTTACTCAGTGAGTAAAGCGGTTAATCTGGAACAGATTATAGCTGGAGACAAGTATGGCACGAGAAGTTGAAGTCGCAATAATTGGTGCGGGCAGTGCCGGCCTGTTTGCGCTCTCTCAGGTACGCAAACAAACCGACAACTTTGTCCTGATCAATGGCGGCGAACTCGGCACCACCTGCGCGCGTGTCGGCTGCATGCCGTCAAAAGTCATGGTGCAGGTGGCGGAGGATTTTCAACGCCGCACTCTTTTCGAACGCGAAGGTATCAACGGAGCGGAGGCGTTATCGCTGGACGCTGCCGCCGCACTCGAACATATCCAGGATTTACGCGATATGTTTGTCGACCGAACACTGCACGTGACGGATGAACTCGATGAAGCGCACCTCATCGATGGCTATGCAAAATTTATCGATGTCCATACTCTGGAAGTGAATGGCGAGCAGATACGCGCCAGCAATATCATTATCGCTACCGGCTCCAGCCCGATCATACCGGCTGCCTGGAGCGATTTTGCCGAACATGTCCTGACCACAGACACTATTTTTGAACTCGAAGCCCTGCCGGCTTCGATCGCGGTCATTGGCCTGGGTGCAATCGGGCTCGAGCTCGGTCAGGCTCTGCAACGGCTCGGAGTTCAGGTCACTGCGATCGATCAGTTAACACGAGTCGCCGGTTTAGAGGACGAAATCGTGAACCAGCTGGCGATTGCTGCAATCGGCAAAGAGTTCCCGCTATGGCTGGGCGAGCCCGCGATCTTGCGTGCCCTGGATGGCAAGGTCGAAGTGCGCTGTGCCGGGCAGACCGTGGTGGTGGAAAAAGTGCTGGCCAGCCTCGGCCGCAAACCGAATCTGGAAGCGCTGGCCCTGGATCGCCTGGATATGGTTCTGGATGCCAGAGGGATCCCCGAATACGATCCCCTGACTATGCAGCTCGGCGACCTGCCATTGTTTATCGCAGGCGATGTCAACGCTGACCGCGCAGTGCTGCACGAGGCCGGGCACGAAGGTCGGGTCGCGGGTTACAACGCGGTGCACAGGCCAGTGGTCCGCTTCAGGCGCAAAACGCCGCTGGGCATCACTTTCTGTGAGCCCAATATTGCCACCGTGGGTGCGCAGTTGAATGCGCTGGATACCAGTACCATCGCGATCGGTGAAATACAGTTCGGGCCAGTCGGCCGGGCACTCATTATTGGCAAGAACCGGGGCGTGCTCAGAATTTATGTGCAGCGCAGTGATGGTCTGTTACTGGGTGCTGCCATGGTTTGTGTCAAAGGCGAGAACCTGGCCCACCTGATTGCATGGGCTATTCAACAGGGACTGAGTGTGTTCGATATGCTGAAGCTGCCCTTCTATCACCCGGTGATAGAAGAAGCGCTACAGGCGGCTTTATATGATGTATTGCACCAGCTCGATGTCAAACACGAGCTGGTCGAGCTCGAAAGGGTCTAGCTCTGTCTGGATTTTTTGCGGAACAGGCCCAGCATGCCGAGGCCGGAGGCGAACAGCAGCGCAGGCAGAGGCAGGGGTACAGCGGTCACCATCGGCTGGGTATAAAAGCCGCCCGCGAGTGACAGTGCCGGATGGCTGCTATCACCCAGGAAGACTCTAAAGTCAGCCAGCGGGTCGAGGCTGCCGCCGAGGCCGAAATCAGCAAGATCAATCTGTGCTACGGTCAAATTGTACGTACTAAACCGATCACTGACCATGAATCCGGTAAGGACTGGATTGTAGGATTGTGTGAAACCGTTTATCTGAATACTGAAGGTGTCATTGTCACCGGCGAAAAATAGCGCCAGGTCAGCGCCCGATCCGTTGTAAATCGCATTGCTGCCAGTAAAACCGATGTCAACATAGCTGCTGGCGTCCAGGCTGAGCACATAGGTCGCTGGATCGGCGTCGGTGAGATCAGCAGTAAGCTGAGCAAAACTGATAGTGTCAGCTGTGGTCGCCGAGTCGTAATTGAGAAAGGCGCCATTGCTGCCCGAGACGCTGTTTGCCAGTGATGCCAGTTCCAGACCACCTACGGAAGTCGCGCCTGCTGTTGAACTTAGCATAGCGAGAACCAGTGCAGTAAACATGCTCAAATTTTTCATCACATCATCTCTCTTTAAAAACGGTCACCTGGACCACCAGAAGGCGCAGTACCCGGTCCACTAGTCGGCGGAACATGAGCAGGTGTTGGTGACGGATTCTGGTTCACAGTGGCCATGCCGTGATTATCTACACCGAACACACTATTATCATTTGGCCTGAAACGCACATTGGCTGGACGGTTGCTCATTGCTCGTTCTGGCAATGCAGCAGGCCCGCCGGCAGCAGGTTCAAGGCCCAGCTCCCATGAACCCCAGTTGTAAACAGAGTCCACGTATCCTTTGGCTGCTGTTGCCTGTTCCTTAGCGGTCTGTGCAATGGCGGAATTCGCCAGCAACAGTCCAAGTGCGAATAAACAGCCTGTCAATCTAGTGTTTATGGATATCATAATTTTTGCGCATTTAGTGATCTGGTTTTGTTACATTTCGCTTTAATTCTGTTTATACAGAATCTATGCCAACTAATATGATGTTGTTAACATTCAATAGCTTAGTTCTCGGCAACGGATATATTATACAATTTTACGAATTAAATAACCTGCATTTGATGCCGAGTGTAAGGTTTTTCTGGCACAAATCTGAGGTATATCACTATCTGTCAGTCGCAGGCGGCACCACTCTGTTGCAGCGATTCTCTGCAGGATCCATGGTCTACCTGATCATAGAAAAATAAATCATAAATATCAACTAGATATAGGCAATAGTTTGGGTGCTGTATGAAGTTATACGCCAGCTGCGGTGAGAAAAACATAGCAGTGAAAGCAGAAAAATAAGTTGTAATATATATCGACAGCTGTCGGATAATTATACACAATGTATATAAATCGAATATACAGTGGCCAAATTATCTAAATTGGTTAAATTCTGTCCGTTTTTGTCGTCGGTATATTTTGCACAAAGTACACGACTTACTGGAAATATCGCGATAAGCCGGCGCTGAATACATTTCGACGATACTCAAAGTCTGGCACGTTCGAGGTGTTCGCATTCGCGGCAAACTCCAGGTTGAAGGTCCAGTGCTTCAATATCCCATCTCGAAGATCGCGGTTATAGCCGATCGCATACTGGGTTTCGTTTTCATCGCGCTCGATGCTGACTGCGGGATCAAGCTCGGCATAATCATAGTGGTGATGATTGAGGCGCAAATACACTGCGGCCTGTTCGGAGAGCACCACAAAGCTACTGAAGTACAACTCGGTATCATGGTAGCTATAGCCGGAATTGTCAGCATCGTTGTTTCTGAGCCTGAAGCCGCCTTCGAGACCGACATTATTGTTGTATATCAGCGTGCTATAGCCAGAACCGAGCATGGTCTCGCTGCCATCACGACCTGCATCAACAGCTTTGTCATAGCTGTGCTGGGTATAGCCGCCTTCAAATGTGAGATTGCGATAATTGCCAAGATCAAAGGTGATGGCCGGGTTGAGCGAAGTGAATAGCGCCAGCTGACTGCCTCCCAGCAATATCTGATCAGCCCTGATGCTGACAGAACTGCGCCAGCGTCCGGGTGCGGACATGGCGGGGCCGGTGCTGATACTGACCACGCTATAGTCGTAATCACCGGTTCTGGAGTAAAGATTACTGCTCAGGCCAGCCTGGCTTTGCCATTCAAAATAAGTCGCTGAGCCCAGCACATCCATCGGTGATTTCAGTCTGTAGCGGTGCGATGCACTGAGATTGACACTGGCACCACTCGATGAGATTTTCTCGGCATTGCTGATGCCGGTCACGGGCGAGAGGCCGGCGCCAGGAGTGGCGTTAATATTGGAATTATGCAGCGCGCCAACGCTCGCGTAATAGGAAAAACTATGGCGGGCGGCAGGTTTGAGTTCATCGCTGGTGAGCTGCGCAAGATAGGCGAGTATCGATAACCTGACGTTCTCCGGTGTGTTCGGGTCGTCGAGCACCAGCTTGAATTCCCGCAGTGCATCTTCGTAGCGCGAGGCCTGATGATAGGCCACTGCCAGTTCAAGTCGGACGCGATTAAGCGTGGGCTGGTTATCGAGAAGGGTTTCAAACAGTTTGATGGCTTCGAATGTTTTACCGGATTCCCGGGTTTGCATGGCACGATCGAATATCGCCTGTAACTCGTCGGCACTGGGCGCGGCCTGCAGTTGAAATGGGGCTGTTCCGCTGATAAAGCAGATCGCGTAGATGATAGTTTTGATATTCACAGTGTTTTACTAGCTGCATCCGTTAGTCAAGTTGCGTATTATACCCACCAATGCGAAAAAATAGGCAGTTAATAGCGGTACTTAGCCTCATGCTTGTGGTGGGTGGGGTGGATGCAGCCAGTGTCGGCACTGAGCATCTGTTCGGCTATCAGGAGATTTACAAAAATGACCTCAGCCTGTTCCCGCAGTGGTTGTCAGTTCTGGAGCGACATATTAAAGAAACCACACCGCCGGGCGACTGTGAGTCGACACAATTCAATCAGTGCCATCTCAAACAGTGGCGAAATTTTCTCGCAAAAGTCAAACCGCTGCCGCCCGCTGAACAGATCGGGGCGGTGAACCTGTACGCAAATGAAAGGCCTTACGTGCTGGATATAGAAAATTACGGGATCGTCGATTACTGGGCTACGCCGCGAGAGTTTTTACAGCACAACGGCGATTGTGAGGATTACGCCATATTTAAAATGCTGTCATTGAAGCAGCTGGGGTTTTCTGTGGATGACATGCGTGTCGTGGTGGTGCAGGATACCAACTTAAGAATCTCGCACGCAGTGATGGCGTTGAACAGGAATGACGATATCCTGATTCTGGATAACCAGATTAAACAGGTGATATCGCATAAAGATATTTTTCACTATGTGCCAGTATATTCAGTCAATGAAAAAAACTGGTGGATGCATCTACCTAACTAACTAATATGAACAAGAGTAGTGTGAAAGAAAATCGCCCAGCCATTATTGCTTTTATCCTGCTCCTGATTTTTGTGGCGCTGGGTGTCTGGCTGAGCAATCAATATGTCGCGCGCGAGCAGCAGCGCGACATGCAAAACTGGGAGGGCAGGCTGGCTGTCATCGCTGAGTCACAGAAGCGAACGGTTGAGTCATGGCTGAAAGTGCAAACATCAAATTTACAGGAGCTGGCTGAAAACCCTCTATTACAGATATTGCTTAGTATCAGGCAGGAATCGCCGGCAAACACCAGTGAAGTAGAGCGTGGCCAGCTGGGGCACTTAAAGAACCTCATCATCGCGACCGCAAAACGCTCCGGAGCGTTTGCAGATGCGCAGCAGATCAATGCCAATCAGGAAACCCGATTGAATGAAGGTGTCGGCATCACTGATGATACTGGTAATTTGTTGCTCGCGACACAACAGTTTCCCGCAAATGATGAGCACATACATCAGGCAGTGCAGCGCGCAAAAGAAAAAGGCCGCGCCCTGGTGTATGGCCTCTACAGTGATAGCAATCTGGAACCGCGTTTGCTTCTGGTGGTGCCGGTAAGCGCAGTACAGTCCGGGCCTGGAGCAGTGGATTACCCCGGCGCGGTCGTAGCTGTGATTAATCCTCAGGAAAACCTGTACCGTGCCCTCGAACAACACTGGCTAACCACCGAATCGGATGAATCATTGCTCATAAGTGGTGATGATTTCAGCACTCGATATCTAAGCCCGCTCACGGGCAAATTTAAAATCTTCCACACAGTATCGAGACTGAATGAAGATCAGGCGGTTAATTTCGCCCGTGATCGACTCGGTGATTTCGCAATGAAGACGGATTACCGAGGCAGGCAGGTACTGGTAACCGCAAGGAAGATCGCAGACAGCGACTGGATACTGGTACAGAAAATTGATGCCAGCGAGGCGCTGCGTGAATCCAATGCACATCAGGAACTGATTCTCACGATATTCCTGCTGACGGTGTTTATTATCGGCCTGTCATTCGTTGCCATCTGGCGGCATGCGACCAGTGTCAGGTTGCAAAAAACCACGGAGCGACTGACTGCGCGGACAGCTTTATTGAACTCGGTCGGTAACAATATCAGCGACCATATATTCCTGCTAGATAAAGAGAACAGCCTCATCCTTGGTAATGCCTCTTTGTCACGCGCCCTGGGAATTAATGTCGATGAGATCAAGGGCAAAACTTTGTATCATTTATTCAGTGCCGATGTCGCAAAGCGTTTGCTTGCGCTGCGCAAGCTGACAGACTCTGCCAGTACAGACAATCACGTCATGGAAATTGAGATCAGTGATACGACCTTTAGCTATGACGTTTCTGCGACCTCGTTGCAGGAAGGGGAATACAGTGGTTCGACCTTGTATGTACTGCACGACATCACCACGATTAAGCGTGCGCAGGAAAAGCACAACCGGCTGCTGGAAGGTATTATTGCAACACTGGTGCATGCGGTTGACATGCACGATCCGCATTGCGCCAATCACTCGGTACGCACGAGAGAAGTTGCTGTTGCAGTGGCAGAAGCGATGGGCCTTGACGCAGAGCGCACCAGAGCGCTTGGTATGGCGGCGCAGCTGGCCAATCTCGGAAAATTGAACCTGTCACGCGAGTTGCTGACAAAAATGCAGCCGCTGAGCAACGAAGAACAAATGCAGATGCACCGCAGCGTGCTAGATACAATCGATATTCTTAAAGGGCTTGAGTTTGACGGTCCGGTGATCGATATCATCAGCCAGAAAAATGAGTATCTTGATGGCAGCGGATATCCTGAAGGCATCAAAGGCGAAGCGATATTGGCCGAATCAAGAATACTCTCGGTGGCAAACGCGTTTGTCGCTATGTCGAGTGCACGTGCATACCGCCAGGGCAAGTCGGTGAGGGAAGTGCTGGATATTCTGCTGACACAGGCTGATAAACGCTATGACAGGCATGTGCTCGCAGCGCTGTTTCATGTGGCTGAGAATCGTGCTGACTGGAATAGCTGGCAGGTGGCCAGCCAGGAATAATCTCTGGTATAGATCTGCTTGCCGCGCTCTGCTCCTGGCTCGGTGTGATGAAAAAAGCCCGCATCGCGGGCTTTTTTATTACGCCAGAAAAAGTGAATCAGTAGTCGTTTCTGCGTGGTGAGCTGTAACCACCGCCTGCCATTGAGAAGGGCGGTGTGCGACCTACCAGCTCTTCGATCACCTGTAATTCCAGGTCTGTGTGATTGATGAAAGGTGCGGGGCGTATGTTGCGGCCCGACTGCTCATTAGAGAGTATGTAGCGTGGCGCATCATGATGCTGTGAGGTAATGGTTTCGCTGCTGCGCCTGTCATTATCGGCTAACAGATCAACGACGCCATAGCAGGTGCAAACGTAGGATTGCTCAGGGTCGGCCTCGACATAGATCCCTGTGCCTCGAATACCAATGGTGGCATTGGGGGTATGCATCTTATGCGTTGATTTGCCGAACACCGATAACAGCTTGCCAGTGACCAGGCGCAGGGTGTTGATCACCAGGTCGCCACCGGACAATTCGAGTCGGCTGTTGCTTCGCAGTACGAAGGCATCTTTGCCGACAGCGAAAATCACATGACTACGGCGTCCTGTGCTGATCACGTCGTTAGCTTCGATCCTGGTATTGAGATCGGCCTGCCTGTCATTCACCGTGACATTACCGGCCAGGTCATAGATCGATTTGCCTGGAATCAGGACCTTGGGTACTTTGCCCATGGCCCAGACGGGCTGTATGATTCCTGCTGCGCCGGTGGCAGCGAACAGGCCTGCGGTAAGCGCGCGTACCAGGATTTCGCGGCGTGGATCGTCAATTTCTTCTTTCGGTTTCCTTTTCATGGTGTCATCTCTTTGCGAATCAGGTCATATTAAATCGGGCCAAAGATATACTGTCAATGGTATTACATTTAAGCAGTTTATGCGTGAAATACTGTGAACTGACCTGCAAAATGCCATGGTCAAAAAAAACTTGATTATCAATATCTTTCAGGTGCAGACTAGGCCTGCCGTTTCAGTAACACAACCGGG
>Ga0214472_10002582_pt1 | contig 19405 bp, 17 predicted proteins | sample RVTome_6_FD_207662 | JGI IMG/M metagenome (GOLD analysis project Ga0214472, IMG submission 207662) | Soil microbial communities from uranium-contaminated site in the Upper Colorado River Basin, Wyoming, United States - RVT140D175 | ecosystem: Environmental > Terrestrial > Soil > Contaminated >...
CGCTGCGAAACGTCGACCAGCAGGACCTTATCGCCAGTGCCGGCAAAGGCATGGCGAAGAAGAGGAAAGGACCGGCCGCGGCAAAAGTTCTCGAGAGCCGCGACCTGTCCGAGATCTTCGGCATCGACATCGCTGAGTCATCGGCCAAGCCAGGGCGCAGGCGCCGAAATACCCCCAAGTAAGGCTTGGATCCACCTCCGACAGAGAGTAATTTTACTCATTTTTTTATTGGATAACCGATGCCGCGCAAGGGTATGAACGTCAATGGTCGAGGGAGGAAGAGGGGACAGGTTGCTTTTTAGATTCTGTTGAAAAACCCTAGGAATGCTTCGACGGGCTCAGCATGAACGGAAGATTCTCAATCTTATCAATTCAATTTCCGTTCGCCCTGAGCTTTGTCGAAGGGTGAACGTGGTTTTTCAGCAGAATCTAATTATTTATTTTGGCCGCTAATCGAGTGGAGCATGAAACATGCCAAAGCGCTAGATGTAACTTGGTTGCCCTCTCGATAAAATCTGTTATTCGCCAGTTTACGATGGGCGGTTTTGTCCCCGCGTATTCTGGACCAACCTTTCCGGCGCCGCTTGGAACCTGATCTCGGTGTCTTGTGGCCGGCCGAAGAATTGAAATTGGCTTATCAGGATTTTTCTCCTAAAAATATCGATTCTTCAGGCTCGTGGGTGTAGCATGGTGCTAAGAAAGCTTGGCGGTTTATCCGTCACGCGCAGGGAGAAAACCTATGGGTAATGGGAAGCTCCGAGTCGGAGTCATGGGGTTAGGCCAGATCGGTCGACACCTCTATCAGCTTGCGGCAGAGAGCGACGATCTTGAACTCGTCGCGGTGGCGGACATAGCTAAGCCGGAAATTCTCCACTATCTCCTCAAGAGCGATAGCGTCGACGCGCCGCAGTGTGAACTGCACGACAATTATCTAGTCAATGAGAAGTTTCGCACAAGGATGCTCCAGATTGCCAAACCGGGAGACGTGCCGTGGGACGTTTTCGGGATCGACTGCGTGATAGACGCCACCGGCCGCTATCGCCGCCGTGAATATCTGCAAACCCACCTGCAATCCGGCGCGGGCCGGGTGATTCTCGCATCGCTGCCTGCGGAACCGATAGACCGTGTGCTGATTCCCGGCATCAATGAGGCCAGCGCCGTCAGTGCCGACAGGCTGATCTCGGCAGGTTCGGCTACCACCAACGCGCTCGCGTTGATTTTATATTTTCTCGACGCGGCGCTGGGAGTCGATGCCGCGTCGATGACGACGGTCCATGCCTACAGCAGCGATCAATCTTTGCAGGATTATGCCCACGAGGATTTTCGCCGGAGTCGGTCCGCCGCCCAGAACATCATCCCTAACAGTAATGAGTCGGCGCGTTGGGTGGAACTGATCTTGCCGAAATTCGCCGGAAAGCTGAGTGGCTATGCCCTCAATGTACCGGTGCAACGGGGATCGTTATTGGATCTGACCTGCGTGATGCACGACAGCGGTGTGAGCACCGCGCAAGTAAACGAGGTGATGCGGGCGGCTGCTGACAAGCATCCGCTGCTGATGGGCATCACCGATGATCCGATCGTTTCTTCTGACGTCATTGGCTGCCGGCAATGCTTGCTGTTTGATTCGCAAGCGACGCTGAAAGCAGGAAAAAACATGGTCAAAGTCTTGGCTTGGTACGAGAGCTTGGGTCATGCGTGCCGCGTGCTCGACGTGGTTCGCCACTACGGCAGACTCGATGGCGTCGGAGGTGTAAAATGAGAGTCGCAATCAATGGATTTGGCCGAATTGGCCGCACGGTATTTCGTATTCTCGATAGGCGCGGCGACGTTGACGTGGTTGCGATTAACGATCTCTTCGACAATGAAGCGCTGCGCTACTTGTTGCATTACGATACGGTCATGGGTCCGTTCGAGGGGACGCTGCGGCTCGAGGGCGATAATTTGATAACCCCCCACGGCCAAACGCGCATGCTGTGCGAACGAGACCCGCTCAAATTGCCTTGGAATGATCTCGGGATCGATGCGGTCGTCGAGTCCACCGGTATCTTTACCGCCAAAGAGCAGCTGACCCAACACCTGCGCGCCGGCGCGCAGCGGGTTGTCCTTACGGTGCCCGCGAAGGACACGATCGACTACACGGTTGTCCTTGGGGTCAACGATGACGGGCTCAATCCGCAACACCGGGTTATTTCCAATGCGAGTTGTACGACGAACTGCCTAGCACCATTGGCCAAGGTGTTGCACGACTCTTTCGGCATCGTCGAGGGCGTCATCAACACCGTGCACGCCTATACCAACGATCAGCGCTTGGCCGACGTGCCGCACTCGGACTGGCGGCGCAGCCGGGCCGCGGCGGAAAATATCATTCCGACATCCACCGGCGCCGCCAAAGCGGTCGGCATGGTCTTGCCGCAGTTGAAAGGCCGGCTGGACGGTATCGCCGCGCGCGTGCCGGTGCCCGACGGTTCCGTCGTCGACCTGTTCGTCGAACTCGAGAAACGCGTGACTGTTGAAAACATTCATGCCGAGATACGCGCGGCCGCCGAGTCCAAGCGTATGAAAGGTATTTTGCAATTCGTCGAAGCTCCCGTGGTGTCTTCGGACATTATCGGAAACGCGCATTCATCCATATTCGACGCGGGATTCACCATGGTTACCGGCGGCAGGTATCTCAAGTGTCTCAGTTGGTACGACAATGAGTGGGGTTACTCTAACCGCGTCTGCGACTTGCTCAGTTTGATGGCAAGATGGCAATGACCGGTCAACGTGAACTGCACCCAGGGCCCGCCAACTGAGCCAGGCCGCGTGTGCGCCGCGCCGCGTTAAAAGTCTTCAAGGATACCCACGATAAACCCAATTGAGAGCCGACAAGATCGGCTGACAAAAGTTGCCAGTGGGTGCACGCCGAAAGGCGATGCGGCGCCTAATTAAGGAGATGAATTAACTCTATGAACCAGCATGATCTGCTATCTCCGCCTGCGCGGATCGCCGGACTACGCAGGCTGGCATATGACCTTTCGTGGACCTGGCATCAGAACGCTAGGGAGGTATTTCGCCATCTCGACTACCCGCTCTGGCGCTCAACCGAACATAACCCGGTGCGTATGCTCGCCATGATATCGCGAGAACGACTTACAGAGGCGGCGCAAGAGCGGTCATTTTTGGCCCTTTATGATGCAGCGATTGCGGACCTTGGTGGCGCCCGGGCGGTTGAAGATACCTGGTGGTCGGTGCGGTTTGCCGATTTGCCCGTAAGACCGCTTGCCTATTTTTCTGCTGAATTTGCGATTCATCAGTCGCTGCCTATTTATGCAGGGGGGCTCGGTGTACTTGCGGGAGATCTTTGCAAAGAGGCCAGCGATCTTGGACTGCCGCTCGTTGGGGTCGGTTTCATGTATCCACAGGGATACTTCCATCAGCGCATTTCTTTGGTTGAATGGCAGGAGGAAACCTATGAACGGCTGAATTGGGACCATGCCCCGGTTGAGCGGCTACTGGACGGCAATAAACCTCGCCTAGTCATGGTGCCGCTGGGCACGCGGCATGTTTATGTCTCGGTATGGATCGTTCGACTCGGTCGCGTAACCCTCTTTCTCCTTGACACAGAACTAGAGCAAAACACCCCCCAGGATCGCGAGCTTTCAGCGAGGCTATACGGTGGTGACCGGGAGATGCGCCTTCAGCAGGAAATCATCCTTGGCGTCGGTGGTGTGCGGGTGCTCCGCGCGCTGGGCTACGATCCCATCGTTTGGCATCTCAATGAAGGACATACGGCGTTTTCGGTGCTTGAGCGCATACGCGAGAGGCTTGAGCTCGGGGAAAGTTTTGAGGCGGCGCTCAAGGTCGTTCGCAGTTCGACCGTCTTCACAACCCACACGCCCGTGGCGGCGGGCCACGATGCGTTTCCGCCCCATGCGGTCGAAGCGCAACTGGCCGGCTTTTGGGGCGCATTCACGCAGCATCAGACGGATATTCTAGAGTTGGGGCGCTATGATAACGGTGATGGCTCGCTGTTCAACATGACTGCCTTGGCCCTGCGAGCCACTGGCGCTATCAACGCCGTAAGTGAGATGCACGGACGGGTAACCCGACAGATGTGGGCGCCGATCTGGTCCGACCTTCCCGGTGGCGCACGGCCCATAAAAGTGGTGACGAATGGAATCCATGTGCCGAGCTGGATTGCTCCCGATCTGGCCCGGCTCTTTGACCGCCACCTGGGTAGGGATTGGTTGAATCATCATGACGAAGTGGACTTATGGGAAAATATTTTAAACATACCGGATGAGGAGCTGTGGGGCATTCGGCAGGAACTTCGGAGCTATCTTATTGCTTTCATGCGGGAGCGCGCCCGCCAGCTATGGGCGGAAGAAAAAGTTAGCGCTTCCAGGATCGTGGCTGCGGGAACGCTCTTGGATCCGACAGCGCTGACGATTGGATTTGCCCGGCGTTTTACCGGCTATAAGCGCGCCGATCTGGTCTTTCATAACCCGGAACGGCTGGCTGGCATCTTGAAAGCACCGAGACGGCCTGTGCAAATCATCTTCGCTGGGAAGGCACATCCGGCGGACGAAAACGGCAAACGCATTGTCCACGAAGCTTACAAACGGGCAGTCGATCCATCTTTTGGCGGCCGCATTGCCTTCATGGAGGACTATGACCTCCATGTCGCGCATTTTCTGGTGCAGGGGTGTGACGTCTGGTTGAATACGCCACAGAAGCCCTATGAGGCAAGCGGAACGAGCGGGATGAAAGCCTCCATCAATGGTGGAATTCACCTGAGTGTGGGAGACGGTTGGTGGGCCGAAGGGTATACAGGGTCCAACGGCTGGCTGATTGAAGGAGGTACCGATGATGATTCATCAATGACGAATGCCGCCGAGGCCGAAGCGCTGTACCGGCTTTTAGAAGTAGAAATAGTGCCGGCCTTCTACGATCGCGACCAAAGCGGCATACCGACGCGCTGGCTTCGGATCGTCAAGGAAGCCATTCGCACGGTGATGCCGCGCTTTAGTACCCGCCGGATGATGAAACAGTACGCGGAGGAGATGTACGAGCCGGCGGCACGTCGGGCAGCGGCGATTTCAGTCCCGCGAAAAACCATGGGATAGGCTTTTACCGGGCGCATTGGCACGTCGAATTCTCCCTCCCAGCCAATTTCTCCCTAACTGCTATGACTTGCTGTCCTCGTGCATCTGAACGTTTGCAAAATCGATCTCGCTGCGAAATTGATTGATGCGCGCGACCTTCACCCGCACGTTGTCGCCGAGACGGAATGTCTTGCCGTGGCGGCGGCCTTTGATGACGTATTCTTTTTCATAGTAGTCGTAATCATCGTCAGTTAGGGTGGCGAGTTTCACCAAGCCTTCGACGAAGTAATCGTCTAATTCCACGAAGAAGCCAAAGTTGGCCAGGCTGTTGATGAAGCCGGGGAATTCTTCGCCGATTTTATTCATCATGAACTGGGCTTTTTTAAGAGCGATCATTTCGCGCTCGGCGTCCATGGCGTGCCGCTCTCGTTCAGAAGTGTGTTTGCCCGATTCTTGCAGTGTGTGCAGCAAATCCGCCTTTTCGTTTGGCTTGGGCTTGTCGCCGCGCATGACTCGGTCGAGCATGCGGTGGACGACTAAATCTGGGTAGCGGCGGATCGGCGAGGTGAAGTGGGTGTAACAGGTCGAAGCCAAGCCGAAGTGGCCGATATTTTCCGGTTGGTAGATCGCTTGCTTCATCGAGCGCAGCAGCACGCGGTTGATGACTCTTTCTTCCGGCCTGCCGCGCGCCAATTCCAATAGCTCTTGTATTTCTCGCGGAGCGATGGAGTCTTTCTTTTGCGGCAAACGGTAGCCGAGCGACAGGAGAAACGGCGCCAAGGCCTCGAGGGCGTCTGGATCCGGTCCTTCGTGGACGCGGTAAAGCGTCGGCATTTGTTTCTCCGTCAGATAGCGCGCGACGGCTTCGTTGGCGGCGATCATGAATTCCTCGATGATCCGATGAGCGATGTTGCGCTCCGCGCGGACAATGTTTTCCGGCATGCCTTGGAGGTCGATAATGATCTCCGCTTCCGGCAGGTCGAAGTCGAGATTACCGCGCGCGCGGCGCTGCTCGTAGATCAATAGGGCGAGCTCTTCCATCAGGCGGAATGAGCCGACCAGATTGCGATAGCGCTCAAGACACTCGGCGTCCTGGTCGACCAAGAGACGCCGCACGCTGGTGTAAGTCATGCGCTCGTGGCTGCGCATGACCGAATTGAAGAAACGGCTGCCGATGACCTCGGCTTTGGCATTGAGCTCGATCGCGACCGTTTTCGTCAGCCGGTCTTCGTTAGGATTCAAACTGCAGATGCCATTGGACAGCGCTTCGGGTAGCATGGGGATCGCGCGGTCGGGGAAATAGACGCTGGTGGCGCGCGTGTAGGCTGCTTGATCCAGCGCGGTTTCGGGGCCGACGTAGTAGGCAACATCCGCGATGGAGACCAAGAGTTCGTAGCCTCGTTCGGTCCTGCGCACGTGCACCGCGTCGTCGAAGTCGCGGGCGTTCTCACCGTCGATGGTGACAATGGGCAAGTCACGCAAATCTTCCCGGGCGGCGATTTCCGCGGCACTGATTTCATAGGAAGCTTGCGCCACCTGGCGATGGACTTCGGCGGGAAAGCCGGGTGTAAGCCCGAAGCGGAAGATAATCGACTGCGCTTGCACTTCGGGATCGTCGGGATCGCCCATGACATTGACGACCGCAGCTTGCGGCGGCGACATGGCCGTGCCGAAGCGGGTGATCTCGGCGGCGATGACTTTGCCCCTTGGCACTTTCACCGCGGCGGGCGCTAGCGGAATGGCCGCGATACGCGCGTCCATCGGGACGAGGTAGCCCTTGCCGTCAAATTCATCATAAGTTCCGAGCAGGCGCTTTTGCGCCCGCTCGATCACTTGCACCACATGCGCTTCGGCGCCGCCCCGTTGCTTGCGGTCGATCCGGACCATCACTTGATCGCCATGCATGACGCGGCGCATCTCGCGGCGATTTAAGTATACGTCTTCGGCATCTGGTTCTTGCGGAATCAGAAAACCGAAACCATCGGGATGGGCCTGCACGCGGCCGCGCAGTAAATGCTGTCGGTCGGGCAGGGCGTAGTGATGTTTTTTCAGCCGAACCAAACGGCCATCGCGGCAAAGCGCGCGCAGAGCGTCGATAACGGATTGCAGTGCGTCGCGGCCGAACCCGGCGCGGCGCTGAATTTCCGCCGGCGTCAGTCGCTCGCGCGGCTTCCGGATGAAGAGCCCAAGAATTTTATGCTCTGCGTCGTTGGCAGCTTTTCGAGTCATCACCATGACGCAAGCTTCTAACGGAATCGAAGAGTTTTCAATCGAGCCATGCCGCCTGCTCGGAAAATATTTCTCAGTGGCCTTCGATTCGATGACGGTCGGAAATTGCTAGGTTCGGGGCTTGGCGGATTGTTCGGCCAACTCGGCCATCAACCAATCGTCGGTCATATCCGCGGGACGGGGGATTTCCGCAAGGGGAATTTCTTGTTTGAGCGAGTCGAGGATCCGCTGCGCGACGTCGAGAAAGTCGTGCATCGCAAGCAAGACAATAATGGCTTTTCTACGATCAACGGTGCGGATGATACCGACTTCTTCATAGGACTCGAAGATGAATTTTAGGTAAGCGATATGCTCGGGCGGAATTTCCAAATAGATATCGTGCAGTTCCATTAGGTCCGCTAACGATTGAGCAGTCGTTCCAGGACGTCGGGCAACCATTTTTTGTCACCACTGGAATCTCTGCTGCGCTGATTGGCGGTATCACTATCGCCCTCGGGCGCCGTCGCGCCGCGCAGGGTTTGCGCCAGCGCGCGGCTATCAAGCCGGATTCTGACGTTGGGAATCGTGCCTTCGGCGCGAAATGTAATTGTCAGCCGACCGCGCCGGTCAAGCAGGTATCGAAGCAGGCGCACATCCCGTTGTAGTTCCTGGGTAAGCTGCGTGGATAAGACGAGCAATCCGTTCCATTGGGTCGTGCGATCGAAGCCGATCCAACCGGCGCCGGTGACCATGTAGTCTGGAGTCAATAGGACCAGGTTGTCGGTTCGAATGCGCTCGGGCTCGAGGGCGAAATCCGCCGTGAGTGAATCGAAGACCGTATCGCTGCCGGTTAGCAACTTGACAAATCCCGGCGGCAGCCTTGCCGCCGATTGGGCGGAAACCGTCGCGCCGCTGCCGCGCAGCAACAATTGACGGGCGAGATTGAAATCCTTGATGACGCCATTTTGCACCGCGGTCTTGCCCGATCCTATGAGCGCAGCGGGTCCATCGGTGCCCTGGGTCGAGGTTAAGACAAATTGGCCGTGACCGTTGATTTTCCCTTCGACCCTGTCCCGCAAGGGCGGAAACAGACGCGTCAGCAGTGCGCTTATGGCCATCGAATCGGCTTGAGCGGCTAGCTCCAATTGCCCCGAGGTTTCGCTGGAACTAGCGATATAGCCGTCGGCGCGCAGGTTGCCATCGAGCGTGCGGAGCGCAAGGTTTTTGAAAGTTAGACCGCTAGCCGACCAGATGATGTCGGTGCGCAGATCGCGAAAGTCGATATCGGCGAGCCGGCCTTCTGGCGCTCGTGCGGTGCCGTCGAGAATGAGCCCGCCGTTGTGAAACTGCGCCGAGCCGCTAGCGCTGAAATCCTTGATTTGAATCGCTGGGCCGCCACCGAGCAGTTTCAGATAGGTGAGATTTAGCTGCGTCGAGCTAAGTTGATAGGCCCCGTCAGGCTCGAGGATATTGGGCACCAAGCCGTCCAGCGCAAAGGTTGAGTCGCCGAGGCGAAATTTGGCGTTTTCGAATGTTGCCTGGCGGTCACTGAAATTAATCGTCGCATGGGCGCTCTCGATAGGGCGCCCCCATGGGGTCTTTGTGAATTCCCCATTGGTCAGTTTGAAGTAGCCGTGCAGGCTCCAGCTGCCTTCGTCCGGCAGCAGATGGCGGTCGATGACGATATTGAGATCGGTTTGGCCGGTCGCTCCGACCAGCAACTCAGGCAAAATCATGTCGCGCCATTCGTGCAGTTGGCCTTTACGGCTAAAAAGCCGGAGTTGTAGCTTGGGTTCCTTACCGATATCGACGAAGCCAAGAAGTCCGATTTGATTGGGACCGCTGGAGACTTCCGACTCATGGAAAAACAACTTATCTTTCTGCCGGGCGATGCGCGCCGTGATTTTCGCCGGGCGATCGAGCGGCTTGCGCAACCAGCCTTGGTATTTCCATGCGCTCTTGTCGGCGCGCACTAAGGCGCCGACGCGTAGCTTGTCCCAGGTGCCTTCGAAACGGGCGTACAGGCCGATGGTGCCGTCGGTGACGAGCGCCGGCGAAAGGTTCTGGCGTAACCAGTTGAGATTGCGCAGCGGGGCCAATGGCAAGGGATCCACGGTCAATTTTCCGCGCAGCTCGGCGTCTTCCCACGAGCGCCGCTCGGAAAACTTGACGGCGCCCGTAAGGATGAGGTTGTAATCCGAGGAGCCGAATACAGGCGCTTTCAGCGTGATATGGTCAAACCTTGGGCGCGCCAGCGTGCCGGCGGCATGAGCCTGAAGAGACAACGGACCGGTGACCTCGATTTCGCGGGGAATCTTGTCGCGCAGCAGGGTTACCGCACGGGCTACCACCGGGACATGCAGCGAGTCCAATCGAATGATTAGATTCATTTCGCGCTGCAGCCAAGACTGGTCCGCTGGCGCGGCGTTGAATGCACCGTCGATGTGGACGTCTTGGCCGAGACCTTCGGTCAGGGCCGCAGCGATGCGGAGCCGGGTAGTTGTCCCCGCCTCGAGCCCGCGCAAGCTCAGGTCGATATCTGCCAGTTGCAGCTCGGCGGGCGCCCTGACCGAGCGATCAAGGTAGATGACCCGGCCGTCATTGATACGCACCACATCAACGGCAAAGCTAACGCTGCTCGGCCGAGGCTCCGCGGCTGTCGATGGGGGATGGGTCACGGGAGGCAACTCGTGCTGCTTCAGGGCGAGCAAGTCGAGATTGAGCAGCCCAGTTTCGTCGGTGATGATTTGAAACTCCGGCTCGCGCAAAGTCAGCGAATCGATCACGACGCGGCCCGACAGAAGCGGCCAGAGTTTGACGCCAAGAATGAGCTCGCGGGCGCGCAGGATCGGTGTGGCGGCGAAGCGGGGATCGTCGGCGATGCGCAGCACTTTGGCGGCGAATCCCGGCCAGCCCCTTAGATGCACTTCGAGGCTGGCGAAACGAACATCCAAGCCGAGTAGCTTTCCCAGCTCCTGCTGCACCGATTCAAGGTGCCGGCCGGCGGCCAGATTAAAAGATTGGACCAGGATCGCGCCCGCCGCTGCTAGAGCAAGCACAGTCAGCACGAGAATTTTTCGCGGGCTTTTCATCGCGGCAGCGATGACGGGACGAGACCATCGCTATTAATAATATGTCGCCCTAGCCGGCCGGTTGATCTCACGCTCAGTCGTGCATGGCTCGGGCGCTGCAGGGCGGCGCATTCACGCCACTCAACTACGTGTGAGGATGACCGGCTCAGTTGATTCTCATCAAGCCCCGCCTCTTGAGGCGGGCGCAAAATTAATGGGGTTTCCAAAGGGGGCGAGCATCCCCTTGGGTCGCGAACGGGGTTCAAACCCCGTTCGCGAAATCAATTGATTCTTTCGACGATGGTCGCGATGCCTTGGCCGACGCCGATGCACATAGTGGCCAGGCCGTAATGGCTGCCACGCTTCTTCATTTCATGAACCAAGGTAGTCATGATGCGCGCGCCACTACAACCGAGCGGATGACCGAGGGCGATGGCGCCGCCATTGACGTTGAGTTTATTCAAGTCGATGCCGAGCTCGCGGGCGCAAGCGAGTACTTGGGAGGCGAACGCTTCGTTCAACTCCACTAAATCGATTTGTTCGATGGTTAAGCCGGCGCGTTTCATGGCTTTGTGCGCCGCTGGAATCGGGCCGGTGCCCATGTAGTTGGGATGGACACCGGCGCTCGCCGATGCCACGATGCGCGCCAGCGGTTTGAGCTTCAACTGTTCGGCTTTTTGCGGCGTCGTTACCAATACGGCCGCGGCGCCGTCGGAGAGCGGCGAGGAGTTTCCCGCGGTCACGCTGCCGCCTTTTTTGAACGAGGCTCGCAGCCCCGCGAGGATTTCCAATGTGGTATCGGCCCGCGGTCCCTCGTCTTGATCGTGGACAATCGTTTTGCCGCGCTGAACGGTTTCGAAAGGAATAATCTCATCCTTGAGCCGGCCGTCCTGCTGTGCCTTGAGGGCATTCTGGTGGCTGGCGAGGGCGAGTTTGTCTTGGTCTTGCCGGTTGATCTGGTATTTCTCCGCGACGTTTTCGGCGGTCTCGCCGTTGTTGATCAAGGAATAGAGCTCGGCCATGCGCGGGTTGGGAAAACGCCAGCCGAGCGAGCTGTCGTACATTTGCACATCGCCGCGTTGAAATGCCGTGGCCGGCTTCGCCATGACCCAGGGGCCGCGGGTCATGCTCTCGACACCGCCGGCGACGAACAGATCGCCGTGATCGGTCTCAACCGCGCGGCCTGCTTGATTGATCGCTTCGAGGCCGGAACCGCACAGCCGATTCACCGTCGCGCCGGGAATGGTGTAAGGCAAGCCGGCGAGCAGGGAAGCGTTGCGCGCGACATTGCGCGAATCTTCGCCGGCTTGATTGGTGCAGCCGAAGTAGACGTCTTCGATCTCGTCCTTGTTGACGCCGGTCTTGGCAACCAACCGGGCGATGATGTAGGCGGCGAGGTCGTCGGTGCGGACATCTTTGAAAATTCCACCATGCCGTCCCATCGGCGTGCGCACGGCTTCCACGATAACGGCTTCTCTCATGGCTTCACCTGACTTTCTTGATGGTTGTAAAATCCCCGCCCGCTGGCCTCGCCGACGAATCCGGCAATGACTAATTTTTTCAACAGCGGAGCCGGTCGGTAGCGGTCATCGCCGGTCTCGCGCTGTAAGCCATCGAGGACTGCGAGCACCTCGTCCAGGCCGATCTGGTCGGCCCACCGGAGCGGCCCTTGCGGATAGTTGACGCCGAGACGCATGGCGATGTCGATCTCGGCCGCGCTGGCGACGCCTTCTTCGAGACTGCGCGCAGCTTCGTTAATGATCAGACTCAAAATACGCGGGAAGGTCAGCCCGGGGGCATCCTTTACACGAACCGTATCTTTGCCGAGGGACTTAAAAAGCTGCTCGGCTTGCACCATCGACGCCTCTGTGGTCCTTAGGCCGCCGGTTAATTCGATCAGTTTTCGCTCTTTCAGCGGATAAAACGTCGCGAAACCGACCAGCCGCTCGGGTTTCTTGATCCAGGACGCCATCTGCGTCGCAGTGAATCGTAAGCAAGCGCTGATGATGACGGACGCCGGCGGCAATGAGGCATCGAGGCGTTGCAGCACGGCGCGCTTCTTATCATCAGCGCCGGTTTCCGTGTCGATAACGAAGTTGGTTGTCGCGGACACTGCCGTGGCATCATTTAATTGCGATGCCTCCAGGCCTTGCGCGTGGCCTAAGGCAAACAGCTCTTCCGCCAGGCGGTTTTTGCCGATGATGGCGACGCTACTTTTTGTCATAACTGTAAAATCCCCGTCCGGTTTTGCGCCCAAGATTGCCGCCGGCGACCATGCGTTGTTGAATCGGACTGGGGCGAAATCTCGGGTCTTCAAAGAAGGAGCGGTAGAGCGACTCGGTGGCGGCGAAGTTGATGTCGTTGCCGATCAAGTCCATTAGCTCAAACGGCCCCATGCGAAAATTGCCGGCCTCTTTCAGGATGCGGTCGATGGTTTCGACCGCGGCGTCGCCATCACCGAGTATCCGTAACCCTTCATTATAAAAAGGCCGGGCGACGCGGTTGACGATGAAGCCGGGCGTGTCCTTGGCGCGGGCCGGTGTCTTGCCCATCGCTTTCATCAGCGCCGTCGCTCTTTCGATGGTCGCCGCACTGGTGCGGTCGCCTTGAATCACTTCGACCAGAGCCATGAGCGGCGGCGGGTTGAAAAAATGCAGACCGAGGACGCGATCTTGATGCACCGTGCTGGCGGCGATGGCGGTGATATTAAATGACGAAGTGTTGCTGGCGAGCAGCGTCTGCGGCGCGCAGACCGCGTCGAGCTGTTTAAAAATTTCGCGCTTGAGCTCGAGCTTTTCCGGCGCGGCCTCGATCACCAAGGCGCTGCCTTGGGCGTCTTCGAGGCGGGTGCTGGTGCGAAAGCGGTCGAGGATCTCTTGCTCTTGTTCGGCGCTCAGTTTGCCGCGCTCGCGGCTGCCCTTGAGAAAACTTTTGACGCGTGCCAAGCCGTTGTCGATGAACTCCTGTTTGACGTCGTAGACGAGCGTTTCGAAGCCCGCCTGGGCCGCGACTTGAGCGATTCCCGCGCCCATGGTGCCGGCGCCTAATACTGCGATCTTATCGGTTTGAGTAGCCATATATATTCTGTTTCGAGTTTCGGGTTTAGCGTTTCGGGTTTGAACTCGAAACCCGGAATTTGCAACTCGAAACTACTTTCCGGTAAACACCGGAGTTCTTTTTTCTAAAAATGCCTTGACGCCTTCGTCGTAGTCGGAGCTTCTGCCGGCGATCTCTTGCAAATGCGCTTCGTATTCCAAGTCCGAGTCCAGATTGGCCAAATTGGCGTGATTGACCGCGCGCTTGATCAGGCCGATGCCACGCGGCGCACGGGCGACCTGTTCGGCGATCGCGCGCGCCGATGCGGCGAATTCCGCCGCCGGAAAAACCCGCGCAACGAGGCCGATGCGCTGGGCTTCTCTGGCCTCAACGGTATCGCCGAGCAGCAATAGCTCCAGCGCTTTGCTGAGGCCGACCAAGCGAGTGAGGATGAAGCTGCCGCCGGAATCCGGTGCCAGGCCGACGCGGACAAAAGATTGAATGAATTTCGCGTCTTCGGACGCCACGCGCAAATCGCACGCGAGGGCGAAGTTACAGCCGGCGCCGGCGGCGACGCCGTTGACCGCGGCGATGACGATCTTTTCCATCTGGCGGATCTGGCGGATCATCGGATTGTATTTTTCCCGCAATGACGCGCCCAAAGATCCCTTTTGCTCCGGCGTTCGGCCTTTTAAATCCTGCCCGGCGCAAAACGCCCGGCCCGCGCCGGTGATCATGAAACAACGGACTTCACTATCGCGTTCGCCGTCACGCAGCGCGTCGATCACTTCCTGGTTCATCTGCGGGACGAAAGCGTTGAGCGATTGCGGCCGGTTGAGCGTGATGGTCGCCACGCCGTTGAGTTTTTCGAAGATGATGGTTTCCTGTGCCACGGTGAGGTCTCGCTTATTTGCCTTTGAACTCGGGCTGGCGCTTTTCGAGAAATGCTTTCATCCCTTCGCTGCGGTCTTCCGAGGCGAATAGTAAATAAAAAGCCTTGCGTTCGAATTCCAACCCTTCGTCGAGGCCGGTGTTGGCCGCCTTGAGCACGGCCTCCTTCGCTTCTTTGATCGCCAGCGCCGGTTTGGCGGCGATTTTCTTGGCAATATTTTTTGCTTCTTCCAATAACAATTCGACCGGTACAACGCGATTGACCAAGCCCAAGCGCTCGGCGTCGTTCGCGGTCAGCATATCGCCGGTGAGCACCAGTTCCATGGCGCGGTGTTTGCCGAGCACGTGGGTCAGTCGCTGCGTGCCGCCGCTGCCCGGAATAATTCCCAGATTCACCTCGGGCTGGCCGAAGCGCGCGGTCTCCGAGGCGACGATGATGTCGCAGCTCATCGCCAGCTCGCAGCCGCCACCCAGGGCAAAACCGCTCACCGCCGCGATTACAGGTTTGGCAATTTTATTGATCTGATCGCGGTAAGTGAGTCGTTCGCGAATCCGTTCGTCGAAAGGGCCGCGCTCGGCCATCTCCTTGATATCGGCGCCGGCAGCAAATACTTTCTGCCCGCCGGTGACGACGATGACGCGAACGTCGCCATCCCGATCGAGCTCTTGCATCGCCAGCGACAGGTCTTTGACCAGGCCGTAGGATAGGGCGTTGAGCGCCTGTGGGCGGTTTAATGTGACGACGCCAAGGGCGCCGTCTCTTTCGACGATGACGTTCTCATAATCCATGGTCTTTGAGCTTAAAGACATACACCATGGTTGGGGGTGATTCAAGAAATGAACCGCCGAATGGCTGCTGCCGCGAAATCGGATATTCACCACGAAGAACGCGCAGAACAGGAGGCTCCGAGTTTTAAGTAGCTAAAGCCTTCGTGATCTTTGTGGTGAAGCGGTTTTTGGCTTGCGGTTGTGTCGTCCCACGAGGTCGCTGTTGTTTGACACCTTGGGGGCGATTTGCCACTATTATTCGATTTATGTCTAACCGGCTCGAACCCGCAACTCGTCACTACGACGAAAAACTACAACAAATTCTCAAGACTTCGGCCAAGATTTTTGCTGAGAAGGGTTTTCACCATACTTCGGTGCGCGATATTTCGCGGGCGACCAAGATGAGCTTGTCAGGGTTGTATTATTATTTTACGACCAAGGAAGAGTTGCTCTTTCTGATTCAAGAGCGCTGCTTCGTGACACTGTTACAGCACTGGGAGCAGGTCAACTTGCCCGACTTGGATGCCCGCGTCCGAATTCGCGCCTTCGCGGAGAATCATTTGGGCTTTTTTCTGCACAACATGCCTGAGATGAAAGTTATGGCGCACGAAGACGAGTCGCTTACCGGCGAGTTCGACGACAAGATTCTCGTGCTCAAGCGGCGCTACGTCAAAGTCATCATGGATCTAATCAGCCAGCTGCAGGACCAGGAAAGCGGTAAGGGCATCGATCTGCGGCTGGCGACATTTTCCCTGTTCGGCATGATGAACTGGATCTACACGTGGTACCAGCCCAAGCGCGATCTGCCCATTCCCCAACTGATCGACCAGATGCTGCGCCTGTATTTTTTCGGCCTGCTCAAAGCGGCTAACTCCGAGGAGCGCTGGTTCACGGCGCGCTCAACGGCCAATCACAAAGTCGGATTCTCCCTGTGGCAGAATATCCCCTGAGATGACAAGGCAGAAGTTAACGGGTAAAAGGAAAAATTAAGAGGACACCTCGCCGGGCAGTCGCAGTCCGTCTTGGGCGGAAGATTTTTCATCATCGCTGTCAGCGCGGCGGGACTCGGCTATTTGATCGGTCTCGGCGGGTTAGAGCGGTCCGGCTCACCTCCTTGTAATCCATTTAACCGCTGACTCCGTCGACCCTTTGGTCGAAGCTATCGACGATTTCGCCGGAGTTTCCCGGTTTTCGCATCGCACACTCTAATTAATCACCTGCAAAAGCCTGCCTTTCCCTCGATCCAAGGGCTGGCACGCTAAGTGCTCTCTGTTCAGTTCAACGAGGAATTACAAACGGAGGTTAATTATCATGAGCCTACTACTATTGGTCGTACTCGTTCTGTTGCTCGTCGGAACGTTGCCTAATTGGGGCTATCACAAGTTTGGTTTTAAGCCCTCGGGTTTCGCCGGCGCGGTGCTGCTGGTGGTGATTATTCTGCTGTTGACCGGCCGGCTCTAAACGGGTCGTAAACATAAGTTTAAGGTTAGCGCAATTTAAGGCGTAGGGTTTCACTTCTGAGGTTACTTGAAATTCTTCAGGTAAGCCTGACTTAACCCTCTAATTCAGTCCAACCATGGAGGTTGCAATGAAAAAGTTAATGTTATTGTTAGTGCTTTTGATCGGTGTCAGTCAAAGCGGTTGTGCGTTCTTGGGTGGTGCGGCGGTAGGAGCCCTCGGCACAAGCGCAGGCTACGAAATCAACGCCAATAGCAAGATGAACGATCTGGAGGCTGATTACAAAGCGGAGAGAATCTCTAAAAGCGAATATGAGAGCCGCAAATCACAGCTAGAGAAAGGCTCCATCATTTATTAGGAGCAACTATGAATCTAAGCAATCGTGCGGCACTCACCTTCGCTCTGGGTTTGGCCCTGGCGGCAGGCGTTGGCTGCAGCGGCAACAATATCGCCCTGGTGGGCAGAGATACGCTTCCCGCCCGGGCTAGCCGACCGATCCGGAGCGAGATTGTGGGGACGGTGGAGCGGGTCGATATCGCAGGCAACGAGATTCATCTTCGTGCCAGTCCTGGCCATCCGGGAATGGTGACTTACAGCGAAGAGACCCGGGTGATGTATCTTGGGCGGGTCTATCCGGTCAGCCAATTGCGATTCGGCGACGTCGTTGCCATGCAAATGGAGAATGACGCTCGTGGTAATCCGCATACGCATATGATCCGCCTTCAAGAGAGCACTGGAGATTGGGCTCAGCGCCATAATTAGTGAGAAACGCGACCCATGATTCAACAGGCTCCCGAAGCGGAACGGTTCAAACAGCAAATGCGCGATTCGTTGCAGCACGAGACGTTAAACTCTCGCGCTGTGACGATTCCGCGACACGAGAATGTTTACACCTGCGGCGACCAGGACGAGATGGTCTATTTCATTGAGACCGGCCAGATTAAACTGCTTCTGCTCTCCCCCGAAGGCAAAGAATGTCTGCTGGCCATCCATAGCGGCGGCGATATTTTCGGCGAGCTGTGTCTGTCCGGCTTAGGCGCGCGCCAGGAAACCGCGACGGCGATGAAAGCAACGAAGTTAAAACAAATACCCTGTGCTCAGTTCTTTGCGCGTTTAAGCCACGACTCACTGTTTGAGGGCTTTGCGCGTTACTTGGCCGTGCGTATCGCTGACCAGCAGCAGGTTATCGCTAATCTGGTGACGGTGGATAGCGAGCAGCGGCTGGGCCAGACGTTGTTACAGTTGGCTCGTACGCTCGGCAAAAAAGACCCGCGGAGCATCCGCATCGAGCTGAAGATTACGCATGAGGAACTCTCCGAAATGGTGGGCACGACGCGGCCAAGGATCAGCTTCTTCATGCAGAGATTTCGCAACCTGGGATTGATCGAAACCAATCGCGATCATTTTCTTATCATCAAGGAAAACAAACTCACCGGTTACCTGGCGCGGATTGCCTAAGGCGACGGTGCGCGTCCGTGACCCTGGTGAACTTTGTTTTCAAAATCGTCCAGTATTAGACAGCAATCTTTTCCGGGTCAGCGTAAGTGAAATCGAATATTGAGGTGACTTACTATGGGACTGATTTTGTTGATTGTCTTGATTCTGCTCCTGTTTGGGGGGCTGCCCCGCTGGGGTTATCACTCGTATGGTTACGGTCCCTCGGGCGTCGTCGGCACGATACTAATTATCGTGCTGATTCTGTTCCTGTTGGGCCGAATCTAAGGGCGCTCAGCGTCCATCGGGCATCCGGTTGTTGCGACACACAAATCATGTCATGTCGCAACGGATCCTCACGAAGGGTTAACAACATACCATGATCAACGGGCCATAACATAAGAAAATAAGCTAGGGGACATGTCTTGACCCGCTCAAAGGCGGAATAGTCGTTTTTGAGTTAAATCATATCGTACAAAGACAGCGGAAAAGCAGAGGAGAAAAATCATGAACGGAACATATTGGGTAAAGCACAGTGTCCTCGCCGTGGTCGTGGCTGTTGCGCTGGCCGCACCGGTCGGCGCGGCCACGCCGGACGCCTGGATCACCACCAAGACCAAGCTGAGCCTTCTAACCACGGAGGGCGTCAGCGGGACGGCTATCCGTGTGGACACCATCCTCGGCAAGGTTACCTTGCACGGCAAGGTGCGTACCGCTGAGGAGAAGGCGAAAGCGGAGAGCATCGCTAAAAAGATCGACGGCGTGCTGGAGGTGCGCAACCTTTTGCAGATCGTTACTGCACAGCGCGAGAAGGCAGTGCAGCTGACCGATGATGCCCTCAAGCTGCGGGTCGAGACGGCGTTGCAGGCCGATTCTTCACTTAAGGAGAGCAGCATTTCGGTAAAGTCCGTCAACAAGGGCGTGGTGCTGCTGGCTGGCACGGCGAAGACCTTGAGCGCTCATCTGCGCGCCGTTGAGACTGTGGCCTGGGTGCCGGGCGTCGAGCGCGTCGCCAGTGAGATCAAGAGCCCCGACACACTGGCCGATGCGGAGATCTGGCGTGACCCCACGGCGAAACGGTCCAGCAAGGAGTCCGGAATTTGGCAAGCTGCCAGCGATCTATGGATCACCTCGGCAACCAAGATGCTCTTGCTGACCGATAGCCGGACGCCGGCGCTCGACATCAATGTGGAGACGCGGGCGGGGGTGGTAACGCTCTTCGGAATTGTCCCCTCTCAGGATGCCAAGACCGCAGCGGCAGCTGATGCCCGCAAGGTGAGCGGAGTAAAGCGTGTCGTGAACGACCTGCAGGTGATAGCAAGCGCCAAGCAGGCGGCGGTGAAGGTGCGCGACGAGGATATCGAGAGCGAAGTGAAGAAGGCTTTTGAGAAGGCTGACTTCAAGGACATCAGTGTAGAGGTGAAGAACAGTGTCGTGCGGCTAACGGGGACG
>Ga0214472_10002583_pt1 | contig 19399 bp, 17 predicted proteins | sample RVTome_6_FD_207662 | JGI IMG/M metagenome (GOLD analysis project Ga0214472, IMG submission 207662) | Soil microbial communities from uranium-contaminated site in the Upper Colorado River Basin, Wyoming, United States - RVT140D175 | ecosystem: Environmental > Terrestrial > Soil > Contaminated >...
GACCTACGGCAACAAGAATGCCGCACCGAGTGACAAGCAGCTTAAGGGCCCCGTTGGGTTTGTGGTGGATTGATGAAAGGCGAAACGAAGATGCGAAAATCATCAAACATCTCCGGGCTGTTTATTTTGCCCCTCTCAGCCGTGCTCATGCTGGCAGGTTGCGGCGGCTTCAACGGTGCCGAGAATGCCCAATATGATGCCTCCTACACGCATCCGATTTCGGTGCAGCCCGATGTGCCAACGCTCAATGTTGCTGCGACCGGCCAGTTGAACAACGAGGACCGTCAGGCGATCACCACCTTTGCCGCTGCTTATAAGGAGCGTGGGCATGGTATGTTGTCGGTGGCGGTGCCCTCAGGTTCGGCTAATTCCGCCGTTGCAATGAACGTACTTGTCGACGTGCGCGAGATGCTTGCCAAATCGGGCATCCCCGCTGAACGGGTTAATTTCACCCCTTATCGTGCCTCCGGGGCTGCAGAGAATGCGCCGATCATCCTGTCCTACAAGCAATATGTGGCGAGCGTGGCTCCCTGTGGCGATTGGTCGGATGATCTTGCCTATGATCCTAACAATGGCACGCCGAAAAATTTCGGCTGTGCGAGCCAAAACAATCTGGCGGCCATGATCGCAGACCCTGCTGATCTTGTGACGCCGCGCGATATGACCCCGAGCGATGCGCAACGTCGCGGTGAGGTTTTTGCTAAATATCGCAAGGGCGAGATTACCGCGACAACGCGAAACGATCATGACTCGGCAGCGGTAAGTGAGGTAAATAAATGAGCAACGTAGCCCATATGAAGATCGACCCGCCGCCGATGCCGGAAGAAGAGGGTGCTGCCGCGCCAGTGATGAAGCCGGTACCGCGGATCACCATCCACGCTTTCTGCGAGGAGCCGGGCACAGGCAACGTCATTCAGAGAGTTGGCGAAGATCGCCGCCTTTCCAAAGCTCATCTCACCGTTCATATGGGTGGCATGCAGGCCGCTGCTGAATTTTATCAGCAGACTGCTACACCTAATCTCATTCTTGTCGAAACATCGGCGGTCGGCGATGACCTTTTTTCTCATTTGGCTCGCCTCGCAGAAGTCTGCGATGCCGGTACCAAAGTCGTCGTGCTGGGTCATCTCAATGATGTCGCGGTTTATCGTGAAATGATCCGCCAGGGCGTTAATGAATATCTGGTCACGCCTCTCAGCCCGATACAGATCGTCGAGGCCGTCTCGCGCCTCTACATAGACCCGGACGCACCGCCAATTGGTCGTTCGATTGTTTTTATGGGTGCGAAGGGCGGCACGGGTTCCAGCACCATTGCGCATAACGTGGGCTGGTGTATTTCAACGCGTATGAACGAAGACGTGATCATCACGGACATGGATCTTGCGTTCGGTACGGCTGGCCTCGACTTTAATCACGATCCTGCTCAGGGCATCGCTGATGCTTTGATGGCGCCTGAACGTCTTGACGATGTGCTGCTCGACCGCTTGCTCGTCAAATGTTCTGATCACTTAAGTCTTTTTGCAGCGCCCGCTGTGCTCGACCGCGATCTCGATATGGATTCAGAGAGCTTTGAATCTGTTCTGGAGATTGTCCGCGAGACCGTTCCTTGCGTGATTGTCGATCTGCCCCATATCTGGGCACCCTGGACAAAGAAAATTCTGATGTCGGCTGACGACATTGTTATCACCGCGACGCCTGATCTTGCGAGCCTTCGCAATGCCAAGAATATTCTGGATCTGGCAAAGCAGACACGCGCGAATGACAGCCTCCCGCATCTTGTGATCAATCAGGTTGGTGTTCCCAAGCGCCCTGAAATCCCGGTCAAGGATTTTGCCGAGGCCATTGGCATCGAACCGACGCTCGTCTTGCCCTTCAATCCGGGTCTCTTCGGTTCGGCGGCCAACAATGGGCAGATGATTGAAGAACTGGATGCCAAGAGCAAGGCCACCGAGGGCCTGCGGTATCTTGCCAAGCAGCTTTGCGGACGTGATGCCATGCCCGTAAAGGCTAACAAAAAATCTTTCCTGCAGCGGCTTGTCCGCAAAGGATGATCTGAAGGGATCAAGACGTGTTTGGACGGCGTAACGAGACACAATCTGCCCCGCGCAAACCGACGGCGCCATCGCCCTCACCTGCGACGGTAGCTCCGACGGCCTCCGCGCCGCCGCCTGAATCTGCACGTATCATGGCTAAGCCGGCTGTCGCACCAGCCCCGTCGTCCAAGGCGGTGACGCCTAAGGCAAAGGGCTCTGATCAAAGGTCAGAGAGCTATTATCAGATCAAGACGACGATTTTCAATGCGCTGATCGATACGATCGATCTGACGCAGCTTGCTCAGCTCGACGCTGAAAGTGCGCGCGAGGAAATTCGCGATATCGTCAACGAAATTCTTTCCATCAAGAATGTCGTTATGTCGATCTCCGAGCAGGAAGCGCTGCTGCAGGACATCTGCAACGACGTTTTGGGCTATGGCCCGCTTGAACCATTGCTGGCGCGCGACGACATTGCCGACATCATGGTCAATGGTGCGGACCGCACCTTCATCGAAGTGAGCGGCAAGGTGGAACTCACCAACGTTCGCTTTCGTGACAATGGCCAGTTGATGAATATCTGTCAGCGCATCGTCAGCCAGGTTGGTCGGCGCGTTGATGAATCAAGCCCCATTTGCGACGCGCGTTTGCCCGACGGTAGTCGCGTTAACGTCATTGTGCCGCCTTTGGCGATTGACGGTCCGGCCCTCACCATTCGAAAATTCCGCCGCGAAAAGATGACGATGGCGGATTTGTTGAAATTCGGCTCCATTTCGGCGGAAGGTGCGGAAGTTCTCTCTATCATCGGCAAGGTGCGCTGCAATGTTCTGATTTCAGGCGGCACGGGTTCGGGCAAGACAACATTGCTCAATTGTCTCACAGCCTTTATCGAGGCCGATGAGCGCGTCATTACCTGCGAAGATGCCGCCGAACTGCAATTGCAGCAGCCGCATGTGGTGCGACTGGAAACGCGCCCGCCCAATCTTGAAGGGCAGGGACAGATTACCATGACAGAACTCGTGCGCAACTGCCTGCGCATGCGACCTGAACGCATCATCGTTGGTGAAGTGCGCGGACCTGAGGCTTTCGACCTGCTTCAGGCCATGAATACTGGCCATGACGGTTCGATGGGCACGTTGCACGCCAACAGCCCGCGTGAAGCCCTGTCACGTCTGGAAGGCATGATCACGATGGGTGGCTATGCCTTACCGTCCAAGACAATTCGGGAAATGATTACCGGCTCGATTGATATCATTGTTCAGGCAGCGCGTTTGCGCGATGGATCTCGACGCATCACCCATATTACCGAAGTGTTGGGTACGGAAGGCGATGTGATCATTACGCAGGACCTCTTCGTCTATGATATCGAAGGCGAAGATGAATCCGGGAAACTTATCGGCAAGCACAAGGCAACCGGCATTTCTCATCCCGCTTTCTGGGACCGTGCGCGTTATTACAATCAGCATCACGCTCTCGCGTCAGCGCTTGATCGCGCACAGGAATAATAGTTAGGTCACCATGAGCCCCACGATCGCCATTTTTGGAATAGCGCTTTTGTCCGCCTTGTGTATCGCGGGCGTGGGCTTCGTTTTTGTTGGGCGCGATACCAAGACCTCGCAACGCGTGCAGCGTATGGCCGGCCCCAGTCGCACCAAGAGCGCGCAAAATGACGGTGAGGGTGACATCAGCGACAAGCGCCGCAAACAGGTGCAGGACACGCTGAATTCGCTTGAAGAGCGCCAGAACCAGATGAAGAAGGTAACGCTTTCGATCAAGCTGGAGCGTGCCGGTTTCGAGATGGACGTGAAGAAATTTCACATGATCAGCGCCATTGTTGGCTTGAGCGCTGCCTCGTTGATCATGATCTTTGGATATTCACCTCTGATTGCGCTGGGAGCGGCTTTTGCGACTGGCTTTGGCTTGCCGCGCTGGATTCTTTCTTTTCTCGTCAGGCGGCGGCAGAACGCCTTTCTGGAGGAATTTGCCAATGCCATCGACGTCATTGTGCGTGGTGTCAAATCGGGCCTGCCACTCAATGATTGTCTCCGTATTATTTCAAATGAAGCTGCCGAGCCCGTGCGAACTGAGTTTCGTGATCTGGTTGAAGCGCAGAAGGTGGGCGTGACGCTTGAACAAGGCCTTGAAAAAATTTTCGAGCGCATGCCGCTCGCTGAGGTCAATTTTTTCCAGATTGTTCTGGGTATCCAAAAGAAGTCCGGCGGCAATCTTGCTGAGGCTTTGGGCAACCTCTCGAAAGTTTTGCGTGAGCGCAAGAATATGCGCGCCAAAATCCAATCGGTTTCGCAAGAAGCCAAATCCTCCGCGGCCATCATCGGCGCTTTGCCGCCGGGCGTCACCGGGCTTCTATACCTCGTGTCGCCAGACTACCTGATGCCCCTCTTTACCACCTCGATCGGAAATATGATTATCGTCGGGGGATTGATGTGGATGTTGATTGGCGTGCTGGTCATGCGCAAAATGATCAACTTCAATTTCTGAGGCAGAGATGTTCGAGTTTATTGCGTCATTACTCAACCTCCAAAGCGCTGTGATGCTGCTTGTGGCAGTGGCTGCCTTTGCGACGGTTCTGACATTGACGTTGCCGCTCCTGCAAACTGACAAACTTGGCAATCGCATGAAATTTGTCGCGACGGAGCGTGAAGCGATGCGCAAGAAGTTTCGTGAGCAGATGGCCAATGAGCGCGGTCGCCTGCGGCAAACGCCAAAAGGCTTCATGAAGGAGATCGTGGAAAAATTCGCAAATGGGCGGATGCTCGAAAACGATGTCATCAAGCTGAAGTTGCGGCAGGCAGGCTTTCGTGGTCAGGGGCCGATGTATACGTTTATCTTCTTCCGCTTTGTCATGCCGCCAGTTGTCTTCCTGTTGACGATACTATACCTGAATTTTATCAACAGCTTCGGCTTGTCCGGTATGGCCCGCTTTGCCGCCTCGGCGGGTGGCGCGTTTGTTGGCTTCTATTTGCCGAATATCTTTGTCCAGAACGTCATTGCCCGACGGCAGGAATCCATTCAGCGCGCTTTTCCTGATGCGCTTGACCTCATGTTGATTTGCGTTGAAAGCGGGATGTCGGTCGAAGCCGCTTTTGGCAAGGTGGCAGCCGAAATTGGAGCGCAGTCTGTTGAGCTGGCCGAAGAATTAAGCATCACCACTGCCGAGTTGTCCTATCTGCAAGAGCGCCGTCAGGCCTATGAAAATCTGGCGCTTCGCACCGGCTTGCCAGGCGTGAAAGCTGTTGTGACGAGTCTTGTGCAGGCAGAACGCTATGGCACGCCGCTAGGGCAGTCGTTGCGTGTGATGGCGCAGGAAAATCGCGACATGCGAATGCAGGCGGCTGAAAAGCGAGCCGCTGCGCTCCCTCCGAAACTGACAGTGCCGATGATCGCCTTCTTTCTGCCGGTTCTGTTCTGCGTCATTCTCGGTCCGGCGGCGATCCGGTTTTTCGGGTGATAAGTTAGGGCCCCGGCCCCGAGCCAGTTCGAATGTGAATGTAAAAAGGCGCTCCAATCTGGAGCGCCTTTTTGTTCATAAAGTTCGCAAGTGATTATTGCGCGACGGTTTTTGGGGCCTTGTCATTGTCGAGCGTTTCCATCTGTTTCCACAGGGCGGGCTGCGTCAGCATTTCGCGCAGGTAATCGATATTATTGTCTGCGACTTGCTGGGGAAGGTCGGCGCGGGCAAGCCGTGTGGCCTCGTCAAACTTGCCTTGAAGGCCCAGAACGACGGAGAGATTTTGTCGCGCGCTTGCGTTAGCTTCGGGATTGGCGACGGCTTTGCGCAAAATGGCTTCCGCCTTATCGAGATTACCTTCGATGGCATAAGAAAGGCCGAGGTTCGTCATCACCGAAGGATTATCCGGTACAATTTTGAGTGCAGCGTCATATTGTTTTTGGGCTTCGTCGTAGCGGCCAAGCTGATCAAGCGCTACACCCATCGCCGACAGCACTTTCCAGTCGTCAGGCTGCAGTTGATTGGCGCGTTGCAGAACCGCATAAGCCTGATCGCAATGGCCCGATGCGGCCAACACCTTACCGTATTCGGCGAGCAGTTTTGCATTGTTGGGATTGGCCTGATCGGCGCGCTGCATGACGCTGAGCGCCTGTGACACTGAGCCGATTTGTCGAAGGGCTGTGGAATAATTGGTCGCGGCGTCGACGTCCTTGTTGTTGCGGTCATAAAGGTTGCCCCAATAAGCCGCCGCCGCAATATAGTCCTGCGACTTCGTTGAGGAGACAGCGACCTCGCGCAGAGAGCTATCGCTCTGGGCCGGGTTCCCGGCACTGGACTTGTCGCTCGGCGGGGTTGTCGCGCAAGCCGAAAGAGCAAGTGCCGTCAGCAATGCCGTCGTGGCGAGCAGGCCGCGCTGACGTGACCGTTTGAGGGGAAGAATCCGGGGATGTTCAGATATGTCGGACATGAATCCAGGCGTTCAATCTGGGCGAATGGGAACCTGAGATAATTTTGCCTGCGATCCATCAAGAAAAGATTAATTATAACGAACGAATTATGCGCCCATTTATTGCCGTAATCCTGCTCTGGGCAGGCGCAATTTCCCGATTGGCGCTGGGTCGCAACCCTAGGCGCGGGCAGCCATTTCCACTTTGGCACCTTCAACCCATTCTTTGAAAGCGGGCAACGCAAGCATGGTCTCCATATAGGCCTGGGCGATGCCTCTGTGTTCACCTGCTGCATCGCCCAGGGCATCGAGATCAACGTCATAGGTGAAAAAGCGGCTGACGACCGGCGCAAACATCGCGTCGGCGATGGAGAAGGTACCAAACAGAAAGCCGTTGTCGCTGCTGGCCGTTCGGCCGAAATTGATGCGCGCGTGTCGCCAGATTTCGACGACCTGGCGCGCCGCGGCCAGAGCTGTTTCGCTTTGCCCTTCGCCAGGATAGCGGTTCAAGACATCCATTGGCATGTCGCGACGCAGCGCCATGAAGCCAGAGTGCATTTGCGCTGAGGCGCTGCGGGCAATGGCGCGTGCCACGGGGTCGGCGGGCCAGAGTGATTTCTCGGGGTAGAGGTCAGCCAGTGTTTCGCAAATGGCGAGTGAATCTGAAATGACGTGACCACGCCACTTGAGGGCAGGTATCTGCCCCGAAGGGGAGTGAAGGAGGATTTGCGCCGGGGTATCGTCCTGCCTCAGCCGGATGTGAACCTCGTCAAACGGAATGCCGACGACCTTCATCGCGAGCCAGGGTCTGAGACTCCAGCTCGACCAGCATTTATCGCCGATCACCAGTTCAAAAATTCCTGCGGCCATCGTCCCTCCTCTTCCAATGTGCTCTATGCGGAGCTCATATCCCCTCTATAATGTCTATCTCGTGCGAAAGCGATCCTGGTTTGAGGGCCAAATGCTTGAATTTTTCCTGGATTCTAATGATACAGGGGCAACCCCCATTTGGCTGCTTCGCTCCGCCGATCTGAAGGCCTGGTGTGCCGGGAACGCCGGTTCGGCAGCAGTCTGGGTGGAAACGTCAGGCTTCAAGGCTGAAGCGGGTAAAGTATTGCTCTTGCCCGATAGGTCCGGTGGTATCGCTGGTGCGCTTCTCGGTCTGGGCGACGGCACCGATCCATTTGCGACGGGCGCATTGGCGACAGCGCTGCCGTTGCGCACCTATCGGTTTGCGGCGGTGGAGGGGATTGACGCCGAAAATGCAGTCCTCGGCTTTGCGCTGGGGACTTATCAGTTCAATCGCTATACCGGCGCGAAGCGTGAAAATCCGCGACTCATTTTACCAGATGGCGTCGATGGCGAAGAAATAAGCCGTCTGGCGCGCGCTATTTTCCTGGTGCGTGATCTCATCAATACACCAGCCAATGACATGAATCCGATGGACCTTGCCTCTGTCGCGCTGGAAATTGCTCAAACGCATGGCGCAAAGTCTCGCGTTATCGTTGGCGATGATTTGCTGACGGAAAATTACCCGCTGGTTCATGCCGTTGGCCGCGCGGCGGAAGTCGCTCCGCGCCTCATCGACTTCACATGGGGGCGCGCCGATGCCCCCAAATTGACACTCGTCGGCAAGGGTGTTTGTTTCGACACCGGGGGGCTCGATCTAAAGCCCTCAAGCGCCATGCTGTTGATGAAAAAAGATATGGGCGGCGCGGCCAATGTCCTGGCACTGGCCGATCTTGTCATGAGCGCGAAGCTTGATGTCCGTCTGCGTGTATTGATCCCGGCGGTTGAGAACAATGTTGCGGGCAATGCCTTTCGTCCCGGCGACGTGTTGCAGAGCCGCAAGGGAATCACGGTTGAAATCGGCAATACAGATGCCGAGGGCCGTTTGATCCTCGCTGACGCACTGGCTGAAGCTGACAGCGAATGCCCCGACCTTGTCATCGACATGGCGACATTGACGGGTGCTGCCCGCACGGCACTTGGACCTGATCTGCCACCTTTTTATACGCATGATGATGCCCTGGCGGCAGAGATTGCCGAGGCGGCCGAGGCCACCTTCGATCCGCTGTGGCGCATGCCCCTCTGGAAGCCTTACGACAATTGGCTGAGCAGCAAGATTGCCGACGTGAACCATATTTCAGATGGCCCTTTTGCCGGATCGATCACAGCGGCACTCTTTCTTGCGCGCTTCATTGAGAAGTCCAAATCCTGGGTGCATTTTGATATTTACGGTTGGATGCCCAAACCGCGCCCCGGGCGTCCGGTTGGAGGCGAGGCTCAAGCCATACGAGCGCTCTATTATCTCCTCAAGGCGCGCTTTGGTTGACCCAATTCTGGCCTTGGCTAGACTGATACGGGGCCGAAACGGATTCTGTCTGGGGAGCAGCAGCAAATGTCATTGCAGATGAAGCCGGTTGAGGCATTGGCGCTTTGGCAGAATGTCGTGCTGGAGACTGTACGACGCGACGGCCCCGACCTTTCGTCTCGTCAACTTGCTATTCTTCTGACGGTTTATTTGACACCGCCCCCGCATACCGTTCGCGGGTTAGCACAATCGCTCAATGTTTCCAAACCGGCCATCACCCGCGCGCTTGATACATTGGGTGATCTTGAATTGCTGAAACGCAAGCGCGACGAATCCGACAGACGCAATGTTCTCGTGCAGCGGACAGTCAGTGGCGCTGTCTATCTTCGTGATTTCGGCGACCTTGTGTCCGAGCGCGCAGGGGCGCTTGACGCATGATCCGCCAGAATATGCCCGACCGTCGCCTTAATCTTTATCGCCCCGATATTGCTGCAGCACATTTGCGCGGCGAGGTGGAGGCAAAGCGTTTTGTAGAAGGCGAGGATATGCAGGTGAAACTTCCCTGCGTTTCCTTGTTGCGCGAGCCTCGCGCTGAAGCCGCGATGGATACCCAGCTTCTCTTTGGCGAGACATTCCGCGTTTATGAAGAGAAGAACGGCTGGGCTTTTGGTCAAGCGACCCGCGACGACTATGTGGGATATATCGATCTGGCTGCTCTTGACCCTCGGGTCTTTCGCTCCACGCACATCGTGGCTTCTATCCGCAGTTTCATTTTTCCAAAGCCCGATCTGAAAAGTCGTCCCGTGACACCGCTTGGCCTCAATGCCAAGGTGCGCGTGATCTCAGCACGCGGCGACTATAGCGAGATCGAACGCGGCGGATGGATTTTTACCAATCATCTGGCTCCCCTCGGCGCGCATGTGCGCGACTTTGTCACCGTCGCCGAGGAATTGCGCGGTGTTCCTTATCTCTGGGGTGGTCGCGATAGTCTTGGGCTTGATTGTTCGGGATTGGTTCAGGCGACGCTGGAACGCGCGGGCACTTCTTCCTTGCGTGATACTGATATGCAGGAGGCTACACTTGGCGAGCGCCTGCCCGAGCCTATCGACTTCACGACCCTGCAACGCGGTGATCTGGTTTTCTGGAAGGGCCACGTCGGCATTATGCTTGATGGCGAACATCTCATTCACGCCAATGCTTTTCACATGCGTGTCGAGGTCGAGCGTCTCGACATCGCAATGGCACGCATCGCGCGATCAGCCGGACATGTCACCAGCGTCAAGCGACTGTCCAAACGCTAGGTCAGATTTTGACCACCTCAGAGATCGCCCGTAAGTCAAAGGCAGCCGCCATCAGGGCTTTGGTATAATCAGTCTTCGGCGCATCAAAGACCTCGTCGGCCGTGCCGCCTTCCACGACTTTGCCGTCACGCATCACCAGAATATCATCAGCCAGCGCCCGCACGACGCGCAGGTCATGGCTGATGAAGAGATAGGCAAGGTTGTGACGATGTTGCAGGTTGCGCAGCAGATCGACAATCTGCGCCTGCACCGACATGTCGAGCGCCGAGGTCGGCTCGTCCAGCATCACAAAGCGCGGTTTCAATGCCAGGGCCCGTGCGATGGCAATACGCTGCCGCTGGCCACCGGAAAACTCATGCGGATACCGGTCGAGTGACGCGGAATCGAGCCCCACTTCATCGAGCGCCTCGGTGACACGCTTGCGCAGCTGGCTGGCAGAAAGGCCGAGCTTCTGCACAATCAACCCTTCTTCCACAATCTGCCCGATGGACATGCGTGGGGAGAGTGATCCATAGGGATCCTGAAAGACGATCTGCATATGCTGGCGCAGCGGACGGAGTTCTTTCGATTTCAGGCCCTGAATATTCGCGCCCTGAAACTCTATTCCGCCATCGCTTGATATAAGCCGTAGCAGGGCGAGGCCAAGCGTCGTCTTGCCAGAGCCGCTTTCGCCGACAACACCAAGCGTGCGGCCTTGTCGCAATTTGAGCGAAATACCGTCCACTGCTTTTATATGATCAACCGTCTTGCGCAGGAGGCCACGCTTGATCGGAAACCAGACCTTGAGATCATTGGCCTCGATGATCACCGGCGCATCAGGCGAGCCGCCCAGCGCGCGGCCCTTTGGCTCCGACGCGATAAGATGTTGCGTATAGGGGTGCTGCGGCGCATTGAACACATTTTGTGTGGCGCCACTCTCTACGATTTTGCCACCAGTCATGACGCAGACTTGGTCAGCCATCTTGCGTACAACACCCAGATCATGCGTGATGAGCAAAAGCGCCATGCCCATCTCGCGCTTGAGCTTGAGCAGCAATTCCAGAATTTGCGCCTGCACCGTTACGTCGAGAGCCGTGGTCGGTTCGTCAGCAATCAACACGTCGGGTTCATTGGCCAGCGCCATGGCGATCATCACGCGCTGGCGTTGTCCGCCCGAAAGTTGATGCGGATAGGCATCAAGCCGCGCCTCGGGATTAGGGATGCCGACTTTGGTCAGGAGTTCGATGACGCGCTTCTTCACCGCCTCACGGCGCAATCCCTTATGCAGGATCAGCATTTCGCCCACCTGCCGCTCGATCGTATGCAACGGGTTGAGCGATGTCATGGGCTCTTGAAAAACCATTGAGATGCGATTGCCGCGAATGCGCCTCAGCACTTTTTCACTCGCACCCATCAGGTTTTCACCATCCATCCATATCTCGCCGGACGGATGCGAGGCTTGCGGATAGGGAAGGAGTTGCAAGATCGAAAGGGCCGACACTGATTTGCCCGAGCCGCTTTCGCCCACCAGCGCCAGCGTTTCTCCCGGCATGATGTTGAAAGAGACGTGATCGACAGCAACGGTCTCGCCACCCTCGCCGCGAAACGAGACCGAGAGATCTTTGACCTCAATCAGGGGCTTGTTCATTGCCGAACCTTGCGTGGGTCAAAGGCGTCACGCACCGCTTCGCCGATGAAGATGAGAAGGCTCAACATGATGGCGATGGAGAAAAAGCCGGAGAAGCCGAGCCAGGGCGCTTGCAGATTGGCCTTGCCTTGCGCCAGCAATTCGCCGAGCGAAGGTGACCCGGGTGGCAGTCCAAAACCCAGAAAATCGAGCGAGGTAAGCGTCGTGATTGATGAATTCAAAATGAATGGCATGAAGGTCAGCGCCGCGACCATGGCATTGGGCAGCAGATGCTTGAACATGATAGTCGTATCGCTGAGGCCGAGCGCGCGGGCCGCCTTCACATATTCAAAGTTTCGCCCGCGCAGGAATTCAGCCCGCACCACGCCCACCAGCGACACCCAGTTGAAGGCGAGTAATATCCCAAGCAAAATCCAGAAATTGGGTTCGATGACGGCGGCGATAATGATCAGCAGGTAAAGCGTCGGCACGCTGGTCCAGATCTCAATGAAGCGTTGAAACAGCAGGTCAGTCCAGCCGCCGAAATAGCCCTGCACGGCCCCCGCTGCGACGCCGATGATTGACGAGGCGATTGTCAGCACCAGCCCGAACAGCACCGAGATACGAAAGCCATAGATAAGGCGGGCGGCCACATCGCGCGCCTGATCATCCGTTCCAAGCCAGTTCTCGCGCGAGGGGGGCGCAGGCGCCGGTACCGGGAGATTGAGATTGATGGTGCGATAGTCATAGCGGATCGGCGGCCAGATGATTGCGCCGCCCGCCTCCTTGATGAGGCTTTGGACATAAGGGTCTCGGTAGTCTGCTGCCGTCTGGAACTCACCACCAAATTCCGTCTCGGGATAGGCCACAAAGACCGGCGTATAAATCCCCCCTTTGAACAGCACGAGCAGGGGGCGATCATTGGCGATGAATTCGGCAAAAAGCGAAACGAAGAACAGCGCGAGAAATATCCAGAGACACCAATAGCCACGCCGATTGGCTTTGAAGTTTTGCCAGCGTCGATGGTTGATCGGGCTCAGCGTCATTTTGATGGGGAGTGAAAGGCGCAAAACTCAAACCTCCCGAGTTTCAAAATCAATGCGCGGATCGACCCATGTATAGGTCAGGTCGCTCAGAAGCGTGATGAAAAGCCCCATCAGACCGAAAATATAGACGGTTGCAAAGACCACCGGGTAGTCGCGATTGACGATGGATTCGTAGGAAAGAAGGCCCAATCCGTCCAGCGAGAAAATCGTCTCGATCAGCAACGACCCGGTAAAGAAGGCGCCGACGAAAGCGCCGGGAAATCCGGCAATAACGATCAGCATGGCATTGCGAAAGACGTGTCCGTAAAGCACCTGATTTTCGCTCAATCCCTTGGCGCGCGCCGTCATCACATATTGTTTTTTGATCTCATCAAGAAAGGAATTTTTGGTGAGCAGCGAAGTGGTCGCAAAAGAGCCAATGACCATGGCGGTTACAGGCAGAACGATATGCCAGAGATAATCGAGAATGCGCATGGGCCAGGAGAGGTCCAGCCAATTGTCCGACGTGAGCCCGCGTAAGGGAAAAATATTGTAAAACGAGCCGCCCGCAAAAATAACGATCAGGAAAACGGCAAACAGAAATCCAGGGATCGCGTAGCCGACGATGATCGCCGCACTCGTCCATAGATCAAAGCGAGAGCCATCCGAAATCGCCTTGCGGATACCGAGCGGGATCGACACGAGATAGGTAATGAGCGTTGTCCATAGCCCCAAAGAGATAGAGACGGGCAATTTCTCCTTCACCAGTTGCAACACGCTGACATCGCGAAAATAACTCGTCCCGAAGTGAAACCGCGAATAGTCCCAGATCATCTTGCCGAAGCGCTCATACCAGGGCTTGTCGAAACCAAATTGCACTTCGAGCTGCTTGATGAATTCGGGGTCAAGCCCGCGCGCGCCACGATACTTGCTGTTAAGCGCCGCATCGACACCGCCCGCGCCACCCTGCGCGAAATCTCCCGATGTCGAGCCGCCGATGCGGGCTGTGGCCGAAATCTCCGTGCCTGAAAGCTGTGCCACGATCCGTTCAATCGGCCCCCCCGGCGCGAATTGCACCAGAATAAAGCTCAGCGCCATGATACCCAAAATGGTTGGCACCATGAGAAGGATGCGTCGGATGATATAGGCCGCCATAAATCCGCTTACTCCTCAGAGCCCCATCTTCGCCGCGCGTTCTTGATCAACCCACCAGGTCTGTTCAACGCCCCGATCATAGAGAGGCGCAATTTTCGGTCGGTCGAATATATCCCAATAGGCCAGCGTATAAGTCGCTTTATACCATTGCGGCACCCAGTAGTGACCAGCCCGCAGGCATCGGTCAAGGGCATTGGCGGCAACAATCTGATCCGCGCGCGTCTGTGCGGCGATCACCTTTTCAATCAGCGCATCGATCACCGGGTTTGATATGCCACACAGGTTGCGACCGCCAGGCTCGTTGGCAAACTCAGAGCCCCAGTAGCTGCGCATTTCGATGCCAGGTGTCAGGCTCATCGAATAGCGTTGCACAGTCATGTCAAAGTCATAGGACTTAAGGCGATCCTGAAACTGCGCGGAATCGACCAGTCGTGATTGCGCCTCAATGCCGAGAAGCTTGAGGTTTTTTTGGTAAGACCCTTCGACGCGTTGAAAGATCGGATCATCGCCGAGAAACTCAATGGTCAGTCTCTCGCCCTTCGCGTTGCGTCTCACACCGCCTTCTATTGTCCAGCCTGCCTCGCTCAATAGCGCCGCGGCACGGCGCAAAAGCTTGCGATCCTGACCTGAGCCATCGCTTGGAGGGGCAGTCACCGCCGGACCGAAAACAGCCGGTGAAAGTTCTTTGACGTAGGGTGCGAGCAGCTTCAGTTCCGCTGCACTGGGCAAGCCCTCGGCGCGCATGGGCGAATTTTCAAAGAAACTCGAAGTACGTTTGTAAAGCCCGTAGAAGATGTTCTTGTTGGTCCATTCAAAATCAAAAGCAAGCGCGATGGCTTCGCGCACACGTGGATCAGAAAATTTTTTGCGGCGCGCATTGATGAACCATCCTTGTGCGCCGGATGGCGTGTGGTCTGGGAGGACAAGCCGTTTAACGTGGCCGTCCTTGACCGCCGGGAAGTTGTATTGTGTTGCCCAGACTTTGGATGTGAACTCTTCACGGAAAAGTGTCTGTCCCGCGCTGAAAGCTTCAAAGCCCGCTGTGCGGTCACGATAGAATTCAAAACGCAGCGTGTTGAAATTCCATTGCCCGCGATTGATGTTGAGATCACGTGCCCAATAGTCTTCGACGCGCTCGTAGTTGATATGATCTCCCGCTTTGAATTTACCTATCTTATAAGGACCGCTGCCAAGCGGTGGCTCCATCGTCGTCTCGTCAAACGCATGAGCGGTGTAGTAGGTGCGTGAAAAAATCGGTAGAGAACTGGCGATGAAAAGCGGCAGATCGGGCGTCTGATGACCCGTAAAAATAATCTTGAGCGTTTGTCGATCAATAGCAACCGCATCCCTCATCTCGCGCAGATTGAGGGAAATGAGCGGATGACCTTTTTCTTTCAGCAGTTTGAAAGAGAAAGCAGCATCGTTTGCGGTAAGTGGTGACCCATCGTGGAAGCGCGCTTCGGCCCGCAGATGGAACACCAATTCATCGCGGTGTGGTTTGGATTCAGCGCTTTCTGCAACAAGTCCATAGACCGCATCGGGCTCATCATAGGCGCGTGTCATCAACGTATCGAAAATAAGATCAAGCCGAGGCGGTGAATTGCCTTTGAGGATATAGCCGTTGAGCGAGTCGAATGTAAGCAATGAGGCATTGAAAGCGCCGTTCGCAGGCATTTGCGAAAGAACGCCTCCTTTTGGTGCGTCCTTGTTCACATAGTCGAAATGCTTGAAGTCCCTCTCATACTTGAGATCGCCAAAGATCGACATCCCGTGCGAGGGGCCGCTTGTCTCTGTGCTCGCCCAGACGTTTGTTTGGCGAAGAAGAGCAACGCCCGCAACGCCCGCCATTAGCTGAAGAGACTGGCGGCGGGAAACGCTCGCTCCACTCATGGTTTATGCCACCAGATATCAGGGAAGCCGATGGAATAGGCGGGCGTTGGATCAGGATGCGCCAATTTCGCCCAATAGGCGACCCGATCATAAGGCGAATACCATTGCGGCACGGCATAGTGTCGCCACAGCAGCACCCGATCAAGCGCATGAGTGGCGGTGACCAAATCTTCGCGGCTTTTGGCAAAGATCACATTGTTGATCAACTTCCCGATCACAGGATCGCAAATGCCGATGACATTACGGCTCCCGGGATCTTTTGCTGCGTCACAACTCCAGTAGTCGCGTTGTTCGTTGCCGGGCGACAGAGATTGACCAAAGCTCTGCACGATGATGTCGAAATCACGATTATCAACGCGGTTTTGATATTGGGCGCTGTCAATGGTCCGCAGTGTCACCTTGATACCGAGACGTTCGAGGGATTGGCGATAGGGCGCGACAACGCGCTCGAACGTTGGGTCGGATAACAGGAATTCGACGTCGAGCGTTTTGCCCGCTGCATTGATGCGCTGGCCACCGGCATTTTTCCAGCCCGCATCGTCGAGCAACTTTGCAGCAGCCCTGAGATTTTGTCGATTATTGCCTGATCCATCCGTCGTGGGATTGGCATAGGGCGTGGTGAAAAGGGCGGCGGGCAGTTGCGAACGGAAGGGTTCCAGCAGTTTCAATTCGGCCCCTTCCGGTATGCCGCTTGATGCCAGCTCGCTGTTCACGAAATAGCTGTCTGTTCGCGTGTACTGACCATAGAAAAGGTTTTTGTTTTCCCACTGGAAGTCGAAAGCCAGATTGAAGGCTTCACGCACACGCGCATCCTTGAAAATATCGCGCCGCAGGTTGAAGGCGAATGCCTGCATGCCCTGACCATTTTGTGTGTGCAGCTTCTCGCGCAGAATTCGTCCGTCTTTCACGGGCGGCACGTCATAGCCAGTCGCCCAGTTTTTGGAACTGTTTTCCTGTCGAAAATCAACGCGGCCACCCTTGAAAGCTTCAAAAGCAATGGTCGGGTCACCGTAATAGTCGAAATGGATTTCGTCGAAATTGTCAGACCCGATTTTAACGGGCAGGCCTTTCGCCCAATAGTCTTTCACGCGTTCATAAGTGATGGAGCGTCCTGCATCTATTTTTGAAATTTTGTAAGGTCCGCTGCCCAGCGGAATTTCCAGCGTCGTTTGCGTGATGTCACGTGCATGGCCCTTGGCGTCCGGGGTTGTCCAGAAGTGCTTGGGCAAGATTGGTAATTGCCCCATGATTTGCGGCAACTCGCGATTGCCCGAAATGGCGAAAGTGAATTTTACCTGATGCGGGCCGATGGCTTCCACCTTCGCGACGTTGCGATAGTAGGCGCTGTAAAATGGATTGATCTTCTTCAGCGTCTTGAAGGTCCAGATCACATCATCGGTAGTGATCAACTTGCCATCGTTGAAGCGGGCTGCCGGGCGCAGGTTGAATGTCACGGATGAGAAGTCTGGCGGGTAGGAAACGCTTTGGGCGACAAGCCCATATTCCGAACCTGCTTCATCGTAACTGGGTGTCATCAGCGTATCGTAAATGAGGTTGAGCCCCGCCGCCGAGGTGCCGCGTACGATGAAATTGTTGAGACTGTCGTAGCTGCCGATGGCACCTAGCCGCACCTTGCCGCCCTTGGGTGCCGCGATGTTCACATAGTCAAAATGTTTGAACTCCGGCCCATATTTGAGCGAACCAAAGAGCGAGACGCCATGGCGGGCAGTTTCGGCTGATTGAGCTTGCGTTGCTGCAAGGCCGATCATAGCGAGGCTCGCTAATGTGGCCAGTAACCACCTTGCCTTGTCTCGCCTCATTCCTCATCCTTTCAAACGTCTGTCTGGTCAGTATTGCGGGCTTAGCCTTGTCCTGCATTGTGACTATTTTTTGAGGTGAGGGCGAGCCTGTGCCCGACACCGAGACAATAAAAAACGCCCGGACGAAGCCGGGCGCTTTTATTTCTGTCTGATCAAAAGGGGATCAGTGAGCTGCAGGAGCCGCTCCAGCCGGGGCGGCAGCGGGCGCCGCTTCTGCTTTTGGCAATGGCAGGTTGGAGCCCAGCGTGTTCAGATAGGCGATCAGATCAGCGCGTTGCTCAGGCTTCTTGATGCCTGCAAAGCCCATCGCCGTGCCATCAACATAGCCACGCGGATTTTCGAGGAAGTGGTAAAGCTCATCAAACGTCCAGACCGGCGCTTTGGCGGCATGAGCTTTCATGCCAGCCGAATAGGCAAAGCCGGGCATTGAAGCCGTCTTGCGGCCGACAACGTGATAGAGGTCGGGGCCAATTTTTGCGCCGGCACCTTCCACCAGATTGTGGCAGGTCTGGCATTTCTTCGATTGCTTTTCGCCTTCAGCAACATCGGCTTTGGCGAGCAGAACGGGAAGCGGCACTTCAGCAGCAGACGCTGCGGCCCCCGCTGCTTCACCTTCAGCGGCGACGCCTTCGACCACGAAGGCCTTTGGATTGGCTTCCGGTGTATCGTAGATGATCTCGGCGACATTTTTGACGCCGAGCACGAGCAGCAGCGAAAAAAGGACCGCGGCTGCAATTTTATTGAGTTCGAAACTATCCATTTGCTCTCGTGCCGCCAGAATTCGGGGTGGAAAGGGCTGTGACGTGCAGGATAACGTTTCGTTGCCCCTGTCATAACCCCCTTAATTTTGGCGCGGAGATTAGCCGCTTCCGCGCCTCTGCTGCAAGCCGTATAAGATGCAACGGGCTTAGCGCGTTCCTCAAGAGGCCTCAGTGCGTTAAACAAGCACGAATTGCGGCGATCCGTCGCAGTATCAGAGGGGTCTTTCCGGGCATTTGTGGGGCTGCAATTTAAGGTGCCCCAGCGGTTTTGACGCCAGAAGTCGAAGTTTGAGAACCTTGTAAGAGCCATGAGAGGCCAGATTGACCAGTAATCCGATCATAGTGATTCCCGCCCGCATGGCCTCAACCCGCCTGCCCGGCAAGCCCATGGCTGATATTGCAGGTAAGCCGATGATTGTTCAGGTCTGGACCCGTGCGATGGAATCCGGGCTTGGCCGAGTCGTCGTCGCGGCCGCTGAGGAAGAAATCGCAGTTGCGATTCGCGATGCCGGAGGTGAGGCCGTCTTGACCGAGCCCGATCTTCCCTCGGGCTCGGATCGTATCTGGGCGGCGCTCATGGCCGTTGATCCTGAAGGTCGCCATGACCTTATCGTCAATGTGCAGGGCGATCTGCCCATGCTCGACCCCCGTCTTATTCGCATTGCCGCCGATGCGCTGACGGACACGGGCGCCGACATATCGACACTGGCGGCTGAAATCATATTGGATGAGGAACGCCGCGACCCCAATGTTGTGAAAGCGGTGATCGCCTTGCCGCCCGCCGCACGTCAGGGCCGGGCGCTTTATTTTACCCGCGTCACCGCGCCCTATGGCGAGGGTCCTCATTTCCACCACATCGGGCTTTACGCTTATACACGCTCGGCCCTGCAGCGATTTGTATCGCTCTCTCCCTCGCCGCTTGAACAGCGTGAGAAGCTTGAACAATTGCGCGCGCTGGAAGCGGGCATGAGCATTGAGGTGGCTGTCGTTGACACTGTTCCGCACGGTGTCGATACTCCTGCCGATCTTGAAAAGGCGCGTGTCGCGCTTTCAACTCGGACATAAGACCAGTGGCAGAAAACATC
>Ga0214472_10002584_pt1 | contig 19397 bp, 15 predicted proteins | sample RVTome_6_FD_207662 | JGI IMG/M metagenome (GOLD analysis project Ga0214472, IMG submission 207662) | Soil microbial communities from uranium-contaminated site in the Upper Colorado River Basin, Wyoming, United States - RVT140D175 | ecosystem: Environmental > Terrestrial > Soil > Contaminated >...
GGCCCCCCCCGCGCGGGGGCGGGCGGGCGGCTCCCGGCGCCCGCCCCGCGGCGCGGCCCGCCGCGGCGGCGGCCGCGGCCGCCGCGACCCGCCCGCAGGTCGCGGCCGTGGCGGCCGTCGAGCCGGCGCGGCCGAACCGCCGGTTCGTCCCGCCCGCCGACCGCTGGGACACGTCGTGGGATCTCGGCGTCAGCGTCAGCTGGACGTTCTTCGACGGCGGCCGGGCGCGCGCCGAGCGCGCGGCCGGCGACGCGCGGGCCGCGGCCGTCGACGAGCGCGTGCGCGAGTTCGACGACCGGCTCGCCGTTGACGTCCGGCGGCGCCAGCTCGAGCTCGAGGCGGCCGCCGCCGGCGTGGCGGCGGCCGACGAGGGCGTCGCCGCCGCGGCCGAGGCCCGCCGCGTCGTGGCCGAGCGGTTCGCGGCCGGCGTCGCCACGAGCACCGACGTGCTCGATGCCGAAGTCGCCTTGCTCGAGGCCGAGCTGGGCCGGACGCGGCGGGCCGCCGAGGTTCGTCTGGCCGAAGCCCGGCTGCTGCGGACGGTGGGTGGCGCGTGACGGCCGCCGACCGCCCGGCCATCGAGGTCCGGGAGCTCAGTCGGCGTTTCGGGAGGTTCGTCGCCGTGGATCGCGTGTCGTTCGACGTGCGGCGCGGCGAGGTCTTCGGGTTTCTCGGCAGCAACGGCGCCGGCAAGTCCACGACGATTCGCATGCTCTGCGGGCTGCTGGCGGCCTCGTCGGGCTCGGCCAGCGTCGGCGGCGTCGACGTCGGGCGCGACCCTGACGGCGTCCGGCAACGGATCGGCTACATGTCGCAGCGCTTCTCGCTCTACGAGCTGCTGACGGTTGACGAGAACATCCGCTTCTACGCAGGCCTGTACGGCCTCGAGGGCGAGCGCCTCGAGCGGCGGCGCCGGTTCGCGCTCGACATCGGCGGCCTGGCCGGGCGCGAGCGCGAGCGCACCGGCAACCTCTCGAGCGGCTGGCGCCAGCGCCTCGCACTCGGCTGCGCGCTGCTCCACGAGCCGCCGATCATCTTCCTCGACGAGCCGACGGGCGGCGTGGATCCGCTCTCGCGCCGGGAGTTCTGGCGCTTGATCGACGACCTGTCCCGCGCGGGCACGACGCTCGTGGTCACGACCCATTACCTGGACGAAGCGGAACGATGCGACCGCGTCGGGATCATGCATGCCGGTCGGCTGGCCTCGCTCGGGACGATTACCGAGCTGAAGCGCACTTTCGTCGGCCGGCCGATCCTCGAAGTGCGATCGCCGAACCCGGTCGGCGTGATGGACCGGCTCGACAGCCTGCCGTTCGTCGGGAAGACCAGCCTCTTCGGCACGGCGGTGCACGCCGTGCTCGCGAGTGAGGCCACGTCGCCCGACGACGTGAGGCGCGCCCTCGAGGCGGCCGGCCTGCCGGTGACGGCGATTGTCGGCGTCGTCCCGTCGCTCGAAGACGTGTTCCTCGACGTCGTCAGCCGCGTTGAGGAGAAGCGAGGGAGTGCGGCATGAGGCGCCTCGGCGCGGTGGCGGTCAAGGAACTGCGGCAGATCCGGCGCGATCGCCGGTCGCTGATGATCCTCGTGCTCCTGCCGGCGTTCTTCCTGTTCCTGTACGGCTACGCCCTCAACTTCGACATCCGGCACGTGCGGCTCTCGGTCGAGGACCGCGACCAGTCGCCGGAGAGCCGCGAGTTGATCGGCCGGTTCTCCCACTCGACGTACTTCGACGTCGAGGCGCTCGTGCATCGGTCCGGCGACGTCGCGGATCTTCTGGACCGCGGCGCGGTCCGCGCGCACCTGGTCGTCCCGGCGGGCTTTGCCGAGGACCTGCGGCAGGGCCGGAGCCCGGCCGTGCAGGTCATTCTCGACGGTGACAACGCGAACACGGCGACGACGGTGCTCGGCTACGCGACCGCGGTGCTGGCCGAGGCGTCGGCCGCGCTGGGTGCCCGGCCGGAGGCGCGCCTCGTCGGGCTCGAGCCGCGCGTCTGGTACAACCCCGAGCTGCGCAGCACGCTGTTCCTGGTCCCCGGCCTCATCGCCTACATCGCGATGATCACGGCCGTCGTCTCGACCGCGCTGTCGATCGTCAAGGAGAAGGAGACCGGAACGATCGAGCAGGTCCGCATGGCGCCGGTCGGCACGCTGTCGTTCGTGCTGGGCAAGACGCTGCCGTACCTCGTGCTGTCGCAGCTCGCGGCGCTCCTCGTTATCCTCGCGGCGATGGCGCTCTTCGCCATGCCGATGCGGGGCGACTGGCTCTCGCTGAACGTTGTGGTCGCGGTGTTTCTCGTCGGCGCGCTCGGCACCGGTCTGCTGGTGTCCACCATGGCCGACAGCCAGCAGGTGGCGTTCCAGGCCGCGATGCTCGTCGCGTTCCTGCCGACGTTCCTGCTGTCGGGCTTCATTTTTCCGATCGCGAGCATGCCGGTGGTGCTGCAGTACATCACGCTGGCCGTGCCCGCCCGGTACTTCCTCGTCGCGCTGCGGGGGGTCGTGCTCAAGGGGCTCGACCTGACCGCGGTCTGGCCGTCGCTCCTGGCGCTGGCGGTCTATGCCGTGGCCGTGCTCGGCCTCTCGGCGGTCAGGCTGGCCCGGCGATGATCGGCCGCATCCGGAGCCTGATGTGGAAGGAGTTCCTGGAGCTCCGCCGCACGCCGCGGCTGTTCGGTCTGGTGCTCGTCGCGCCCGTCATCCAACTGGCGATGCTGGGCTACGCGGCGACGACCGACGTGCGCGACGTGCCCATTGTCGTCGTGGACGGCGATCTGTCGGCGGAGAGCCGCGGCTTCCTGGACCGGTTCCGCGCGTCGGGCCATTTCGTCGTCGTCGGCGCCGAAGGCAACCCGCGCGATCTCGATTCGTGGCTGTCGAGCGGGCGGGCGTGGCTTGCCGTCGTGGTCCCGATGGGGTTCGGGTCGTCGCTCCAGGGCGGCGGCGACCCCGCCGCGCGCGTGGTGCAGGTGCTGGCCGACGGCACGGACGCGAACTCGGCGGGCGTGGCGCTGTCCTACGTCGCGCGGACCGTGAGCGAGTTCAACGCGGAGCGCGCGCACGCCGCCGGGGACACGGCCGGCATCGACGGGCGCGTGCGCGTCTGGTTCAACGCGGAGCTGGAGAGCCGAGACTTCATGGTACCCGGCGTCATCGCGCTGCTGCTGCTCGTGATCACGGCCAACCTTTCGTCGATGGCGATCGTCCGGGAACACGAGCTCGGGACGCTGGAACAGCTGAACGTCACGCCGCTCGGCCGGTGGGAGCTCATCCTCGGCAAGCTGCTGCCGTACGCGGTCGTGGGGTTCATCGACGTCCTCATCGTGCTGGGGGTGGCCGTGCTCTGGTTCGAGGTGCCGCTCCGGGGCAGCGCGCCGCTGCTCCTCGGGGCCTGCCTGATCTACCTGTCGTGCACGCTGGGACTGGGGCTGTTCGTCTCGACGATCTCGTCCACGCAGCAGCAGGCGATGATGACGTCCACGTTCTTCTTCCTGGTGCCGATGATCTACCTCTCCGGATTCGTGTTTCCGATCGAGAACATGCCCGAGGCGATCCAGGCCGTGACCTTCGTGATTCCGCTCCGGTACTTCCTGGTGATCCTCCGGGGCATCTTCCTCAAGGGCGTGGGCGTCGCCGTGCTGTGGCCGCAGTTTGCGGCGCTGGCGGCCTGGGGCGCCAGCATGATCGTGCTCGCGGCGCTCAGGTCCCAGAAGCGCGCGTGAGCGGCGCCTTTCTGGCATGATCGGACCCCAGCCGGTTTCCCATGCGCGTCCACGTCGGCACCTCTGGCTACAACTATCCGGAATGGAAGGGCACCTTCTATCCGCCCGACGTGAAGACGAAGGAGATGTTCGGCTACTACGCGGCGCGCTTCCGGACGGTCGAGATCAACTACACGTTCTACCGCATGCCCACGGCGAAGACGACGGGCGGCTGGCGCGACCAGGCGCCGGAGGGGTTCACCTACGTCCTCAAGGCGCCCCGGCGGATCACGCACGACAAGCGCCTCAAGGACTGCGAGGAGCTGGTGCGGTTCTTTTGCGACGCCGCCCGCGTCCTCGGGCCGCACCTGGGTCCGCTCCTGTTCCAGCTGCCGCCCTCGGCGCGGTGCGACCTGCCGCGCCTCGAGGCGTTTCTCGCGCTCCTGCCCGGCGACGTGCGGGCCGCGTTCGAGTTCCGCCACGACTCCTGGCTCACCGACGAAGTGTGCGAGGTGCTCGCGCGGCATCGCGTGGCGCTCTGCATCGCCGACTTCGGCGACAGGACCACGCCCGTGCGCGCGACGGCGCCGCATGGCTACATCCGGCTGCGCGACGAGGGCTACGCGCCGGCCGATCTGGACGCCTGGGTCGCGCGCCTCGCCGGGCAGGCCGCCGCATGGGCGGACGCGTTCGTGTACTTCAAGCACGAAGAGGAGGGGAAGGGCCCGGCGTTCGCCGCCGCGTTCGTGGAGCGGCTGCGCGCGGCGGGCCTCACCGTGGCATAGCCGCGGCGAGGAACTCGACGGCGGTCGCTTCCGCCCAGTAGCCGTCGCCCGCCGCGCGGCCCGCGAAGAACCCGCAGTGTCCGCCATGCCGCTCGAGCCGCACCGTCACGGCCGGGTTGGCGGCGACCGCCGCCTCGCGGAACTGGTGCGGGGGCACGACCGGGTCGTCCGCGGCCGAGATGATGAGCGTCGGAATGCGCGCGAGGTCGATGACCCGCATCGCACTCGCCAGCCGATAGTAGGTGGCCGCGTCGCCGAAGCCGTGGTGCGGCGCCGTGTACACGTCGTCGAACTTGCGGATGGTCCAGATGCGGTCGAGGGGCTCGAGATCGAAGCGGCCCGGCCACAGCTCGGCCATGCGGCGCAGCCGCGCGCGGAGCTGCCGCACGAAGTTCAGATGGTAGGCGATGTTGACCTTGCGCTCGATGGCGCGGACGCAGACGTCGAGCTCGATCGTCGGACTCACCGCCGCGATGGCGCGAACCGGCAGCTCGCCGGCGTCGGCGAGCTCCCCGGCGAGCTTCAGCGCAAGGTTGCCACCGAGCGAGTAGCCCACCAGGCCGACGTCGCGGAGGCCGTCGCGTTCGACCAGTTCCCGGATCACCGCGCGCGGGTCGCTCGTCAGCCCCGAGTGATAGAGGCGCGGGCCGAGAGGCTCGGTGCCGCCGCAGTTGCGCTGATTGACCAGCACGGCGTTCCAGCCGCGGCGCCACGCCTTGTCGGCGAGACCGGCCATGTAGTGGCCGTCATGAGAGCCCTCGAGCCCGTGCAGCGCCACGAGCGTCGGGCGCGCCGCGGGTTCAGGCTGCCAGTAGCACCGGGCCAGCACCTGGCTTTCGGGATCCACGCGAAAGAGCCGATCGGCCGGCGCCGGCAGGTCGGGGTGCCCGCGCCGCCGTGCCCACGCGAACATCGTCATCGCGTGGCCGTTACGCAGCCAGCGCCGCGGGGCGAACGGCGGGGACGAAGCGACGGCGGCGCGCGACGTCGACGGCTGGGTCATCGAGGGTCGTACACCACGAGGCGGTCACATCCGCTCGTCGGCGGTCGGTCCGTAGAGCGGCGGGAGCGGCACGTTCTGGAGCCGCAGGTACACGGATAGCTGGCCCCGGTGGTGGATCAGATGGTGAATGACGAATCGTCGCAGCGCCGCGACGCGGGGCAGCGACATCAGGACCTGCTTTCCGCTGCGCAACTCCCAGGGCGCGTCGAGCTCAGCGGCGGTGCGCCCGAGGAGGTGCTTTCGAACGGCCGCGACGTTCCGGTCGAAGGCCGCCAGCACGTCGGCCGGGTCCCCAGGCGGTTCGGGCGGCACCTGGCCGGACGCCTCGGCGATGTCGTAGGCGTCGTCGGCGAGAATCCGCTCGCCCCAGCTCACGAGGCGCGCCAGGTGCATCGCCAGCTGGCCCATCGAAAACGACTTGTCGTGCGGCCTCCAGGCCATCGCGGACGCGGGCACGCGCTCGAGCAGGCGGCGGGCAGCCGCCGTCTCGTGGTCGAAGTCGGGAAGGAGCGTGTCGTACACCGCCATAGAATACGAGCATGCGACTCCGCGTGCTGAAAGTCGGGTGTTTTGGCGGCGGGACCGGCCTGCCGAGCCTCCTCGGCGGTCTGAAGAACAACCCGTGGGTCGATCTGCACGCGGTCGTCACGATGTTCGACAGCGGCGGGTCGTCCGGGCAACTGCGCGACGAGCTGGGTGTGCTGCCGCCCGGCGACGTGCTCAAGTGCGCGCTGACGCTCGCCCGCAACGAGCGCGAGGCGCGGAAGATCCTGCTCGCGCGGCTCCCGACGCTCGAGCACGGCCGGCTCGCCGGCCATACCGGCGGCAACCTGCTCCTCTCGATGATGGAGCAGTACACGGGCGACTTCATCGCGGCCGTGGACGGCCTGCGCGCGCTCCTCGGGTGCGAGGGCAAGGTGTGGCCGATCACCGTCGAGCGCGCCACGCTCTGCGCCGAGTACGCCGACGGCACGTCCACGCGCGGCGAGGTCGAGATCGACGTCGGCCAGGCCGGCGGCCGCGCGGTCAGCCGCCTGTGGCTCGACCCGGGCGTGTCGATTCATCCGGCCGTCGCGGACGCGATCCGGTCCCTCGACGCCGTCGTCATCGGGCCCGGCAGCTTCTACACGAGCCTGCTGCCGATCTTCCTGGTGGCCGGCTGCCGCGAAGCGCTCGCGGACGTGCCCGGCCCCGTGATCTACGTCGCGAACCTGCTGACCGAAGGCCGCGGCATGGACGGGTTCTCCGCCGGCGAGGCCGCTCGCCGGCTGGCCGACGCGATCGGCCGGCCGATCGACGTGGTCATCGTTAACGGCCGCGCGCCAAGCGCCGACGTGCTCAGCCGGTACGCGGGAGAGCACAAGCACCCCCTGCCGACCGGGGAGATGCCGGCCGGGACCGAGATCGTGGAAGGGGAGTTCTGGCGGCGGCCGATCGCGCGTCACGACCGGCGTCGTCTGCGCAGCGCCGTCTGGGCCGTCCTCGCAAACCGGATGCTGATGCGCAACGGCGACGAGCCGGGATGAAGCGGGCCGTCGCCGGCCTCAGGGCTGGACGCGGTCCGGCTGCTTCTTTGCCGTCCACGTCGCGTCGCCGAGCCCCTCGATCGTCGCGGTGCCCTTGAGCGATCGGTAGTCGTCGCCGACGTCGCCCGCAAAATACATCGTCGAATCGCCGGCATCCGTCTTCAAGTAGACGGTGAACTCGAGCTTCCGGGCCCTGACGACGCCCTCGAGCGGGAACTGGCCGTAGCGGCCAGTGTAGGTGCCCGTGAGCTTTTCGCCGTCCTGCACGAGCACGAGCGTGACGCTCGCGACGCCCATGTCCTGGATGTCGAGCGCCATCGCCCAGCGGCCGGTCACAGGCGCGGCCGGCGCCGGTTTGGGGTCCTGCGCCGCGTGACCGATCGAGCCGATCGCGAGGGCCAGGGCGGCGCCCGCGACGCCGCGGGCCGTTCTGCGTGCCATGCTGCGCATCACTGAGATCCTCCCCGTGGGCAGTTACTTCTTCCGTGCCCCCGTCGGTGTTCGCGTTGACACCTTCTTCACCGCGGCCTTCCCGGTCCGCCGCCGGGCCGGCCGTGCCCCTGCGGACGCATCGGCGCGCGCCTGCCGGATGGCGGCGGCCTCCTCGATCACCTGCCGGAGCATCGCGCCCGTCTCGCCGCCGCCCGGCTTGTTCGACATCCACTGGTCCGGCTGCTCGGCGGCGAGGATCTCCGGGAAATCGGCGCCGCTCTTGACGCTGAGCGGCGCGAACTCCGTGATGTCCAGGTCGCCGGACCAGCCGTCGCGGTGTTTGATGAGCAGCCAGCTCCTGCCGGCCGCGCGGTCCCCGCCGTATCCGCGCGTGCGGACCAGCACCCACGACCCCTTGAGCTTATAGCCATCGAGCGTGAACTTCAGGTCGCCCTTCTTCAGGGCGGCGTCCACGTCGGCGCTGGCCGGCTGCCACGTGCCCTTGTCCCAGAGCATCACGAGTCCGGCGCCGTAGCCCTCCGGGATGACGCCCTCGAAGGACCCGTAGTCGATCGGATGATCTTCGACGAACATCGCCAGCCGCTTGACCGACGGATCGAGCGACGGCCCCTTGGGCACGGCCCACGAGAGCAGCACGCCGCCGTGCTCGATGCGGAAGTCGTAATGCAGGTGGCTGGCGAGGTGTTTATGGACGCAGAAGTAGCGGCGTTTGCCCTGTTTGCGCGGCTGGGCTTGCGCCTCAGCGCCGGCCGGTTCGGGCGATCGCGTGAAGTCGCGCTTGCGCCTGTATTCGTCTAGGGCCACGTCGTTGCCCCGACCGCCGCCGCTCCGGTCGGCCGCCTACTTGACGCCATGCATCAGCTTGTTGACCTGCGGGGCGGCGAAGAAGAGCACCACGCCCGAGGCGAGGAGCGCCCAGAACCCGAAGGTGTAGCCGGCGAGCGCGGAGGAGGTGGTCATGCCGCCCTCGCCGCTGACCACACTGGCGAAGATCCCGGACAGGTTGTTGCCGATCCCGGTCGACAGGAACCAGCCCCCCATGCCGAGGCCGACCAGGCGCACCGGTGCCAGCTTGGTGACCATCGACAGGCCGATGGGGGACAGGCACAGCTCGCCGACCGACTGGATCACATACACCGCGACCAGGGTCCAGAACGGGATCGTGTTGTCGGCGCCGACCAGGCTCGACAGCGCGTACATGAGCAGCAGGAAGGCCAGGCTGTTGAACAGCAGGCCGAGGCCGAACTTGCGCGGGATGGACGGGTTGGCGTTCCGGCGCGCGAGCCAGACCCAGACCCAGGCGGCCACGGGCGCCAGCGCGATGATGGCCACCGAGTTCACGCTCTGAAACCAGGCGACCGGGAAGATGAAGCTCCCGAGGTTGCGGTTGACGATCTGGTCGGCGAGGAACGTGAACGAGCTGCCGGCCTGCTCGAAGAACATCCAGAACATGATGTTGAATGTGAAGATGATCATCATCGCGATCACCTTGTCCCGCGCCACCCTGCCCTCACGAATTCCCTCGACCAGCAGCATCACGGCCAGACCGATGAACATCGCGCTCAGCACGTACTGCAACACTTCGGCGCCAACCGCGAGCAGCACATAGACGACCGGAATCATCACCAGCGCGCCGAGCGACACGTAGACGACGCGCCCGGCGCCAGTGGCGTCGGCCGACGGCGCGCCGATCCCCTTCAACTGGGCGCGGCCGACGTAGAACCAGGCCAGACTCACGAGCATGCCGATGCCGGAGGCAATGAACACGACCTTGTAGGCCGGCGCCGCGTCGGTGCCGAACACGGACTCGGCCAGCCAGCCGGTCAGGAGGGGCGCCACAAACGCGCCCGCGTTGATGCCCATGTAGAAGATCGTGAACCCGCTGTCACGACGCTCGTCGGCTGTGGCGTACAGCTTGCCGACGACGGTCGAGATGATCGGCTTGAACATGCCGTTGCCGACCACGATGGTGGCCAGGCCGAACTTGAACACATCCGGGTCCGGCCACGCGATCAGGAAGAGGCCGGCGGCCATGAAGGCCGCGCCCGTCAGGATCGATCGCTGGTACCCGAGGATCTTGTCGGCAATGTAGCCGCCGAAGATGGCGCCGGCGTACACGAGCGCGAGGTACGATCCGTAGGTCAGGTTCGCGCCGGCCTGTCCGCTGGCCGACCCGCCGTGGAACTCGGCCACGATATAGAGGACGAGAGCCCAGCGGATCCCGTAGAACGCGAAGCGTTCCCAGAACTCCGACATGAACAGCATCCAGAGCGGTCCTGGATGACCAAGCACCTGCTTGAATTCCGGAATGGCGGCTTCCGCGCGGGGCGTGGCGGCACTGGTCATGCGGTGTCTCCAGAAAGAGGGCTAGTGGGGGTCCGTTGGCACGTAGTCCGGCGGCAGCGCCGCGCCTTCGCCGAACAGGAACTCTTCCATGTGCTGTGCGACGATGTTCTGGGCTTCCTTCTGGAAGGGGAGCAGGCGGTACTCGTTGAGGATCATCTTCATCCGCTCTTCCCACTGCTCCCAGGCTTCGGCGGAGATCTGCTCGTAGATGCGCTGGCCGAGCGGGCCGGGCCACGGCGGGCTGTCGAGGCCCGGCAGCTCGCGCCCGAGTTTGACGCACTTGACCATTCGCGGCGCGGGTGGTTCCGGCGATGCCATAATCAGATCACTCCGTGCTCGGGCTGGGCGACAGTCCCGCATCTTATCCGAAACCGGCGCCTGTCCGGCCGGGGATGCCGGAGCCGCTGCTGATGACGAGACTCGACCGGCGGGCGTGGCGACGCGTCGTAAGCCTCTGGCTGCTGCTGGCCGCCGTGCCGGCGGCCGCCGACGCGCAGTACTTCGGCCGCAACAAGGTCCAGTACCGCTCCTTCGACTTCGAGATCCTGCGCACGCCGCACTTCGACCTCTACTACTACCGGGAGGAAGCGGCGGCCGCGACAATCGTCTCGCGGATGGCGGAGCGCTGGTACGACCGTCTCTCGCGGTTCTTCCAGCACGAGCTGCGCGGCCGGCAGGTGCTCATCCTCTACGCCGCGCCCGCCGACTTCCGCCAGACCAACGCGATCGAGGGCCTGATCGGCGAGGGCATCGGGGGCGCGACCGAGGCCCTCAAGCGGCGCGTCGTGCTGCCGATGTCCGGCTCGCTGGCCGACACCGACCACATCCTCGGGCACGAGCTCGTCCACGCGTTCCAGTTCGACCTGACCGGTGACGACTCACGCGACGGGGCGTCGGTCGCCCCGGGCATCCTCGCGTTCCCGTTGTGGTTCGTCGAAGGGATGGCTGAGTACCTGTCGCTCGGGCCCGTCGACGGGCAGACGTCGATGTGGCTGCGCGACGCCGCGCTTGGCGAGCGGCTGCCACACGTCCGCGACCTCGACGACCCGCGCTACTTCCCGTATCGCTGGGGCCACGCGTTCTGGGCGTTCGTCGGCGCCGAGTACGGCGACCGCGCGGTCGCCTCGCTCATCCGCTCGGCGGCCAACCCGCGCCACGACCTGGCGGGCCTCATGCTGCAGCTCGGCACCGACCCGGACGCGTTCACCGACACCTGGCACGCGGCGATCGTTGCCTCCATGCATGCGGCGGTCGCCGATCGGCCGGCGCTCTCGAGCCGCCTCGAGCGGCGCGTCGATCGCGCCTCGGGCGGCGGGCGTTTCAACGTCGGCCCGAGCCTCAGCCCGGACGGCCGCCTCGTCGCGTTTTTCTCGGAGCGCGGCCGGTTCGGCATCGACCTCTACGTCGCCGAGGCCGACACCGGCCGCATCGTCCGGCGGCTGTCCCGGTCGGCGACCGACCCGCATTTCGACAGCCTGGAGTTTCTGAATTCGGCCGGCGCCTGGAGCCCGGACGGCACGACGCTCGTCGTGGCGGCCGACCGCGGCGGCCACCCGGTGCTGGCGTTTCTCGAGGCCGCGTCTGGCCGCATTCGCCGCGAGCTCGCGCTCACGGGCCTCGATGACGCGCTCAACCCGACGTTCACGCCTGACGGACGGACGGTCGTGCTCAGCGGCAACCACGGCGGCCTCATCGACCTCTATCGCGTGGATCTCGCGACGGGCTCGCTGACCCGGCTCACCGACGACGCGTTCGCGGACCTCGAGCCCATCGTCTCGCCCGACGGGCGTACGGTCGTCTTCGTCACCGAGCGCTACAGCACGGATCTCGACCGGCTCGTGCCCGGCCCCCTTCGCCTCGCGCGGCTGGATCTGGATTCCGGAGAGGTGGTGCCCATTGCGGGGTTCCTCGCGGGCAAGCATCTCAGCCCGCAGCTTTCGCCCGACGGGCGGACGCTGACGTTCATCGCCGAGCCGGACGGCATCAGCAACCTGTACCGGATGCCGCTCGACGGCGGTCCGATCGAGCAGGTCACGGCCCTGCCCACAGGCGTCGCGGGCATCACCTCGTCGAGCCCGGCGCTCTCCGCCTCGTCGGCTGGCGGCCGGCTGGCCTTCTCGGTGTTCGAGGGCGACGGCCACGCGATCTACACGCTCGACGCCGACGGTGTCGTCGGCCTGGTCGCGCCGCCGGCCGAGTCTGGAGCCGCGCTGCTGCCCGGTCGCACCGAGCCCGACGGCGAGGTCCTGCGGCTGCTGCGGAACCCGGAGCGGGGGCTGCCGTCGGCCGAGGCCGCGGCGGCCCTGCCGGCCGAGCGCTACGGCCGCAAGCTGTCGCTCGATTTCATCGCGCAGCCGACCGTGACGGCCGGCGTCGACGAGTTCGGCGGGTTCGTCGGCGGCGGCGTGTCGGCGTACTTCAGCGACATGCTCGGCGATCGCCTGATGGCGTTCGCCGTCCAGGCCGGCGGGTCGTTTGCCGACATTGGCGGACAGCTCGCGTACATCAACCGCCGGCACCGCTGGAACTGGGCGGCGGTCGTCGAGCAGCTGCCGTACCGGGTCGGCTACTTGCAGTTCGGCGACCCGCTCGCGCCGGACGAGCTGACCGTGACCGAAGTCATCCTGCGCCAGACGAGCCGCGGCGGCTCGTTCGTCACCGCGTATCCGTTCAGCACGGCGACGCGCGTCGAGTTCTCGGGTGGTCTGCGGGCGCTCTCGTTCACGCGCGAGGATCGCGTGCGCGTGTTTTCGGCCGAGACCGGCGAGTTCCTCGGCCGGCGCGACACGCGCGACAGTCCGTTCGACCCGCTCTACCTGGCGGAGACGAGCGCCGCGCTCGTCTACGACACCGCGTTCTACGGCGCGACGGCGCCCGTGTACGGCGAGCGCTACCGTCTGGAGGTCATGCAGAGCCTCGGCAGCCTCAGCTACCGCAGCGTGCTCCTCGACTGGCGTAGATACGTGATGCCCGTCAGGCCCGTGACGGTGGCCGTGCGCGGCCTGCACGTCGGCCGCTACGGGCGCGACGCGGAGCACGAGCGGCTGATCGGCTTCGAACTGGGCTATCCCGAGCTCGTGCACGGCTACGGCATCGGCTCGATTGCGACCGGCGAGTGCGCCGGGCTCGTGCGCGCCGAGTGCTTCGCGGTGGACAGCCTCGTCGGCAGCCGGATTCTCGTGGGCAACCTCGAGGTGCGCGCGCCGCTCGTCGGCCTCTTTCGCGGCGACCTGACATACGGCGCCGTGCCGATCGACGTGGCGGCGTTCTTCGACGCCGGCGTCGCGTGGACGAGCGCGACGCGCCCGGCGTTTGCCGGCGGCACCCGGCACTGGGTCCGCAGCGCCGGCGCCGCCGCCCGCCTCAACGCCTTCGGCCTGCTCATAGTCGAGGTCGCCGCCTCGAAGCCGCTCGACCGCGCCAACCGGGCGTGGCAATGGCAGATTGGGATTCGACAGGGATTCTGAGGGTCCGAAGGTCCGAAGGTCCGAAGGTCCGAAGGTCCGACTGGTACTCACGTTCTGCTGGCGCGACTCACCGACGAGGACCGTGAATGGACCAGCTCCTCCCCGGACCCCCGGACCTTCGGACCTTCGGACCCCCGGACCTTCGGACCCCCGGACCTTCGGACCCCCGGACCTTCGGACCCTCAGTGCCTCCCCAGCAGCTCCACCTCGACCCGCGCGTCGTTGAAGCACGCGCCGCCGGCGATGTCGGTGAGCGTGTCCGGCACGAGCGCGGTGCCGGTCGAGCCGTTGAACGTGCTCTTCGCCCAGAGGCCCTTGGGCAGCGAGACGGTGCCAGGGCGGACCTCCGGCGTGACGGCGGCCTCGCAGTGCACCTCGCCCAGATCGTTGAACACGCGGATCGAGTCGTCGTTGCCGATCGATCGCGGATGCGCGTCGTCGGGGTGGATCTTCAGCTTCGCGACGCCGGGGCGCAGCTCGGCGAGCGTCGAGGACACCGAATGCTCGCTCGCGGGCGAAATGAGGCTCAGGGGATGCCGGTCGGACGCCGGGTCGGGCCGGTAGTGATAGAGCGGCGTGTCGCCAGCGAGCTCCGCGGGCCACAGATGGACCTTGCCGTCGGTCGTGGGCGGGTGGACGTCCACGAACTGGACGGGCCTGCCGCCCCCGGGGGCTTCGGCAGGCTCGCCGGCGACCAGCGATTCCGTCAGCCGCTGCGGCAGGCGGCCGGCGGCATCGAGCAGCGACCCGACCGACCCGAGCCCGTCGCCCGACCGCGCCAGACCGAGCCGTTCGGCGAGCGCGGTGAATACATCGTGGTTCGAGCGGGCTTCGCCGACCGGCTCGATCACCGGCTGCACCACCTGCAGGTGATAGGCGCCGTACCCGCGCGCGATGTCGTAGTGCTCGAGGAACGTCGTCGCCGGAAGGAGCACGTCGGCGTAGGCCGTCGTGTCGGTCAGCGACTGCTCGTGGACGACGGTGAAGAGGTCGTCGCGCGAGAGACCGCGACGGACGCGGTTCTGGTCGGGCACGGTCGCGACGGGATTGCAGTTGTAGACGAAGAGCACCGTCACGGGCGGGTCCGCCAGGTCCGTGAGGACTCGGCCGAGGTGGTTCATGTTGATGAGTCGCGTCTTCGGCTCGGGGACGTCGATGAGCGATTCGGCGGTGACGCCCCACGCAGCCGAGTTGCTCATCGTGTAGCCGCCGCCCCGGACGCCGAACTTCCCACCGACGGCCGGCAGCGCGAGGATCGCCATCGTCGCGGCCCCGCCGTTCCGGTTGCGCTCCTGGCCCCAGCCGCAGCGCACGACGGCCGGCGACGTCGTGCCGTACCACTCGGCCAGCGTCTCGATGGCCGCGACATCGACGCCGCTCTCGGCGGCGGCGCGGGCGACCGGCCATTCGGACGCCGCCTGGCGCAGGTCATCGGCCCCCGTTGTCTGATGCTTCAGGAAGGCCTCGTCGGCCCAGCCCTTCTCGAAGAGCTGGTGGATGACGGCCAGCGCGACCGCGAGATCGGTTCCCGGGCGCACCGGCAGGTGGAGATCCGCCTGGCGGGCGAGGGGCGTGCGGCGCGGGTCCACGACGACCAGCTTCGCGCCGTTCCTGCGCGCCGTCGTGATGTGCGAGACGAGATGGATGCCCGTCGCCGACGGGTTGCAGCCCCAGACGACGATGAGCCTGGCGTGCTCGTAGTCGCCGTAGGCGACGCCCGCCATCTTGCCGTACATGGCCGTGGCGGCGGCGCCGGTCGGCGCGGCGCAGAGCGTGCGGGCGAGGCGCGACGCGCCCAGCCGGCGGAAGAACCGCGCGTCCTCGAAGGCGTTGGTCAGCAGGCCGTTCGAGCCGCCGTAGTGGTAGGGCAGCACGGCCTCGCTGCCGAAGTGCTCCTGCGCCTGCCGGATCTTCGAGGTCACGAGATCCAGCGCCTCGTCCCACGACACCCGCTCGAACTCTCCCGATCCCTTCGGACCCGCGCGCAGCATCGGGTACTGCAGCCGGAGCTCGCCGTAGACGCGCCGGTCGAACCGCCGGACTTTGCCGCAGATGTAGCCGTCGGTCGTGGCGGCGCGGCGGTTGCCGTCGATTTTGACGACGCGTCCGCGCTCGACGGTGACGTTGAGCGAGCAGCTGTCGGGGCAGTCGAGGGGGCACGCCGTCGAGACCGTGGAATGGCCCCATGACTTCGGGGGCACGCTCTTGGGCTCGGGCATGTCCGAGTATATCAGGGCGGTGAGCCGCGGGTCGGCTGCCGTCGCGCCGCATCTGACGCTCTCGCAGCAGTAGAACGCGCGGTCGCCTCAAGGCGCCGGCGCTCTACTTCGGCACCACGACGGGTCAGCTCTGGATTGGCCGGGAGGGCGGCGACCGGTTCGAGTGCCTGTTCGACACGCTGCCGCCGATCCACAACGTGAAGGCCGCGGTCGTGTGAGGTTACGCGCAGCCGCTGGTCGTGCCGCAGTTGGTGCACTTGTAGCAGGCGCCCGAGCGCACCATGATCGAGCCGCACGCACGCGAGCGCAGGGATTCGGAGTAGAATCGGCCATCCAGCACACCCATATGGCCGACGAACGTCCGGGTGGAGATCCGTCGGAGTTCGCGACGCGAACGATCGATCCCGAGTCGACGTTCAGCCTGGTGGAGCGCGCCCAGGCCGGCGACCAGGAGGCGCTCGACCGTCTCCTCGCCCGCCACCTGGCGCCCCTCCGACGTTGGGCACGGGGCCGGCTGCCGCAATGGGCGCGCGACGTCGCCGACACGGACGACCTCGTGCAGGACACGCTGCTGCAGACATTCCGGAGGCTCGGCGCCTTCGAAGTACGCGGGCCGGGAGCACTGCAGGCCTACCTGCGCCAGGCCGTGCTCAACCGTGTCCGCGACGAGCTGCGCAGGAAGGGCCGCCGGCCCGAGTCGACCGACCTCGACGGGCGGGAAGTGGACGTCGGGCGTTCGCCCCTCGAAGTCGCCATCGGGAAAGAGGCGGTCGACCGGTACGAGCGCGCCCTGGCGGCGCTCACGCCAGACGAGCGCGAGGCGATCATCGGGCGGGTGGAGATGGGGTATTCGTACGAAGAACTCGCGGAACTCCTGGGGAAGCCCAGCGCTGACGCCGCGCGCAAAGCCGCGCAGCGCGCGCTCGTGCGTCTGACGCACCAGATGAACCTCCCGGGCGCCTAGCCGGAACGGAGGCCACTCCCCATGTCCGGAAACCCGCGGCGGGACGTTTTTTCCTGAAAGGCGCACGCGCGCCTCGAAATCCGCCCATGCTCCCAAGCGAGCACCTGCTCGACGACCTCGCCGGTACCGTCCTCGACGGTGGCGACGTCGACTGGACCACCGCCGAGTCGAGCGCCAGCGCCGATCTACGGCCGCTCGTGCGGCACCTGCGGCTCGTGGCATCAGTGGCTGAAGTGCACCGCCACGCGCTGCCTGGAGAAGGCGACACCTGGGCCCACTTACGCCTTCTCGAGCGGGTCGGCCGCGGTGCCTTCGGCGAGGTGTTCCGCGCGTGGGACACGCGCCTGGATCGCGAGGTGGCGCTGAAGCTTCTGACGGCGTCCCCCGATCCCGACAAAGGCGGCGTCATCATCCGCGAGGGTCGGCTGCTCGCCCGGGTCCGGCACCCGAACGTCGTCACCATCCACGGCGCCGAGCAGATTGGCGATCGCGTAGGCCTCTGGATGGAGTTCGTGCACGGCCGCACGCTCGAGGACTTGCTGAAGTCGGGAACGGTCTTCACGCCGGACGAGGTCGTGCACATCGGAGTGGAAATCGCACGGGCGGTTGCGGCCGTCCATGCCGCGGGGCTCCTCCATCGCGACGTCAAGGCGCAGAACGTGATGCGCGCCGACGACGGCCGCGTCGTGCTGATGGACTTCGGCAGCGGGCGGGAGCTGGACGACGACGGGCAGGCGCTGGCGGGCACACCGCTGTACCTGGCACCCGAGCTGTTCAGCGGTGGAGCGGCGACGACAGCCAGCGATATCTACAGCCTTGGCGTGCTGCTCTTCCACCTGCTGACCGGATCGTATCCGGTGCACGAGACCACGCTCGAAGAACTCCATCGTGCACATCGAGCTGACTCCCACACGAAGATTCGCGTCGCCCGGACGAATGTTCCGTCCGGACTCGCGCGCGTCATCGACCGCGCACTGGATCCGCGGCCCGAGCGCCGGTTCCAGACAGCGGACGCGCTCGCGGCGGCCCTGCGGGCGCTGACTCGCGCCACGCGCCGACGCCGCGCCGCCCTTGCCGCCTTCGCGGCGACGCTCGCCGCCCTGGCGACCTGGAGCGCGTGGCCCGATGCCTCGCCGGTCATCGGCGTCCTGGCGTTTCAGAATCTGAGCACCGACCCGGACAACGAGATGGTGGCCGAGGGCCTGACGGAGGAAGTCATCAGCAGGCTGGCGCAGATCCAAGGATGGACGATTCGTTCGCTCGCGTCTTCCACACTGAAGATCGAAGGACGTAACTTCGTGTTCGTCGGCCGGCAGAATGCCGCCGACTTCGTGCTCACCGCGTCCGTCGTGGTCTCGAATGGTCGGCTCCGCGTGAACATGCGCCTCCTCGACCTCGATAATGAGCCCGCCGCGTGGGAGGACACGTTCGGTCGAAACGACGGAGACGTGTTCGCGACGATCGACGATCTCGTCCGATCCCTCGCCAGCCATTTGCGCCTCGAAGTCGGCGGCGGTCAGCGACGTTACCGGACCGATCCGGAGCTGGAGCTGCTGTTCCTCAAAGCCCGAGCGTTGCAACTCAGGCGTCACCGGGAGCCCGTCCTCGAAGCGATCGCGCTCTTCGAGCAGATCGTCGCCCGCGATCCCCGGTATGCGCCCGCAGTCGCGGCGCGGGCGCGCTCACTCGGCGACGTCTGGCTCCTCAGTCCCGAGTTTGATGCCGGCGCCGTGGAACCCAGGCTGGAAGAAGCTGCGCTCGAAGCCATCCGGCTCGACCCGTTGCTCCCCGATGCGCAGGCGGCGCTCGGGATGCTGCACACGCGGGATCGCCAATGGGCGAGCGCAGAAGCCGCCTTCCAGCAGGCACTCGAGATCGACCCGAGCCAGGGGTCGCTCTATGTTGACTACGCGACGGCGTTGCTATTTCCGCTTGATCGTGAGGACGACGCCCTGGACGTGCTGGCCAGAGCGCGTGACGTCGCGCCGCTGTCGCTCGACGTCCACAGAGCCCTGGCGATCATGCAGATCCAAGCTGGTCTCTACCAGGAGGCGATCGCGAACGCCCAATGGGTGCTGCAGCAGGATCCGGACTTCCCGTTCGTCGATGCCCAGCTCGGCCGGGCGCTTTACCTGTCCGGGCGTCACGATGAGGCCCTCCCGATCTTCTCGCGCAAGCCGGAATACGAGGTCTTTCTCGGCTACCTGTATGCCATCACGGGCCGCCGCGACGAGGCCGAGGCGCTGGCAGCCGGGTTCCTTCCGGCGCGCCAATTCTGGATCTACGGCGGCCTCGGGGACAAGGATCGCGCCTTCGAGGCGCTCGACCGCGCGGTGACGATCAACCCGCACTCGTGGCGGGTTGCCACCTGGATGATCCGGCCGGAGATGGCGATCCTGCGCGGCGATCCGCGCTTTCAGGCGATCCGGCGGCGGCTCGGCCTTCCGGACTAACTCGGAACACGTTCTTCCCGTCGCTTCGCCATGCCGCCCTGGATCGGTGGAGACATTCTGATAGAAACGTCAGGCAGGGCCGCGATCGGACTGGGCGGCCGTCCGCCGGCAGCCTTGTCCGATTGTCGCCGCCACGGCGTTTTGACCGGGTATGACAGGCACATCGCTGAATCGCTGGCGGCGTCAAACGGCACTCGCGCTCGCGGTGGTCTTCGGGCTCCTGCTCGTCTCGTGCGACAAGCGGGCCCTGCCGACCGGGCCCACGCCGCCGCCACCGCCGCCGCCACCGACCGTCCTGCGCTCCACCGGTCCCATCGCCTTCGTCAGCAACCGCGAGGGCAGTCCCGCGATCTACCTGGCCGACGAAGACGGGTCCACTGTGACGCGGCTGATCCCAACCTCTGTCATCTCCTATCCCGCATGGTCGCCGGACCGCCAGAGGCTGGCGTTCGTTCGTCAACCGGAAATCTACGTCGTCAACGT
>Ga0214472_10002585_pt1 | contig 19397 bp, 16 predicted proteins | sample RVTome_6_FD_207662 | JGI IMG/M metagenome (GOLD analysis project Ga0214472, IMG submission 207662) | Soil microbial communities from uranium-contaminated site in the Upper Colorado River Basin, Wyoming, United States - RVT140D175 | ecosystem: Environmental > Terrestrial > Soil > Contaminated >...
CGTCCCCGGCGAGGTTAGATCCTGGCTGGATTAAACCGGTGTTTGGGTCCCGGGTTTCCCCTCCTGCCCGGGGAGGGCAACCTAAACACTCTCCAGGTCCGGGTTATCGAAAAAAGCCTCGCTTGCCTCCCGACTGGCGGCGCAGGAAGCTGGGTACGTCCATCTCTTCCTCGGTATCTGGAGATATATCCTGCAGCAGCCTCTGCAGTTCGGCCTCGCGCATCCGCTGGTTGTCCTGGACCACCGGGAAGGCGGCGGCGACCATCGTCATCTTCACCTCATCATCCATTCTGGGGTCGCGGCTGGTGCCAAAGATGATGTTGGCATCCGGGTCGGCCATGTCCTCAATAACCTTGGCGGCGTCCTGTACTTCCTGCAGGGTCAGGCTGTTGCCGCCGGTGATGACGAACAACACGCGGCGGGCTCCTTCCATGGCAATATCCAGCAAGGGGCTGCGGGTAGCCATCTTGGCGGCGTCGGACGCCCGGTTCTCACCCTTGCCCCGGCCAATGGCCATCCAGGCCGGGCCAGCGCCGCTGAGAATGGTCTTGACATCGGCGAAGTCGACGTTGATCTCGCCAGGAACGGTGACCACTTCGGCGATCGCCTGAATTCCCTGATGCAGCACTGAGTCGGCCATCTTCAGAGCGTCTTCCCAGGTGAAGGGCTGGTCTTTGTGGGCATTCAGTTCCAGCAAACGGTCATTGGGGATGGTGATCAGGGTATCGACATGGTCCTTGAGTCGGGCGATGCCCTCCTCAGCGTTCTTGCGGCGGGCGGCGGCTTCAAAGGAGAAGGGACGGCTCACCACGGCGATGGTCAGAGCGCCGGCCTCTTTGGCGATCTGGGCCACCACCGGCGCGGAACCGGTGCCGGTGCCGCCACCCATGCCCACCGCCAGGAATACCATGTCCGCGCCTTCAACGGCCCGCTGAATTTCGGACCTCGACTCTTCGGCGGCCTGCCGGCCCAGCTCAGGTTGGGCGCCAGATCCCAGGCCGCGAGTCAGGTTCTGGCCCAGGGCGATGCGGTGGGCGACGTCACACCGGAACAGGTGCTGGGCGTCGGTGTTCAGCGCATAGTATTCCACCACGGGCAGCTTTTCTTTGTACATCCGGCTTACGGCGTTGCTTCCGCCGCCGCCAATGCCCAGTACCTTGATCATGGGGACGCCCCGAGCAATCTCCGGCACCAGGTTGGACTGCTCTGAATAATCGCCGCTTGGCTCCCAGGAAGCTGAGTTGTCTAGTACCATAGTCTGATCCTCCGCAAGATTTGATGTCCCAAGATTTGATATCCTATGACGATGTAATGATATTGATTGAGTAATTAGGCTATCGCTTTTTCCAGAAGCGGCCAATGACTCGGGGCTTCAAATTACTGAATCTTTTGAACCCTGGCCGTATCGGAATATGGCCGTAACCCCTTGCTGACACCTACCTGGTGACTTGCTCTCTGGACCGGCCGAACCGGCGGGCCAGAGACTTGTACCCCCAGAGAGTTCTCTCTCCGTTCTGATAAGTGCGCCTTTCTCCTTGATGCTTGATCCCCCAGAGCAACGCTCCTACTCCGGCGGAGAAAGCCGGTTTGCGCAACTGCGAGGGTAATCCCGCGATGCCGTTGGGGTAAGCGATGCGGACCTGCCCGCCCATATTGCTCTCCACCAACTGCTTCAGGCCGGCAATTTCAGCGCTCCCGCCGGTGATGACCAGGCCCCCGGTGGGCAACTGGCGCAGTCCGGCCTGACTGACCCGCAGCATGATCAGTTTCAACATCTCGATCATGCGCAGATGCAACGGCTCGCAAAGGCCCCGGCGTTTGACCACCCGCTTGGGTTGGCCCTGGACCCCCGGTATTACCACCTCCTCGTCTGCTCGAATCGACTCGGGCATGACATTTCCCCACTTGACCTTGATTTCCTCAGCCATGTGGTAGGGAACCCGCAATGCCACCGCCAGGTCACGAGTCAACTGGCTGCCGCCCACGGGCAAGACCGTGGAGTACCAGGGGTGACCGTCGCGGTAGATTGACACATCACACGTTCCGGCACCGATGTCCGCCAGGACCACTCCCATCTCACGTTCGTCCCCAGTGAGGGTAGCCTCCGCTGAGGCCAGGGATTGGAGCACCAGGCTGTTGACGGAAACCTTGCCTACCTCGATGGCTTTCACCGTGTTCTTGATGGTGGTAGCGTCGCCCAACACAACATGGGATTCTATCTGGACTTTGCTGGCGTGCAGACCGGTGGGGTTTCGCACGCCGGACAGGCCGTCGACTTCGTATCCGATGGGTATTACGTGCAGCACTTCCTGCGTAGCATCCACATGGGGGAATGACGATTGGATCAACTGGTGAAGCTGCTGCGAGGTAACGCCGTCCAGGTCTTCAAATCCCCGAAGTTCGTCCTGGGTGTTCAGGCAGGATATGTGGGTGCCGCTGATGGTGGCGTATACTCCCGATACGACATCCCTTCCAACGTAGCGCTGGGCTTCCTCCAGTGACGCGGCCACTGCCGCCTTCACCTCTTTGATACTTTCGATGCGGCCCTTCTGCACCCCCTGGGAAACGGCGATCCCAGTACCCAGGATTTTAAGCTCTCCTTCACTGCCCACCCGGGCCAAAATCGCGCAGACCTTATTGGTGCCAATATCGACGGCGGTGTAGAAATTTTCCCTAGCCAATTCTTGACCGTCCTTTGGGCCTGATCGGGCCCCTTGTTGTTATTGCCAAAAATCTACGTTGCTGCATCATATTCTCTCTGCTACCCGCATCCGGGCGCTCCGGCTGCGGGGATTGGCCGATACTTCCTCGGCGGATGGTCGAAGGATCCTGCGATTGACGATCCGCAGGGCAGGTTGGTGGCCACAAACGCACACCGGCAATTCCGGTGGGCAGATACACCCGGCCGCTTCGTGGGCCAATCTGTTTTTCACCAGGCGGTCCTCCAGGCTGTGGTAGCTGATGACCACCAACCTGCCGCCCTCATCGAGTAACTCAACCGCGGCGGCCAAACCGGACCCAAGGTTGGTTAACTCATCGTTTACCTCAATGCGCAGTGCCTGGAAGACTCGCGTCGCCGGGTTTACTCTGCGCCCCCGTCCAGGGCGTATTACCCCAGCTACCAGCGCCGACAATTCACCGGTGGTGTTGATCGGACGCGCTCGGACAATGGCTCGGGCCACCGCCCTGGCTCGGGTTTCCTCTCCGTATTCGAAGAAGATGCGCCCGAGTTCTGATTCCCCGTAGGAATTGACAATATCGGCGGCGGTCAGGGACTGGCCTTCCGGGTCGTAGCGCATGTCCAGAGGCTCGTCCCTCTGGAAGCTGAACCCGTAACCCGCGACCTCTACCTGTCGGGAAGAGAAACCCAGGTCCAACAAAAACCCATCTACCCGATCAAAGCCCCTGGACCGTACCATCTGAGCGGCATCAGCGTAGTTGCCCGGAATTCCAATGAACCGGTCGCCAAACTCTTTTAATCGTTGTTGTGCTCGTGACAGAGAGCGAGGGTCTCGATCAACACCCAGCACCACACCTCGGGGAGCAGACGCCCGCAGGACCGAAGAGGCATGCCCTCCCTCACCTACCGTAGCATCCACATACACACCACCCGGCCTCACCGCCAGATGCTCCACCGTCTCCCTCAGCAATACCGGTTGATGAAAAGCAAGTTCTTCCATCCTGGCATCTGGCCTGGCATCCGGCCTGGCATCCGGCCCAACGAAGGGGCCTACCGGGCCGGCCTCGACTGTTTCACTTCCGGTACCATTATTGCCGGTACCATTACTGCCGGTACCATTATTGATGGTTTCTGCGAGAGACACCAAACCGTTGAAGGAGCACCTCACTCTCTGTTCACTAAAACCTGGCACGGCTGGCGAAAGGCACAGGTATACCCTGGGGTATAATTTAGTGGATTAAAATACCCTTCCCGGGGTGATCAGTTGCGCCCGGCCAAGTCGCGCCCGTTGCAGATCAATTCGGCTCCCCTCCCGGGGTTGGAGGTTAGCCCGTCCAGACCGGCGCTGTCGCTGAATTACATCTCAGCCAGACCGGCGATACCACCCAACCCCTCCACCCGCTCACTAGTCGAAACTTATCAATCCGGTCAATACCGTGTCAACGAGTTAGACCAACCATTTTAGATGATTTTTAAAATTATCTTAAAATTATATCGATCCCCGGCTCAGAGGCCTTCATAAAACGTATTCCTGATATCAGATCGCCCGGCGGTTGGCCAGGGGAACTTTCAACCCTGGGGTCGTTGTGCTATAATTTTTCTGTCCCACAGGAGCAACGCCCTAGTATCTGTTGCTCTGGTTATTTCAGCTTCATGACTCTGGTGGAGAATAAGTGGTGAAGGTTACCAGGGAATCGGTTACTTCGACGGAAGTAATCCTCAACATAGAAATGGACCCGGCCGATGAGGATCCATTTATTGACCGTTCCTATCGCCGTTCGGTGGGCCGGATGCAGATCCCCGGTTTCCGCAGGGGAAAGGCCCCCCGCTCCATTGTGGAGCGATATGTTGGGCGCACTGCCCTGCTGCAGGAAGCTCTGGAATTCATGATTCCGGAGACTCTGGACCAGGTGCTCAAGGATGAAGACCTCCGGGCCTTCATCGAGCCTCAGATAGAATTGATGGACGTCGAGCCGGTCTCCTTCAAGGCGGTGGTCCCGCTGGAGCCGCTGGTGGAACTGGGCGACTACCGCGCCATTCGCGTTGAGCAAACGCCGGTGGAGGTCACCGATGAGCAGGTAAACGACGTCATCAACCGGCTGCAGCAGGAGGCAGCGCCCTGGGAGCCGGCGGGACGCCCCGTCCAATTCGGCGACCTGTTGAACCTGGAAGTTCGAGGAACCATCGACGGCGAAGAAGTAGTCAACGACCAGGGCGTGGACTACATTCCCCAGTTAGAGAATCTCCTGCCCTTTCCTGGCTTTGCCGTTCATCTGGAGGGCATGACTGAAGGACAGGAAAAAGACTTCACTCTGGCGATTCCTGAAGATTATCCTCGTCCCCAGTTCGCCGGCAAGGAGTGCCAATTTCACGTGGCGGTGCTCTCGATCAAGGCAAAGAAGCTGCCCGAACTGGACGACGAGTTTGCCAAAGGTGTCGGTGAGGGCTTCGATACCTTTGACGCCTTGCTGGAACACGTTCGAGGGCGGCTGACCGATGAGTCGGAAACCGAGGCCACCATCCTGCTGGAAACCAAGAGCCTGGACCAGTTGGTCGCCATTGCCACCATCGAGGCCTCCGATGCGGTGTACCAACGGGAGCTGGAAATTATGCAGCAGGAAAGAGCGCGCATTATGCAGAGCCAGCGCCTGGACCTGGATACCTACCTGAAATATATCGGAAAGACTGAGGAGGAATTCCTCGATGAACTCCGCCCCAACGCCAACCGGCGGCTGACCAGGTATCTGGTGATGCGCAAGTTGTCCCAGGAAGAGGGTATTTCAGCGTCGGACGAGGAAGTTCAGGAGGAGATCGAGACAGCCATTGCCTCGGCTGGGGACAACGCTCAGCAGATGCGCCGCACCCTGTCCTCAGAGTTTTCCAGAGAAAACATCCGGTCCTCGATATTGAACCGGAAAGTAATGCAGCGTCTGATCGAAATCGCCAGGGGAAGCGATGAGGGTGGTCAGGCCCCGGCGACCCGGGCGCCGGAGAGCGGCGAAATCCAGCCAGCGGCAGGTACTGAGGAACGCCCCGAGGCTTCCGCCCCGGTAAATGGTAAAGAAACCGTAGAAACCGCCATCGAATCCGCGGTAGAAACCGCGGTACAAACCAATGAAGGAGCATAGCCTCTCATGTTGAACCACCCCTTCGATTCGTCACTGCTGGTTCCTGATGCGTCTCGGTTGAACCCCCAGAACATCATCCCCATGGTCATCGAGACCAGCCCCCGGGGGGAGCGGGCGTTCGACATCTATTCGCTATTGTTGAAAGAGCGGATAGTGTTTATGGGGACTCCCATCTCCGACCCGATTGCCAATGTCATCATCGCCCAATTGCTGTACCTGGAGCGGGAAGACCCGGACAAGGGAATCAGCGTTTACATCAACAGCCCCGGCGGAGTCATCAGTTCCGGCCTGGCGATTTACGACACCATGCACCTGATCACCTGTGAAGTCTCCACCATCTGTCTGGGGATGGCGGCCAGCATGGCTACGGTGCTGCTTTCCGGCGGCGCCAAGGGCAAGCGGTACTGTCTGCCCAACTCCACGGTTCACATGCACCAGGCTTTGGGTGGGGCCCAGGGCCAGGCCAGCGATATTGAGATCGCGGCGCGGGAAATTTTGCGTTTGCAGGACAAGATACGCACCCTGCTATCCATTAACACCGGGCAGGACTACGATAAGATTGTTCGCGATACTGACCGGGACTTCTACCTGACTGCGGAGCAGGCAGTGGAATACGGCCTGGTTGATGAAATCCTGGGGGCTGCCTCCCGCAACGGAGGGCGGGCGAGTTAGGCCCTTAATTAGCCTTTTGATTAAATATGATGCATAGCAGCAACTGGCAGTGACTAACGCAAGAAGCGGCCCAAGGCTCTCCCAGTGCTCCTTTTGCGGGAAGACCCAGACCCGTTCCAGCCTGGTGGTGGCGGGCAAGGGTCAGGCCACCGTGTGCTACGAATGCATTCGAGTATTGGGACAGCTCATCGAGACCGAGCAGCCGGTCCAGCCGGTCCGTTCCAGGAAGGATGGCCCGCTGGTGCCTCGGTCCATCTACGCCAACCTTGACGAGTACGTGGTCGGCCAGGAGAAGGCCAAAAAGGTCCTGAGTGTCGCCGTATACAACCACTTCAAGCGCATCTGGAACGGTGCCAACAAATCCGAAGTCGAACTGCAAAAGTCCAACATCCTGTTGATCGGGCCCACCGGCTGTGGCAAGACCATGCTGGCCGAAACCCTGGCCCGCACGCTGGCGGTGCCCTTTGCCGTTTGCGACGCCACGTCCCTGACCGAATCCGGGTACGTGGGCGAGGATGTTGAGAACATCCTGTTGCGGCTGATCCAGGCGTCAGATTGGGATATTGCCAAGGCTGAGCAGGGCATAATCTACATCGACGAACTGGATAAGATCGCCCGCAAGGAGGGAGTCAACCGGTCCATCACCCGGGACGTATCGGGGGAAGGCGTACAGCAAGAATTGTTGAAGATCGTCGAGGGGTGCGTGGCCAACGTGCCTCCCCAGGGCGGTCGGAAGCATCCCCACCAGGAATTCCTGCAAATCAATACCAGGAATATTCTCTTCATCTGCGGCGGCGCTTTCGAGGGCCTGGAAAACATCGTGGCCCGCCGCATTACCTACAGTGGATCGCAGATGGGTTTCCTGTCCGGCAGTCGATCCAAGACGGAGACCGACGGCAACGTTCTGAGCTATGTCACTCCTGAAGACCTGCTGGAGTATGGATTCATCCCGGAATTGGTGGGGCGTCTGCCGGTGGTTAGCAGCCTGGAACATCTGGACCGGGACGCGCTGATCCGAGTGCTGATCGAGCCGAAGAATGCCATCGTCAAACAATACCAGCAACTATTCAGCATCGACAACGTCGAGTTGGAGTTCACTCAAGGAGCATTGGAAGCGGCGGCGGATAAGGCCCTCACCCACCAGACCGGCGCGCGCTGTCTTCGCTATGTAGTTGAAGAGGCTCTGATGGAAGTGATGTACGAGTTGCCGTCGTTGGAAGATGTGGTGCGTTGTGTGGTCGACCGGGACGCCATCGAAGGTACAGGTTCCCCGGATCTAATTACCGCTTCAGGAGAGTGCTTCCGACTACCTTTCGGGCCGATCCAGAAATCCGCTTAGACTTTGATTCTCACCCCGTCCTCAACCCATCCTCAATCATCGCCCGGTTTATCTCCTGGTCCAGACAGATCCCCTCCGGCAACAAATACTTCCCCGGACGATCCCGGAGTTGGCCCAACCGCTGGCTTGCTTCCGGCGACCCCGGGCCGGCGGCCACCGTCCGCAGGGTCTCGAACAACAGGTAGGGTTCCCGCTGGTATTGCGCCTGACGGATCAGCCGGAATAGCTGGAAATCCTCGCCTTCTCTGGCCTTGATCTGAGACACGTCCTGTCGGCCCAGGTCTTCCCAGTGGGCCTTGAACCTTCCGCCGACAATGGGAACGGTGCAGTAAGCGACCACCGGCCCCCGGTCCACTGCCTCGGTAGCCAGGTGGATCATGGTGCCGGTTTGAGATGCCCTGGTCTCGATCAGTTGCCAGACAACCTCTTGCCAGGTACCGATGGGGCCGTCGGGCAGCGCCGGATGCAGGTTCAGGAAGGGGAACCGTCGGCACATCACGCCGCCCAATATCAGCATATATCCAGCCAGGACACAAAGGTCAGGTTGACGGCCCGCCAACAATCTGGATACCTGCTGGTCAAATTCCGCCCGGTGCCGGGCGAAAGTGCCGCCTCGCCGGCGCCGAAATTCGGCGGAGGAAAGGGTCACCAGAGGCAGACCAAATCGGTCAACCAGATCGAAAAACTGGTCCGAGCCTGCCGCCTCTCCCGGCGCCCGATTGCTGAAAACGAACTGGATCTGGGCATCCAACCTGCCCCTCAGTATTCGCTCCTGTACAAACTGCAACAGCCCCCGGGAGCCTTCACCCCTGCCGGTGGAGAACCAGCCGATGCTCAGCATTTCAGGCGTCGGTCTCCTCATCGTTCCATTGCAACCCTGGCCCCTGCAACCCTGGCCCCTGCAACCCTGGCCCCGGGGCAGAGCCGGGATAACTGTCCCTCAATTGGGTTATTTTCAACTCGGTCTCATTCAGCAGTTGGTTGCATCGCTGCACCAGCGCCATCCCCCGTTCGTATACGGCCGTAGCCTGGGCCAGGGGCAATCCTCCGGCTTCCAGGGCCTGGGCGGTTTCCCCCAAACGGCGGAAGGCATCTTCAAAGGTCATGGTTTCCGGGGTCATGGTTTCCGGGTCGCTACCGGACTCGCTCTTCTTTGGCCGTGGCATCAGCAGGAATTCCTTAAATTGATCTGGAGACTAGTCTACCCGAGAGCAGCCCAGGAAGGAAGGTAATTACCGGCCCGAAGTAGCGCCAGCCGGGATGTCCCAACGGGACTCTTACAACAACCGCTCCATCTCCAGGACCTCCGCCGCCTTTCTCTTCCTGGCCGGAGGGCTGACCCGGCTAATATTGCCTGCCGTCGCCGGGATGGCGCCATCGGACAGGGTGATGGTTAAAGCGTCCCCGTTGGACACCTGGGCAGCGCTGGTAACTACCGCGTCGTTGTCCACCCGCTGCACCACCGAGAAACCCCGTCGCAGGATGGCTGCCGGGTCCAAGGCGCCCAATCGCTGTTCCAGGCCGGCAACTTCAACCCTGGTCAGGGCCAATCGATTGGTCAACGAACTATGGACATCTCGCCCCAGGTCGTCCACCCGACGCCGCCAGGTTTCCCAGTCCGGCAGCGCCCGGTCCAACCCTCGGGCCAGAGCTGCCACTTCGGCTCCCCGGTGCTGCAACTCGTAGGCGATGGCCCGCTGCGAGCGAAGCATCAACTCGGACAAATCCTGCCTGAGCACGTTCCCATCGGGGACAACCAGTTCCGCCGCCGCCGAGGGCGTGGGGGCCCGGACATCGGCCACCAGGTCGGCGATGGTCACGTCGGTTTCGTGGCCCACCGCGCTGACCACGGGAATCCGGCTGGCGTAGATGGCCCGGGCCACTGACTCTTCGTTAAAGGGCCAGAGCTCTTCCAGAGACCCGCCGCCCCGGGCCACGATTATCACGTCGGCGCGGCCATTGCGGTTCAACGCCTCAATGGCGGCGACAATGTTGGGCGCGGCCCGGTCCCCCTGTACCTGAGTGGGCGACAGCAGCAGTTCGACCAACGGATAACGACGCTGAATCACGTTCTGAATATCGTGAAACACCGCGCCAGAGGGCGAGGTTACCACGCCAATGACCTGGGGAAATCGGGGCAATGGACGCTTGCGTGATTCCTCGAACAGGCCCTCAGCGCCCAACCGTAGCTTCAGCCGCTCCAGTTCCAGGGCCAGTTCGCCCACGCCTTCGGCCATGACCAGGTCAACCATAAAGTCGGTGGAACCCCGGGGTTCGTAGAAGCTCAGGTGCCCGTGGGTTGACACCGAAGTCCCGCTGGCCAGTAGACCCGCCCCGGTCTGACCCTTGAACATGACGCAGTTCAACACCGCCTGGCCGTCTTTGAGGGTGAAGTAGGAGTGACCGGCTGAGGATACCCGCAGGTTGGAGACCTCGCCCAGCACGTAGAGGTCCGACAGGAGGGGATCGGCCTCCAGCGACTCCCGCAAATAGGCGGTGACCTGACTGACGCTGTAAACCGCCACCGGCTAGCTGACCCGCTCCGTGTACTCCCCGGTCCGCGTATCGACCTTGATGATGGACCCGGTGGTAATGAAGGTGGGCACGGTGACTCGCAAGCCAGTTTCCAGGGTCGCGGGTTTGTTGCCGCCCTGAGCGGTGTCACCCTTGAAGGCGGGGGGTGTGTCCACGACCTTCAACTCTACGTGAGTCGGTACGTTGACGTTAATCGGTGCGCCCTTGTAATAGATTATCTCCACCATCATGTTCTCTTTCAGGTATTCCAGGGCGCCGGCCAACTGTTCCTTGCTCAGTTCGTACTGGTCGAAGGTCTCCTGGTCCAGGAAAAAATAGTAGGTGCCGTCGGTGTAAAGGTACTGGGCCTGCCGGCTGTCAATTTCCGCCACGGTGAAGTTGGTGTGGTATTGCTGGAAGGTGCGCTCCACCACCGTTCCGGACAGCAGGTTCTTCATCTTGATGCGGGTGACCGGCGCCCGCTGCTGCATCTTGTGGCGTTCGTAGTCAATGACCTGCCAGGGCTGACCGTCCAGCTCGATGACCATGCCCCGGTTCAAATCGCCAAAGTTAATGCTCATAACAGCCCTCCGATCCAGCAGTTCCAGCACCAGTAATTCCAGTATCCGTAGTGTACTTTAAGTGGCGGGCATAAGACCAGCAGGAGAGGGGCTCATTTGCGCGCCTTGCTCAGCGGTCTGGCCCCGGCCTCTTCCAGCAATACAATGTCTTCAATTCGCACACCACCCCAACCCGGAATGTAGATCCCCGGCTCGACGGTAAACACCGTACCCACCGCCAGGTTGTCCTCAGAACCGGGTCCGACCCGGGGCCCTTCGTGCACCGCCAGTCCGACTCCGTGTCCCAGGCCATGCCCGAAGTTATCGCCGTAGCCCGCTCCCTGGATCACCGACCGGGCCAGGCGGTCGCATTCCCCACCGCTCATGCCAGGCCGTACTATGGAAATCGCGGTAAGTTGAGCGCCCAGGACGATGTCATAGAGCTGGCGGAAGGTCTCATCTTCGTGGCCCAGCACTACCGTGCGGGTAATGTCGCTGCAGTAGCCGCCAACCCGGGCCCCCAGGTCAATGACCACGGGCTCGCCCGGTCGAACCGTCCGGTCGGTGGGCCGGTGGTGAGGCATGGCCCCGTTGGGGCCGGACGCCACGATGGTGTTGAAGCTGACGCTTTCAGCGCCAGAGTCGCGCATCGCCTGCTCCAGCCGCCAGGCAACTTCCCGCTCGGTCAGGCCTTCCCTCAGAATGGGACCCACCGCGGCCATCGCTGAATCCGAGGCATCAATGGCCCGCTGCAATAGGGCCAACTCCTCTCGATCCTTGACTGCCCTCAACTCTTCGACGGTCCCCGAAGTTGTCACCAGGGATACGCGGTCGAGGGAGGATTCCTGCCGGATCGATTCCAACAGGCGGTGGTGTTCGGCCACCGTCAGGTGTTCACTCTCGAAGCCCAACCGGCTGACCCGGGATTTCTGCAACGACTGGACCAGCCAGTCCCAGCCGGAGCGGGCCGACACCACCTGGAAATCTGGTGCCTGGTTATTGGCCTGCTCGGTGTAGCGGGAATCGGTGGCAAGTATTGCGTGGTCTCGGGTGATCAGCAGATTACCTGCCGAGCCGGTAAAACCCGACAAGTACCGCCGGTTTTCCGGCGTAGAGACCAGCATACCGCCCAGTTGGCGCCGGTCCAGGGCATCGATCAGCCGGAGCAGCCGGTCATTCTGGTTATTCAATGTGAGTTCTCGTCTTGCAGCAGCCCCACCATTATATCCAGCGCGGCGGTGTAGCTGCGCCAGCCAAACCCGGCGATCTGACCTCTGGCGATGTCGGCGATGACCGAGTGCCGCCGCCACTCTTCGCGGGCGTGAATGTTGCCCAGGTGCACCTCAATCACTGGCACGGCGGCGTCGATGAGGGCGTCCTTGAGGGAATAGCTGTAGTGGGTCAATGCCCCGGGGTTGATGACAATTCCGTTGATGTTGCCCCAATTCTCCTGAATACAGTCAATCAGACTGCCTTCGGAGTTGGACTGGAAGAAGGCGATATCCGCGCCCAGCAATTTGGCCTTTTGGGCCACCTTCTGGTTGACCTGCTCCAGGGTCATCGTGCCGTAAATCTCCGGGTTGCGACGCCCCAGGAAGTTGATGTTGGGACCGTTCAGCACCAGAATTTTGGTCATGGTTGCTCTTTAACCGGTGGTCCGGTTACCCCGACGCCCTCGGGTGATAGTTGAGATAGGCGTTTCTGGCTTCCACCCTGGTGATATGGGTATAATGCTGGGTCGTCGTGGGGCTGGAATGGCCCAGCAGTTCCTGTATCACTCGCAGGTCGGCGTGCCCTTCCAGCATATGACTGGCGAAGGTATGACGCAGGGTGTGGGGGTGCACCCCGTTACGCAGCCCGGCCCGGGCGGCATACTGACGCACCAGCTTCTGGAAACTCCGGCGGGACAGCCGCTGACCGTACCGGTTCAGGAACAGGGCTGGCGTGGCAACGGCGGCCAGCATGGGGCGGCTGTCGGATAAGTAACTCCGCAGGGCGTCCTCAGTGGGTTTGCCGAAGAGCACCCAGCGCTCCCGGGAGCCTTTGCCCCGCACCAGGATTTCTCTGCTGGCGAATTTGATGTCCGGCAGGTCCATCCCGTGTATCTCGGCTAGCCGCACGCCACAGGAGTACAGCACCTCAAGAATGGCCCGGTCGCGCCGACCCAGAACCTCAGAGGTGTCGGGAGTTTCCAGCAGGCGGGCCGCTTCCTGCTGGCCGAGGAAGGCAGGCAAGGGTTTTTCGACCTTGACCTGAAAGCTGCGGCCGTTGGGAACCGGGCTGGAACGGAACCACTCTTCCTGCACCAGAAACCGATAGAAGGAGCGCAGCGCGGTCAGTTTGCGGGTGATGCTGACCCGAGCGTAGCCTTCCCGTCCGTCCCGGGCCGAGGTGGCCAGCCAGGCCAGGTAGCCCCGCAGCAATTGCCGGTCCATCTGGGAGGGGTCCCGGCGTTCCTGGGCCAGATATTGCCGGAAGGACTCCACATCTGTCAGATAGATGCGAAGGGTATTTTCGGAAAGACCCCGCTGGCCCCGCAGGTACCGTGCGTATTTCTGGGTGAGGTCGTTGAAATTGCTGCCCCCCGGGGGGCTGGCGTCGGAAGCAGGTCTAGTCGCCAACGGGAGCCAACTCCGGTTCCGGTTCTGCCGGGGCCATTGCCGGCGCCTCTTCCGGTTCGGCTTTCCAGGGGCAGTTGGTGCAGGCGACGCCGTCCGGCGCCTCCGCGACCATCAATCCGCCGCACTGCGGGCAGGGTTCGGCCACCGGACGCTGGTTAAGAATCAAGTCACACTTCGGGTATCTGGAGCAACCGAAGAAGGGACGCCGCCGTCCTCGGGAACGACGCTCGACGATGTCGCCGCCGCACTTGGGGCAGGCTATCCCAATGCGGTGCAAGATGGGCTTGGTGGTGCGGCAATCCGGAAAGCCGGTGCAGGCGATGAACTTGCCGAAACGACCGGCTTTGATCACCATGGGTTTGCCACAGGTATCGCAGATTTCGTCAGTCTCTTCGTCCATTTTGATCTTGGGCATGTTTTCCTGGGCCGATTCCAGGGCCTTTTCGAACGGCCCGTAGAACTCCCGGAGCATGGGCACCCACTCCCGCTCCCCCTGGGATACCTCGTCCAGTTCGCCCTCCATCCGAGCAGTGAAGTCCAGGTCCATCACGTTGGTGAAATATTCGGTTAACAGGTCGGTCACGGTGATACCCAGTCTGGTGGGAATCAGCCGGGTCTGGTCCTTCTCGACGTAATTCCGATCCAAAAGCGTTCCGATGGTGGGCGCATAGGTGCTGGGACGGCCAATGCCCCTTTCCTCCATCGCCTTGATCAGGGTAGCTTCAGTAAAGCGGGGCGGCGGCTGGGTGAAGTGCTGCCGGGGTTCCAGCTTCAAGCAGTTCAAACCATCGCCACTGGCCAGTGCCGGCAGCAACTTGCGGTGGTCGTCGTCATCTCCATCGTCGCGACTTTCCAGGTAAAGGGTGCGGAATCCGGGGAATTTGAGCACCGAGCCGGTGGCCCGAAATTGGTAGACGTTGTCCGACTGTTGGCAAGCGGCTTCGATGTCCACGGTGGTGGCTTCGGAGCGGGCGTCAGCCATCTGGCTGGACAGCATCCGGGACCAGACCAGGGTGTACAGACGGTGCTGCTCGCTGCTCAACGAATCCTTCAGCGTTTCCGGGTCTCGCCGGACGGAGGTTGGTCGGATCGCCTCGTGGGCTTCCTGGGCGGATTTAGCCCTGGTCTTATAGACTCTGGACTTATCCGGCAGGTATTCCCGGCCGTACCGTTGCCGAATATAATCCCGGGCTTCGTCAATTGCCGTCGGCGCCACCTGAACCGAGTCAGTACGCATGTAGGTAATCAAACCCACCGAACCCTCACCGGGTACGGTTATTCCCTCGTAAAGCTGCTGGGCCACCATCATGGTGCGCTGAGCGGTGAAGCGCAGCTTCCGCCCGGCCTCCTGTTGCATGGTGCTGGTGGTGAAGGGCGCGGTGGGGCGCTGGCGCACGTCGCGCTTCTTGACATCGGTGACGGTGTAGGCGGCGTCCTTCAACTCGGTCTCGTAGCTGTGGGCTTCATCCTCTCGGGCGATGCCCAGACGACCTTTCTTTCCCTTCAGCGAATGCAAGGTGGCGGTAAAGGCCTCCGGCTGGTCCGCCGGGTCGGTCTGACGGTGCAAAGTGGCATCAATAGTCCAGGACTCCACCGGAACGAAAGCCTCTATTTCCCGCTCACGGTCGGTGACCATGCGCAGGGACACCGACTGCACTCGACCGGCAGACAGGCCGCGTTGCACCCGCCGCCACAGCAGTGGGCTGAGCTGGTAGCCCACCAGCCGGTCAAGAATGCGCCGGGCCTGCTGGGCGTTGACCATCGGCATGTCGATTTCTCGCGGGTGCTGGAAGGCTTCTGCCACCGCCTGCTTGGTTATCTCATGGAACACCACCCGCTTGGGAGGATTGGGCCGGGTGTCCCAGCCGGCGGCGGTCTGAATGTGCCAGGAAATGGCCTCTCCTTCCCGGTCCGGGTCGGTGGCCAGATAAATCTCGGTGGCCGCGTCGCCCGCCTTCTTCAGCTCGGTCAGCAGCGACTTCTTCTCCTTCATTGTGACGTAAGATGGCTGAAAGTCATTTTCAAAGTCCACACCCATCTTGCCTTTGGGCAGGTCTCTAACGTGCCCCTGGGAGGCGGTGACTACATACTTATTACCCAGAATCTGGCCGACAGTCCGGGCCTTGGCCGGTGACTCCACAATGACAAAGCTTTTGCCGGCGGTCTTGAGGGAACCGGCCTTTTTCTTCGCAGCGGCCCTAGCCCTGGTGGTCCTGGCCTTGGTGGTCCTGGCCTTGGTGGTCTTGGCCCCGGCGGGAGCTTTGGTTGTTGTTTTAATTACCATATAGTCTTAGTTACCATATTAGTCACCATATATTGGACTTGCCTCGCGTATCCTGACGTAGTGCATGCACCCCACCTGCTTGACCATACCCTTGAGCTCCAGCAGGGTTAACAGGCTGCTGATCTCGGTGATGGGCATGCTGGCACGCCTCCTCAGGTCATCGATATGTATCGGTTCATGGTCGATTTGCCCCAGCAGTTTCGACTCGCCATCGCCACTGACCGGCAGCGCCGGAACCGGCTCTTGAGCCAGCCGCATCTGAATCTGACGGCCCACGAAGCTCAGGTTCAACTCTTCCATCACGTCGTTGGCGCTGCTTACCAGTTTAGCACCTTCCTGGATTAGCCGGTTGGTCAAGTGGCTGGCCGGGGAGAAAATGCTGCCCGGAACGCAGAAAACTTCCCGGTCCTGATCCAGAGCATGGTACACCGTCCAGCGGGCGCCGCTGCCCTCGGCGGCCTCCACCACCAGGGTTCCCAGGCTGATGCCGCTGATCAGGCGATTGCGCCGGGGAAAGCTGCGGGAGTCGGGCCGGATGCCCAGGGGCACCTCGCTGACCACCGCCCCCTGACCAGATATGCGCTGGGACAGGTTGGCATGCTCCTTGGGATAAATGATATCCAGTCCATTGGCCACCACCGCCAGGGTGCGCTCACCCGAATCTAACGCGGCCCGGTGGGCAATGCCATCGATGCCCAGGGCCAGCCCGCTGACGATGGCGATCCCGTTTCTGGCCAGTTCAGAGGTCAGGGTGGCGGCGACTTCCCGGCCGTAGGTGGTGGGACTGCGGGTGCCGACCACCGCCACCGAACGTTCGTCCGAAGGCAGCAACTCCCCTTTATAGTAGAGCACTGGCGGAGGGTCATGGATTTCCTTGAGGCGGGCCGGATATGCCGGGTGGTGCCAGTTGACGGCTTTGACTCCAGCCCTGGCCAGGTTGGCCATCTCATCGTCGGGAGAGACCTTGCGGCGGGCCGCAACGATCTCGTTGGCTACCCGGGCCTCCATGCCGGCGGCTTTAAGCTCGCTGTATGAAGCCTTCCAGACGTTTTCGGCCGCGCCAAAATAGGCCTCCAAACGGCGAAAACGGATGGTGCCCAGGAGGCGCACCCGACCGAGGGCGACCCAGTATTTTAACTGTTCCACGTTGCCTGTTCCATGTTGGGATGATAGCACAGCGGTAAAGCAGCGAACAACGTAGGGCTTGACCGGATTAGGCGAGGATGCGGCCAATTGGAGTATCCATAATCTCCCCCGAATCTCCCCCTGGTGTATTCAGATTGGGACGCTTCCCCTGGTTTTGGCTCCGAAATGTCATAATACTGGCACTGTAGCTTACTCCCAGGCTAATTGGTGGTCTGTCACACTGGGCCCGGGGCCCTGGTGAAGCTACTCTTCAACCAGAGGGCAGGAACCAAAGGGTCAACCGAGCATGAAATAACTGTGGACCAGGCCGATTTCCGATTGACAATGTTTCTGTTCCAATGATATATTTCGGTGGTACCGCCAGCCTTCATCTTGTGAATCCACGATCTACTGGTACCGCTGCCCTTACTTTGAGCGGTATCCTGAGCGGTTCGACAAGAGGAGCACCCTTTTCCAGAGCCGTTTATTCCGCCGATTTGTCATGACAATCACCAAAGAATCCTCGACCCTTGGTTCGCCAGGGGCTACGTTGCTGGCGCTGTTTACAGGTTCATTACCCGTCGGGTTGGGCCAATCCCACCATCGGATTACAATTTGCCGGGCGAAAAAGCCGGGAGGATTTATCGATGCAAATGCGTGACTTCGTAGTCCGTTTCGCTGGCGAAGGCGGACAGGGAGTAGTAACCTCGGCAGAGGGGTTAGCGCAAGTTTCCACTCAGGTCGGTTACCACGCGTTGACCTACTCGACCTTCCCTTCCCAGATTATGGGAGGGCCGACCTGGACGCAAGCCCGGATCTCCGACGCCCCCATCCTCAGCGCTGGCGACGATGTGGATGTGCTGGTGGCGTTCAACCGGGAAGCGTATGAGACCCATTTTTCCGAAGTGCGCGACGGTGGGGTAATAATCTACAACTCCAACGACCGGGAATTTGAAGGCTTTGAGGCCGAAGGCGAATCCCGAATCTTTGGCCTGCCGATTGATGAACTGGCCCGCTCTACCGGCAACACCCGCGCCGCTAACATGGTTGTGATTGGGGCGCTGGCCCATCTGGTCAACATGTCCCAGGTGTACCTGGAACAGTTCGTTGAGCAGCGGTTCCGCCGGGGCCGGGCCAACGATGATGAAATTATTGAATCTAATATCAAGGCCATCAAGCTGGGACGGGCCGAGACCGCCCGCAGCGGCTTCGCTCTGGGCGAATTGGCTCCAGCCAGGACCCCCGATTTTAAACAACTGATGCTCAAAGGTAACGAAGCCCTGGCGCTGGGCGCGATGGCGGCCGGCATCGAATTTTACGTTGGTTACCCCATCTCTCCGGCGACCACTATCCTGGTCTGGATGGAGCACAACCTGGTGGGTCCCGGCAAGTTCGCCTATCAGGTAAGCTCAGAAATCGAGTCCATAACCGGTATCCTGGGAGCCGGGTACGCGGGCAAGAAGGCCATGACCGCCACCGCTGGCCCCGGCTTTTCACTGATGAGCGAAGGTCTGGGCCTGGGCTGGATGGCTGAGATCCCGCTGGTGGTGGTGGACGTGCAACGCGGCGGGCCCGCCACCGGCCTACCCACCAAGACTGAGCAGTCCGACCTGATGGCCTGCATGTACCCGGCCCATGGCGACGTGAGACTACCGGTTATTGCCGTGGGTACGGTGGAAGAGGCCTTCTTTGGCGCGATCTGGGCCTTCAACTGGGCCGAGCGCTACCAGGGGCCGGTCATTCTGATGACCGAGATGTCTTTGGCCGAGCGGGTCCAGAACATTGCCAAACCCGACCTGTCTAAAATAACGGTGGAGAGCCGGCAGACCTACCGGGGCACCAACGGCTATCACCGCTACCATGGTTTCCAGATGTCTCCCATGCCGATCCCGGGCAACCCGGGCGCTTACGTTGCCAACGGCAGTGAGCATGATGAAATGGGCGACACCACCCACCTGCCGGACCGTCACGTCCAGATGACCGAGCGTCGCTTCAACAAGCTCAAGTTGCTGGAAGACGGCTACTACGAGCGTGAAAACACCGCAGCGCCGGTGGTGGTGATGCCCTGGGGCGGTTCCAAAGGCCCAGCTTACGAGGCGTTCCAGCGTTTGCAGCAACTGGAGGTGTCCCTGGGCTGGTACTATACCATGTTCCTGCACCCCCTGCCCCCCAAATTGTTGGAAGAGTTAAAGCAGAAGAAACTGGTGTTAGTACCAGAGTTGAACTATCAAGGTCAGTTTTCCTCAATCTTGCGGTCAATGGGTGTTAACGCGCATTCAATCACTCAGTACACTGGACTGCCATTCAAGGTGCGCGATCTGGTAGATCGCATTAGTGAAATGGCTCAGTCCCCTCAGAAGGAGATGGCCCGGGCATGAGCAAGAAGAACCCTGAGTACGATTTCAAGTGGTGTCCTGGTTGCGGCGACTTCGGTGTTCGGCGAGCTTTGGAGTTTGCCATGATCAACCGGTTGG
>Ga0214472_10002586_pt1 | contig 19395 bp, 16 predicted proteins | sample RVTome_6_FD_207662 | JGI IMG/M metagenome (GOLD analysis project Ga0214472, IMG submission 207662) | Soil microbial communities from uranium-contaminated site in the Upper Colorado River Basin, Wyoming, United States - RVT140D175 | ecosystem: Environmental > Terrestrial > Soil > Contaminated >...
GGAGGTGCTTCCGGGCCGAACGTGAGTCGGCGCCAGGCGTCCGTCAGATCGAATTCGAGATGCGTGAAATCGTCCTGCTGGGGGCGCCGGCCTGGATTGACGCCTCCGCAGAGACGGCGAGGCTCGCGATTGAGACGGTCGGCGGCGAGTCCGGGCTCAGCGGCGCCTGGGAAGTGGCTGAAGATCCCTTCTTCCTTCCGGCCGCCGCCGGAAAGGCGCTGATGCAGCGCCTGTTGAAAGTGAAGCTCGAGTACCAGTGGCCAGGCGCCGGAGGCCTCGCGCTCGCCAGCATCAATCGACACGGCCCCTTCTTCGGCCAGCGCTTCGACATCGCGACGCCGGACGGAGCACCTGTTCACACGATGTGTATCGCGGTCGGGTTGGATCGCTGGGCACATCACGCGCCATGATCTACGCCGACTATCTCTCGACGGCGGAGATGCAGCGATGGAATCTCGACACCGACATCGCGTGGGATGACATCGATCCACAGCTGGCGCTGGGCCAGCCGGCGCTCCTGAAGCGCGTCCGCGACTCCGCGCTCATCGAGTCCTTCTTTCCGATCTTCACGTGCCGCGCGATGGAGCTGTTGTGGGACGACATTGCCGCGACGGCGGTGTTCAGCATCCAGTTGTACGAGTCGTACAAACACTTCCACGTGTTCAACCAGTACCTTCATCGAGCCGGCTACGAGCCGATCGAAGACGACGAGCTTCAGGCGATACGGCGGCGGAACCAGGGGCTTCGGTACGAGGACGGAACCCGCCTTCTGACGCGGTACATGATGAGCGAGCACTTCGCGGCCTTTCACTTCATGAAGGACGCGAAGTGCGCGCGCGAGCCGGTGCTCCGCCACATCCTGAAGCTTGTAGGACGTGACGAGCTCCGGCATACGCAGTTCGCGTATGACCTGCTGGCGCTGCGGATTCAGCGGAATGCAGAGGAGTCGACGAAGGTCCAGGAGGCGGCCCGCGCCTTCCGGCACATCGGACTGGAGGTGGTCACCGACATCCCGATCGCCGAGAAAAATGAATTCGCGGCGATCGTCACGATGAGCCAGAAGATCAAACGTCTGACAGGCGAGGGGTTGCGCATGATCGAGTGGGAGGACGGCCGTGCAGGCGCTGCGTAGTCTTGCGTGGCGGTTGAACTGGTACCGGCAGAGCGAGCTCGAAGGTGCGCTGCTGCTGGGCCGCATGATCCGTCACGTCACGGATCCGTACCTCGTGAGTCAGCTCACGCGGCACTGCGCCGACGAGGCGCGGCATGCGTGGCTGTGGGCGCGGACGCTGGAGGCGCTCGATCTGCCCACCGTGCGGATTCGCCGCAGCTACCAGTCGTTCTATCTGGATGAGATCTCCGCGCCCAGGGACCTGACGGAAGTGCTCGCGCTGACCCACGTCTTCGAGCATCGCGTCGATCGTCACTTCACCGGTGAGCTCCATCGCCCCGGCCTGCCCGATATCGTCCGTCGCGCGTTCTGCACCCTCATCAGAGACGAACAGGGTCATCTGGACTGGATCGCGCAATGGCTGGCCGCGCGGCCTGAATCAGAGGCCATCCTGGCCCGATATCGGAGCGCCGACGAGCGGGTGGTTCAACGGCTGGCCCCGTACGGCGAGCGGCTCTGGGACGTGAGTGGACTGGGTGAAGAGCTTGGCGGAGGGACCGATGATGCATGCCGAATCGACGCAGAAAAACCTCACGCGGCGCAGTCGCAGCATCCCGCGTAGGCTCGTCCGCGGAGGGGCGCTTCACCTGGTGCCCCTGTACTACCTGATGAGGCTCAGCGACCTTGGACGCGAGGGCATCGAACACTCGGGCAGTTCTCGCTTCGCGGATCACATTTATCGCGGCACGCCGTCCGGCCGTACCGTCGTAGGGCGGCTCATCGACGCGCGCCTGCTCGCCATGCCGGCGGCCCAGGCGTTCCGGCGCCGCTGCGAGCAGGCCCAGGCCGTCGTGCGGCGGGCGCTCGAATCGTATCCCTCGGACGTCGATCCCCTGCGCGTGCTGGCGGTGCCCTGCGGGATCCCTCGCGACATCATCAATCTCGGCAGGATGCTGAAAGCCGGCAACCCAGGCCTTCTGGCCCGGCTCGAGTATCACGGCCTCGACATCGACCCCGACGTCCTCGAGGTGGCTGGCGGGCTGACGCGCGGCTGCGGGCTCGCGTCGATTCACTATCACCTCGGCAACGCGCTGGTCCCCGCCGACTATCCCTCATCACGATTCCACGTCGTCGTCAGTACGGGCCTCGGTGAATTTCTCCGTGACGACGAGCTCGCGGCGTTCTACACGCTGGTGTACGGCGTGATGGAGCCTGGCGGGACGTTCTACACGAGCGCGACCGCGAGGGACCGCCGCTCTGACGCGCTGCTGCGCATGGCCGAGCTCGTCACGCAATACCGGAGCACGGGCGAGGTGGAGCGGATTCTGCGTCAACTCCCGTGGAGCCGCCTGGCGCTGGCGCGCGACAGCACCGGACTCCAGACCTTCATCACGGCAGTCAAGTGATTCCCGCACACGTGCGTCGAAAGGAGCGATGGAGAGTGATGCCGGCGATGGCGTCGTGGGTCCTCCGCCATCGGCGTGTGGTGGTCGTCTCCTGGTGCATCCTCATCGGCGTCGCGGCCGTGTTCGCCTGGCGGGTACAGGAGGTGCTGACAGGGGCGTCGGATGGAATCCCGGGGAGCAGGTCGGTCGCCACCATCAACCGCGCGGTGGACAACGGCATACCCGCTGGCACGTTCTTCCCGTTCCTCATTCTGTTGACGGGCGATGGCCTTTCGGTTCACGACAGCCGGTTTCGGGCGGCCGCGCAGGAGATCGAAAGGACGCTGAGAGGCGTGCCGGGGGGCGGGGCGGTCCGATCCTTCTGGAACACCGGGCGGGCCGATCTGCTTGGACGGGACCGGCGAACCGCGCTGATCCTGTTTCGCTCGAATGTTTCGAGCTTGAATGGGGCCGAGGCCCTGACCCGGGAGGTGCGGGCGGCCGTCCGCGGAGCGGCGCTCCCAGAGGGCTTCCGCGTACTCGTCACGGGGACTGGCCCGATGTTCTTCGACCTCGGCCGGCAATCGTCTTCGGACCTGCTCCGCGCGGAGCGCGTCGGTCTGCCGGTGACGCTCATCATTCTGCTCGTGGCGTTCGGTGCGCCGCTGGCGGCTGGCTTGCCGGTGCTGCTGGCGCTCTCCGCGGTGACGGTCAGCTCCGCCGCCCTGTTCTTCCTGAGCCGGATGACGACGGTCAGCGTGTTCTCCGAAAACGTCGTGTCGATGATCGGGCTCGGTGTGGGCGTTGACTACGCGCTCTTCATCGTGAGCAGCTTTCGCGCGGCCCTTGCGCAGGGATGCAGTGCGCGCGAGTCGGCAGCGCGGGCCGTCGAGCAGGCGGGGCACACGATTGTCGTCTCGGGTCTCGCGGTGGCAATCGGGTTCTGCGCGCTGTTTCTCGTCAACGTGCCGTTCCTCCAATCGATGGCCGCCGGCGGGATCTTCGTCGTGGTCACGGCCGTCGCGGCGTCGCTGACGTTGCTGCCGGTCGTGCTTTCATACGCCGGCACGGCTGTGAACTGGCCTCGCACGCATCGGCAGCCGCCGCGGGACGGGACCGGCGTCTGGGGTCGATGGGCCGCATTGGTCATGCGGCGGCCGTGGCGGTTTCTGTGCGGGGGCCTCGCGATTCTTGCCGTGTTTCTGGCACCGGTACTGCGGCTGCAAGCCCGGAACATCGGGGTGGAGAGCCTGATCCCTGAACTGGAGGCACGCGAAGGATACGACCTGCTCGCCGACGGATTCGAGCAGGGCGCCATCGGGCCGACCATCCTGCTCGTGGAGACCCGGCGGGGCAGCACGGTCTGGGACCGCGAGTTCCAGCAAGGCGTCTTCGCCCTGTCCGAGCGGCTGTCGCAGGATGCCCGCATCGCCCGTGTGAACGGATTCCCTGACCTTCTGTCCGTCACGAACACCCTGCACAGGCACGTGCGGTCGTCGGCGGACCTGCCGGAGGGCCTGCAACAGTCCGCTCGGGACGTCGTGAGTGCCGGAGATCGAATGGCGCTCATCGTGCTGCTCCCGTCGTTTGCGCCGGAGAGCCCGGAATCCATGGCGCTGGTCGACGAGCTGCGCCGCGACGCGTGGCGCGAGCTCGAGGGGCTCGATGCGCGAATCGGGATCAGCGGCACGACGGCGCTCACGAAGGATTTCGATGACGAGGTGTTTGGCCGCATGAAAATCGTCGTGCCGGCGGTCCTCGGTCTCACCTTCCTGGTGCTGCTCGTCGCGTTTCGGAGTGTGTTGATACCTCTCAAGGCGATTCTGCTGAATCTGCTTTCGGTCCTCGCGGCGTACGGGTTTTTGATCTACGTGTTTCAGGATGGCCTCGGCGCTTCATGGATCGGTCTTTCACCTCCGGGTGGCCTGAATTCGTTCATCGTGCTGGTTCTCTTCACGATCCTGTTCGGCCTCTCGATGGACTATCACGTGTTCCTCTTGAGTCGGGTCAGAGATGTGTACGCCGCGACCGGCGACACGTCCCGGGCGGTGTCCCTGGCACTGCAGCAGACGGCGGGGCCCATTTCGAGCGCCGCCCTCGTGATGGTGTCCATATTTGCGTCGTTCGGGTTCACACGGCTTGTCGCCACGCGTGAGCTCGGGTTTGGTCTCGCATTCGCCGTGGCGCTCGATGCCACCCTCGTTCGTCTGATCCTCGTACCCGCCCTGATGACGCTCCTGGGCTCGTACAACTGGTGGGTGCCGCGCGTGATGCGCGCATGGGTGACTCCGGCCCGCCGGGTGGCACTGGGGCCGCTGTTGATGCCGTGACGCTATACTCGGGCCGTGACCGGCCGCGGCAAGGCCCACTTCGCGACCACGCGCTGGAGCCTCGTGCTCGCAGCGGGTGCGGAGGGGTCTTCGGCGGGCGCTCACGAGGCGCTGGCAACGCTGTGCGAAACGTACTGGTACCCCCTGTACGCCTTCCTGCGCAGCCGTGGAAGCAGTGTCGACGACGCCCAGGACCTGACGCAGGCGTTCTTCGCCCGCGTGCTCGAGAAACACGTGCTCCGTCAAGCGGATCCCGCCAGGGGTCGATTCCGCTCGTTCCTGCTGACATCGCTGAAGAACTTCGCGGCCAACGAACGCGACAGGGACATCGCCAAGAAGCGCGGCGGGGGCGTGCCGCCCGTCTCGCTGGAGTTCGAGCGCGCGGAAGGCCGTTTCCAGATGGAGCCGCCGACCAACGAAACGCCGGAGCGAATGTTCGACAGGCGATGGGCCCTGGCGCTGCTCGATCGTGTGCTCTCGCGGCTGAAGGCGGAGACGATCGCAGGCGGCCGGGACGCGCAGTTCGACCGCCTCAAGACGTACCTGACAGGCGACGAGCCGCAACTCAGCTATGCGCAAACCGCCCGTGATCTGCGTATGTCCGAGGGAGCCGTCAAAGTGGCCGTCCACCGCCTGCGACGGCGCTTTCGAGATGTACTGCGCGACGAAGTCGCGCACACAGTGTCGTCACCAGAAGAGGTCGAAGACGAGCTCCGGCATCTCTGGTCGGCGGTCGGCCGCTAGACCGTGTTCCCTCTCCCATCTGTAACCGTTTCCAGACCATCCGTTATTGAAGGGTGCGGCGGTACTCCAGCCGTCCGCATTCTCGCCTTCACCAGGCGACCTGAAGGAAGGGGTTCCCATGCCACGAACGTTCAGTTGGGCGGTGTTCCTTGTCGCGATGCTCGTTGCGCCGGCGCTCGCGTCCGCGCAGATCGACTTTGAGAAGAACGGCTACTACGTTGCCATGGGCGACAGCGTGGCCGCCGGCGAAGGCGCGATGCCCGTCACACACGGCTACGTATATCAGCTCTACGATCACGGCACATTTGGTTCCAGGCAGGAGACGGATTTCGCGAGCATCGCGGTCCGCGGGGGGCGGAGCTGGGATCTGCGCGACCATCAGGTGCCGCAGGTGCTCTGCGCCGAGCCGGCCCAGCGTCCCACGGTGGTCACCATCACGGCGGGGGCCAATGATTTCCTGAGGAACGATCCAGACATCGTGGGGATTGCGGCCCGGGTGGCGCAGGCGATCAACCTCCTGCTGAACAACGACAGCGGGCTCGTGAGTGATCCCGTTCTGGACCCGGTCACGTCGCTGCCGTGCCGCGCGCTCTCCAACGTCACGATCCTGGTCTCGAACTATTACAGCATTCCGCACCCCGTGCCGTTCGTGTTCAATCAACTGGATGCCGCGTTGCGGGGCTTTGACCAGGCGTTGCGCTTCTGGCTCCAGTTCACGCCGGTGCCGCCGGGATCGCACGTCGCGGTCGTCGATCTCTATTCGGCCTCACTGGGACGGCAGGGACTGGTCACGATCGAGCGGCGGCTTGGCTTTGAAGGCCCCTTCGATTTCGACATCCACCCGACGAACCGGGGGCACTCGTTCATCGCCAAGGAATTCGAGGCCGTGTGGAGCAGCCTGCAATAGCCGTAGGGGCCGAGCTTGCTCGGCCCGCGTCGGGCCGACCACGGTCGGCCCCTACGCCGCTCCGGCGGTGATCTGCCGGGCTTCCTGCGCGCGCTTCGCCTTGATGGCCGCGTGCACCTTTTCCGCCGTGGCCGGCAGCGAAGTGACGCGCACGCCGACGGCGTCGTGGATGGCGTTGAGGATGGCGGCGGCCGTGGAGACGCACGTCGGCTCGCCGACGCCCTTGGCGCCGAACGGGCCGGTCGGGTCGTAGCTGTCGACGATGTCGACCTCGATCTTCGGCATGTCGAGCGAGGTGGGCATGATGTAGTTCGTGAGATTCGGGTTCCGCTGGCGGCCGTGCTCGTCGAACATGATCTCTTCCTCGAGGGCGAACCCGACGCCCATCGAGATCCCGCCTTCCACCTGGCCTTCAACCAGCATCGGGTTGATCGGCGTCCCGCAGTCGTGGGAGGCGACGATGCGCAGCACGTCCACTTCACCCGTCTCGTCGTCCACGTCGACTTCGGCGATCTGCGTGGCGTACACGTAGGTGGCGAACGGCTTGCCCTGCCCGGTCTCGGCGTCGAGCGCCACGGTCGCCGGGTTATAGCTGGCGCTGCCGATCGGCGGCTGCCCGTTGACGCCGCGCGCGCGGTCCGAGACGTCGCCGATGTGCATGTTGCGCTGGGGGAAGCCAACGACCTGGATCTTGTGGTCGGCCACTTCGAGCTGGCTGGGCTTGACGCCCAGCACGGGCGCCGCGACCTCGAACAGGATCTGCTTGGCCTTCTCGGCGGCGAGCCTGGCGGCGTTGCCGGTGACGTAGGTGGTGCGGCTCGCGATGGCGCCGGTGTCCATGGGCGTGGTGTCCGTGTCGGCCGACACCACGTGGACGTCGTCGGTGGCGATGCCGAGCTCCTGGGCCACGATCTGGGCCAGGATGGTCAGCGACCCCTGCCCCGTTTCGACGGTGCCTGTGAGGAGCGTTGCGGTGCCGTCCTCATTGATCTTGACGACCGCCGCGCTCGGGTTCGCCGCAACGGTGAACCCGATCGGATACCACATGCAGGCGATGCCACGTCCCCGCTTCTTCATGACTAGGTCCGGCTCCCGTTCGCGCTGCCGTTCGCGCTGCCGTTCCCATTCTTCCACCCGAAGCGCTCTGCCGCCTGCAGGAGCGATTCCTTCACGACGACGCTGTGCAGCTTCTGGCTGGTCGGGCTGAGCGACCCTTCCTCGAGGGCGTTCATGAGCCGCATCTCGAGCGGGTCGATGCCGAGCGCCTTCGCCATGTCGTCCATCTGCGACTCGTAGGCGAAGCACACCTGCGGGGCGCCGAACCCCCGCATCGCGCCGGTCATCGTCTTGTTCGTGTAGACGACGAACGCCTCGGCGTAGAGGTTGTCGATTTTGTAAGGACCGGCGGACAGGATGCACGCCTTGCCGAGCGTGGTCTCGCTCCACGAGCAGTAGGCGCCGCCGTCGAGGACGAGGCGGATCTGCCGTCCGAGGATCCTGCCTTCCTTCGTGACGCCCGTCTTGTAGTCCATGATGAGCGGGTGACGCGTCGTGGACGACATGAACTCTTCGGGACGAGTGAACGTGCACTTGACCGGCCGCCCGGTCTTCTTGGACAGCAGGGCGACCACCGGCTCGGTGGTGATCTCGTTCTTGCCGCCGAAGTTGCCGCCGACGATCGTGGCGATGATGCGGACGCGGCTCATCGGCACGCCAAGCGTGCGGGAGATGTCGGCGCGGCCCAGCGTGATCCGTCCCAGCGTGGAATAGATCGTCACGCGGCCGTTGGGATCCCACGTGGCCAGCGACGAGTGCGGCTCGAGCGGCACGTGCTCGACCATCTGCGTGCGAAACGAGCCTTCGAACACGCGGTAGGACTCGGCGAAGGCCTTGGCCACGTCGCCCTTCTTGATGACCTTGTGTCCGTAGATGTTGGGGCTCGGCGCGTGCAGCCCGGGGGTTTCCAGCTTCAGCGACGCGAGCGGATCGAGCACCGGCTCGATTGGTTCGTACTCGACGTGAATCTTTTCGAGCGCCTCGGTCGCAATCTGTTCAGTGACCGCGGCCACCGCCGCGACGCCGTCGCCGGCGTGGAACACCCGTTCGTCCGCCAGCACCGGCTGGTCCTTCAGCGATGGACCGAATGTGTTGCAGGGGATGTCGCGGCCGGTGATCACGGCGACCACGCCCGGCATGGCTTCCGCTTCCTTCGTGTCGACGCTGACGATCCGGGCCGAGGCGACGCCTGCCCGCTTGATCTTGGCGAACAGCATGCCCGGCAGGTACATGTCATCGATGTATTTCGTCTGGCCGAGCCCGTGCGTCCGGGCGTCAGAGCGGGTGGCGCGCTGCCGCACGGCGGGCGTCTGCTGGCGCGCCTCCGGGACCAGGACTTCGATCGGGAGCGGAACGAGCGGGGCGGGCGCCGGGGCGCGCAGTAGTTCGAGCGCGTCCTTCTGCGCCTCTTTCTCGATAACTGCCGGTTTCTTCTCCACCATTGTGATGAGTCTCCTCGCCTACGCGACGGACTTGGCCGCCGGCCGCTCGTGCCGGAGCTGGGCAACCGCCTGGATCGCCTCGATCATCTTGGTATAGCCAGTGCACCGGCACAGGTTGCCGGCCAGCGCGTCGCGGATCTCGGGCTCGGTCGGATCCGGGTTTTCATCGAGCAGGGCCTTGGCGGACATGAGGACGCCGGGACCGCAGAACCCGCACTGCAGCGACCCCTTCTCCTCGAACAACTGCTGCAGCGGGTGCAGCTGTTCCTTGGTCGCCAGCCCCTCGATGGTGAGCACCTCGCGGCCGTCGGCCTGCACGGCCAGCATCAGGCACGAGTTGACCGACTTGCCGTCGACCATCACGGTGCAGGCGCCGCAGTCGCCGACGTCGCACCCGAGCTTCGAACCCGTCAGCTGCAGCTCGTCGCGCAGCATCCTGAGGAGCGTCGTCTCAGGCGCCACGTGGGCCGTGCGCCGCTCGCCGTTGACGGTCATCGTCACTTCTGCCATGTCACTTCTCCGTGCGCTTCGCCTGGGCGAGTGCGTAGGCCCCTTCCAGAGTTCGTCTCGTCAGCACTGCAATAAGGTCCTTCCGGTACTCGGCCGAGGCGCGCATGTCGCTGATCGGCCTGGCGTCGCCCGCGGCGAGCTTTCCCGCCTCTTCCATCGCCTCGCGCGTAATGGGGCGCCCCTCGAGGAAGCTCTCCGCGCTCGTAGCGTGAATCACCTTCGGGGCGACGGCGCCGAGCGCCACGCGTGCCGCCTTGAAGGTGGTCTTCTCCCAGTCGACCCAGATGCTCGACGCCACGTTGACCAGCGCCAGCGCCTGCCCCTTGCGCAGGCCGAATTTCAGGAAGTGCGTCGGCTTGCCGAGGTTCTCGGTGGGAATGATGATTTCCGCCAGCAGCTCGTCGGACTTCAGGGCCGTCTTGCGGGGCCCGACGAAGAACTCCGCCAGCGGCATGTGCCGCTTGCCGCCGGACCCCAGGATGGTCACCACGGCATCGAGCGCGACCAGCGTCGGGCCGCTGTCAACCGACGGCACGGCGGTGACGAGGTTGCCGCCCAGCGTCCCGAGGTTGCGGGTCTGGACCGCGCCAATCGTGTGGGCCGCGTCGACCAGCGCGGGAAAGAGGTCCCGGATGATCGGCGAGTTCATGATTTCGGTGTGGGTGACCAGGGAGCCGATGCTGAGCCCCTCTTTCGTCTTCCTGATGCCCCTGAAGTCGTCGACGCGCGAAATATCCACGACGACGGCCGGCGCATGCGAGGAGGGCGCGAATTTGAGATCGGCGAGCAGGTCGGTGCCGCCCGCCAGGACTTTCACCTTGGACGTGGCGGCGTGCTGGGCCAGCAGGGCCACGGCATGTTGCGAATCTTTGGCCGAAAAGACTTCAAAAGCTCTCATGAAGATGAATGATTAATATACATCGCCGGTCGGCGGGTCCGCTACGCGGAACCCGTCCTACGGTGCGGATTTTCGCGTTTTCCGGGGCACGGCAGGCCGGGTTCCGCGCCATCGACAGGGCGGGCGGACCCGGCAAACGCTTATCTCGCCGCCGTACGGCGCGACTTTGGCACAGACGAGGCGGCCGCCGGGGCGTCCTCCATCGGCAGCCGGAACCGGCGGATCCCGTCGTACGAGTGCAGGGCGCTGGCCACGGCGCCCGCCGTCGCTACACAGCCGATTTCCCCCACCCCCTTGGCGCCGTAGCCGCCGACCTCGTCGGGCACTTCAATCAGGATCACGTCGATCGGGGGCGTGTGCTTCGCCGGCACGATCCCGAAATCGCGCATCGCCAGCGAATGGGGCACGCCGCCTGTCGAGGGGAAATTCTCCGACAGGGCGTAGCCGAGGCCCATGTGGACGCCGCCTTCCATCTGCTCCGCGCACAGCCGCGGATTGATGGCCCGGCCGACGTCGTGGGCCGCCACGACCTGCGTCATTTTGCCCTGGTCGTCGAGGAAGACGACCTGCGTGGCATAACTGAATGTCAGGTGCGTGTTCTTGTTCAGCACCCATTCGGGGGTACCCGGGCGGGTCGTGAAACTCAGGACATACTCGCCGTAGTACTCGCGGCCGACGAGTTCCTTCAGCGCATTCTCCCTCGTCATCTCCGGATTCCGCCGGGCAACTTCTTCAAGGTCTGCCGCAAGTTTTTTCGCGGCATCGCGGGCCGCGGCGGCGCTCAAGGTGGTGCCGCGCGAGGCCCAGGTCTCGCCACACTTCCGGCCGAGCGCCTCGTCCCACCGGACGTGCATCATGGTCGACGGCAATCCCGTCTCCTCGCAGACGGTCTGCATCGTCGCCGTGTAGATTCCCTGGCCCATCTCGGTATAGCCGTTGAGGATCTCGAGCTGGGAGCCGCCTTCGCCGGGTCGGGTCGCTGTGCGACCCGACGGGCCAGCGCTGGCTGGACGGTCCGCGTCGCGGACCGTCCCGGCGCCCAAGCCTTCCACGACGCGAATGGTGATGTAGCCGCCTTCGGTGGTGCCGTTCCCGAGCCCGGTGCTCTTGATGCCGCAGCCGATCCCTTTGTACTTCGCCTTCTTGTACATCTCCTTGACGGCTTCCATCGACGCCTTCATCCCGCGGACGCTCTCGCGCATCACCTGCCCGGTGGCGAACTCGTCGCCCGGATCGAGGATGTTCCGCATGCGAATGTCCCAGCCGTCCACGCCCACCTTCCCGGCCAGGATGTCCATCACGCCTTCCATGGCGAACTGGGCCTGGTTGCTGCCAAACCCGCGCATGGCGCCGCTGTTCGGGTTATTCGTGTAAACCGCCTTCGATTCGACGTCGACATTCGGGACGCGGTACGGGCCGCACGTGTGGCACGCGGCGCGGAGCGCGCACTTCGCGCTGGTCGTGTGATAGCCGCCGGCGTCGGCGACGATCCGCGATCGCACCGCCAGCAGATGCCCCTCGGCATCGGCGCCGACCGTGAGGTGAACCGTCATCGGATGGCGCTTGACGTGATGCTGCGTGGACTGCTCGCGAGTCAGCACCGTCTTGACGGGCCTGCGGAGCAGGTGCGCGGCGACCGCGGTCTGAGCCTGAATCGAGAGTTCTTCCTTCGCGCCAAACGCGCCGCCGCTCGCCGCGAGCGCGATCTCGACGTCGCCCGGCTCGAGATTCAAGACCCGGGCAATCTGCTGCTGGTCGTAAATCGACCCCTGGCTGTCGGTGTGGACCTTCACGCCCTTGCCCTGCGGGATCGCCAGGCAGGCTTCGGGCTCGAGGAACGCCGGATCCACCGGCTGCGTGACGAACGTTGCCTCGAAGACATGCGCCGCCGTCTCGAGTGCGGCATCCACGTCGCCGCGAGCGAACGCCGTGATGGGCTGCAGCAGGTTCGAGGCGGGATACAGCGTCTCGGTCGAGTGGACCTGCGGCGCGTCCGGCTTCAGCGCCTCGATCGGGTCGGTGATCGGCTCCAGGACCTCGTAGTCCACCTCGACCTTCGCCGCGGCCTGCCTCGCGTGGAACTGCGTGTCGGCCACAACCATGGCCAGAAAGTCCGCGACACAGCAGGTGGTTTCTCCCTCCGCCACGAACACCGGCATGTCGGGAATCGTGAGGCCGACTCCGCGCGGCCCCGGCACATCCGCCGCGGTGAAGATGCGGACGACGCCCGGCATCGCCGCGGCCGCATCGGTCCTGATCTTCAGGACCCTGGCGCGTGGATGCTTCGTCGGCACCATGGCACCGTGGAGCATGCCCGGCGCGCGCATATCGTCGACGAAGGGCTTCTCCCCCAGCGTCTGCTCGTGGCCACCCTGGCGCGCCAGCGAGGCGCCGATGCAGTCTCCCTTGCCGTCGCCGTACTCCGGGTTGCGATGCAATCCGTAGTCTTCACCGAAGAAGTGGTGACGGCGCGGCTCTTTGGGAAGCTCGCCGCCATTGCCGCTGGCCTCGCCCGCGGTCTGGATCGCGTCGATAATCCGCCCGTACCCGGTGCAGCGGCAGATGTGGCCGTCGAGCGCTTTGGCAATCGCGTCCCGGTCGCCGCTCTTCCCGTGCTCAATGAGCGATGCGGCGCGGACGACGATGCCCGGGATGCAGAAGCCGCACTGGACGCCCCCCTCGAGCACAAAGGCGTCAGCGATCACCCGCCGGGTTTCTTCCGGAATCCCGTCAAGCGTCACGATCTCGTGGCCATCCATCTGCTCCGGCTTCCGGAGACAGGAGAGCGCCGGCCGCCCGTCGATCATCACCACGCAGCAGCCGCAGGCGCCCTCCGGCGCGCAGCCGTTTTTGGCCGAGGTAATGCCGCACTCCTCCCGCAGGACCTCCAGGAGGTGCATCCCCGGCTCGTATGGCGCCTCAGTAGGTCTTCCGTTCAGGGTGAACCGGATGGTGGGCACTACGGAGATCGTACCAGAAGTCCCGCAATTACGCGGAGTTCCGACGCTTGCTGCCCCCTGTAACGGGGAGTTATCATCGTCTGTTCACCAACATCTCCTCGGAGGCTACATGCAGGAACCCTGGAAAACAGACAAGTGGTTCATCAGTCCCTGGAACTACATGCCAGAGGCGACGAAGAGCTACAACTTCGCCAAGAACATCAAGATTCACGACGTCACCCTCCGTGACGGCGAGCAGCAGACCGCTGTCGTCTTCCGCCGCGAGGAGAAGGTGGCGATCGCCAGGAAGCTGGACACCCTCGGCGTCCACCGCATCGAAGCGGGCATGCCCGCCGTCTCGGCGCCCGACAAGGCGGCCATCTCCGACATCGCCGCCCTGGGGCTCAAGGCGGAGATCTTCGGCTTCGCGCGCTGCATCCCCTCCGAGGTGAAGGTCATCAAGGACTGCGGCTGCAAGGGCATCGTGATCGAGATCCCGGCGAGCGACCACATGATCCAGAACGGCTACGGATGGCCGATCGAGCGCGCCATGAAGGCCTCGATCGAGACCACGCTGGCCGCGAAGGAAGCGGGACTCTACACGGTCTTCTTCACCATCGACGCCACCCGCACCGAGCTCAATCGCTTCCTCGATATCGTCGAACAGGTCGCCACCGAAGGACACATGGACGCCCTGACGATTGCCGATACGGTGGGCGGCACCACGCCCGACGCGATCCGCTGCGTGGTTCCGAAGGTCATCGATCGCCTCAAGAGGCCGGTCGAGATTCACTGCCACCAGGACTTCGGCCTCGGCGTCGCCAACACGCTGGCGGCGCTGCAGGCAGGCGCCTCCGTGGCGCATACCACGGTCACCGGCCTTGGCGAGCGCGCCGGCAACGTCCCGATGGAGGACGTGGTGCTCTCGCTGCTCTGCCTGCACGGCAAGGACCTCGGCATCAAGACGCAGAACTTCGTCGAGGTGTCGCGCTTCGTGATGGATCTCGCGAAGGTCACCCAGCCGCCGAACCGGCCGATCGTGGGGGACAAGCTGTACGACGTGGAATCCGGCATCATCGCGGGCTGGGTGCGGCTCTGCCGGAAGGACCATCCGCTCGAGTACGTCCCGTTCGCGCCGGAGCTGGTCGGCCAGAAGCCGGTCAACATCGTGCTCGGCAAGAACAGCGGCCCGCCCTCGATTCAGGAATGGTGCGAGAAGCTGAACATCAGCGCGAACGACGAAGAGAAGATGGCGATGCTGATGGCGGTGAAGGCGAAGTCGTTCGAGAAGAAGGATCTGCTGACGGCCGATGAATTCAAGACGATCGCCGACGACGTGCTGAAGAACGCGGCGGCGACCACCTAGTTGGTGGTTGGTGGTTGGTGGTTGGTGGTTGACCTGGGCGGACTGTACGGTCCGCCCTTTCTTATCCCTTCCTCAGTCGAACCAATAATCCTGATACGCCATCATGCGTCCCGCGGTGATGACGAGGGCCCATAACACGAGAGACAGACCGCCGGCCAGCCTCACCTCTCGCGGCGGGATCGGATCGAGATCCCAGTCATTGACGCGGCGATACACCGTCCGGTGAAACACCCACGCGTTCACGAGCGCCAGCACGATCACTCCCATCTTGAACCGGAAGAAGAGATTCTCGTACCTCACCAGCGGCGCGGCATAGAACAACAGCGCTCCCGATATGACCATGACGAGGAATCCCCCCGCCGTCCAGGGCAGCAGCCGCGCCACGACCTCCGAGACCGGCACGCGCGACAGCGTCACGCCCAGGAAGCGCAGGTCGATCATCACGGCCGTCCCGACGAACACTGTCAAGGTCAGGACATGGACGGTCAGGACGATGAGAAACATGTAGCGGGACTCATGGAGCGCGATGCTTCCAGGGGTGCTCGCCAGCCATTCGCAGAAACGAAGCAGCGACATTCGGAGGGCGCTCATTCTATCTCCGGAATCCCCCGTCGACGTTGACTCGCCTGCGCGCGCTGAGCCAAGATACGGCGACATTTCGCGTCGGCACGCCTTTATTCAGGGAGGTTCGAATGCGCAGGCTGCTCCTATTCCTGGGCGCCATGGTCGCGCTCGTCGCAGTGTTCCCGTCGCCGGCGTCGCTCCAGCAGGGGCCGGCTCCCCGGTTCGTCGAGCGGCGGGGAGGCTTCGATATCAGCGGCCCATACGACGTCGATCCCAACTGGCCGAAGAAGACGTGGCCGGCCCCGGGATACATCTGGGGCTCGCAAAGCGGCGTCTACCCCGAATCCGCCGACCGGGTCTTTCTCGCCAGCCGGGGCGAAATCGAGCTGCCCAAAGACGCCCGGATAGGACCCAATTTCCCGGGCAACTGGGGCGCGCTGAACCGGGGCGGCGCCACCGGCCAGGTGCCCGTGTTCCGCAACAACATTCTCGTCATCGATCGCCAGGGCAACCTGGTCGAATCGTGGACGCAGTGGGATCACCTGTTCGAGGGTGGCCGCGGCCCGCACCAGATCTACGTCCAGCCGTACGATCCGGAGCGGCACGTCTGGGTCGTCGATGACATGAATCACGTGATCCACAAGTTCACCAACGACGGCAAGACCAAGGTCTTTACGCTCGGCGAAATGGGCGTCTTCGGTCCCAACGACGATCTGCAGCATTTCAACCGGCCGACGATGATTGACTGGCTGCCGGACGGCACGTTCTTTGTGAGCGACGGCTATGCGAACAGCCGCGTGGTCAAGTACAGCAGGGAGGGCAAGCCGCTGTTGTGGTGGGGCTCGATGGCACCCTCGAAAAACGACGGTGAATTCACGGTGCCGCACGGAATCGCCGTGGGCGACGACCGGCGGGTGTACGTGTCCGATCGGTTCAACCGCCAGATCCAGGTCTTCGACGAGCATGGCGTCTTCCTCGACAAGTGGCCGAGCGGCTACTGCCATTCGCTGTCCATGAGCCGGGATCAGCACCTCTGGTGCTACGACGGCGACCACGAGCAGTTCATCAAGTACGACCTGCGCGGACACATCGAAACCGTGTTCGGGCGGTACGGCGACTATCCGGGCGCCACCTGGGGCGTGCACCAGATCGCCGCCGATCCGGAAGGCAACCTGTACGGGGCCGAAGTCTTTGGCGGACGCACGCAGAAGTTCGTGCCCAAGCCGAACGCGAATCCGAAGGACCTGTTCTGGGGTCGCGAACTGGCGCCGAAGACCCCGGTCACGCGGCTGACGACGGTGCGGCCGGCATCGGCGAGTCCAGCCGCCGCCCCGAAGCCGAACCCGAACACGCCGATCGCGAACTTCGCCGGAACCTGGAACTTCGATAAAGGGCGCAGCCAGATGGCCGGTGGCGGCGGCATGGGCTCAGGCGTCGGCGAGCCCCCGATCGCCATGACCGTGAAGCAGACCGGAAACCAGATCGCCATCACCATGCAATACGAGTCCGACGCGCAGGGCACCGGCGGCGCGAATGCCGCGGAGCGCGCGCGCAGCGCCGTGTTCACGGCGGATGGAAAAATGCTCCAGACGCCAGACCCCGCGGACCCGCGGCCTCAGTACGCGTTCAAGCGGTTTGCCGAGTGGGACGGCTCACGGCTGGTGCTCCGGACCATTCACGGCCTGACCAACCTGCGGGAAGTCTGGGTGCTCGAAGGCGGTACTACGCTGCGAATGCAGCGCTCGGCGCAGACGCCGGGCGGCGCGGACTCGGCGACGCGCAGCCTGATTTACACCAAGGGATCGTAGGGCGGGTTCCGCGAAGCGGACCCGCCACAAACGTAGTCGGTCCTTCCGAAACCACGAAGGCCACGAAGGTCACGAAGAGCGCAACGGTGCTCAGAATTCGTGATCGTCGTGCCCTTCGTGGTTTACGTCTCCGCGTCGCAGAGGCCGACCTTCAGGTCGGCCCCTCCACGTCAGCGGGTATTCCCGTGGTGGGACAGATCCTGCATGAACGGTTGAATCCGATCCTGGCAGAACGCCGCTTCCTCAATCTCGTCGTTCCTCAGCGTGAGCGTTCGCGGGTTCACCTTCCACGGCTCCGCCAGCACGTCCGGGTCTTCGACGATCGCCTGCCACGTCAGCGTATTGCCCTCGCGGCGCAGCCGCTCCGTCACGCGCAGGTTCTCGGTGTGAAAGAGCCCGTTGTCGCCCAGCCAGGTGTCCGCACTCAGGTTCCTGACGTCGATCACCAGCGTGTCTCCCTCCCAATGGCCGACCGCGTCGCCGTGAGCTGACGCCTCGATACCCTTTCGATGCGGGCGGCCATCGGTAGGAACCAGGCGGAAATAGTTTCCGTTCAGGTCATCGTAGAGCAGCACCACTTCGCGGGGGGTCTGAACAATCCGTTGCGGCGGACCAATCCGTGGGACTCCCGGAGGTCCGCAGGTGAAGGCGGGATCCTGGTGGACCTGGCTGGTGTCGAGCTCCTTGACCTTCGCGAGGAACTCCGGCTTGTACGTCGGCACGCCGGGAAGGAGTGCCGGGTCGTTGCCCGAGGGCGCCGCGTTCGGGTCCCGGACGGTCGGATCGAGAATCACCGACCCGCCCACGCGCCGCACCGCCGGAGTCGGCGGCCGCCGGCGGTACCAGTAGCCGTTCAGATCGGGGCGTCCGTCGGACATGCGCGGCGTTGCCGCTGCGGCTGACTGGCCGGCCGCGCGCTCCCCGCCCGTGTACCCCACGACCGCGATCGCCGCAAGCAGGACCAGACCGAAGAAACGGTGCGTCATCGTCGTACTCCTGTCACGCGCTTACTTCGCCTCGGCGATCGCTTTCGGATCTCCGTTCAGATGAAAGAAATGGCCGTCCGCATACGTGATTCTCAGAAGCCACCCTGCGCGGTGGGTGGTCAGGTCCCTGGCCGGGTTGACATGGGCCGTCACCACCTCGCCCGCCGAGGCGTTGTTCCAGAAGTCCTGGCGGGTAAGGCCGACGCTGCGCATGTGATTCGTCGGCAGCGTTTCGAGCGCCCAGGTCCTCACCTTGCCGTCGTCATCCTTGACGTCGAGATAGATGTAGATGTGGGGATTCACCCAGTCGATTTTCGAGATGACGCCCTTGAGCGTCGCCTGTGTGCTCACGTCGAAGGCGCCGCTGAAGGAGTGGTGCGCCTGCGCTGCAGCCGCCGCGACCACGAGGAACAGCACGACCAACGCGACACGATGACGATGTGGCACGGTCATGGTGCAATCCTCCCTGCTCATAGCTGTTGCCGAAGTGTATTACGCGGCGGGTGCCACGGGAGCGGGCCGCTCGAAGATCTTCCGGTCGATCGCGACGTTCGGCTGCACGTCGGTCAGCTCAATCGACATCCGCATGTACGTCTGGCTCACGGTCCGCTGGAACGGGACCTTGACGCCGGCCACGTCGCGGTAATCGCCGTAATCAATCTGCGTCGGCACGAAGCCGACCGGCGTCCGCGTCCAGGTCACCAGCCGCACCAGCAGACCCGAATCATCAAAGTACAGGTTGGCGGCCGGCTGGCCCGCCTGGAGGCCCTGGACGATCGTGACCCCCTGGTCGCCGATCAGGGCGAGGCCAACCCGCCATTCGCTGAACACCTGCCGGATCGCGGCGGGAAATGCCACGATGGCCTCGAGCCGCGCGCGGTCCAGATTGCCCGCCGTCAGCGTCACCAGCGGCAGCGGCGTGTCGGGGCCGGCGATCCACCCGTTGCGCCCGTTGTAGGCCTTGGTGTTGGTCCCGGTCGCAAGATGCGTGACCATCGTCATCAGGTTCGGCGCAGCGGCGTAGATTTCCACGGGAATCTTCTCGAGCGAGGTATCGAATCCAGCGTAGCTGCCTTTGGCGACGTAGCTCGTGAGCTTCGCCAGACGATCGGCGCCGCCCAGGGCCTGCATGTACTTGTCGAACACCTGGCTCGCGGACACCCGCGGGTCCGGCGCAATTTCGCGGGCGTTCGGGTCGAACACCGGTTCGGCGTACTGAAGCGCGAGATCCGATTCACTCCGGGGCCGGTCGCTGCCGCCGTGGCAGGTGAAGCAGGTGACGCGGGTCTGGCCCGCGAAATACTGCTTGTTGATCGCGTTCATCATCACGATCATCTGCCGCGCCTTCA
>Ga0214472_10002587_pt1 | contig 19392 bp, 13 predicted proteins | sample RVTome_6_FD_207662 | JGI IMG/M metagenome (GOLD analysis project Ga0214472, IMG submission 207662) | Soil microbial communities from uranium-contaminated site in the Upper Colorado River Basin, Wyoming, United States - RVT140D175 | ecosystem: Environmental > Terrestrial > Soil > Contaminated >...
TCTCCTTGTGTTGGATAGTTGATCGCCCGGTTTCGGGTGATGGGGATGATTGAAATAATAATGGTCGCCATCCGGGCATTGACGTTATAGAATCGGGAAGGATTCGTAAGCTCCTGTCACGAAGCAATTGCCGCGCTCGGGCGAACCGGTTCCAAACCAGAAGGAGGCAGCATGTCCAACATTCGCGCAGACGAGATCACGGGGGAGGACAACTTTCGAGAAACGTTCGACCTGTCCGGCCCGGGGGAGGAATGGGCGTGCATGATGACCAATGAGTTCAAACGGATGGTAGATTAGCGGTCTTATTCACCGGAGGTCGCCGTGAAACGGATCTTTCGTATTCCGCTCCTGATCGCCCTCTCGGCAGCCATGATAGGCTGCACCGTCTCTCTGTAATCGCCCATTCGTTCATTCGCCTATTCCCCCCGTCTCCGCGCAGCGGAACCCGAGATTCACATACCAGTAGGTCGCGATCGAGCGGTAACGTACCGACGAACGCAGCCACCAATAGCCGTTGGTCCAGGGCCCGCCGCGCCAGACCCGCTCCTTCCAGACATCCGGGTCCTCCCGGCCGTCGTCGGGGTCGTACGGGTAGGGCTCGATGATCGAGCTGGTCCATTCCCAGACGTTGCCGGACATGTTGAACACGCCGTACGGACTGACGCCGTCCGGGAAGCTGTCCACCGGGGCGGTGTCCGGGTAGCCGTCGTCGTACTTGTGGTTGGCGATCGTTCGGCCGCAGTTGGTGTCGCAGAAATTGGCCGGCGGGTTATCGCCGAGTTCATTCCCCCACGGGTATTTCAAGCCTTCCGTGCCGCGCGCAGCCTTCTCCCACTCGGCCTCGGTCGGCAGCCGCCGCCCGGCCCATTCGCAGTAGTCGGTCGCCATGTACCAGCTCACCCAGATGACCGGGTAATTGTCGAACTCGGGGTTCCCGAAATAGCTCTCGCGCGTCTCGGACTTGGGCAGGTAGGGCGCCGTGCAGACCCCGGCGGTCACACACAGGGCGTACTGGGCGTTGGAGACCTCGTACATGTCGATCCAGTATTCGCCGGTTGTGTTAACGTGCTGCGGGATCTCCGGGTAGGCGCGCCCGCCTTCGATCCGCTGGATCGCCTCGTTATCGATTGAGCCCATCAGGAACTCGCCGGCTTCGATAAAGACCTGGACCATGCCGTCCATCGGGGAGACCCGCGAGTCGCCTGAGACCGGCAGCGGAATTTCGGTCTCTGTGGGGACCGTCGTAGCGGTGGGTAGGAGGGTGGGCTCCGGCGTTGGGGTCGCGGTCGGGGTCGGTTCGGCCGTCGCGGTCGGAGCAGGCGTGTCGGAAGCCGCTGCGGCGGATAATTCGGTCCCGGCGGGGGTTTCGCCCGCGCCGCCCGTCGGGGAAGGGCTGCTGCAGGCAGCCCCGAAAATGACCAGGAGAACGGCAGCACCCAGCCCAACGGCGCGCTGCAGCGCGTTTGTTGAAAAGATCGGTGAGAAATACATTTTCATTTCCCTGCTGTCCGCCCAATGATGGACCGGCCCGTACCCGTTTACAGGCGCCGGTTCCGCGGATTCGTCGCCCGCAAGTGTACTCCAACCGCAAGAGCCATGCAAGCGGGACGAATGGGCGAATGGGCGAACCATGCGAAGGTTTCAAACCTTCGCATGGTTCGTTTATAATGAGGACTCACCGTCACGCTTCACACCGAATGCAGGCTCGTGGGAGGGTTGGAAATGGACCGCATCTCGAAGCTGGCAGTTCCGTTTGTTGTGGGAATATTATTATCCATTGGGGTCCTGCTCGGCGCGCGGGCGGGAAGGGGCCAAGACGTGGCCGTGGAGGATTTGGGACCGCCGCCTAAGTTCTATGGGATCGTCGCGCTCGACCCCGGGGTCTGCGACGGGAATTCCAATGGGTTGGTCATTTTCGGAAACGATCAGGTTTCGCTGAACGGCGGCAGCGTATTCTCGAACGGTTGCCTTCGGGCGTCCGGGACCGCCCTCGACATCGTACTGACCGGGGGCGTGTTTGAATACGTCGCCGACTTCGTCTTGAGCGGCGCACCATCGATCGTCCCATGGCCGGTCCAGGCTGCGCAGGCCATTGATCTCGCGATGGATGACATCGCCGCGGCGCGCTGTGCCGCCCTGCCTGACCATGGGGAGCATTCCGGGAACGGGACGATCGAGCCGGGCAATTACCTCACGGTAACCGTAGGGCTGGGTGAATCGCTGGTCATGGCGCCGGGTCTGTACTGTTTTCATGCGGATTTCACGATCACCGGCGGATCAACCGCGACCGGGAACGACGTGACCGTTTACATGGCGGAAGGCAGACTCCTGATTGCCGAAAGTCCGACCGTGCAATTTCGCGCTCCGGTCGAAGAAACCGGGGCAGACTCCGGATTCACCGGTCTGCTGATCGTATCGGCATCGGCAAACGGGGACCTCATTTCGCTGCTCGGCAACCCGGCCTCCATCTATTCAGGCACGGTTTATGCGCCAGGCGGCCAGATCGCGGTCGGAAGCACCAGCGGGAGCCCGACTTACGCGACGCGCTTGATCGGCGCGGACGTTTATATGAGCGTGAACACCGCGCTCGCCGTCGACTTCCCGCGCCTCTTCCGTCTCGACCTCGCCAAGTCTGCCCCGGCAGCGATCACCGCCGGCGATCCGCTGACTTACACGCTCGCCGTCAGCAATACCCACAACTTCGCCGCGGTGGAGCACATCGTCCTGACCGACACGCTACCCGCCGGGACGAGCTTTATCTCCGCCAGCGCGCCGTACACTCTGACCGGCGACACGATCACCTGGACTCGTTCCTGGATCGGGCATGGGGAGACCTGGGACGTCGAGCTCGTCGTCGGGATCCCTCCGGATTGGTCGGAGGGGACGGTCTCCAATACGGATTACTCCGTCACAGGCGACGATGCCATCATCACCGCAGGTGAGCCGGTCACCACCTCCGTCGAGCTCCTGCCGCCGATGTGGGTGTCTTCCATCGACATCTCCGTGTTCTCACCCGCGCCCAACCAGCTTGCAGCCATGGCGACCGTGACGATCGTGGACGCGTTTGGCCCGGTCGCCGGAGCGAACGTACAAGGGGCTTTCAGCGGCAGTTCGTCGTCGTTCGCCGGCGGCACCACCAACGCGTCGGGGCAGGTCACGCTCACCTCGCTTCCCGTCAATACCACCTGGACGGGCTGGACATTTTGCGTGGCGGACGTCACGGCGACGTCGCACTGGTACCACGCCGCGTCGAATGAGGAGACTTGCGCCTCGATCAACAACGTCACTTCGACCCCGACCACCACGATCGCGCCATCGCATACCCCCGGTCCGACGGCTTCACCCAGTCCGACGGCCACGCCGAGCCAGACTGCAACGTCCACTCCGACAGCTTTGGCCACACCAACCGCTACCGCAGATCCCCCGCCCGACCATAAAATCTACCTCCCCCTGGTGCTGAAACAGACCGGCTGAGCTTCCGCGTCGCTCCGCTGCCTCGCCGATTCTCGCGCCCGTCGACAGTACAAAGATCACGTCCCGCGCGGGACGTTTGTCACTATCGTTCCCTGCTCGATTCCACCAAAATTAGACTTGCTTGGAAGCGATCCGGTCGTCTGGCAGGGGACTGGCGAAGCCTGGCCGTGGCCGGCACTTTCGCAATCCTGCGGAAGTAAAAACCCCCACACGGATGAATGTGTTCAGGAGACGGTCTTATGGGGAAATCCGGTATTTATTTTGTGTTTTTTGGTTTGCTGGTCGCACTGGCGATGATCCCTTCCTTCCGCGCCTGGGGCTATCCGGTCCCGCCGCTGCCGGATGACAACCTGCTGACCAACCCCTGGTTCCGGTCGGTTGAGAACCCCGCTGCCGCCGGTCTGGAAGGCTGGACCAACGACCTCAGCGCCGGTGTGGGTTGGGGGATCAGCCAGAAGGAAAGCAACCCTTCCCCGGAAATCCTCGTTTCCGGGGTTTGCGGCTTCGAGCCGGTCTACTGCGGCACTGGGGCCCGCTGGGCGAATATCTCATCGGAGGATGGAACCGAGTCTTATCCGGACGTGGACGTATTCCTGCACCAGGTCGTATCGACGGATTCCTCACATCGGCATTTGAATTTCTCGATGTATTGGGTCAATCACCGGCTCGAGGTCGGCGAGGTCATCGTTTACGGGTCGGATCGTCCGGATGGGCCCTGGGAACTCGTCTGGCAGCCGATCACGATCTCACAGGACGAGAATCCCTCCCCCTGCTGCGTCCCGGGCCACAATGGGATCCCATGGTTCAAGACCGGTCCCCTTGAGACCACCCTGGAGATCGGTTACCGTCACTACAAGGTCATCCTGCACGCCCGCTACCCTGACACGGAGATCGAGCAGGGGGACGTCGGCGTGAAGATCACCGGTGTCTACTTTGCGGCGCACGAAACCGATGCACCGACTAACGGGTCGACCCCGGTGGTCGTTCACGACCCAACCGTAGATCCGACCTACGGCCCCCCAACGGTCACGCCGTCGGAACCGACCGCGACCAACATGCCGACCTCCAGCCCAACAGCAGCACCGACTGCCTCATCGACGGCGACCGCCAAGGCCGGCCCGTCGCTGGACGAGAAAATTTATCTGCCGTTGGTATTCCAGAATTCCAGTGAGAAGAATCCCATTCTGATCTCGCCGCGCAGGTTTGCCAAAGCCCCTATCGGATAACGATTACCCGTAGAACCTGGATTCCAATTTCCCACCGGAGGACCCCGTGCACCGGGCTCCTACCAGGGGTGCCCCTACACCAATTCGATGGAACGGTCGGTTCCGGCCTCGGGATTCGCCAATTCGCCGAATTGCCGGCTGGCTGATTCGTTGATTCGCCGACTCGCTGAATCTTCGTCTCGCCCATTTGCCCATTCGCCCATTCCCTTCAGGACACGCTCCAAAACCGGCAGCATCCGCGTCGCCTTCTTCGCCCGGATAACGAGGTCCCAGAACGGCTCCAGCTTCTTCCAGCCTCCCGCATATGCCGCGTGGCGCAGCGCTTTCGGCAGCGTCGGCTTGGTCGCCGCCCCTTTGAAGATCGATCCCCAACGGTAAAAACTCTTATACGCTCGCCAATAGCCCGCCTCCAGCGTCCCGGCGTCCATGCGGGCTGGTTTGTAGACGACGTGGCGGGTATCGTAATCGTCCCAGTTGGAATGCACGATCCGCCGCTCGGCGGCCATCCGGCCGTACAGGACCGTCCCGGGATAGGGGGTCAGGATATGGAACGTCGCCGTCTCGATCCCCTGCGAGACGGCCCAATCGACTGTCCGGTCGAAGACGTCCGGCCCGTCGCCGTCCATCCCGAAGACGAAGCTGCCGTTGACCATCACCCCGTGGTCGTGCAGCCGGCGGATGGCGGCGCCGTAGTCCCGGTCCAGGTTCTGGTATTTGTGCTGCTCGACCAGGTTGTCCGGGTTGAGAGTCTCGAACCCGACGAACAGGCTGCGCAGCCCGCTTGCGACCGCCGCTTCGAGTAGATCGGGGTGCACCAGGACCGACTGGACCGTCCCGGCCGCCTGCCACAGCCGCCCCATCCCGCGCATCGCCGTGAACAGCTCCATCGCAAAGGGCTTGTTCCCGAACAGGTGATCGTCCAGGAAATACAGGTGCGACCCCGGCAGCCGCTCGATCTCGAACAGCGCGTCGTCGACGGTCTGGGTGTAGAAGCCCTTGCCGCCTTCGAAGAAGGCCTCCTTGTAGCAGAAATCGCATTTGTGCGGGCAGCCGCGGGAGACCACGATCGAGTTTGGGACGAGGTAGAGATGCCGCTTGATCAGGTCCCGGCGCGGCGACGGCATCCCGACCAGGGTGCGGATCTTTGATTCGTACCTCGTCTTCGGCTGCCCTTTCCTGAAATCCCGCAGGAAGGCCGGCCAGGTGTCCTCACCCGGACCCATAAAAATCGTGTCCGCGTGCGAAGCCGCCTCCTTCGGGAGCGAGGTCACGTGCAGCCCGCCCAGGCAGACGTAGGCGCCTTTGGCCCGGTAGTGGTCGGCCAGGGCGTAGGCGCGGTAGGCCGAGGTGATGTAGACCTGGATGACGACGAGGTTCGGCTCGTCGTCGATGTTCAGGACCTCGACGTGCTCGTCCTGCAAATCGACCTCGTCGTTCGGGTCGAGGTAGCCCGCCAATGTCGCCAGCCCCAGTGGGGGGAAGAGGGAGTACTTGATCGGGCGGAAGTGGGGGCTTTTGGCTTCGGTCAGGGCGGGGAGGATCATTTTGACTTTCATGGGCTCATTCTCGCGAGGACGGTGTGCTGGTTCAACGACCCGCGTGCGCCGGTCCGCGCACCCGGGTGCGCGGACCGGCTTCCCGATCAGCAGACCCCCGGTAGGGACGCCCCGTGTGGCATTCGTTCCAACTTAATCGCCGAAAAGTTAAATTTTCCGGCGCCTAACCCGTATTTGTCATCCTGAACGCAGTGAAGGATCCCTGGAGTCTCGCTTCTAACAAACCATCGCGGGGATCCGAACCGCAGCGCTTCCGTTTCCCCGCGCCGAATCCCTGGAAAGTCGCGCTTCAGGGATCCTTCACAGCGTTCAGGATGACAATGAAAAGGAGGAGGTGAGCGAACTGGGCTATCAGGTGATTAAGTTGGAACAGAAACCCTTGTGGGCAACCCTGCCGGTGGTTATGGATGCGCCAACGCACCATGTTAAACAAGCTTCTGCCTGCAACGGTCGTTGCACCGGCCGCCTGGAACCGCGCGCATCGTTTCCGGTACAATGAGATCGCGATGCCACCCAACATCCAAACCCCAGGCGTTTACATCGAAGAGATCCCCTCCGGCGCCCACCCGATCCAGGCCGTCCCGACCGGCGTCGCCGCCTTCATCGGGGAGGTGACCCGCGGGCCGCGCACCAAGGCGGTCGCGGTGGACAGCCTGGCCGCCTTCGAGAAAGCCTTCGGGCGCGGGAGCATACTCCACACCGCCGTATTCCTGTTCTTCCAGAACGGCGGCGAGCGCGCCGTCGTCGTGCGCACCCGCGATGACAGCCTGAAGGCCTTTTTCCAGGCGCTGAACGCCCTCGACGAGGTGGAGGATGTGAACCTGCTGTGCCTTCCGGACGTTGGAGCGCACGATCCGGATAAACTGGTAAAAGCGCTCGAAACCTGTGCGGGACGCCGGGCTTTCTTGCTCGTGGACCCCGATCCCGCGTGGTCGGGAGTATCCGAAGTGATTTCCGGTTTGCCTGGGCTGGGGATCTCCGGTCCCAATGCGGCCCTGTATTTCCCGCGCCTGCAGGGCAGCGGTGCCGGGATCCCGCCCGGCGGCGCCGTCGCCGGGGTCATCGCCCGCACGGACCGGGAGCAGGGCGTCTGGAAGGCCCCCGCCGGGCTCGAAGCGGACCTCCGCGGCGTGCGCAGGCTGGCGGTCCCGGTCGGGACCACCCTGATCGAACAACTCAACCCGTTGGGCGTCAACTGCTTGAGGGAGGATCTGCCGGCGGGACCGCTTGTCTGGGGCGCCCGCACCCTGGCCGGGAACGACAGCGAGTGGAAGTACATCCCCGTCCGCCGCACGGCGCTATTTATCGAAGAGAGCATCGAGCGGGGGACGAAGTGGGTCGTCTTCGAGCCGAACGATGAGCCCCTGTGGGTGCAGCTGCGGGCGAGCGTGGAGGATTTCCTGTTCGACCTGTTCCGGCAGGGCGCCTTCCAGGGCGCCAAACCGGAGGAAGCCTTCTTTGTGAAATGCGACCGCTCGACGATGACCGACGCGGACGTCATCGGAGGCCGGGTCAACCTGCTCGTCGGGTTTGCGCCGCTCAAGCCGGCGGAGTTTGTCCTGATCACGCTCGAATTTCAGGCGAGGGTGGCTTGAAGGATACGTATGATTGGCTCGGCGAAAGGAGCGAAAACGACTTTCAATTTCGCGCCTTTCGCCGAGCCAATCGCCTGCTTTAATCAACAAGGTACAATGCCAACAAACCGCCCCGGCCCCCACCTGGAAGGATTGAATGCCAAGAGCGCACGGTCTATGAAACCAAAATACATACTCCCGATCATTGCCCTTGTAGTGACCGCCTGCACCGACGCCCCAGGGGAGCCGAGCCCCACCGCCCTCCTCGCGACGCCGACCTCCGAACAGATCGGTCTTATCGCAGCGGACGTCGAGCGCATCCTCGAACCCGAGGTGAGCGACGAAGCGATCACGTCCCTCGGCGGCGGCCTGCAAGGGTTCGCGTTCGATTTCTACGACCAGCTGCCTGCCGAGGAGAACATCATCTTCTCGCCGTACAGCATCGCCCAGGCCTTTTCGATGCTTTACGCCGGCGCGCGCGGGGGAACGGCAGAAGAGATCGCGGCCGTGCTCGGGTTCCTCCCGCAGGGCGACCAGCACCCGGCCTTCAACCGGCTCGACCTGCAGGTGAGGGACCAGGTCACGAATCCGGGTGACGACGCCGAACCGTTTGAGCTCAACATCGCCAACTCGGCCTGGACCCAGCCGGGCTTCTCCATCGAACAGGCCTTCCTGGAGACGCTGGGCCGGCACTACGGGGCGGGTATCTACGAGGTCGATTTCTCCTCCGACCCCGATGCCGCGGCCGAACGCATCAACGACTGGGTGGCGGATGAAACCGAAGAGCGGATCCCGGAACTGCTGAGCCCAGGTTTCGTCAAGCCCACGACGCGCCTCGTGCTTGCTAACGCGATCTATTTCAAGGGCTTGTGGTTGTCCCCTTTCTCGCCGTCCCAGACGGCGGAAGCGGATTTCACCCTCCTGGACGGGGCCACGGCCACGGTCGACATGATGCACACCAGTGGAAATTTCCGCTACACGATTGCGGATGGCTACCTGGCCGCGTCGCTGCCCTACCGTAACAGTTCCACCGAGATGATCGTGATCGTCCCGGACGAGGGGGAGTTCCGGGCGGTCGAGGCGCTGCTCAGCCCCGCCTTCCTCTCCGAGATACCGTTGGTTTCGGCCAAGATCGACCTGAGCATGCCGCGCTGGGAGTTCGAGTCGAAACCCGACCTGAAAAAGATCCTCACGGCGATGGGCATGCCGCTCGTCTTCTCCGGCGAAGCCGACCTGGGCGGGATCGCGCCCGGGCTGTTCGTCGGGGAGGCGGTTCACCAGGCGGACATCGCCGTGGATGAAGAGGGCACCGAGGCCGCCGCCGCGACCGCCATCGGGGTCGAGGAGTCAGGGCCGGTGGCGGCGATCATCATCGACCGACCCTTCATCTTCATCATCCGGGATTTCGAAACCGGCGCGATCCTTTTTATGGGGCGCGTCCTTAATCCGGCCCAATAATTAATAATCAAGAATTGAAGATTGATAATCAAAAACAAAACACATCAAACCTCCCCATTCCTCGTTCCCTTGATGATCGGTTTACAATCTCCTTTCAACCGGTGTCGGATCATCGATTTTCGATTTTCAATTTTCAATCTTTAATTCTCAATTTCTTTGACCGATAAACCCACCTCCCTCAGCGACGACATCCACCTCCTCGGCGACCTGCTCGGCCAGGTCCTTCGCCGGCAGGCCGGGATCGAGCTTTTTGACCTTGAGGAGCGCATCCGGGCGCTGACCAAGGCGCGCCGGGCGAACGACGGCGCTGGCGGTGTGGCCGACCCGGAGACCGACCGCTACCTCGAAGACCTGATCGCCGCGCTCGACCTGCCCGAAGCTGATGCCGCCGCCCGGGCCTTCACCAGCTACTTCGACCTGATCAACGTCGCCGAGGACGTCCAGCGCGCCCGGGCGCTGCGAGAGCGCATGCGGGCCGCCCATCCCACCCCGATCGTCCAGTCGATCGGCGCGGCGGTCGCCCATCTCAAAGACCTGGGCGTCAGCCCGGCCGACATGCAGCGGCTGGTCGACGAACTGCAGATCGAGCTGGTCTTCACAGCCCACCCAACCGAGGCCAAGCGCCGGAGCGTGCTCTCCAAGCTGCGCCGGATCGGCGGCGCGCTTGGGCGGCTTGAACGGGCCGACCTGCTGCCGTCGGAACGCACCGCCACGATCGACGGGATCCGGGCCGAAATCACCAGCCTGTGGCTGACCGACCGCAGCCGGACGACCACCCCGACGGTCACCGACGAGGTCCGCACCACGCTCTACCATTTTGAAGAGACGATCTGGGAGGCGCTGCCCTCGGTCTACGAGGCCCTGCGCGCTGCCCTGGCCTCGCATTACCCGGACGTCCGCCCGCCGGAACGCTTCCTGCAGTTCGGTTCATGGGTCGGCGGCGATCGGGACGGTAATCCCAACGTGACCACCGAAGTGACCGCCAGCACGCTGCGGCTGCACCGCGGCCTGGCCGTCCGGCTGCAGCACGATGCGGCTGTGCGGCTCGAACGCTCGCTCAGCCTGTCCGAGAGGCTGACCGATCTACCGGGAGAGATCGAGGCCGAGTTGGCCGCCGCGATCCGGTTCATATCCGGCGATGCGGAAAGGCTGCGCAGGCGCTACCCGAACGAGCCGTTCCGCCTGCTGGCGGCCGACCTGGCGGCGCAGCTGGACGAGGCTTTGAACGACCGCGCGGTCACGCCGCGGCTGCTGGGCGAACCGGCGGCCGATCCGGCGGGGCTGCGGGACCGCGCGGGGCTGGCCGGCCCGCTGGACGCCCTGGACCGCTATCTGCGCGCCGGCCGGGCGGAAGTGATCGCCCGGAGCGATCTGCAAGGCTTCCGCCACGAGGCCAACGCCTTCGGACTCCACGTCGCCCGGCTCGATATCCGCCAGTACAGTGCGGAGCACACGGCTGCCCTCGACGACCTGTTCCGGGTCCTGGAAATCCACCCGGACTACGCCTGGCTGTCTTCCGATGACCGGCTGGCCCTGCTCGCAGCGCAGCTGGCAGCCCCGGTGCCGGACATCCCCGAAGACGGCCTGGCGGAAGAGACGGCGGCCGTGCTGGCGCTTCTGGATGTGGTCCGGCGGGCGATGGCGGTCTACGGTCCGGAAACGATCGGGGCCTACATCATCTCGTTCTCGCAGTCGGCGGAGGACGTGCTGGCCGTGCTGCTGCTGGCGTACTGGCGCGGCCTGGCCCTGGGCGACAGGCCGATTCTCCCCATCGTCCCCCTGTTCGAGACCCGCGATGACCTGCAGCGGGCGCCCGAGATCATGGCTGCGCTGCTCGGGCAGCCGGCCTACGCCCGGCACCTGGAGGCGCTCGGACGCGAGCAGATGGTCATGATCGGATATTCCGACAGCAATAAGGACGCCGGCTACCTGGCCGGCCGCTGGGAGCTCTACCAGGCCCAGGACGCCCTGGCGCGCTGGGCCAAAACCGAGAGGATCCGGCTGACCTTCTTCCACGGCCGCGGCGGGACGATCGCGCGTGGCGGCGGTCCGATCGGGCCGGCCGTGCGGGCGCTGCCGCCGGGATCGGTGAACGGCCGGCTGCGGATGACGGAGCAGGGCGAGGTGATCTACAACCAGTACGGCCACCCGGCCATCGCCCGGCGGCATCTCGAACAGGTGGTTCACGGCGTGCTGGTCAACAGCGTCCCCGGCACGGTCGCGACCGGGCGGCCGGAACCGCGCTGGGTCGAGGGGATGGCCAGCCTGGCGGAGACGGCCCACCGGGTTTACCGAGGCCTGGTCTACGAGACTCCCGAACTGCTGGATTACTGGCGCCAGGCCACCCCGATCCGGGAGCTCAGCCGGCTGCGGATCGGTTCGCGCCCGGCCCGGCGAGCCACCGACGCCGACCTGGGCGGGCTGCGGGCGATCCCCTGGGTGTTCAGCTGGATGCAGAGCCGGCACGTCCTGCCGGGCTGGTACGGCCTGGGATTGGCGCTTGAGAACGACCCGGACCAGGCCATGCTGGCCGAGATGTACGCCGGCTGGCCGTTCTTCAAGGCCCTGATCGACAACGCCGAGATCTCGGTCGGGAAGGCGGATATGGGGATCGCGCGGCTGTATGCCGGGCTGGTGGCAGATGCAGTTGTGCGGGAAAAGGTTTACGGGCAGATCGCGGCTGAATACGATCGGACCTGCGGCTGGATCCTGGCGATCACCGGGCAGCGCGAGATCCTTGAGAACAGCCCGGTGCTGGGGAGTGCGATCGCGGCTCGGAACCCGTACGTGGACCCGCTGAATTTCATCCAGGTCAGCCTGCTGCGCAAGCTGCGAGCGCTGGACGATCCGGAATCGGAGGAGGGCGAGGCGCTGTTGAAGACGATTTTCCTGACGATCAATGGGATCGCGGCGGGGCTTAAGAATACGGGATAGCTCGTGCCCTATTCGATCAATTCATCATAAACCGGCACCAGCAGGTACATTTCCACGCTTGCCGGCTCGATCTCGAGCTGCGGCGCCCAATGGTCGATGACCAGCGTCTGCCCTGCCGGGACCAGGTTGACCGGCTCCCGGTTTACATAGATCAGGACCCCATTCTCATCCCGTACGACGATGTGCACCCAGGCGTTTTCCAAGTCGATCGGGTGCGGGTTGACCAGGTCTGCAACAAAGGTGTAGCCGATGCCGTCATCCTCGATTTGAATATTTTCGAAGGTGATCGCCGGGATCGCGCCGGAAACCTCGAAATCCATGCTTTCGCTCAGGTTGACTTCGATCCGGCTGAGGCCCTCCCCCTCGCCGTTGAGAAAAGCACTGTTTCCCAATATTGAAGACATCCCCGGCCCCAGTGTATCCATCCAGGTCGCTTCGACAAAGCGAACCGCGCCATCCGGTGCAAAGCCAACCACGGTGAAGAGCGTCTGAGGGATCGCGTGGCCGGGATTGGGGTTGCGGATCTCGACGGCGTACAGCCACCGCTGCTCGTCTTCCTGGGCAAAGTCGGCGGAGATCACTACTGGAAGTACCGCCCCGTCAGGCCATTCGTTTTCCGCGACCGGGGTCGGGACCTGGTACACCAGCGGATACAGCTCGGCGCGTACCGCGGTCGTAGCCCCGGAAACCGGGACCGTGACGGCATTGCTGTCGTTCCCGCGCACATAATTCCAGAAACGCACTCCACCGCCGACGACGCGGCCTTCCGCATCGAAGAGAATCACGCTCGCGGTGATGTCCTCGATGAAGAATGGGTGCGGGTTGTCGAACTCGGCGGCAACCTGGACATTGTCGTCATCCGCCCAGATCACCGCATTACGACCGATCAGCGGCGCCAGCGGCCCGGTCTGAGACGCTGTCCCGCCTTCCAGTTCAATAGTGACAGAATCCGCGATGCCGTCCTCGGGTAGGTTTATATTGAGGGCAATCCCCGGTCCGTATTCAGGCAGCAGGGTCGGTAGGACGTTGTTCTGCAGGTAGAGGATCTTACCGGAGGAATCCAGGACGGTCACGGTGTATTCCGCACCTGTGATCGTCAGTTCCGGGTTGGGGTTCCGGACGAAAAAGCCCAGCGAGACCCGGCGTTCCTCCTGGGTGAAACCGACATCGCCGAGGACGAGTTCCTGCCGGGCCGGGGTGGCCGTCGGATCGGTCGCCGGGTCACCGGGGGTCGGCGTTGGGGTCGCGCCGGGGTCGGGAGTCGCCTCACCCGGCAGCGTGGTGGCTGCCTCGACCGGCGCACCGCCCTGAGCTGCGACCGTCGCTGCGACCGCGGTCTGGATCTGGTTGGCGGTCTCGGTCTGTGCGTGGATGGCCTCCAGCGTCCCGGCTACGGCCGTGGCCTGCATATCCCGCAGGGTGGGGATGGACCCGCAGGCGGTGAGGGTGAGGAGAAGGCCGGTGAGGAGGAGGATTTTGAATTTCATGGGCTTATACCTTTAGCACGGTTGTTTTCGCAGGGGCGGGCTTCCGCCCGCCCTCACACGATTCGTTCGCATCACCGCAGCCCGCCCCCGAACATCGCGAAGTCCTGCTGCGGGCCATCCAGGTTGGCAATCAGCTCGCCGGCGGCGTCGACAGCCCCGGCAGTGGTCCACTGCTGGTGGTTTTCAAGGCCCAATCCGAACCCGGGGCGGCTGAAGACGATGTAAACCGCTCCGGCCTGTTGGGCATCATTCACCTGGAAGTTGGGCGCGCCGATCACGAGGTCCGGCAGGCCGTCGGCATTGTAATCGCCGCTTGTCAGCGCGAAGCCGAAATGGACCTCGGTCTGCAGGCCGCCCACCAGGCCCGGCCCAGGGACACCGAAGCCGTCGACCGAATCGTACAGGCTGAACCATTGGCTCGCTTCGGTCGTGAGACCTTCCTGGGAGCCGTACAGCACGCTGACCGCGCCGCTGGCGTCGTTCTCCAGCCGGCTCTCCCCGGTCGATCCGACAGCCAGGTCGGCGTAGCCGTCCTGGTTGTAATCCGCCGCCTGCAGGCTTGCGCCGAACAGGTCGATTTCCTCCGGCTCGCCGCCGGCCAGCAGCCCGACCTTGTTTGCTCCGTCGATGCGGAAGGCGAAGGACTGGTTCCAGGCATAGCTGTTTTCGCTCGTCAAGCCCTCAGCGCTTCCGAAGATGACGTGCACCAGGCCCGCAGCTTCTATGCCGCTGACCTCAATGGTATCTGCGGAATGCCCGGGAGCGCCCACGGCCAGGTCGCCGAAGCCGTCCCCGTTGAAATCGGCGACCGCCAGGGCGGCACCGAAGGTGCCGTTCGCCTCCGGCTCCCCGAACAGGCCGCCCTCGACGTTCGAGTCGACCTCTCCGTCGCCGTCCGTGTCGGTATAGAAACCGTCTTCGTGCGGATGCTGGTTGCCGGCCGGGGTCAGGCCCTCGGCCGAGCCGTAAATGATGTGGACCGCGCCGGCGCGTTCGGTCTCGCCGATGGCCTCATACGGCACGCCGATCACCAGGTCATCGAAGGAGTCGCCGTTGATGTCCCCGGTGGCCAGCGTCGTACCGAACTCGTCGTCGTCTTCCGCACCGGCGATCAGGTCGCCGATCCGCTGGGGCTGGTCGTCCTGCTCAACGAAGAAACCATTCTGGTTGATCAGGTTGTTGGCGACATGCGTCAGCCCGGCCGGCGAGCCGTACAGCACGATGACCGTGCCCTGGTTCGATCCGGTTTCCAGGTCTTCCCCGGGGGCGCCCACAGCCAGGTCGTCGTAGCCGTCGGCGTTGAAATCGCCTGGAGCGAGGCTGCTGCCGAACAGGTCGCCCGGCTCCACGGAGCCCAGCGTGCCGGGGGAGAGCCCCTGGCCTTCGACGAGGTGGACGTCCTGGTCCCAGATTTCGAGCCGGTCGGTCGTGATCCCATCGGCGTTCCCATAGAGCAGGGCCACCAGGCCGCTGCTGTCCTGGCTGCTGCCGTATTTGTAGCCGAGGGCCAGGTCGCTGAAGCCGTCCCCGTCGAAATCGCCGACCGCATTGAACTCGCCCAGGGCGGCCCCTTCCGCGGCGAACGGCAGGATGTCCTGGGCCTGCCAGAAGCCGAGGTCGCCGCTCAGGATGCCTTCCGGTCCGCCGTAGAAGATGTAGAAACCGCCGGCCTGGACGGTATCGCCGTTGTCGAGACCCGGCACGGCCACGAACAGGTCGGTGTATCTGTCGCCGTTGAAATCGACTTCGGGCTGCGGCAGGTCGACGGGCGGGGCGGGGCTGTCGCCCGGCGTGGGTGTGGCGCCGGGTTGTGGTGTCGATCCGTTCTGCGGAATATCTGTCAGCGCCGGCGGCGGGGTCCCGCCCGAGGCGATGAGCGTGGCGGCGACGGCAGTAGCGACCGGGTCGCCGTCGACCGGGTCGCCGTCCTGGGAGCCTTCGAGCTCGGCCTGGACGGTCTGGGCAACCTGGGTCGAGAAGGCCGGGCCGACCCCGGTGGTCGAACAGGCCAGTGAGGCGGCCAGGAGGACGAGGGCGAAAGAGAGGGTGGTTTTTGATACGGTGCGGGTGTTTTTCATACGACCTCAGGCCTCCGTCGAAGTTGTCATGGGTCTGCGGCTCGCCGCGGATGTCTTCGTGAATGATGTGGTTGCGTCTTTAGAACGAACCCGTTTCAAGCTCCCCGGCGCGCCGGTACGACGCCACGATCACCCCGACAGGGGATACCCTGGTCTCGACCAGTTCGAAAGCGGCCGGAATAGCCCAGTCGCCGAAGAGGCGCTTCCCGCCGCCGACGGTCACCGGGAAGATCTTGAGCCAGAGCTCGTCGACCAGGTCGTGTGCCAACAGGGCCTGGAGCAGGATGGCGCTGCCGTGGACCTGGAGGTCGGGGCCGTCTTCGGCTTTGAGCGCCCGGATCTTTTTCGGGACGCCGCCGCCCTCGTCGCTGATGAAGACGGATTTCTCCCAGGGGTGCTCGATGAGGGTGTTGGAGACGACGTATTTCGTCGCCGAGTTGATCTCGGGGCCTTCTTCGGGGTGGTCCGGCCAGTAGCCGGCGAAGATCTCGAAGGTCTTGCGGCCGAGCAGCAGGTCGAAGGGCCGGCCCATCTGGGCACCCATCTCTTCGCCGAGGAATTCATCGAAATAGGGGACGGTCCAGCCGCCGTGCTGGAAGCCGCTGGAGGGGTCTTCCTCGGGGCCGCCGGGGGCCTGCATGACGCCGTCGAGGGTGACGAAGGTCAGGACGATGATTTTTCGCATGTCGGTTCTCCTTTGCTGCAATCATAATCAAAAAAAGCTTTCACCATAGAGAACGCGGAGAACACGGAGAAAATCTTTGCCTTTCTCCACCAAAAAATAAACTCTGTGTTCTCTGTGGTGAAAGCGTTTTTTTACGCTGCGGGCAGCCGGACGGTGAACGTCGAGCCTTTCCCCTCGACTGATTCGACCGAGATCTCCCCCTCCATCGCCTCCACCATGTTGCGGACCATCGACAGCCCCAGCCCGCTCCCAGGCCGGCCGCCGACGTTGCTGGCGCGGGAGAAGCGGTCGAAAATCGTTGGGAGTTCGGCGGCGGGGATGCCGATGCCGGAATCGGTGACGCGGACGAGGATGCAGTCTCCATCCGGTTGCACCGACAGAGCAACCTCGGTTTCAGGTGGGGAATACTTGATCGCATTCCGGATCAGGTTGTCGAAAACCCGGGTCAGATAGTTACGGTCCCCATCGACCCGATACCTGGATCCGGTCTGGTCGAAAACCAGTTTGACCCCGCCCTCCTCCGCCTCGAGGAGGTGAACGAACATTTGCTTGTCCAGAATCTCGATCAGGTCGAGCTCCTCGATCCGCAGTCGCTGTTCCAGGATCTCCAATTCGATCCTGGATACGTTGGAGATCGATTTGGTCATTTCCAGCAGCCGGAGCGCTTCTTCCTCGAGCGCCCCGGCTTCTTTCAACTCCGTCATCGGTTGGATTTTCCGGAGGAACAGGGTGAACGCGATGATCGGGGACTGCAGCTCGTGGGAGATCTGAGCGAGGAATTTCGATTTGAACCGGTTGGCCTCCTCCAGCTGCCGGGTCCGTTCGGCCACCTTGTTTTCGAGAAAAACGGCCAGCTCTTCGGCTTCTTCGATGGCCTGCTCGAGCCGGGAAGCGACCAGCCAGGCGACGAAGGCCACCAGCAGCATTCCCAGGTATGCTGTCGAGTTGATCCCGATCCCGACGTTGACGGACCGCAAGGTCAGGAGGGTGATGGATGCCAGCGCGAAAACAAAACTCATCGCCGGGGTGATGGTAAACCCGGCCAGGAAAATCGGGATGATCTGGAAAATCAACGAACGGCCGGCCGCGGTCTCAACGGGGCTGTCCGTCAGGCTGAAAATAAGCCATAAGTATGCAACAAAAGCAGTTCGGGCGGCGGGTCCGGGATAACGTTTGTTCAGCCAGAAGACGGCAGCGCCGAATACCATTGCAAGAAAACCGGCGGATGCCAGCCGAAGCCCATCAACCGCCCATTCGGTCTGCAGGAACCACCACGCCAGGGCGTCGAAGGTCCCGAACGCGGCTAGCAGGAATGCGATACCGGTGATGATCAGCGAGTACTGGCTCTTGCGCCGGTTCTCGGATGAAACGACCCTTTCCGGTCCGTATGTGAACATCCGGACGAGCCATTCCGTACGGAAGACGGCGATCGCGACCCAACCTCCGAAGAAAAGGAACGGCACCAGCGACCACAGGAGGACGTCGATCTCCGCGGGGTCCTCCAGGTACAATCGGATCGAGATCCATCCGGAAATCAAGCTCATAACAAAAAATACCGCCGCGAAAGGGAAAGTAAACCGGATTTCGACGATCCGGAACTTGTCGTTGTATCGGGAAAATGGGTTTTTCACCATGGGAATGGGAAAAATATATCATATTCGGACAGGGGAGACTCGCCGGGTGACATGTTTTTTTTTGGCGAGGCTTCGCATGCATCAAGGAAAAACTCCCCCGATTGTGAATTACTGGACAAACACCCCCATATAAGGTATCATCAACAGGCAGGAAATCCCATCCCGACCAGGACGTTAAATGGATCCAATCGAACAGTTGTTAAAAGAACTGACCGAAGCCCACGGCATCTCGGGCTACGAAGCGCCGGTCCGCGCCATCGTGCGGGAGCGGCTCGAGCCGCTGGGCGAGCTCTCGCAGGATAAATCCGGCTCCGTGATCTGCTACAAACCAGGCACCGAGACCAAGCCGCGCGTCATGCTCGCCGGCCACATGGACGAGATCGGGTTCATGGTCAAGCACGTCACGAAAGACGGCTTTATCAAGTTCCTCCAGCTCGGCGGCTGGTTCGACCAGGTCCTGCTCGGGCAGCGCGTCATCGTCAAGACCCGGGCAAACGGCGACGTGGTCGGCGTGATCGGCGCCCGGCCCCCGCACCTGATCCCCGCCGACGAACGCGCCAAGGTCGTCGAAAAGAAGGATATGTACATCGACGTCGGCGCCTCCTCCCGTGAAGAAGTCGAAAAAATCGGCGTCCGCGCCGGCGACCCGGTCGTCCCGCGCGCCGATTTCGTCGCCCTGGCCAACGGGAAAACCTATCTCTCCAAGGCCTTTGACGACCGCGTCGGGACCGCCCTCGTCATCTCCGCCCTGCAGGCCCTCCAGGAACAGGACCACCCCAACGCCGTCTACGGAGCCGTCACGGTCCAGGAAGAGGTCGGCCTGCGCGGGGCACGCACCAGCGCCTGGGTCGTCGACCCGGACGTGGCGATCATTTTGGAAAGCGACATCGCCGGGGACGTCCCCGGGATCGAGGCCGACGTCTCCGATGTCAAGCTTGGGAAGGGTCCGACCGTCCTGCTCTACGACGGTTCGATGATCCCGAACGGAAAATTGCGCGATTTCGTCATCGACACGGCGGAGGCAGCCGGGATCCCGCTCCAGCTCTCCTACGTCCAGGCCGGCGGCACCGACGGCGGGGCCATCCACCAGCACAAGACCGGCGTCCCCACGGTCGTCATCGGCGTGGCCGCCCGCCACATCCACTCCCACGGCGCCATCATCCACCGCGACGACTACGACAACGCCATCAAACTGCTCACGGCCGTCATCACGAAGCTCGACGCTGCCACCGTCGCCGAGTTTACAAGTTAGCTGAAAAATTGGGGTGCGCGGCGGGCTCTGCCCG